>Ga0070741_10005005_pt1 | contig 30175 bp, 29 predicted proteins | sample Coa_R1_4_FD_66440 | JGI IMG/M metagenome (GOLD analysis project Ga0070741, IMG submission 66440) | Surface soil microbial communities from Centralia Pennsylvania, which are recovering from an underground coalmine fire - Coalmine... | ecosystem: Environmental > Terrestrial > Soil > Unclassified ... | reverse complement strand
GTCCACCCTCGCCGCGGACTACGGTGACTCGGTCAGCGCGGCGCCCTCGGCGGAAGTGATGGCGTTCGACCTCGTCGTGATCCGACCGCTCGGCGTCGTTGCCACGGTCGCCGGCGTCGCCCTGTTCGTGGCGTCGCTGCCGGTCGACCTCATCACCTGGAACGTCAAGGATCCGGCGCGCCGCCTGGTCGTCGAGCCGGCGAAGTTCACCTTCTCGCGCGACCTCGGCGACATCCCCTAACGCAGCACCTTCCCGTTGCTGTCGAGCACCTGGACCTCGCCGAGGTTCAGCTTGCGGATCGGCTGCTCGATCTTCTGAAGATCGCCGACCACCACCCAGGTCAGATGATCGGGGTGGATGATCTGCCTGGCCGCCGCGCGCACGTCGTCGTCCTTCTGCGACTCGATGCGTGACTTCAGCGTCTGCACGTAGTCGTCGCCGCGGTCGAACAGCACGATGTCGTAGAGCGCGCCGATCAGGCTGCCGACCGTCTCGTAGCGTCCCGGCAGGCTGCGCACGTTGCGCGCCTTGATCTTGGCGATCTCTTCCGCGCTCGCCGGCTTGGCGCCGACGAAGTCGCGCGCCTCGCGCAGGATCTCGCGCAGCGAGTCCGCGGTCTTGTCGGTCTGCACCGGCGCCGAGATGAGATACGGCCGCTGCGCGAGCCCGCCCGGCAGCTGCACGCCGGCGCCGTAGCTCCAGTGCTTGTCCTCGCGCAGGTTCATGTTGATGCGCGACGTGAACGAGCCGCCGAACACGCCGTTCATGGTGCCGATCTCGATGAAGTTCGGCGCCTTCGACGACGGCGCCAGCAGCGCGGCGATGATCTGCGACTGGGCTGCGCCGGGCTTGTCGACCAGGTACACGCGCGGCTTCGCAGCTTCGGCGACTGTGCCGATGTTCTTCGTCGGCAGCGGCGCGTCCGGCGCTTTCCAGTCGCCGAAGCTCGACTCGAGCATCGCCGTGACCTCGGCGAGCGTGGTGTCGCCGGCGACGAGCAGGGTCGCGTTGTCGGGTCGCAGCCAGTCGTGATGGAACGCGCGCAGGTCCTCCGGCGTCAGCGATCGCACCGACGTTTCAGTGCCAGAGCCGGTGAACGGGATCGCGTAGGCGTGACCTTCGCCGTAAAGCAGCGGCGGCGCGATGCGCAAGGCGAGCGCGTCGGCGTCGGTCTTCTCCTGCGCGATGCCGGCGAGCCACTGGCCTTGCAGGCGCTTGAACTCCTTCTCGTCGAAGGCCGGGTTGCGCACGACGTCGGCGTAGAGCGAGAGCGATTCCTTGAGCCTGGCTTTCAGCGCCGAGAGCGAAACGGTGTAAGCGTCGAGCGCGCTGCCGGAGCCGATGTGCGCGCCGAGCTCGAGCTGGCGCGACGACAGCTGCAGCGCGTTGAGATGCGTCGTGCCCTCGTCGAGCATGGCGAGCGAGAACGCGCCGGTGCCGAGCTTGCGGCCCTGGTCGGCGGCGAAGCCTGCGTTGAACACCATGCTGAACTCGACGATCGGGACGTCGTGGCGCTCGGCGAACACGACCTTGAGGCCGTTCTTCAGCGTCGCGCGCTGCACTTTCGGGAAGGACAGGTCGGGGAATTGCGTGACCGGCGGCGGACCGCTTTTGCGATCGACATTGGACGCCACGGTCGTGTAGGTCGGGAACGGCTTCACCGTCAGCGTGTAGTCGCCCTGTGCGAGCCAGCGGCGCGCGGCGTCACGGACAGCATTCGGCGTCGCCGCGAGCGTGCGGCGCATGTCGTCCTGGTACGCCGCGGGATTGTCCCGATAGACCTGGCCGCTGGCGAGGATCGTCGCCTTGCCGTTGCCGCCGACGCGATCCGCGGCGCGCACCAGATTCGCGTAGGCCTCGGTCTGCGCGCGGCTGATCTCGTCGGCGGTCGGACCGTCCTTGAGGAAGCGCGCGAGCTCTTCGCCGACGGCTTTCTCTACCGTCGCCGGATCGACGTCCTTCTTCACGTCGACGGTGATCTCGAACATGCTCGCGAGCTCGAAGGCCCCGACGTTGACGCTCACGCCGTCGGCGATCTTGTCGCGATAGACCAGCCGCTCGTACATGCGCGAAGCCTTGCCCGATCCGAGCACGTTTGCCGCCAGCTCGAGCAGCACCTCGTCGTCGGAGCCGTCCTGCGGCGCGTTCCAGGATTTGAGGATGCGCACCTGCGAGACGCGATCCTGCATCTCCTCGCGCGTGGATTCCGTGCGCGGCGCAACCCAGACTTCGCGGCGCTCCACCGGTGGGCCGGAAGGGATGTCGCCGAAATAGCGCGTGGCTTTCTCCACCGCGGTCTTGTCGTCGATGTCGCCGGAGAGCACGAGCGTCACGTTGCCGGCGCCGTAGTACTCGCGGAACCATTCCTTCACGTCGGCCAGCGACGCGGCGTTCAGGTCTTCCATCGAGCCGATGGTTTCCCAGCGATAGGGGTGGCCTTCCGGAAAGCTCGCGCGCTGCTGCAGTTCGCCGACGCGGCCGTAGGGCGCGTTGTCGACGCTCTGGCGCTTCTCGTTCTGGACCACGCCGCGCTGCTCGTCGAGCGTCTTCTGGTCGATCGCATCGAGCAGATGGCCCATGCGATCCGACTCCATCCACAGCGCCATGTCGAGCGCCGTGGTCGGCACCGTCTCGAAGTAGCGCGTGCGATCGAGCCAGGTGTCGCCGTTCATGTCGGTCGCGCCGACCTTCTCGAACGGGCGGAAGAACTCGTCCTTGAAATGCTCCGAGCCGTTGAACATCAGGTGCTCGAACAGGTGCGCGAAGCCGGTCTTGCCGGGCTTCTCGTTCTTGCTGCCGACGTGGTACCACACCGACACACCGACCACCGGCGCCGAATGATCCTCGTGCACGACGAGCGTCAGTCCATTGCTCAGGATATGCTTCGTGAAGGGGATGTCGACCTCGGGCAGCTTGGCCGATTTCGGTGCCGGCGCGGTGTCGCCATAGGGCTCGTAGCTGATGGTGACGCCTTGCATCTTGTATTCGGTGGCGGCACAGCCGGCGACGAGCAGCGAGGCTGCCAGGGCGTAGACGATCTTCATGCGAATCCCCCGTTTCAAGGCGCACGAGTCTATAGGAGTGATGGCGACTAGGACGCTTTCGGAGGGACGGAGTTCCGGGCCGCCGGCCGAGCTTGAGCTGCCGTGGCCGGAAGTCGACCCCTCCACGCATCGCCTGCGCGAGGTGCGCTTCGTCGCCTCGCCGAACTGCGACGAGCGCCCGGATCCCTCCGACATCAGCCTGCTCGTCGTGCACAACATCTCGCTGCCGCCCGGGGAGTTCGGCGGGCCGTCGGTCGAGATGCTCTTCACCAACGCGCTCGACTGGGACGCGCACCCGTACTTCGGGACGATCCGCGATCTGAAAGTCTCCGCGCACTGCTTCATCGCGCGCGACGGCGCCGTCACGCAGTTCGTCCCCTTCGATCAGCGCGCGTGGCACGCGGGGCAATCGACGTTCGAGGGCCGCAGCCGTTGCAACGACTTCTCGATCGGCATCGAGCTCGAAGGCACCGACGATCGCGAATTCACCGAAGCACAGTACGTGCAGCTGTCGCGCGTCGCCGCGGCGCTGATGCGCGCGTATCCGAAGATCACGCGCGATCGGATCGCCGGACATTCCGACATCGCACCGGGCCGCAAGACCGATCCCGGTCCGCACTTCGACTGGGATTCCTTGCGGCTGCGCCTGGACTTCGTTCGATGATGCTGCTCGCGATCGTGCTGGTGCTGCTCGGCCTGCGCTTGCTCGACATCGCGCCGGAGCCGCGCGAGACGACGCAGGGCTACCTGGCGCGCGCGCGATCGCTGATCCGCAGCGAGCGCTTCTGGTCCTCGCCGGTCGCACCATGGATCCTCGCCGGCGTGCCGGCGCTGATCGTGGGCGTGGTCGACGCACGCCTGCCGTGGTTCCTCCATCTGCTGCTCGCGATCGTCGTGCTCTGGCTCACGCTCGGCCCGCGCGAGCTCAATCCCGATCTGAAAGCCTGGGTCGCGGCGCAGGCGCGCGGCGACGAGACCGAAGCGGAGCATCGCGCGCGCCGCGTCTGGGGCGATCGGCCCCGCGACCTCGGGCAGCTCTTCATCGAATCGCACGAGCGCCTGTTCGGCATCCTGATCTGGTTCTTCGTGCTCGGGCCTGCCGGCGGCGTGCTGTACCGCGTCGGCCGGCGCCTGCCGCACGCCTGGGGCACGCGCAACGAGCACGTCGATCGCCTGCACGCTGCGCTCGCGTTCGTTCCGGCGCGCATCACCGCCGCGATGTTCGCCGCCGCCGGCAGCGCCGACGACGTCATCGCGGAATGGCGGCGCCGTCGCGGCCAAGTCGAGGATTGGGTGCAGCACACCTGGCACTGGCTGTCGGAGATCGCGGCGGCGACGCTGGACATCGAGGAAGCGCCGGGCGAGCCCGCGCGCGCGCCGTCGCTCACCGAAGGCGCCGCCGAATTCGTCGACCTGGAATTCCGCGCCCTCCTGATCCTGCTCGCGCTCTTCGCCATCTTCACGGTCGGCAGCTGGTTCGGATGAAGCGCGTCGTCGCGAGCGTCCTGCTCGCGCTTGCATCGACCGCGATCGCCGCAACGCCGCAGCGCATCGTCACGCTCTCGCCGCATCTTGCCGAGCTCGTCTGCGCCGCCGGCGCGTGCGACAAGCTCGCCGGCGTCGTCGCCTACACGAACTATCCGCCGCAAGCCGCGCGCGTCACGAAGATCGGCGACGCGTTCAACGTCGATCTCGAGCGCGTCGCGGCGCTGAAGCCCGACCTCGTGCTCGCGTGGGAAGGCGGCGGCGGATCGGCGCAGACGCTGGCGCGCCTGCGGGCGCTGGGCTATCGCGTCGAGAGCCTGCAGGTGCGCAAGCTCGACGACATCGCGCGCGTGCTGACCCAGCTCGGGACGATGCTCGGCACGGCAGAGTCGGCGACGTCGCAGGCGCGCGCGGTGCAGCAACGGCTCGACGCCTTGCGCGAGCGCTATCGCGGGGCGCGGCCGCTCAAGGTGTTCTACGAAATCCAGGTGCAGCCGCTCTACACCGTCAACGCCGACAGCCCGATCACCGAAGCGATCCAGCTCTGCGGCGGCGTCAACGTGTTCGCCGGCATCGGCACGCTCGCCGGCACCGTGAGCGTCGAGGCGCTATTCGCAGCGAATCCGGACGTCGTCGTCTACGCCAAGCAGGAGGAAGCGTCGACGCGATCGTTCTGGCGCGCGCATCCCGAATTGCCCGCCGTCGCCGCCGGCCGGCTGTACTCGGTCGACGCCGATCTGCTCGACCGCGCAACGCCGCGGATGCTCGACGGCATCGAGGAGCTGTGCGGCGTCCTCGCGCGGGCGCGGGTGCGGGCGCAGGAGTAAAATTCGCCCGTCATGGTGATCGAACATCTGGCGGCCAAGCTCGCCGTGCTGGCGACGTTCATCGTCGGCACGACGTTCATCCATTTCCGCGGCACCGCGCGCTTCCGCTTCAAGCGCCAGCTCACCGATCACTCCACCGTGATGGCGCCGTACAACGCCTTCGTCTATCTGCGCTCGGCGGTGCCGAACAAGCCGATGCAGGACGTCGCGAGCATCCCCGATCTCAGGATCCTGCGCGACCACTGGCAGGTACTGCGCGAAGAAGCGGTCGCGCTGTTCCAGCAAGGGAACATCCGTCCGGCCGACGGCACCAACGATCTCGCGTTCAATTCGTTCTTCCGCAAAGGCTGGACGCGCTTCTACCTGAAGTGGTACGCGGATTATCTGCCGTCGGCGCTGAAGTACGCGCCGAAGACGGTGGAGATCCTCAAGCAGACGAAGTCGGTGAAGGCGGCGATGTTCGTCGTGCTCGCCCCGCACAGCGAGCTCGGACCGCATCGCGATCCGTTCGCCGGCTCGCTGCGCTATCACCTGGGGCTCGTCACGCCGAACTCCGATCAGTGCCGCATCTACGTCGACGGCAACATGTACTCGTGGCGCGACGGCCAGGACGTGCTGTTCGACGAGACCTACATCCACTGGGCGCACAACGACACCGATCAGCACCGCATCATCCTGTTCGCCGACGTCGAGCGGCCGTTAAAGGATCCGGTGTCGCGCGCGATCAACCGGATGTTCGCGCGCGTGGCGGTGGCCTCCGCGGCGTCGCGCAATTTCCCGGACGAGAAGCTCGGCGCGCTCAATCACATCTTCAGCTACATCTACAGCATCCGCCGATTGGGCAAGTGGATGAAGGCGAAGAACCAGCGCTTCTACTACGCGGTCAAGTACGTGCTGCTGCTCGCGCTGGCCTGGTGGATTTTCGCTCCGAAGAGCTGACCTTCTCCGATTTGCGCGCGTGACCCGCGACGAGCGATGCGAGCCGCGGGATCAGCTGTGGCGGGAAATCGTGGCCCCAGCCCGGGATCACTTCGAGCTTCGCGCCGGGAATCTTGCGCGCCAGCTCATGCGCCGCCGCGACCGGCACCAGCGCATCGTCCTTGCCGTGGAGCACCAGCGTGCGCGTGCGGATCTGCTCGAGCAGGCGCACGCGCGAGCCGGACGCGAGGATCGCGACGGTCTGACGTGCGATGCCGCGCGGGTGATAGGCGCGATCGAAGGCGCGGCTGACCTTCGCGCGCAGCGCTTCATCGGTCGGCGCGAAGCCGGGACTGCCGATCAGCCGCCAGGTCTGCATCGAATGCGCGATCAGCGAATCGCGATCGAAATGGGTCGGGCGGCGGATCAAGCGCAGTTGCACCGGCAGCTTCGCGCGCGGCAGCCACGGATTGCCGCTCGTGGTCATCACCAGCGTCAGGCTGCGCACGCGCTCCGGGTGCTTCGCCGCGATGATCTGCGCGATCATGCCGCCCATCGACGCGCCGCAAAGATGCGCGGTCTTGATGTGCAGCGCGTCGAGCAGGCCGAGCGCGTCGTACGCCATGTCGTCGAGCTTGTAGGGCGCGCGGAACGGCAGCCGCAGCGTCGATAAGAGCGCAGCGCGCATCACGTTGGGCTTGCCCAGATGATCCATCTTCGTCGTCAATCCCGCATCGCGATTGTCGAAGCGCACGACGCGGAAGCCGCTCTTCGCGAGCGCGACGCAGAAGTCGTCGGGCCAATGGATCAGCTGACCCGCGAGCCCCATGATCAGCAGGATCACGGGCGCATCGCGGTCGCCGAATTCCTCGTACTCGATGTCGATGCCGTTGGCATGCGCGCGGGGCATGCCGGCATTCTATGAGATCGCGCTAGAGCCGCGAGTAGGGCGCAGGGGCCCCGCTTGCGGGGATGCAACCGCGGCGAGTCGGCTCTTCTAGGGAGAAGGCCGGAATGATCAGCGGTTCCCTAGAAGCGGAACTGCGCGCCCGCGGAGATCAGGTCCTCGTGCTCGCTGCGCAGCTGGAAGCGCTCGTACTCGGCGCGCAGCCCGAAGTGCGGCGCCACCGGGAATTGCGCGCCGACGCCCCAGAACACGTTGGTCCGGTGATAGTCGTCGGTCTCCTCGTCGACGTTCTTGTGCTTCACGTCCTCGAACGCCGCGCCGACTTTCGCGTACGGATAGATGCCCATCGGGAAATGCCAGCCGCCGGTGAGGCCTGCGGTGTAGGCGTGGATGCGGCTGCCGAAATCGCCGGGATGCCCGAAGTCGATGTACTGCGCCTCGACGCCGAAGATCTGGCTGTAGGCGCCCGCGAATGCTTTCCAGCCGAAGTTCGACCCGTCGTCGGCGAAATCGCTGCCGTTCAAGCGCGCCGAGCCGGCGCTGCCGCCGATCACGCCTTCCGCGCTTGCGACGGTCGGCGAAGCCGCTACCAGCACCAAGCCAAGCAAAGCCCAGAGTCTACGCATGACATGCACCTCTTCAAGGTTCCAATGACGCCCCCGAACGATGGACCGCGGAAATCGCGAGCCCGTTCGCGGTTTACAAAGCGGGTCGTACCCTTTCAGAAGATGTCGCCACGCAGCGAGCGGCGCAGCCAGATGTGCACCGACTCGATGTCGGGGCAGCGGAAACGCGCTGCGGTTTCCCCGGGCCCGACCTTGATGCCGTGACCGCCGAGCGCTTGCGCGGCCACAAAGCCGTCCTCGTCGGTGCGATCGTCGCCGATGAAAACCGGGATGCGGCCCGCGAACGGCGGCTGCGCCGCGAGCATGCGGATCGCGTGGCCCTTGTCGAAGCCGAGCACGCGCGCTTCGACCACCTTGTTGCCGACCAGCACCTGCAGCGCTCGCGGCTCGGCGAGCGCATGCATCGCGTCGATGCACTCGTCGCCACGCTCGGGCGCGAGGCGGAAATGCAGCGCGACCGCAGCGCCCTTGTCTTCGATGAGGATGCGCGGATCGGCGGTGAAGCGGATGCGCAGCATCTGCGAGATCTCGTGCACGCGCGGATCGGTGTGGAACTGCGTCGGTCCGTGCGCGTTGGGACGCAGCTCCGCGCCGTGCACGCCCGCGCCCGCGAGCACGACGGGCGAGCACAGCCGATCGACCTCGCTCAAGCGGCGTCCGCTGATCACCGCGACCGCGCCGTGCTGGCGCGCGTGCAGCCCGGACAGCAGCGCGGGCAGCTCGCCGCGCACCTGCACGAGATCCGGCGCCGGCGCGAAGTCGACCAGCGTGCCGTCGAAGTCGAGGTACAGGGCCGCGCTTTCGGGCAGGTACGGCGGCTCCGCCTCGACGGAGCGACTCGGGGCAATGGTCTCCACTCCGGCAGTGACCGTCGCGGACGTGAAAATGTTTCAAAGATCGGTACGCTGTCTGCGAATTGCGACGAAACCAGCCGGCGCGAAAACAAACGCTTAACGGCCCTTGCAAAATCGGCTGTCGGACGTGGGAGACAGATTGCGCGATCGCAATCGCGCCGTGCGGGGCCGCCCCGTCGTTAAGCGACTGACTCCAAACGGTGGAGCCCACGCTGGCACCGCACTTGCTGCCCAAGACGCCGCCGCGCCGCAGTCGCACCGCGACAAGCGTACGCAAGACATCTTGGAGGATTACACATGCGGATCAAAACGAATCTCATCGCGCTGGCCGCCGTCGCGACGTTTGGCGCGGGCGGTGTTCTCGCCCAAGGCATTCCGAGCACGCCGAGCTCGACGCCGTCGAGCTCCTCGAGCTCGAGCAGCTCCACTTCGACTTCTTCGCCGAGTTCTCCCGCGGCGCCGGCCGCTCCGTCGAACGGCAGTTCCGGTTATCTGACGCAGCCGGACAAGGCTTCGGCCGCCGCGAGCGCGACCAACGCTGGCGACAAGTTCGGCACGCTCGACAAGGACCACGACGGGATGGTGAGCAAGGCCGAGGCTCGCAAGGACAAGGATCTCAAGGGCCAGTTCGACACGCTCGACGGCAACAAGGACGGCAAGCTGGATCAGTCCGAGTTCGCGCAGTTCGAAGTGGGCTCGACCAGCAACCAGCAGAAATCGACGACTTCAGGCAAGTAACACCTGAGCAGCTTTGCACGGCACCCACAGATCTGTTCCCCCCCGGATCTCGCCGTGCACCGGCGCCTCTCTCGAGGTCTCACATGGCTAGGAAGGCCACCGAGAGAGGCGCCATTTATTTGCGCCTCGCGAATCTGAACGCGCTATTTGCGCGCTGACGTCTTCTCGACCGCCGCGGCTTCTGCGGTCGTGTCAGCTGCAGTTGCGAGATCGGGCTGGCATTGCGCCAGGCCGAGCTGCGGCGGCTCGGCGGAGAACGTGAACGGCGCGAGGCGCGTCAGCACGTTCATGCCGAGGATGGGGCGAGCCGCGCCAGGGAAGACGGCGGCTTCGACGTTGGGGATCCAGCATTGCGTGCCCAGCCGCAGCGCGCTGATGCGATAGACCGGGATTTGGCGTGCGGTGCCGTCGGCCATGGTGCCGCGCAGCTCACGCGAATATTCGGCGACGCCCTGTTGCTTCAGGATCGCGAGGATTTTCTCGTTGATGACGAGATAGCTGGCGCCGGTGTCGACGAGGAGCTCGAGATCGCCGAAGCCTTCGATCGCGCCATGCACGTAGAACGTGCCCGCATCGTGCTTCTGCAAGGTGATCGCCATGACGGCCGGAAGGGCGACCGAGTCCGCGTGCGCAGCACCCACGCCCGCGCACAGCACAAGTCCAAACACCGCAGCAGCCAGACGACGCATCGCTCTCACCGCGGCCCCCGGTCACGGCCGCTCACGGTGAGGATGCTCTCACAAAGCGTTTCAGTCCGCTATTGGGTGTTTCCTACTGTCCGTGATGACGATCACGCTTGGGCAGCACTTCAATTCCCGGTGCGGACCTGCAGGCGGTTGTCGATTTGCACGGTGCCGCGAACTTCCGCCGCCAAGCGACCCGCGAGCTCCCGCACCTGCGCGTTGGCCACGCTGCCCGTGAGCGTGATCGTGCCGTCCTCTGCCGAGACCTCGATGCCCGCGCCGTGGGTGGCGCCGTTCCAGAGCAGGCGAGTCCTCACGCCTGCCGCGAGCTGAGCGTTGTCGAACCGTCGTGCGAAGGCGTCGCCGGGACCGATCGCATGGGGCGCCCCGATTTCCACCGCGACCTGATTGCGCACCTCGCGCACGCCGTCGAGCTCCTGGGCAATCTCGAGCGCGAGGTCGCGCAGCACCTTGTCGTCGACGACGCCGGACAGCATCACCACGCCGTCCCGGACCTCGACGCTGAGCCTGAACGGCGCGAGCTGCTCGCACAGCGCGTACGCGGTGACCAGCCTGCCGGCGATGTAGGCGTCGCGTGCGGCGCCATCGGCCGACGGCGGCAGCGGTCTTGCGATCCGCGGGGAGGCTGGGAGGTTGGAGATGGGCTCGGCGCTGTTCATGGAGGGATCCGCAGTGAATCGATGAGCGAGCATTTGGCAAATCGCGTGCCACGCCAGCGCTGCAAGAAAGATTTCGCGGCGGCAAGTCGATTCGTGGAACGGAGCGCCGAAACGCGTGGTCAGTACTGCTGCCACGCAGCGACAGGGAGCGGGCTTGTTGAACACGATGGTCTCGAAAATCAACGATCTGATGTTGTCTCCGGCAAGAGACGAGCGCGGCGCGCTGCGCTTCCTGCCGCAGACGATGATCGGGCTCGTCGCAGCCGGCTGCCTGCTCGCCGCAGCGCCTCTGCTGGTCGCGCTCGTGATGGCCGGCGTCGCGCTGCAGGATCTGTCGCAGCGCGCCGAGAATCTCCTGGAGGAAGGCCTCGCGGTGACGAGCCTGGGCGCCGAGCTCCAGGATCAGGTCTACAACCTCGAGCGCAACGCGCGCCAGTACGTCGCCCTGGGCGACGCCGAGCTGCTTCCGGTCATCAACGACCGCATGCGCGAGACGCACACCACGCTGACGCAGATCAGCGCGCACAGCGCCTTGCGGGCGCCGTTCGTCGATCACGTCGCGACGATGCGCCAGGTGCTGACCGACGCCGGAAAGCTCTGGGCCGAAGGCACCAACCTGCCGGATCTCGAAGCGGCGCTCGAGAAGATCCACGCGCTGGCGCCGGAGGCCGACGCCATCGTCGCGGCCGGCCGGCAGGCGATGAACCAGCAGGTTGGCGATCTCCGCAGCGCCGCGGCCGGCGCGCGGCGGGTGATCTTTCTCTCCGGCGTTGCCTTGCTGCCGCTCGCGGCGTTGCTGGTGATGAGCTTCTCGTTTGCGGTCACGCGTCCCTTGCGGCGGCTGTCGCGAGGCATCAATGCGCTCGGTCATGCCCAGTACGCCGATCCGATCACGATCGGCTTCCCGCGCGAGATGCAGCGCCTCGGCGAGCAGCTCGACTGGCTGCGCCGCCGGCTGGCGCAGCTCGAAGCCGACAAGGACCGCTTCCTGCGCCACGTGTCGCACGAGCTGAAGACGCCGCTCGCGACGCTGCACGAAGGCGCCGAGCTGCTGAGCGAAGGCGCGCTCGGTCCGCTCACCGAGCGCCAGATGGAAGTCACCGACATCATGTCCGAAGCCGCCGCCGAGCTCGGCGAGCTGATCTCCAACCTGCTCGCGTACGCCGAATGGCGCGGCGAGCAGCAGCAGGCGGACATCGGCTGGTTCGAGCTGCAGCCGCTCGTCGAGGAAGTGCTCGCGTCGCACGCGCTGACGTTCGACCGCCACGAAGTGTCGGCGGAACTCGATCTGCGCACGCCGCGTCTATTTGGTAACCGTTCGCAGCTGCGCGCGGCGCTAGCCAATCTGATCGCCAACGCCATCCGCTATGCCCCGTCCGGCTCGTCCGTGGTCGTGCGGGCCAGCATCGAGGAAGGTGCATGCGAGATCTCGGTCCAGGACTCGGGGAGAGGTGTGCCGGAAGATGAGAAGCACAGGATCTTTGAGCCATTCGTCCGCGGCGCCCGCGACGAAGCGACCAACGTGCGCGGCACTGGCATCGGCTTGTCCATCGTCAAGGAAGCAGCGCTGGCCCACGGCGGCAGCGTGGTGGTCGACGATGCGCAGCCCGGCGCGCGCTTCCGGCTGCGCTGGCCGATCCCCGCGCAGCCCCGCTCGCGCCGCAAGGAGGCTCGCGCTGATGCTTAGCGCTGCTCTCAGCCTGTCTGCTTGCGCCGCAATGGACGGCTTGCATCTGCGCAGCGACCGCTCGAGCGATCACGTCGAGCTGCTGGCGCGTGCGCTCACTGCGGATGCGCAGACGCGCGAGAAGATGTGGCGCGACGCGGCTCCGGCGAGCCACTCGCAGAGCGCTGCGCTGGATCGCGCGCTGCTGCAGAGCGTGCCGGGCCACAGCGGCTACGACCCGGCCGCGGCGGAGACCGGACTCATTGCGCTCCTCAACGACCTGCCGCCGTCCGATCTCGAATGGGTCGCGCGGATGCGGCTCGCCGAGCTCAAGACCGAAGGCCGCGCCGCCAACGAATGCAGGCAGGAGAACGCGCAGCTCAAGCAGCGGCTGTCGCGCGTGGTCGACATCGAACGAAAACTCAACAGCAACGGACATTGAAGCCATGGCACACGAGCGAATTCTGGTAGTGGATGACGACGCGAAGCTGCTGCGCGTGCTGACGTTGCGGCTGGAAGCGGAGGGCTACGCCGTGACCGCGGCGGGCTCCGGCGAGGAAGCGCTCTCCAAGCTCGCGGAGAACCGACCGCAGTTCGTGCTTGCCGATCTGCGCATGCCGCAGATGGACGGCATGGAGCTCCTGGCCAAGATCCAGGAGCGCTATCCAGGCCTGCCGGTCGCGATCCTCACGGCCCACGGCGACATTCCCGACGCCGTGCGCGCGACGCATGCGGGCGCGGTCGACTTCCTGACCAAGCCGATCGAGCGCGAGAAGCTGCTCGAATGCATCCATCGCCACGTGTCGCCGCAGGACGGCTCCACGCCGGGACCGGCGGGCGACTGGACCGCGGGCATCGTCTCCCGCAGCCCGCTGATGCAGGCGCTGATCGAGGACGCCAAGCGCGTCGCGCGAACCGAATCGGCCGTGCTCATCACCGGCGCGAGCGGCACCGGCAAGGAAGTGCTCGCGCGCGCGATCCACCGCGGCAGCAAGCGCGCCGGGCGGCCGTTCGTGGCGATCAATTGCACCGCGGTTCCGGCCGACCTGCTCGAGTCCGAGCTGTTCGGTCACAAGCGGGGATCGTTCACCGGCGCCCACACCGATCATCCGGGACTGTTCCGCGCCGCCGAGGGCGGCGTCGTGTTCCTCGACGAGATCGGCGACATGCCCCAGGAGCTGCAGGCGAAGCTGCTGCGCGTCCTGCAGGAGCGCGAAGTGCGACCGGTCGGCGAGACCCGCACGATCCCGGTCGACGTGCGCGTGATCTCCGCGACACACCGCGATCTCGCCGCCGCGGTGAAGACGGGAGCGTTCCGCGAGGATCTGTTCTACCGCCTCAACGTCGTCGGCCTGCATCTGCCGACCCTCGACGAGCGCCGCGAAGACATTCCGCTCCTGGTCGCGCATCGGCTCGCGCAGCTCGTCGCCGACGGTGCGCCGCGACGCGTTTACTCGCCCGAAGCGATGGAGACGCTGGTCTCCGCTGCGTGGCCGGGCAACATCCGCCAGCTGTTCAACGTCGTCGAGCAGAACGTGGCGCTGTCGCCGGGCCGTGTGATCGGCGCAGCGCTGGTGCGCAAGTCGCTCGGCGAGCAGAACAGCTCGCTGCCGTCGTTCGACGAGGCGCGCGCCGACTTCACGCGCAACTATCTGCGCCAGCTGCTCGAGCTCGCGTCGGGCAACATCAGCCGCGCCGCGCGTCTCGCGGGCCGCAATCGGACCGACTTCTACAAGCTGCTGAACCGCTACGGCGTCGACTCCTCGGAATTCAAGTCGCGCGCTCAGCAGGCCGAGCGCATGGAGGCGTAAAGCCTCGCAGAAGGCGTGAGCCATAATGGCGCCCATGGGGGAGGCGCCAGTGAAACCCAACGATCCGCGTCTGGGCGACCTCGTCGCCAGGGCGACGCTGGGCGACGCGCACGTCGTGATCATCGGCTGTGCGCAGGATGAGGGCGTGCGTCGCAATGGCGGACGCCCCGGCGCCGCGCAGGCGCCTGCGGAGATCCGCCGGGCGCTCTACAAGCTCACGACCAACGGCCTGGGTGCGCACAGCGCACCCTACGACGCCGGCGACACGCCGATCGGCGCAACGCTCGAGGACACGCATGCGGCCCATCAGGAAGCGGTGCGCAAGCTGCTCGACGCAGGCAAGCGCGTCATCGTGCTCGGCGGCGGCAACGACATCTCGTATCCCGATTGCTCCGCGCTTGCCGCGAGCGCAGGCGAAGTGCTGGCGTTCAACGTCGACGCGCATTTCGACGTGCGCGACGAGCAGCCACGGAACAGCGGCACGCCGTATCGGCAATTGCTGGAAGAAGGCGTGATCCAGCCCGCGCGCTTCCACGAGATCGGCAGCGTGCCGTGGAGCAACTCGTCGATCTATGCGCGCTGGCTCGCGGAGCAGCGCGTGCAGGTCACGCCGCTCGACGATCTGCGGCGCCGCGGCGTCGAGCGCACGTTCCGCCGCTTCCTGCGCGAAGGCGAGCGCGCAAAAGCCGTGTTCTGGGGTCTCGACGTCGACGTGGTGCGAGCGTCCGATGCGCCGGGTGTTTCCGCGCCCAACCCGCTCGGCATGAGCGGCGAAGAGTTCTGCGCCATTGCGGCACTCGCCGGCGCCGAGCCGCGCACGCGCGTGATCGAGTTCACCGAGTGCAATCCTGCGCTCGACGTCGACAACCGAACCAGCAGGCTCGTCGCGGTCGCGATCTTTCACTATCTCGCAGCGTTCGCCCAGGCCAAACGCAAATGAAACGCACGATCCGCGCGCCCCACGGCACGTCGCTCACCTGCAGGAACTGGCAGATCGAAGCCGCGTACCGGATGTTGCAGAACAACCTCGATCCCGACGTCGCCTTCGATCCGGACAGCCTCATCGTCTACGGCGGCCGCGGCCGCGCCGCGCGCAACTGGGAGAGCTACGACGCGATCATCGCGACGCTGAAAACGCTCGCGCCAGACGAGACGCTGCTGGTGCAGTCGGGCAAGCCGGTCGTCGTGTTCAAGACCCACGCCGACGCGCCGCGCGTGCTGCTGGCGAATTCCAACATCGTCCCGAAGTGGGCGACGCAGGAGAACTTCGACGCTCTAGAGCGCGAAGGCCTGATCATGTTCGGGCAGATGACGGCCGGCAGCTGGATCTACATCGGCACGCAGGGAATCCTGCAAGGGACCTACGAAACGTTCGGCGCACTCGCGCAGAAGCACGGCTGGCCGTCGCTGAAAGGCAAGCTGACGGTGACCGCCGGGCTCGGCGAGATGGGCGGCGCGCAGCCGCTCGCAGTGACGATGAACGAAGGCGTCGGCATCTTCGTCGAGGTCGATCCCTGGCGCGCCGAGCGTCGGCTGAAGATGCGACAGGTCGACACGGTCACGCGCGATCTCGATGATGCGCTGAAGCAAGCAGATGCCGCCAAGAACGCTGGCAAAGCGAAGTCGATCGCCCTCGTCGGCAACGCCTCCGAGATCCATCCCGAGATGATCCGGCGCGGCATCGTGCCCGACGTCGTCACCGATCAGACCTCCGCGCACGACGTGATGCACGGCTACATTCCCGCTGGCTTGTCGATCGACGCCGCGAACGATCTGCGCAAGCGCAATCCGAAGGACTACGAGCGTCGCGCGATGGAATCGATGGCGACGCACGTGCGCGCGATGCTCGACTGGAAAGCACGCGGCGCGATCGTGTTCGACTACGGCAACAACCTGCGGCAGCGCGCGCTCGATCAGGGCGTGGGCAACGCTTTCGACTATCCGGGATTCGTGCCTGCATACATCCGACCCTTGTTCTGCGAGGGCAAGGGCCCGTTCCGCTGGGTCGCGCTCTCCGGCGATCCCGAAGATATCTATCGCACCGACGAAGCGGTCGCGAGATTGTTTCCGCACGACACGCATCTGCATCGCTGGCTCAAGATGGCGAAAGAGCAAGTCGCGTTCCAGGGATTGCCCGCGCGCATCTGCTGGCTCGGCTACGGCGAGCGCGCAAAGGCCGGGCTCAAGTTCAACGAGATGGTCGCCAAAGGTGAATTGAAGGCACCGATCGTCATCGGCCGCGATCATCTCGACTCCGGATCCGTCGCCAGCCCCAATCGCGAGACCGAAGGGATGAAGGACGGCTCCGACGCGATCGCCGACTGGCCGCTGCTCAACGCGCTGATCAACGCGGTCGGCGGTGCGACCTGGGTGTCGATCCACCACGGCGGCGGCGTGGGCATCGGCTATTCGATCCACGCGGGTCAGGTGATCGTCGCCGACGGCACACCTGAGGCCGCGAAGCGACTCGAGCGCGTGCTGACGACCGATCCCGGCATGGGCGTCGCGCGTCACGTCGATGCCGGCTACGACGAGGCGATCGGCTTCGCCAGGCAGCACGGCGTGAAGATTCCGATGCTCAAGTGATGCAGCACGTCGAGCTGCTGATCCAGAACGCAGCCCAGCTGGTCACCTGCGCGTCGCGAGTCCCGAAGCGCGGCGCAGCGATGCAGGACGTCGGCGTGATCGAAGGCGGCGCGATGGCGATCAACGCCGGCGAGATCGTCGCGCTCGGCGCAACGCGCGATCTCGCGTTCGAAGCCGATGAGATCATCGACGCGCGCGGCAAGGTCGTCTGCCCGGGCTTCGTCGATCCGCACACGCACGTCGTCTACGCCGGCAGCCGCGTCGACGAGTTCGAGCGTCGGATCCGCGGCGAGAGCTACCAGCAGATCATGGCGGCCGACGGCGGGATTGCGTCGACGGTCCGCGCGACGCGGCAGGCCAACGCCGCCGCGCTCGTGCGGCAATCCAGTCAGCGCCTCGCGCAGATGCTCGTGCTCGGCACGACGACGGCGGAAGTGAAGACGGGATACGGCCTCGACCTCGCAAACGAGATAAAGATGCTCGACGCCATCGAGCTGCTCGCCGGCGCGCAGCCGATCGAGCTCGTGCCCACGTACATGCCGGCGCACGTCGTGCCGGACGCGTTCCGTGGCCGCGGCGACGCGTACGTGGACCTCATCGTCGAGGCGATGCTGCCCGCGGCGAGAGGTCGTGCGCGATTCGTCGACGTGTTCTGCGAGCGCGACGCCTTCGACGTCGCGCAGTCGCGTCGCGTGCTCGAGGCTGCGCGCGGGATGGGTTTCGCGATGAAGGCGCACGTCGACCAGTTCACCGAGCTTGGCGGATTGGCGATGGCGCTCGAGGTCGGGGCGACGTCGGTCGATCATCTCGACGTCACCGGCGCGGCCGGCATCGCAGCCCTCGCGAGGTCCAACGCGATCGGCGTCGTCATCCCGACCGTGAGCTTCAACTTCGGCGAGACGCGCTTTGCGAACGCGCGCGCGATGCTCGACGCCGGCGCGGCGATCGCGCTGACCACGGATAACAATCCGGGATCGGCGCCGTGCCCGTCGATGCCGCTCGCGATGGCGATCGCCTGCCGCTACCAGAAGCTGTCGCCCGCCGAAGCGCTCAATGCCTCGACGGTCAACGCGGCGTGGGCGATCGGCGTCGGTGATCGCGTCGGATCGCTGCAGCCGGGCAAGCAGGCGGACGTGCTCATCGTCGACGCGCCGGACTATCGCGCGCTGGCCTACGAGTTCGGCGGCAACCTCGTGCAGCAGGTCATCAAGAACGGCAAACTCGTCGCATGAGCGAAACAGTTCTCCTCGACGGCGCGAGCCTCACGTTCGCACAGGTGCTCGGGATCGCCTACGGCAAGCCCGGCGCGCCGCGCGTCGCGCTCTCCGACGCCGCGAAGAAGCAGGTGCAGCGCGCAGCCGACGGCGTGCAGCGGCTGTTGCGCGAGCACCGCGTCGCTTACGGCATCACCACCGGGTTCGGCGCGTTCAAGGATCGCGTCATCCCGGAAGATCAGGTCGAGCAGCTCCAGCGCAACATCATCGTCAGTCACGCGGTCGGCATGGGCGATGCCTACGACATCCCGACCACGCGCGCGATCATGGTGATCCGCGCGAACACGCTGGCGCGCGGCCATTCGGGCATTCGACTCGCGACCCTCGAGCTGCTGCTCGAGATGCTCAATCGCGGCGTGCATCCGGTGATCCCGCAGAAGGGATCGCTCGGCGCCAGCGGCGACCTTGCGCCGCTCGCACACATGACGCTGCCGATGATCGGGCTCGGGTCCGCAGAGATCGGTGGCGAGGTGCGATCGGGCGCGGACGCATTCGCGCGCGCCGGCCTGAAGGCGATCACGCTCGCCGCGAAGGAAGGTCTCGCGCTCACCAACGGCACCTCGGTGATGTGCGCGCTCGGCGTGCTCGAGACCGCGCGCGCGGAGCGGCTATCGCAAACGGCCGACATCGCCGGCTGCCTGTCGCTCGAAGCGCTGCACGGCACGCCGGCGGCGTTCGACGATCGCATCCATCAGCTGCGCAAGATGCCGCGCCAGGTCGAATGCGCCGCGTATCTGCGCCGACTGCTCGAAGGCAGCCAGCTCGCGCGCGAGCCGACGCCCGACAACGTGCAGGACGCCTACACGCTGCGCTGCATTCCGCAGGTGCACGGCGCAGTGCGCGACGCGATCGCCTATTCGCGCTGGGTGTTCGAGATCGAGCTCAACGCCGTGACCGACAATCCACTGCTGTTCATCGACGACGAGACCGGCGAGGTCGAAGTCATCTCCGGCGGCAATTTCCACGGCGAGCCGCTCGCGATCGCGATGGATTATCTCGGGCTCGCGATGACCGAGCTCGGCAACATCAGCGAGCGGCGCATCATGCGGCTCACCGACGAGGCGTCGAACACGCACGCGCTGCCGGCGTTCCTCACCCCGACGGGCGGACTCAATTCGGGATTCATGATCGTGCAGTACACCGCCGCGGCGCTGGCCACCGAGAACAAGGTGCTCGCGCATCCGGCGAGCGTCGACACCATCCCGACGTCAGCGAACGTCGAGGATCACGTGAGCATGGGCGTGACCGCGGGGCTCAAGCTGCGCGACATCCAGACCAACGTCGAAGGGATTCTCGCGATCGAGCTGATGGCGGCGGCGCAGGGCGTGGATTTCCGCAAGCGCGCGATGAACGCGTCGAAGCTCGGACGCGGGACTGCCGCTGCTTACGACCTGATCCGCGCGAAGGTGCCGTTCATCGAGCGCGATCAGGAGATGCACGCGTGCATCGAATTCGTGCGCCGATCGGTCGCGAGCGGCGCGCTGGTCGAACGGGTGAACGCGGCGCTCGCCGCGTAACGCGAGCTAAGCCCGGGCGGTCTGGAAGCGCAGCGCGCGGACCCGCGCGTACTGCTCGTGCAGCGAGCGCTCGAGCTCGATCAGCTTGCGATGCATGTCGCTGTGCTCCCAGCGATCGGCGATCTGCTTCTTCGCGGCCTCGAACTTGTTCGATTGCAGCGCGCGCCATTCGGCGAGCGTCGCGGCGAACGCTTCGCGCTCGCGCTCGAAGCGCTTCTTCAACTCTTCAAGACGGGGGTGACGCGACTGTTCCAGGTACTCGTGCGCGCGTGCGAACGCCGTCTCCAGCATCGCGCTGCGGATCTTGAACTCCGGCACGCGCTTGAGCTTGCCGGCCAGCCCGAGCCACTCACAGCCGGCGATCAGCCATTTGGTTGGATCGAACTGCCACCAGCGCACGCCGTTGCGGTAGTCCCACTGAAACAGATGATGGAAGTTGTGATAGCCCTCGCCATAGGTGAACAGCGCGAGCACGTCGTTGTCGCGCGCGGTGTTGTCCGCGGTGTACGGACGACGGCCCCAGAAATGCGCGAGCGAGTTGATGAAGAAGGTGAGGTGATGATTGACGACGAGGCGCAGCAACCCGCCGAGCAGCAGGAAGCCCCACGGATCGCCGAAGACCATGCCCACGGCGATCGGGAAGATGAAGTTCATGCCGAGCGCGAGGCCGAGATAGTGCCGATGCTGGAACATCACGATCGGATCGGCGAGCAGATCCGGGGAGTTCGAGAAGTCGAGCTTGCCGGACGGATAGTCGCGCAGCATCCAGCCGATGTGCGCCGACCACAGGCCGCGGTTGATCGAGTACGGATCGTGCTCGACGTCGTCGACATGCTGATGGTGACGCCGATGCGTCGACGCCCACACGAGCACGCTGTTCTGCAGCGCCATCGCGCCGAACAGCATGTAGAACAGCCGCAGCGTCCAGTGCGCTTCGTACGCGCGATGCGCCCAGAGGCGGTGATAGCCGCCGGTGATCGACATGCCGGTCGCGTACATCAGGACGACGAAGAAGGCCCACGCTCCGCCGCTGAAATCGAAGAACCAGGCGTAGCCGGGAAGCCAGGTCAGGGCCATCGCCGTGGTGACGATGAACATGATCGTCGCCGGCAGGTTGATGGGGGAAGAAGGAGAAGCGGAAGCGGTTTGCGTGTTCACGAGGCCATCGTAGCGGACAAAAAGAAACCGCGGCACATGGCCGCGGTTCTTTTACAGAGGTAAAAACAGCTTAGAGCGGGCGGATCTGCGTCGCCTGCATGCCCTTCGGGCCCTTCTGCGGAACGAATTCCACTTTCTGGCCTTCCTTGAGCGTGCGGAAGCCGCTGCCCTGAATTTCCTTGAAGTGCGCGAAGAGATCGGCGCCGCCATCAGACGGGGTGATGAAGCCGAAACCCTTGGCGTCGTTGAACCACTTCACGGTGCCGGTAGACGTGTTGGACATTGGTTTGTTTCCTTGTTGCGGTTGCTTGTTGAGTTGAGACGATTCTTAAAGAGGGCGAATCTTCGTCGCCTGCATGCCCTTGGGGCCGCGCTGCGCGATGTATTCGACCTTCTGGCCTTCCTTGAGGGTCTTGAAGCCCGTTCCCTGGATTTCCTTGAAGTGCGCGAAGAGGTCTTCGCCACCGCCGGAGGGAGTGATGAAGCCGAAACCCTTGGTCTCGTTGAACCACTTCACGGTGCCAGTTGCTGCTGTAGTCACTAGTACAATTCCTTAATGAGTTTTTGGAAGCGAGCGCACGCGCCCGCCGGTTGCAAGCGATTAAGAAAGGTAGCCGAGTTGCTTAACAGCACCGGTGGAGAACCGGACAAGGGGAACCGCGGTAAAACCACTGCCCAATCAGTTGCGGGGGGCACTCTACACGATTCAGGGTCGCTGCGCCAGCGGCTTTCTTAGTCCTTTCATACAGCTTGGTTGACAGCGGCGATGCCGTTCGAGCCGCGGAAAAAAGAAAGCCCCGCTTGGGGCGGGGCTTCAAGGCTGCGATCATTGGGGGGATCGCAAGAGACGGACAGGGAGGACCGTCGGGGCATACATTGCGCTCGCTGCTGCGCCGCGGCAATGGATAAAAGTTACCGGTGACGCCGGCGTCAGGTCGTCGGCTTGCGAGGCGGCGAGGAGGGCGGATGACCCGCCAGCGCTTCGAGCAGCGGTCCGTCGAGCCCGTAGACGTCGGGCTTGTAGGAAACGCGCCCGTCGTCGCGTAGATCGATCGTCCAGTAGAGCAGCAGGACCGGCATCGCGTGCCGCAGACCGACCTCCTTCGTCTCGCCTTGGGCGAGCAGCTGCTCCAGCGCATCGCGATTCCATTTCTCCGGGTCGTTCAGCAGCCGCTCCGCGAGCCCGACCGCGTCCTCGACGCGGATGCAGCCCGAGCTGAACGCACGCTGGTCCTTCTCGAACAGCGCGGTGTGCGGCGTCTCGTGCATGTAGACGCCGTAGGGATTCGGGAAGTTGATGCGCACGCGGCCGATCGCGTTGTCCGGTCCGGGGTCCTGCTTGAGCCAGACGTGCTCGGGACCGTCGGGCGACGACCAGTCGAGCGAGTCCGGCGCAATCTCCTTGCCGGTGGCGTTCACCACGCGGATCCGGTTCGCCGCGAGGTAGCCTTGATCCGCGCGGACCTTCGGCAGCACGTCTTCGCGCAGGATGGTTTCCGGAACGGTCCACGTCGGGTTGAAGGTGAGGAACGTGATCTTGCCCGCGAAGATCGGCGTCGGCCGCACGCTGCGCCCGACCTGCACGCGCGTCGTCCACGCCGGCTTGCCGTCCTTGTAGAGGTGCACCTTGTAGCCGGCGATGTCGACGACGACGAGATCGCCATCGATGCGCGGGAGCAGCCAGCGCGCTCGCTCGAGATTGGCGCGCAGCTGCGCGATCCGCGCGCGCACCGGCAGATTCAGCGCCGCGCGCGTCGAGGGACCGAGCTTGCCGTCGTCGTCGAGGTACTGCTCCTGCTGGAACTGCATCACCGCCGCTTCGACCTGCGCGTCGTAGAGATCGGATGCGCGCTTCTTCGATGGGACCAGCGTGCCGGCGAGGGTGAGCCGCTTGCGCAGGGCGACGACGCGCGCGTCCTTCACACCGCGCTTGAGCGGCGCGCCGTCGGCGATCCTCGGCCAGCCGCCATGACGATCGATCTCGCGCAGCGCGCGGAGCTGCGCACGCAGCTGCTCGTACGCAGGATGCTGCGGCCGCGCATTCGCGAACATCTGCGCGATGTGATCCTGATCGAGCGCTTCCTTCAGCGCGCGCCGCGCGGCCTTGCTCTCGAACGCGCGCGGCTCGAAGTTCCACTCGGGGTCTAGCACCGCGGGATCGACCTTGCCGAGCGACAGATGCAGCAGCGCGAGCAGGCAAGCGCGCGTCGCGATCAGGTCGAGATCGGCGCGGCGTGCAGCGCTGCGGGCGGCGTCCTGATCGAACACCGATCGGCGTTCACGCAGCACTGCCAGCTGATAGTCGGCGGGATTGAGCCCGTCATCCTCCAGGCCGCGCACCTCGACGATCAGCGCCTCGAGGTTCTTCGCGTCCCAGGCCGGCTCGAACTTGCGGTCTTCGTAGAAGCGCTTGAGTCCCGCGATCAGCCATACCGCCGGACGATCCTTCGGCGCCGGCTGCAGATGCTCGAGGCGATCGCGGATCAGCTCCCGCACCGCGGGCGGCTTGGCGATTGCCGGGAACGACAGCCCGATCAGCAGCAGCGCGGACGCAAGCGCACGCACCATCAGCGCGATTCCACCTTCACAGTGCTCGTCACGGAGTTGGCGATGTAGCAGTCGTGATGGGACTGCTCGTGCAGCGCGTTGAGCTCATCGGCCGACGGCTGCTTGGTGCCACCCCACGCGACGCGCGGACGCAGGACCACTTCGACCATCGCCTGCGCACCGGCGGCGTTCTTGCCCATCGTGCCGATCGCTTGGTCTTCGTAGCGATCGACCACGAAGCCTTTCTTCGCGGCATGGAACAGGAAGAACAGCATGTGGCACGACGACAGTGCCGCGACGAACGCTTCCTCCGGATCGACGCCGGCGGGATTCGACAACGGCACCGGCACGACGTTGGGTGAGCTCGAAGCCGGAACCGTCGCGCCACCGTCGAAGCGCCACTCATGCGCGCGCGAGTAGCGGTTGTCGGTGTACTTCTCCGCGTCGCGACGCGTCCACGACACGGTCGCCGTGTATTCATGCTTGCCCATCACGCGGCCTCCGGCAGCTCCGCGGCTTCGCCGAAGAACTCGTCGACGAGGGCGAGCTGCGTCGATGCATCCTCGACCCGATTGACGCGCGACCAGAACGTCGCCGCCTGGGGATGGCTCTGGCAGTACCACTGGATGTGCTTGCGCGCGACGCGCACGCCGCGGCCGTCGCCGTAGAAATCGTGCAGCTCGCGCAGATGGCGCGACAGGATCGCGTGCACTTCGCCGACAGTGGGCGGCGGCAGCGCGTGGCCGGTCGAAAGGAAATGCGCGATCTCGCGGAAGATCCACGGCCGGCCGAGCGCGCCGCGGCCGATCATCACACCATCCGCGCCGGTATGCGCGAGCACCGACCTGGCCTTCGCCGGCGAATCGATGTCGCCGTTCGCGAGCACCGGGATCGAGAGCGCCTGCTTGATGGCGGCGATGGTGTCGTATTCGGCGTCGCCTTCGTAGAGGTCTTCGCGCGTGCGCCCGTGCACCGCGAGCGAGGCGATGCCGCAGTCCTGCGCGATCTGCGCGATCGCGAGCCCGTTGCGATGCGCGCGCGCCCAGCCCGTGCGGATCTTCAGCGTCACCGGAACGCTGACGGCGCCGACGACGGCGCTGCAGATCTCCGCAACGAGCTGCTCGTCCTTCATCAGCGCGGAGCCCGCGTCGCGCTTGCAGACCTTCTTGGCCGGACAGCCCATGTTGATGTCGATGATCTGCGCGCCGGCGTCGACGTTGCGGCGCGCCGCATCGGCCATCATCTGCGCGTCGTAGCCCGCGATCTGCACCGAGATCGGCTCGGGCTCGTCGCGATGATCGGTGCGCAGGCGCGACTTCTCCGTGTGCCAGAGCGTCGGATCGGCGGTGGTCATCTCGGAGACGGCGAGACCGGCGCCGAGCTGCCGGCACAAGCGGCGGAACGGCAGATCGGTGACGCCGGCCATCGGCGCGAGCACCACCGCCGGCGCGATCGGATAAGGACCGATTTTCATGGCGCGCATTGTCGCCGATCTCGCTACGATGGCGGCATGGCTCTCCAGACCGACGCATCGCAACCGCCTTCGAAGCTCCTCCTGCTGCTCGAAGGCCGCACCTTCGCCGAGTACTTCGCGCTCTGGGCGCGCGCCGCGACGATGAACGATCTGCCGCGCGGCGACGGGCACGCCGTGCTGGTCGTTCCCGGATTCGGCGCGAGCGATCTGTCGACGCGACCGCTGCGACGCATCCTGGAGAAGCTCGGCTATGCGGCGTACGGCTGGGGCAACGGCCGCAACCTCGGCATGCGGCCGGCGATCAAGCAGTCGCTCTCCTCGCTGCTCGAGCGGCTGCATGCGAAGCACGGCGGCAAGGTCACGCTGATCGGGCACAGCCTCGGCGGCGTCTACGCGCGCGAGATGGCCCGCGCGAATCCGCAGCTCGTCCGGCGCGTGATCACGCTCGGCAGCCCGATCAACGTGCATCCCGATGCCAATAACCTGATGGGCATCTGGCGATTGATGAATCGCGGCAAGCCGGTGAAGACGGATCTCGAAGGCTTCAGCCGTCGCATCAAGCCGCCGCCGGTGCCGTGCACCGCGATCTACACGCGCAGCGACGGCATCGTCGCGTGGAAGTGCTGCGTCGAGGACGACGCGCCCAACGTGGAGAACGTCGAGGTGCGCGGAAGCCATCTCGGCCTCGCGCACAACACGAAAGTGGTCCGGCTGATCGCCGAGCGGCTGGCGCAGTAGCTCTACTCGGCCTGGACCACCAGTTGTGTTTTGTCAACAGCAATGACACTATAAGTTGTGGCTGGTCGATTCGCGGCAGTTTGCCAAGAACCCCAGCCATCCGTGCGAAGTAAACAGGAGGTATCTCATGGCCGCCAAGAAAAAGGCCAAGAAGAAAGCGAAGAAGAAGTAACGATTCGCGATTCTTAAGGCGCAGCGCCTAACCCTTCCCGCGCTGCGCCTTTGTTGTCTCTGGCGGTCGCGACATAGAATTCGCGGCCCGATCTCCCCAAAAAATCCCAGATGGCTTCGCAACCCGCGCGGCGCGGCTTCACGCTGTTCATGACCGGCCTTCCCGGCGCGGGCAAATCCACGCTCGCGGCCGCGCTCAAGCAAGCGCTCGAGACGCGGCACAAGCGCTCGGTGACGGTGCTCGACGGCGACGTCGTGCGCGAAATGCTCTCCAGCGGTCTCACCTTCTCGCGCGCCGATCGCGAGCTGAACCTGCGTCGCATCGGCTACGTCGCCGGCGAAGTCACCAAGCACGGCGGCATCTGCATCTGCGCGGCGATCGCGCCGTTCCGCTCCGCGCGCGATGAAGCGCGCGCCCGCATCTCGCAGGTCGGCGGCTTCTACGAGATTTACCTCGCGACGCCGCTCGCGGTGTGCGAGACGCGCGATCCGAAGGGCCTCTATCGCAAGGCGCGCCGGGGCGAGATCAAGAATTTCACCGGCATCGACGATCCGTTCGAGCCGCCCGCACGCGCCGACGCCGTCATCGACGCGAGCAAGATGACGGTCGAGGAAGAAGTGCGCAGGATCCTCGAGCTGCCGATGCGCGACCAACTGCTGCCCTGACGCGGAGACTCTTCGATGCCCGCTGCCCGCAAGTTCGACATCGTCCTGTTCGGCGCCACCGGCTTCACCGGCGCGCTCACCGCGGAATATCTCGCGCGCAACGCGCCGGCGTCGCTGCGCTGGGCGATCGCCGGCCGCAATCTCGACAAGCTCGCTCGCGTGCGCGATCAGCTCGCCGCGATCAATCCCGCCTGCGCGAAGCTCGAGCTGCTGCAAGCCGACGTCGGCGCGCCCGATTCGATCCGCGAAGTCGCGGAGTCGACGCGCGTCGTCATCACCACCGTCGGTCCGTACATTTTTTACGGCGAGCCGCTGGTCGCCGCCTGTGCCGCGGCCGGCACCGATTACGTCGATCTCACCGGCGAGCCGGAGTTCGTCGATCTGATGTGGCTGCGCTATCACGAGCAGGCGCGATCGACCGGCGCACGCATCGTGCATTGCTGCGGCTTCGATTCGATCCCGCACGATCTCGGCGCCTTGTTCACGGTGCAGCAGCTGCCATCGGACGCGCCGATCAAGGTCGAAGGCTTCGTGCGCGCCGGCGGGACGTTCTCCGGCGGCACGTTCCATTCCGCGGTGAACGCGTTCGGCCGCGTGCGCCAGTACGCGCAGGTGCGCAAGGAGCGCATCCGTCGCGAAGGCCCCGGCCCGCGTAAGGTGAAAGGCGGCAAGCAGACCATCCACTTCGAACGCGCGCTGAAGACCTGGGTCGTGCCGATGCCGACGATCGACCCGCAAGTGGTGAAGCGATCGGCGCGCGAGCTCGACGTCTACGGCCCGGAGTTCTCCTACGCGCACTACGTGCAGGTGAAGAAGCTGGCGGGCGTCGTCGGGCTGGTCGGCGGCGTCAGCGCGATGTTCACGCTCGCGCAGCTCAAGCTCACGCGCGATTGGCTGCTGTCGAAGAAGAATCCCGGCGAAGGTCCGGACGAGGAGCAGCGCAAGAAGAGCTGGTTCCGCGTGCGCTTCACCGGCGAAGGCGGCGGCAAGCGCGTCGTCACCGAAGTGACCGGCGGCGATCCCGGTTACGGTGAGACGTCGAAGATGCTCGCCGAGTCGGCGCTGTGCCTCGCGCTCGACGCGCTGCCGAAGCGCTCAGGTCAGCTCACGCCGGCGATCGCGATGGGCAACGCGCTGATCGACCGGCTGCAGCGCGCGGGCATCGCGTTCCGGGTGATCGAGGGGCCGTAACCCCTAGCGGCGCGGCAGCTTCCGGCGTGACGATCCGCGCACGGCGCGCGGCTTGGTGCGCAGCACTTGCGCGCGGAATTTCGCGAAGGCGCTTTTCGTCTCGCCGCGACCTTCCAGCCGCGACACCATCGCCTTCAGCTCGGCGACTTGCTTGGTGAGCTCCTGGATCACTTTGAGCCCTTGCGCGCGGTTCTCCTCGAGCATCGCGACGACGCGATCGAGCATGCCGAACTCGCTCGGCTTGGCTGCTGGCGTAGCTGCCGATGCCGGTGCGGCCGCATGCGCGGACGCCGGTGCAGCAGCAGGCAGCGTCGCAGTGGCGCCAGTTGCCGGCGCAGGTGCCGAGGGCTTGGCCGTCGCCGGTGCGCGTGCCGCGGCCGCTGTCAGCGAGCTCAACACTCGCGCGAGCTGTTGCGGCGTCGGCGGCTTGGTGATGACGTCGGCGGCGCCCTTGAAGCGCGCTTCCTGGGTGAAGGCGTCGCCTTCGTTGGACGAGCAGATCACCACCGGGATGTCGATGGTCTTGGGGTCGCTCTTGATGGTGTTCAGCACGTCGAAGCCATCGACGCCGGGCATCACGTGATCGAGGAAGATCACGTCGGGATGATGGTCCTTGAGATAGGTGAAGGCGATCTCCGCGGACTCCGCCGTCTCCACCACGTAATGCATGTTCTCGAGATAGCGCCGCAGCGCGAAGCGCGCGGACTTCGAGTCGTCGATCACGAAAGCCGATCGGCCTGCCATTTCTCCTCCCCCTCAAAATCAGGCAGTTGGGAAGCAAACCTAACACAGGGCCTGGGCAGCGCCAAATCCGGGCGGCTCAAGGGCCCGCCTCGGCCGCCGCGAAGGCCTTGCGCAGTGATTCGATCCGCTCGCGATTGGCGCCGAAGTCGTAATAGCCGACCCGGCTCGACGAGCGCAGCTCGATCACGCCGCCCGCGCCCATTGCGGCGGGCTGGATCACGCATTGCACGTCGTCGACGAAGCGCATGAGCGTGCTGCGCGACTCGGCGCGCAGATAGCGCGGCTCCTCGGCCACGATCTCCGTGCGCGGCAGCGACTTCAGCGCCGCGACCAGATGCGCGCGCGCCTGCGCGACCGAGCCGCGGAAGATCAGTGGATTGACGTGATGATCGGGATCCTCGTCGACGGACGACACGCAATGCGGCGCCGACGGGCAGGGCAGGAGCGCGCCTGCGCCGGTGCGCTCGGCGACCGGGCCGACGCCGCACGCGGTGAGCAACAGGACCAGCGCCGGCATCCATCGCGCGACGCTTTCCGTAAGATTCGGCATCCTTTTCGAACCTTCAACAGGACTCACGGTCATTATCCGCACATTCAGGTCCGGGGCACCATGAAGTCGGTCACACGCGCGGCTGCATTCGCGCTCGCGGTTGCGTGCGCGACGTCGATTCCGATCGCGCGCGCCGACGCCGTCCACACGGAGCACGTCGACGCCGAGCTCGTCGCCGAGCGCGCGGCGTTGGTGCCGGGCGCGCAGAACTGGATCGCGCTGCGCTTGCAGATCGAGCCCGGTTGGCACACCTACTGGCGCAATCCGGGCGACTCCGGCATCCCGACGACTCTGCGCTGGGATCTGCCGGAAGGCTTCACCGCCGGCGACATCGTCTGGCCGTATCCTGAGCGCCATCCGCTCGCCGACGTCATGAATTACGGCTACGCCGGCGACGTACTGCATCTGGTGCCGATCACCGTTCCAGCCGACGCGCGCGATCGCGTCGAGCTGAAAGCCGAAGCGAAGTGGCTCGTCTGCAGCGACGTCTGCATTCCCGGCAAAGCCGACGTGAAGCTGTCGCTGCCGATCGCAGCCGACGCGCCCGAGGATCCGCGCTGGCACGACGCATTCGCGGCGACGCGCGCGAAGGTGCCGCAGACAGTCGATTGGCCCGCGCGCTTCACCGTCGACAAGCGGGACGTGTCGCTCGAAGTCACCGCCGCGCAATTGCAGCCGGCGAAGGACGTCGCGTTCTTCCCGTACGCGAAGGATCTCGTGAATCACTCGGCCGATCAGCGCCGCGCGCGCGACGGCAATACGCTGCGGCTCTCGCAGAATCTCTCGAGCTTCTTCCTGTCGGCGCCCGGCGCGATCGACGGCGCGCTGGTGATCGACGGTCGCGCCTACGAGATCTCCGCGAAGCCCGGCTCGGTCGCGGCGGTCGCGCAGAGCGAAGTGAAGGCGGCGCCGGAACCCGCTCCGCAGGCTTCATCGCCCGGCTTGCTGCTCGCGCTCCTGCTCGCGTTCGCGGGCGGCGTGATCCTGAACCTGATGCCTTGCGTGTTCCCGGTGCTGTCGCTGAAAGCGCTCGCGGTGCTCGAAGCGCACGACGGCCGCGAGCGCGCGCAGGCGATCAGCTACACGCTCGGTGTGGTGCTGTCGTTCGTGATCGTCGCGGGCGTGATGCTCGCGCTGCGCGCCGGTGGACAGTCGCTCGGCTGGGGGTTCCAGCTGCAGTCGCCGGTCTTCGTCGCGGTACTCGTGTATCTCTTCTTCGCGATGGGACTCGCGCTCGCGGGCATGACGGAGTTCGGCGTTCGCTTCATGGGGCTCGGCCAGTCGCTCACGCAGTCGAAGGGCCTGGGCGGTTCGTTCTT
>Ga0070741_10005004_pt1 | contig 30183 bp, 19 predicted proteins | sample Coa_R1_4_FD_66440 | JGI IMG/M metagenome (GOLD analysis project Ga0070741, IMG submission 66440) | Surface soil microbial communities from Centralia Pennsylvania, which are recovering from an underground coalmine fire - Coalmine... | ecosystem: Environmental > Terrestrial > Soil > Unclassified ... | reverse complement strand
CAGATGTGGTTGTGCTTACCCCATTAGGCGAAGTGATTACAACGATGGCGGCAGGAAAATTTCCCGGCTAAAAGAGTATTGAGGAGAAATCGATGTACCAAAGATGTGCTGGTTTGTTTCTGGCTTGTCTTTTTACAGCCACTTCGCTTTGCGCAGAGAGCAAACATCAGCACCGCGCGAGCGCGCGCCCATTCCACGTTGTTGGTTATTTCACTGAAGATGGCGCCAAAACAGGCCACTATACCGTGAAGGACATTGAGAGCAGCGGCGCTGCCAGGCTTCTTACTCAGATTGATTATGCCTTTGGCAAGGTAGTAAACAACCACTGTGAAATTGCGAATCGCGCAGTGGCCCTTGACCAGACCTATGATGCAGCTTCCAGCGTGGATGGCACCGCAGATCCTGCCGGTGATAACAAGCTTCGCGGAACGTTCCATCAACTGCAGGAACTCAAGCACCTGCATCCTGATCTAAAAGTGCTGCTCTCTCTGGGCGGATGGGGACAAAGCGGCGGCTTTTCGGGCGCCGCGCGACCTGAAAACCTGCATGAATTTGTACGCTCATGCGTGGACCTGTTCGTAAAAGGCCAATTTGCAGATGGCATCATTGAGCCAGGAATTTTTGACGGGATCGATATCGATTGGGAATACCCGGTGAACGGAGGAGTCGAGCCCGGGCAGCCGGAGGACAAGGCAAACTTCACAGCGATGATGGCTGAATTTCGCCGCCAGTTGGATGCAGTAAAGCCTAACCTGCTGCTGACGGCTGCCTTACCGGCAGAAGAAGAGTATTACGGCAATTTTGAACTTAAAAAGATCGGGCCTTATGTCGATTTTCTATCGATCATGGCGTACGACCTGCACTGGAACTCAGTGCCGCTCACTGCATTCCACAGCGCGCTCTTTCGCGATCCTGAAAACAAGACAGATCCCAAGCTGCACAACCGTTACGGCGACTATGCGGTCAGAGGATTTCTACACGCAAAAGTGCCCGCGAGCAAAATTGTCTTTGGAGTTCCCTTTTATGGCAAGGGTTGGGCAGGAGTGGAAGATGAGAACCATGGTCTTTACCAGAAAGCGCAAGGCGAGGCCACCAGGCCGGGAAGCTATCGTGATCTTAAGCAGCTACCGGACAGCGCTGACCGCCATTATTTCTCTAAGCCGGTGAGTTGCACGCTTTGGGACGATCACACGTTCTGGAGCTATGACTGCCCTGAATCGATGCGGGTAAAAATCAATTACATTCACCGTCGCCATCTTGGAGGTGTTATGTTCTGGGAACTCAGCCATGACACTTCTGACAGCGAGCTGCTGCATATTCTGGCAGGAAAATAAAAAACCAATCCTGAGCAGCGCTGCAATCACACAGAGTTTGGCGATGCTGATTCAGCTTGCTGATTGCATGGCTGAGAGCCGAGATCGGTTTCTGCCTGGTAATTAGCAGGCGAAACGTTTTGAGCTGGAAGTGTTAGCAGCAAAGGTGGATCAAAAGCTGAGGGCGGCCTGAGCTCAAGATCAGTGACGCCCTGGAAAGAGTTTCGGCAAATGTGAATGCGTTGTCCCCCAGCCCGCATGGCGCTTCGATAATCAAAGTAAACAGAAGTGCCGAGTGCATCTTTCAATCCGACGGCAAATAAATAGAAATCTCCTTCAGGAAGCTTTTCCAAGCAATAAGCGCCGCAATCTTTTATCAAGGTGCAAGCAGCGGGCCGACCTTGAGGGATTCTGGTTGTGAACAAGCCTATGGCAACATGCCCATGAAAATCGACCGGTGAAGTGACGACTCCGGAGAGAGACATGCCAACCCGAACTCGCCTGCGTTCTTGCGCGTTCGACTGAGAATAAACAGTTGGCCGGGTGCGGCCACGGGTGAGTTTGCGAAATTGCATTGGCGAGTGGCCCAGCACGTCGGCAAAGCGGCGTGTAAACGTGCCAACGCTCTGGTATCCAACCTCATAGCAAATGTCGATGACCTTCTTTTGCGTCTCGGTCAACATGCGCTTTGCTGCGTCAAGCCGGAGGGCGTAAAAAAATTGCAGCGGAGGCACTCCGGTGACTTGACGGAAAGTGCGATTGAAATGCCAGGGGCTGGCAAACCCGATCCTTGCCAATTCCTGAAGCGTCATAGGCCGGTCAAGCTGGTTCTGCATGGCTGCTATCACGCGCTGCACTGATTCACAGTGTGAGCGCAGAGTAGCGTCCCGCATGACTGGATAGCCCATACTCATGTACCTCCTTACTGATGTGTTTTCCCGGCTTACTCGTGAACAGAAAAAGCCGGTTCGGCAAATGCCGCAAGAGCATCCAGCAGCTTTGCCGGAATCGCCGCAGGAAACAGCCGCTCTCCCTGCCGCTGCATGCAGGCGATTTCCTGTTCGCCGCGACCAACGAGCTCTTCTTGCTCGCCGTCGCGCCAATATTCAAAGCGCATAGCAATCCGGTTTTGTGCGATTGCGGATAGAAACATCCGGATAATTACCTGATCAAATGGGCGCAACTCGCCCAGATATTGGCATGAACACTCCAGCGTAATCAGCGCAAAGCCGTGCTCAAATTGTACGAGGATTTCAGGAACATACTCGCGCAGAAACATCTCGCGCGCCTGCCCTTGCCAGCGCAGATGATTCACGTAATAAACGTTTCCCACCAGGCTAGTTTCTTCAAACCCGACGGTGTGCCGATATTCATACGCTCGCATGATTTGCTCTTATGACAAATGCAAAGGCGAAAGGCGCCGGTGCTTCTTCAACGCACGTTTGGAAAGTAGCAGCCCTGAATTCTCCCGCTGAAAAAATCGTCCAGCCATCTGGAAAGCAGGAGCTAAGAGTTGCGGACTGATCCAAACAGGCACCTGCCTTCCTCAAGGCTTCTTTCAGGCTCCATATCTGGGTTGCTGCATCGTCTAAGGAAGACTTGGAGGTATCGGCTAATGCTTGTGCAAGGGCAAATTCCTGAGCGCCCAGCAATTGCTCCCAACTTTCTAAGTTGCGATTGGTGATTGTTTCCAAATCACACCCGGCTGCTGCCGCGTCATCTATTGAAAATAATAATGTCGTCTTCGCGGAGTGTGATAATGAAACACAGGGCGCAGAATCACCAGCGCCTGTGATGATCGGCTTTCCATCAGGCCGATGCGTGAGTTTGGCTCCTGGACCGAATATTTCATGGACTAAACTTTCTGTCGTGCAGACGCATCGCTTTTCTGGCGCAAGACCAATCTTGATCTCTTTATCAGCAAAAATCGCGCCGAGCTTCCTTTCCAAATACGGCACAAGTAAAGCGGATGGCCAAGGGGACTTGTCTTGAATTGGCGCTACAGCATGAAGGTGCAGGCCCTGCCATTCTTCACAGAGTTTTCCTTCTGCATCTTCAATGCGCAAGTCATAGATAAAATCGTCGCCATCATTGCTCCGCTCGACCGCATGGACGATAGATGCTCCGAGCGTCCATTCAACTTCAGTGACAACGCGGTCAATTCCGACGGGCAAAATAGTTTTATGAGGGATGCAAGCTTGAATGGAATGGAGAGCTGCATCGCGAGACGCGGAATCACCGAGCACAAGCTCAGGCGGCAGATGCCGGGCGAACCAGGGAGCATCCGATGGAGCAGAGAGCTTGGCAATGCTTTTGCGAGAATGCAAAAAGTCGTAACCTTCCACTCGGCGGAACCTTCCCTGATGAAAAAGAATCTTTCCGTACAAATTCTTGGCGCTAAGGGCAGCAGGAGCTTGCGTATGCGGCAAGGCTGAGTTGTCGCCGATGCTTTGTTTTTCTTCAAAAATGCATTCGCCGCTAAAATGATCGATTTTGAAACCCGTGCTGGAGCATCGGATTACCACGGAAACAGTGCCCGGCTTTCGACGCAATGCCGCTATGCGGAGGGTAAGCGGCTGGTCGGGAGGAATGACAATTGGATGTTCAAAACGTAAATTGTGAAATTCAGGCAGAAGCTCTGATTGTTCCAGGATTCTAGCGACTTGCGCCATGGCTTCCATTCCCATCACCGCGGGCAGAATTTGTTCATCTTGAAAAGCATGTTCCACAACGTACGGATCAGAATTAGCCCCAAGCTCAGCTTCAGTGATTAGCTCAATCCCAGGATGATGAACGCGAGGATTTTCCAGAAAGCGCAGCAAAGGGAGTTCAGGCTGGTGAAATTTGAGCGTCGGCAAACTGCCGAATCGCCCAGTAACAATCGTGGACGCAGGTGCGCCTTTCCAATTGAGCGTTGTTTCTAGATGTTCAAGCGCATCATCCAATGGAATGGGTGTTATGCCCTGGCGAACCAGCGAGTCGAGTACGCCCAACCGCTGTCCCATTCCAATGCCGGCCCAGACAGACCATTCAAGGTTCAAGCAGCGACAATAAGCGTGCTCTTTCTGCCAGCGCTCCACCATAAGGTTGAGAAATTCATTTGCCAGACCGTAATGCGCTTCGCCGTGAAGTCCGGTGCGGGCAATGATGGAGCCAAATGTCAGAAGCAAGCGCAGCTTTGCAGGGTCGATGCTGTTCAGAACATTGCGCAGACCGTCAAGCTTGGGGGCCAACGTTTGTTGTAAATCATGGGACGTGGTTTTTTCCAGGCGCTTCGGATCGTTCACCCCGGCGCCGTGCAACACCGCTGTAATCGGTCCAAATCTTGATTCAATGTTTTTGATGGCTGCTTTTACGGCGGATGGCTCTGTGATGTCCGCCATAAAGTAAGCACATGTGATTCCCGCATTTTTTATGCGATTGATATTGTTTTGAAGTTCGCTGTCAATGGACGGATCTGATCTTCCTAACAAAGCCAGCTGGCAGCCTAAAGTGCGGGCGAGATGAAGAGCGCTCTCTGCTGCAATCCCTTTTCCTCCGCCTGTTACTAACATCAGATCGTCAGAACCAAGTGAGTTGTCCTGAACATCATTTCCCGGCCACAGTAATTTAAGGCATGGCTCGCGACGGATTCCCGCACTGTCATAATGAGTTTCAACAAAACCTATATTGGCTCTAGCTTCTGCTGCCGCCCACTTTGCAATCTCAGGGTGTTCGATTGGTGCATTAACAACGGCGACTTTGAGATTGGGATTTTCCAGATACAGTGTGCGGGCAAGCGCTGCCGCGCCTCCTCCGTGCTGTACGAATACAACCTGCGGCATGTGTTGCTTGAGGGCGGTTTGCACTGATTGCAGCAAAAATTCAGCGGTTCTCTCATTCAGCTCTGGCGGAACACAGCAAACGAGTCCTTTGCCGGAAACTGATTTGAATTCTTCATGAAGCTGGGATGTGAGGGTACTTTCTTCGATTGCCACAACGTCCCATTGTCCCGGTGAATGGCCGCTCTTATGGCGCAATGGTTTTTCTTGTAATTCAACTCCCAGAACCCTAACCCATGAATCAACGCCAGCGGGATATTGTTCAGAAGAACCTGGAAGAGCTTGCGAGCGTAGGGCCTCAAGGGCATTTGCAGCTTCAGCAATTGTGGAGTTTGTATACTCCGCAGGAGCAACAGGGCTAGGAAGCGATAACAAGCTGGCGGCTTCCAGCATGATCTGCGAAATGGTGATTGAGTTCAGATGCAGATCTGTCAGGAACCTCTGCGCAGGCTTAATGGCCGTTACAGGCAATTGTGTTCGCCGGACAACCAAGCCCATCAATGTATGGAGCGCTGATTTTTCTTCGCCAGCTTCCGGCGCCAAAACAGCAGGTGCGCGGGCAGCGATGGCGATATGCGGCTTGGCTGGAGCAGACACCGGCGCTGTTTCGCAGGGGTTTGCCAGAAATGAATGTCTCTTCTTTATATCGATAGGCCGTCCAAACCGTTTTTCAAAAAGCGGGTTTAGACGGACTGGAGCGCCAAGAACGAATGCAGCGCCCAGCGCCGAAAAAAGCCCTCGCAGTGATTCGCTGGCGGAATCCAGGGAGATTACCGGCTTGTTCGTGTATTCACTTGTAATGCTGGACAGCACGGTTCCCGGCCCGACTTCAATAAAGAGATCTGCGTCTGCAGAAGCAATCTCGAACGCGTCCTCAAATAGCACCGGTTGAGTGATTTGTTCACTTAGAAGTGTTTGAAGATCGGTTTTTCGATGAAGAACCGCGCCGGTGACAGTGGAAACCACTTGGCCCTGCAAGCTGCTGAAGGTGCACGCTGCAAGATGCTGTGAAAATGCGCTGGCTGCTTCAGCAACCAGGGGAGAGTGGAATGCATGTGAAACCGGAAGCACCGTGGCAGTGACGCCATCCAAATTCAGGCGTTGAGTGAAGCGGTGCACGGCAGCGGCGGCTCCGGAGACAACCGTCTGCTGCGGCGCGTTGCGGGCAGCTACTACCAAGCCATCGCCGTTTAATCTCTTAAGCACCTCAGAATAGCTGGCACGAATGGATGCCATGGCGCCGTTAGGATCGCCGGCCTCAGCCATTGCGTGGCCGCGTGCGCGCACCATGCTGAGCAAGTCGTCTTCTTTGCAAGCGCCCGCCCAATATAAAGCGGTGATTTCTCCCAAACTGTGTCCAACCGCGACTGATGCCTGCACATTAAATAACTCAAGTATCTGCAATCCAGCGAGAGAAGCTGCCACAATGCAAGGCTGAGCAACTTCAGTGTTGGTGCTCTGTTGCTGTGGCAGCCTGGCGCGTACGTATAGGCTGCCCAGCGCAGGGAAGCGGCGCGACCAGATTCCTCCATTTATATAGACTGGCGATGCTTGTCCGGGAAAAAGAAAGCCGATGCGCGGAGTTTTGGCGGCTGCAGCAAAAAAAGTTCCCTGGTCTACATCCACCGTCTGCACAGGCTGGGTCGCACAAGCGATCAATTTTTTAACGGCTTGAGCCAACTCGTCTGGAGACGACGCAATGCATGCGGCGCGCAGAGCATTATCGGCGGAGTGCTCAGCCGCCTGTCTTGCCAGGAAGATAGATAAGTCCGCAAGCTCAGAGTATGAAATTTCTTCAGCCAGGCAGAGAATTTCTTCAAGCTGGCCCGAAAGCTCTTTAGCGCTGCTCGCAGCAAAAACAAATAGCTCACAGTCCTGAGCAGCAGCAATCTGGGCTTGTTCCATTGAGGTAAAACTTCTACGCCGCAATGTGTCAGTTGCTTCAAGAGTTACATGCACATTGATTCCGCCAAATCCAAAGCCGCTTACTCCGGCCCGAACAGGAGAGCCTGCGGGCCAGACCTCAGCTTCACGCAGCATCCGGAGCGCATTACCCGCTGTGAGTTCAGAGTGAGGCTGATCGCACCCGGTGGTTGGCGGCAAAACCTTCGCGTGGATAGCCATTGCGGCCTTGATCAACCCAGCAACTCCAGCAGCAGCTTTTGTGTGCCCGATGTTGGCCTTGATTGATCCGACGACCGCACGATTGTTCTGCGCAGAGGCTTCGCGCCGCACGTGAGACAAAGCTTGCAACTCGGTTGCGTCGCCAATTGCAGTTCCGGTTCCGTGCCCTTCAAAATAGGCAACAGAATCAATGCCGTATCCAGACCGTTCATAGGCACGGCGCAGGGCGAGTCGCTGCCCGCTGACTTCAGGACGAGTAAGGCCGCCCTGACCATCAGAAGAAATTCCCCAGCCGCGAATCAGCGCGTAAGGTGTGTGCTGCTGTGCCAACGCATCTTCATGGCGCATCAGCACAACTATGCCGCAGCCTTCGCCGGGCCAAAAGCCTGAAGAGTGGGCGTCAAAGACCCGCATCTTCTCTGTAGCAAGCGCGCCCAGGCGGGAGAATCCAGCAAGCTCAAATGGATCCAGGCTTAGGTCGACTCCGCCGGCAATAGCGATATCCGCATCACCGCTCTTGAGAGCAGAGCAAGCAGTGGCGATGGCGAGCAAGCTTGATGCGCAAGCCCCGTCCACCGTGTAACCGCCGCCTCCAAAATCAAAGTAGTTACAGATGCGTCCTGCAATTGTGTTGGAAAGCCCGCCGGCAAGCGATTCTTCATTGGTTGCCGGGAAAGGAGCTTTGTAACGCGCTTCGATTTGTGTAATCAACCCCTCTATTTCACTCGGCGGAATAAACCCACGTTCTTTGAGCACAGCGTCAAGCACTCGGCGCACATAAGGCCAGCGCAGGCGCAAGAGGTTGGCGCGAGAGAACTCGCCGGTAAGCGAATTGCCTACATAGACGGCCGTTCGCTCGCGCTGATCAGTGGAAGCATCAAGAAGTTTTGCGTCAGCCAGCGCTTGCTCAGCAACGTCCAAGGCGAGCCAATGGCTCAAATCGGTGGAGAGAAAAGCGTCGTGCGAAATATGAAAACGGGAGCAGTCAAATTCATAGTCGTCCAGCACTGCTGCCATGATTGGAGCAATGCGGTCTTCGCTCTGAGCATCCGCAGAATAATCGGCCAGATTCAGCCGAACACGCGGCAGGTGGCGGAATGACCGCCGCTGCGCAAGCACATTCTCCCAGAGCTGCCGGGGAGAGCGCGCTTCAGCGTAGCGGCAGGCAATTCCAACAATGGCAATCGCATCCATAGTGTTAAGAAGTTGCGCGAACAACAGCAGGGACTTCCGCGGGAATCATTCGTGGAACAGAACTGTGTTTCCGCAGAGCAGTGAGGAGAGATGCTGCGCTAGCAGAAATATCCGGCGGTCCGGTTTGAAAGAAAAAAAATACAACCCACAAGCAGGTAGCGATTCTAGTAAGGCTGCGCTGCAACCAAAGAGGTAGGGCTGTTGGTTTAATGTAAATCGCCTTGCTCCAAAGTTTTTGCGGAAGAGAGCAGTGCTTCTTGCAGTAGCTTGCGCCAATCCTGATAGGGACAGGAGGAGTGCAAGTCTATTTTATTGAATGTTTCATCGCACAAGGCTGCTGCCTGCTCCGTGGACATATCGCACAAAATGCTGCATGCGATTTTGGTATGTTTGGTTAAATTTCCAGCAAGCTGGCGGGCCTTGGCCGCGAAAGCTGCGCCTTGCGCCAAAGCTGCTTTGTGGACCCCAGCTTCCTCGCGCAATTGAGCAATTGCACCTTCAGCTAATCCGCCGGCATAAGCGCAGGCCAATCCAACACCGCTCCATGCATCGCCGTGGTAGATAGGATGAAAGCGTGCAATGGTCGCGGAGATGTTGCCCACGCTTGCGCCCTTGATGAACCACAGACTGCGTCCCAATCCCTGGAAGAAAACGTGGCGCGCATCTTCAGAAAGCCTGGCGGCAAAAATCCTGGGCGCACGGATTTCTGGTCCTGTGCGCTCTTTCCAGTGAAAATATCCTTCATGGAAACCGTAACCATCAAGCACAAGCCAACGCAGAACCGGATGGAATTTCTTGATGACAGCTTCCATGCGGCGACGTAGCCAGGGAAGTCTTGCATAAGCCCAGCCTGCTCCGACGTGCAGCATAAAAATGTGCTGCTTGCCCATGTCTTTCATAAAACGGCGAAGGGAGTTGTACCTGAGAAAAATCGTGTCCTGGAGCGCCAGTGCCATGGCAGCGCCTTCATAGGCAAAACCACAATGCTCAGGTTCAATTCGACTCAAACACTCTGCCAGCACGCTTTGATCGCGATATTGAAGAGCGGTGTGATATCCCTGAAGAAACATCCTCGCAACATTTTCCAGACGATGCTGGATTTCCGGATCTGTGCAGGTGAATCCGCGCTGGGAGAACTCGACTTCTTGTGTGTCGATTTTCAAGAAATTTTGCAGCGAGGCGAACATAAAAAGATTAAGAGATGAAAAGTTCAACCCACATGCCGTTTCAGCGGCAGATAACTTTCAATGGGTTTCAGGCAGGAGATATCCACGTCCACGGAAAAGCTGCGGCCAATGGAGTCAACGCTGATAACTACGCGTGTGTTGTTCTGACCGCGCAACAAAGTTCCCTGCACTCCGCTGAGAACTCCGGAAATGATCATCACTCGCTGGCCAACAGCAAACGTGGGATGCGGTGCAGCATTGCCGAGGCTGATGCCTTTCCTGATGCAGTCAATCTCCTCTATCGAGACCACTGAAGGCGAATGTTTACTGCCCACGAGGCTAACCACATTGGGCAAAGTAAGCACGCGATTGCGTTCAAGAAATGGCAAGTGCACAAACACGTATCCGGGGAACAGCGGCATTTCCAGCATTACGCGCCGGTCCTTCCACTGCCGCAGTGAACGATAAGTAGGAAGGAAATGTTCAATTTCATAACTGGCCAGGCGTTGTGCGGTCCGTTTTTCCTGGTTGGCGCGCACAAAGAGCACGAACCAATGTGGACAATGAGAGTCAAGCAAAAAAGAACTATGCGCCAAGGGGAGACTCTTTTTTCAGGGAAACTAATCCAACTTTTGGGGAAACTACGCTAACGATTGGCGCGGGTACAGCTTCGCCCTATCACTTACAGTGATTTTTTCCAAAATGCCACTCAGGAAGAGTGAAGCGGCCCAGTTCGACCAGGTAATTGGGAACCTGGTCCCGTCGACCAAAGAAGCGGTGACTGGCTCTGCGCGAGCCATCTCAAGTCTTTCAGATTTTTTGAAGGACGGATCCGAATAGCTTGAGAAAGACAAAATACCCCGCTGCAAAGTGTGTTGGCAAGACAAAATTCAGGGACGAATGAAATTTTATTGCCGGATTTTCCCAAAATGAAAACCTGTGAGAAGGCTCAGCGCAATATTAGGCAGGGGAGCTCGGATCTTGATTCGAAATGTACGAAACTTACCAGAGCAAAATTCCTTAAATCCTGAAATCATAGGCGCCGGTTTTATTACCAGCGCCTATACGTTTCCTGATTCACTGCGGGCTGACCGGCGTATTAACAACCGAAAGGCAAGCTCTTACCGCAGCCTGTCCGGTCGGCTGGGAAGTGGCAGTGGTGTTCGTCTTTGCTGTTCCCGGATTGATGAGTGGGGAAGTGAGAGTATTGCAACTGCTCGGGATCACCGGATGCGAGGCATTGTGCACCGGTTTGGGATAAAACCCTCCGCCTGATGGGAATGTTGTAGAGGAAGGATATCCGCCGGGAGCAGCGGCGCTCCAGGTTGAATTTGTTGACGTGAGGGTAATAGAGGGCGCGCCCTGGTGCGCAACATAATTCGCGGAATTGGTTACGCTGGTCCCTGCTTTCACCAGGATCACATCAGCGTTCACGGTGATGCTGGAATCAAAAGTATTGTCCGAGCGCACCGTAACAGACCCACTGGAAGAAGTCGCGTCTGGCTGGGGCAGCGTGGTGGTGGGAATGGCTCCAGCGGAATTGTTAAGGGTGACATAAACGTCTACGGATTGGCCGCTGTAAGTTACGCTATTGGCGCTCTTCATGAAAAGCGCAGTCACCTCTACCGGGCTGGAACCTCCGGTAGCCGGTATGTCTTTCGTGCGATGCATAATGGTATCTGTATTGCCAAGCGACGACTGAATTGGGAAGCTCTGCAAAGATACCTTCCCCAAGCCAATGCTGGTCAAATCAACAGATGCACCTGAGCCGGTCTGGAACAGGTCATAGCCAGCGGAGATTTGCGCTGAGGCCGGCACAAAGCAAATTACCAGCAGTGCCATCACAGCCAGCAGGGGAAGCATCGACTTCGTGTGTTTGTGTTCAGGAAACTGTTGCATAAAAAATCACGCTCCTTGTCAGGCTTATTAAAACCGGATCGGCGGATTGCATCTTCTCCGCAATTGCGAAAAACACAGCAAGTAGACATAAGAATGAGTGCTCGCATGGCAGCGGAAGTCCAGACGGCATTGATGATTTGACGAAAATGAGTTTTGAGAAATTTTTAATGAGGAAGCAGCGATTCAGGAGGGATTGCAACTACATCTCGAAGTACGTTGTCACTTTTATTGACGACCACAGGAACTCCCATGCTTTCAACCGCGTGCAACAACTCCGGGTCAAACCATGCAAAGGGCTCAATCTCCTGAAAAGCAAATAACATGTAAGAGCCGGGGCGCACGCCCTTGAGCGAAAAGGTGCCGTGCTCGCTGGTGTTGGTGACTCGATAAAACTGGTGGAAAGCCCGCAATTCGGGTGCAGCAGGCACCAAGACCACGGTGGCACGGCAAGGCTGATTATTAAACGTGGCAGTGCCGGAAATTTGAGCGCCATTGCCGGCCAGTACAATCCGCAATTCCCCTCGCGTGCTCTCATTGGCAACCAATTCTCCGGCTGGAACCTCATTGCCGGCAAAGCTTTCAGTTTTCACCCACAAGTCTTCCGGCAGTGAATCAAGCATAACTCGCCATAAACCTGGGGTAACGCCTTGCAGTCGAATGCTTCCGTCGCTGGCCACCCTACTCCAGGGCTGCGGGCCAAGCGCCAAGCCTTCTGAAGGCAGCAATCGCACGATGAGGTTGGACAGGCTTCCGCGCGGTGCGCCTTCCACTTCAACCACGCCGGGAATATCAAAGGCAGGCGCTAATGGAACGGAGACTTGCTGTTGCGCTGTTGCAGCGCTTACCTCTAGCGGAACGCGGCCTCCAAAAGGACGGTTGGAGAAGAGTTGTGAAGCCACAACTAAATAGGAGCCGGGCGAGACGCCGCGAATTTCAAATTTTCCTGTGTTGATGTCCACAGCGCCTGACATGCGATCAATATAAGAAGCAACTCCGTTCTCATTATGGGCGAGCACAACCTGAATCTGACTGGATGAAAATTTATCCATCGGGCTTACCAACCGTCCACGAACGGTAATGGCCCGAACTTTGTGAAGCTGAAAATTCATGTCTGTCAGTTCAGCGCCTTCGGTGAGCGATACTGGCGAGGCCGAGTCCACATCTGGAACGCCCGGATAATAAAGAGGGGAAAATGGGTCCTGGACTTCCGGAATCAGCGCTCCGGTTTCCATCGGTCTGGATATCGGCCCGTTCGGCAATGATGCCAAGAGTAAATAGCGGTTAGCGGGCAATCCAAAAACGCGGTACTCGCCACGATCATTTGAAGTAGCGCCAGCAACGGAGATTAATTGTTGATAGCCGTTTGTATAACTAAAACGCAAGACCTGAATTCCAACTCCTTGTATCGGTTCGCCATCTTCATCCACTACGCGACCGGCAATTGCGCCCAGCGGCACAACCTGGAATCGAACGTCATGAAGTTGCTGCCCCGATGCCAGAGCGAACACAGAGCCTTCTCCAGCAGGCGAAAGAGCGCCATAGATCTGCCGCGCAAATCCGTTTCGCTCCACCCACAAACGATAGGTTCCGGGAGCAAGCTGCAGGCTGAAGTGGCCCGACGTATCTGTATCTGAGCTGATTGGCGATGCCAGCTGGCCTGCCGCGGAGCCGCTCTTAACGTAAATCACGTGAGCGCCTTTTACAGGTGCGCCAGTGAGCTTGTTACTGACGGTTCCATCCACACTAGCCAATGATGAGGTTTGCCCTTGCGCAAAAGATACTGCAAGGACACACACGTACAGAACGAGAAGATTGCGATTAGATAACTTCATCCCTTGGCACAAAACCATAGCAACCTTCTTCTGTATCAAAGGGCGCAATGTGAAGTCTTATCCGGGATTGCTAAAAGGTAACGGCGTGAAGCGCATCAATCTGTGGTTTGAGAACATTGTCTGCGCCGCTCTCGATTAAAACGAAATGATTGCTGCAAAAACCGATTTGGAATTGTGGTTGATGTCTGCAGTATTCTTTAAGGCAGGCGAGACCGCCCGAAGTAGCGAATCGAATGCCAGAGTTACCGGACATTGTCGTTTACATTGAAGCGCTGGAGCAACGGATACTGGGCCATGTGTTGGAGCAAATCCAGGCGCCGGGGCCGTCTTTATTGCGCACAGCCAGTCCGCCGCTTGAATCGGCGAACGGCCACAAAGTAACTAGCCTGCGCCGCGTCGGGAAGCGCATCGCAATCGGACTTGATAATGATTTGTGGCTAGTACTGCATCTGATGATCGCCGGCCGGCTGCATTGGAGTGAGCGACGCGTTGTTCCCGACGGCAGGCGCACGCTGGCTGCATTCCATTTTGATTCCGGCACGCTTACCCTGACCGAAGCAGGCTCACGGAAACGCGCGTCACTCTATCTTCTTGCCGGAGAATCAGAACTGGCCAAGCAGGACCCTGGCGGGATTGATGTGTTCTCAGCCACCCTGGAGCAGTTCAGTACCACCCTCACATCTGCCAACCACACGCTCAAGCGGGCGCTCACCGATCCAAGATTGTTCAGCGGGATTGGAAACGCCTATTCGGATGAGATCCTTTTTCATGCGCAACTGTCGCCGATATTACTGACCCAACGCCTTGACGCGGAGCAAATCAGCTGTCTTTATAAGGCCACGCGGCAAACGCTTACAGAGTGGGCCCAGAATCTGCAGACGGAATCGGGCGGCAAGTTTCCTAAGAAGGTAACAGCCTTCCGTGAAGATATGGCCGTGCACGGCAGGTATGGAAAACCTTGTCCGCGATGTGGCGAAAAAATCCAGCGTATTCGCTATGCGTCGAATGAAACCAATTATTGTGCCCGATGCCAAACTGGTGGAAAACTGCTTGCCGATCGCGCGCTCAGCCGCCTGTTACGTGAAGATTGGCCGCGTTCTCTGGAAGAGATGGAAGACCGCTGGCTCTCTAATCGAAGTGAGTGATTTTAAGACCCCAGACTGCCTCCCTTGTCCAGAAAAGCCATAAGCCAATTAGCCTAATAGAATTAAGCATAGATCTGGATTCCGCCGGGAGAATCCAGGAATTATGCGGGGTCTTACTTTAATTTGTTAATCATTGATAAGCTTGTTTGGCAGCCAAACACCTTGATTTTCATAAGCAAACGCAGTTTAGCAATGCGGCAAAAAGTGTAAGATTTTGCCCAAAGACAAAAGCGCGAGGATGCCGGAAGAAGAAATCCCAATTCGGGAAATACTGGATCGTTGCTTAGGCTCACCGGAAGATCAAGGGCTGTGGCAGAAGTTTGTTCGCCGGACGCAGCCGTTGATTGCGAATGTAATCATCAATACGCTACGCAGGTGGCGAGAACCCGCGCCTAACCTTGTTGACGATCTAATTCAAGAGACATATCTCAAGTTATTTGCGAATGACAGGAAGGCCTTGCGCGGCATCAGGAATGAGCATGAGAACGCGATCTTCGGCTATCTCAAAGTGACGGCTTCCAATACAACGATTGATCATTTTCGCCAGCCAAAAAACAACATACCGGAGATGGAACTTACTGATCCGATCATTCCGCCTTTGCCGGATGGATTCGACCGGATTCGATTCGCCCAGTTAAAGGACAAGATCGAGGAGTGCCTGAAAAAATTTTCTTCGCGGGACCAGACGATCTTCTGGCTCTACTACGAACAGGGGTATACGGCGAAGGAAATCTCGCTTTTGCCACACGTGGGGTTGAGCGTAAAAGGCGTGGAAAGCACTTTGCAACGCCTGGTGAAGTTCATCAGAGACGGGTTCCCTGGTCTGGCGAGCGCGGCAGGAGAAGAGGAAAGTTGAGTCTTATCTTCCATTTGCGAGAGAAAAAAGGTTTTAGCCTGAACTATACGTCTTTGGGATTGAAGGGGCAGCGAAGGTGACTAAAAAAGGCAATCAATCCGAGCAAGCCGGTTATGTGCGTGCCAGAGGACATTTATTGTCGCGGCGCGCAGACCAAGGCTTGAAGCGATTGACACCCCGGCGCCTGCCCCTTGTCCTATTTCAACATCTTGAGGTGGGTCAATGAACCCAACTCCCCATCATCCTGATGACGAGTTGTTGCAGGAGATTGCTGCAGGCATTGCATCCCCGGAACTGGCGGAAAAAACGATGCAGCACGTGGCCCGATGCAGCATCTGCGGACCGGTTCTGAAAAGGTATATGCACGAGTTTTCGGGGGAAGAATCACCTGACAACGCGCGCATCCTTGCGCAACTGCAAAGCTCAAAACCAGCAGGGCAGCGCAGGTTGGTGAAGAAACTGTTCGGTCGTCCTGGGGGAGCGCTATGGATGAAGATTGTTCCGGCTTTTGCCGTGTTAGCAGTGGCAATCCTGGCTATTGTCGTAGGACCATCTCTGATGGCCAAATTTGAACTCAGCAAAGCGAAGAATAATGTAGCTACCGCATTTGCCACCCGACGCACAACGGCGATGAAATTGACGTCAGTCCCGTATTCTCAGTACAACCCATTTTCCACTCAACTGGGCGGAAGCGACGGGCGTGGACTCGCTGAAACTCCGCCAGAAATAGACGATGCCATCAGTGCGGCCAAAAAGAATTTAAAGAACAATAAGTCAAACCCACAATGGCTGCAGGTCCAGGGCCGAGCCCTGTTGTGGGTCGCTACCCCTGCCAATCTGGAAAAAGCGGAGAAGGATTTTGAAAATGCGAGGGCTAAGGGTTTAGATACTCCGAGCCTGGAGATCGATCTGGCAGCAAGCTACTATGAGCACGACATTAGATCTGAACATCCTAACCTGCAGCGAACCTTGAACTTATTGAGCGAAGTTCTAAGCCGGCCGAAATTGGATGACGAAGATCGTGCCAGTGCTCTCTACAATATGGCCATCGCGCTTGAAAAAAGCGAACAATGGGACAGGGCAGCGAGCGTCTGGAAGGACTATCTCAAGGTGGATTCCTCCAGTGGCTGGGCTACAGAAGCACGAAAGCATTTGAAAGACGCGCAGGACAAATCTGCAGAGAAGAAGCACCAGAGTTACGCTGATCCGTCTTTTTTTTTGCAACAACTGGACCAGGGTGGCCTGAAACCTGAAGATCCAGAACAGTACCAGCAGAAGGCATTGAGCTTATGGCTGACGGCTGCTTTGAAGGACAAAGGAAGTCAGGAATATAGAGCTCTCCGTGGCCTGGCGCAAGTCTTTGCCGAACATGAGCATCAAGATCTCTGGTGGACAGATTTTTTAGCAGGAGCGAAGACAAGTGACCTGACTGCAGTGCAGGAATTAAGCGATGCAGCGCAAAGCAACCAGCAAGGAAAATATGACCAGGCCGTGACGCGATCGCGTACTGCAGCAACCACTTTCAAAAGCACCAGAAATGTTCCTGGTGAATTGATGGCGCGACTTCAGGAAACGTATGCTTGGAGGAGCCTGCTGCAGGGCGATAGCTGCCTGGCCAGAGCAGATCCGCTTTGGGAAGAATCGTCACGGACACACTATGAATGGTTGAAGGCCCAACTGGCGCTTGAAAAAGCGCAATGTCACAATTTCCACGGTGATCTTGGAGAATCTGACAGTGATTCACAGGTTAGTTTTCAAATTGCACAACAATCTCACCTCCCGGTACTGGAGATGCGCATCCTCGGTATATCCGCAAGCATGCACAGCCAGCAGGGCCATTGCGATAAGGCGGTGGAACAGGCAACACAGGGACTTGATCGTTACTGGGAAGGCGAATATCCTGGCGAGCGATTAGATCAGTTTTATGCGGTGCTCTGGCAATGCGCACAACAATCAGGCTCTTTGTATATTGCTGAATCTACACTTCTACATACTTTGGAACTCCGCCAAGATCCACAAAAAGGCATTGCAAGAAATCTTATTCGTGAAGGCCTCCTACACCTTCGTCTTAGAAACATGTTTATGGCGCAAAGACGAAATGTACTGGCGGATTCTGAAGATAAAAAAGCGTCAGCGCTACTAGAGAAGATTCCCGAACCCTATGCCAAAGATTATCGGATGATTATTGAAATTGAGCCTGCTGAACTTCAATTGCAGCAGGGGGACGCAAACAGGGCTTTAGCAACACTCGAGCCTGTTGGTGCTCACCTAAACTCAATACAAGACAGCTTCATCTCCGCGAACTACTATCGCTTGCTAGGCAATATCCAATGGGATCTGAAGCAACTGGACGAAGCAGCAAACGCATATCAGAAAGCGATTGCCATTGCGGAGACGTCACTGAAAAGCCTTAAAGGCGCGGGCGACCGGTTGGCTTGGTTGCGTGCCACAGATGAAAGCTATCGCGGGTTGGTGCGTGTCTTAATTGCAAAAAATAAAGCTGATGATGCTCTAAACCAGTGGGAGTGGTACAAGGCTCGACCGTTGTTGCAAGGCCTCCGCTCAGGGAATACTCACATCCCCGGTGCTACCAAGCATGGCAAACTGGCGGTGCAAAAAACTCGGGCGCTGTATTCAGTCACCCCGCGTGTGGTTTATGCAAATTTTAAAGATGGTCTTCAGATATGGATATCCGGTAAACAAGGCAAACGCACTGTCTGGGTGAACGTGCAACAGCGGGAATTTGAACGGGTTGTTCGGAGTTTTACCGAGCATTGTACAACGCCAGATTCCAGTTTGGCCGAGACACAAGATCAAGGCCAGTGGCTCTATGAAAAACTTCTTCGGCCGGTCCTTCCCGACCTGGTGGCCGGACGTTCTACTACGGTCGAGCTGGACCAATCGGCAAACAATCTTGTTCTGGAAGCCTTGCCAGCCCCCTCCGGTGTCTACTTTGGCGAGGAATATCCTGTTGTCTATTCCCTCGGTATGGGGCTGGAGAAGGATCTTCGTCCTACGCGTCCTATTGTGACGTCTATGCCTTTCTTGCTGCTGGATGCTTCCCATGCTCCCCGAGCAGGCTATCTTCCGGGACTGGATGCACAAAGGAGCGAGATTCTACGTCTCTTCCCTCGAGCAAGCCTTGTCGATTCCACAAAGACAGAACTTAATGTCTTGTATACACGCATGGCAATGAGCGAGCTGTTTCTTTACATGGGACACGGGCGATTGGATGGTACAGGAATAAGCCTTGACTACAATGCCGTTCGCTCTCTCCGAGCAAAGGATTTTGCTCCTGACCTCCTCAGACGTATGCAGCTGGCTGTTCTTGCTGCATGTTCCACAGGCAACGATCCCCGAGGCATGTTTGATACAAACAGCCTGGTCCATGCATTTTTGGCGGCTGGAGTGCCGGTTGTAATCGCCAGCCACTGGAACGTAGATTCTGAAACTACGTCAGAGCTGATGATCGCTTTTTATCGACAGCTCCTACAAGGCAAAGAAGTTGCTCGAGCGATGTGCCTGGCGCGCGCAGAAGTGTTAAAGTCCAGGCCACATCCATACTATTGGGCAGCATTCACTGTTATGGGACGAGCTTAGCTGAAACTAGCGGGGGTCATCGTTGTACTAGCTATTACAGGGCCCATGGTTGTAAAGGTTTTCATTGTGTGACGTTTACAGGAGAGGCTTATGAAGCGACGCGATCTGCTGAAGGCATTCAGTGTTTTACCGATAGCGGCAGCACTCAGCGAGTGCCGTGAAAGTCAATATAAGGCCACGCCACCGCCCAAGCATGGTGGCGAAGCAGTACATACGTTGCAGATATTGCTGGAAGGTACATTTGCGGTTGTTCTACGGCAAGATATTAATCGGCTGACGGCATTTGTGCCAAGACCTGATCCGAAGGCTGCAGATCTTGCTCACTATTTTTATTTTAATGACCCGGAACATAATACGGAGCCACGCAAAGCAGATTCCAAGGGTTACCACTTCGAACTGGGAGCCGAAGGCCTGCGCAAATATCCGAACGCTAAGCTGCCCCCTTATATCAATCCCGATTTCAATGATTTTGTTGCTGAAACGCAGAAGTGGAGGCTGCTTGATAGCCTGGTCACAATTAACCTGCCTATACCCCGCAGCATCAACTTTATGGGCCGTCCACTCCACGTTGAGTTTGGTCCGAATGCTCTGAAGCACACGGGACTAATGCCCACTAATCACATACTCGAATATGGCGTTGAGGACGTAGGCAAAATTGGGATGAAATGTGATGATCCTGAAGGTCATTGCGCTAATTTGCCGTTTTGTTCTCCCGGCATCGCACGTTTTTACTTTGGCGTACGTCCAGTGATGAATGGCCTTCAGGAACGGCAGAAACATGCCGTTGCTTTCTTTAATTTCATGCTGGAACGGGCATTCCCAGAGCTGCGTCAGAAATACGAGCTGAAATACATCGAACGAGCGGATGACACGCCTGAGTCATCCCGAGGAGCTTATCCGACGGCCTTCAATAAAGTGAAGCAGTCACCTGTTCTAGTTCCGGAAATCTTGGATTCAGCTTCTCCAAGGCCACGACTAGTACGGGTAGCATCCATGGTTGATTGCCAAGCTGGCGGTATTCTCGTTAAGACGAACAAGGCACCCATTGGATAGATAGTGGCGGCAAACGGGCTGGAGGGAAACGATCTAGCCCGTGTTTTGCCGAAAGTCACCTCTCTTTATTTCTGTTCGGTTGTCGCATTGTCATTTTTTTCACTTCTACGAAACCCCCAAAAACTTTTCTTCTTTCTCAAAGGGAATTCCCGGAACGGCTCGTCTTATGTGACTAGCAACGGTCAATCTCCAAGTTGAGCACCGGGAGCAGTGGACGGATGAGCCTGACAACCCTGCCCCTAGGCAAAGGCCGTTTGCCACACAGCGGCATCGAGCGACCGCTGTCAAAGGAGTAGGACAATGGGTACCGCACCATGCGTGGATTTGCACCAATTCAATGAAAGCTATCTGCAGGGTCTTCGGGCGCAAGACGGCGTTACCGAAGCCCACTTTGTTTCCTATTTTGGCCGGCTGCTGCAAAACAAGCTGCGCCGCCACCTGGCCTGCCCGGAACACATCAAGGACGTGCAGCAAGAGACGCTCTTGCGCGCTTGGGCGGCAGTCCGTGCTGAAGGCGGCGTTCGCCAGCCAGAGCGCTTTGGCGCATTTGTAAGTTCCGTGTGCAATAACATTTTGCGGGAGTTGTACCGTTCCCGGGCGCGGACCAGGGCGCTGGATGAAGCCCAAAATGATCCAATTGACGACTCCATGGGACCGGATGCCATTCTGCTGGCAGAAGAGAGCAAGAAGCTGGTGCAAAAAGTTTTGACCCAGCTTTGCTCCAAAGACCGGAAACTTTTACAGGCCGTCTTCTTTGACCAGCGGAACAAAGATGAGGTTTGCCAGGAACTGGGTGTGAGCAGAGATTACCTGCGTGTATTGCTTCATCGCGCCAGGCTTCAATTCATGGCGGAATACGAACGCCTGAATGCTCTGCCGCGGAAAAGTAACATCCAGATCCGTAAAGCTATCCGGCCGATGGCGAGCTAACCGCTCGCAAGAGGCTGTTTAATCTTTGCAGGAGACTGCGTAGGGTAAGACTTGTCTCTTAATCCTCTGTAATTGTTTTCTGCCGGTTAGCTGAAAAAACAAACGCCACTAGCAAATTCGCGGCCTTTGATTCAGGCCGCGATTTTTTTGCGAGAAAAACTCCCTGCGTGCTTATCCAGGATGGGGAAGATGAGGAAACTGTCGCCTGGACATTTGGTGCAGGCTCATTCAATCTTGCGGCCAACTCCAGAGCGCCTGCTTCACTATGTGGAACTCATGCAGAGAATTCTGCTGGTCATCACAGAAAAGGGCGTCGGAAAATTGTTCCAAACCACGTCAATTAAGCTTGGAAAACAAGCGAATTATCGCGAATTCGTGGTACCATTGCCGGTTTAAATTTACAACATACTTCCCGCTGAGAGTCAGAAAAGACTTGTCAGGAGAGGAATTGTACAGGCACAATCTTCAGTCTATTGAATAAGATAGTGGTCGTCCGGACTTTACTTTTAGCTCACTACCCGCGGAGGAATTCTTCAGCAGGGTGTGCGAAAGTTTGCAAAATAACCGGCCCAAAGATTGACGGATGGGCCGCGTCATTAATTGCGGCACCGATCTCAGGAGCTGAAAGCTTATGACAGACGCTTCTGTCCCACCGCCGAGCGGTTCAACAACCGAGCGAAGGGATATCTTTGAAAAATGCTGGAAGTTTAATCGCGCACGCATGCTGCAGGAGGCGGGCCTTTACGTCTATTTTGAGACCTTTGGCAGCCGTGAAGGTTGTGGGCCCAGCGAGATCAGGCAAGGATCGCGCAAGATCCTGATGTTCGGCTCCAATGACTATCTTGACCTTACCTGGGACCCGCGCGTAAAGGAAGCGGCAACGGCGGCGATCCGACAGTATGGGACAGGCTGCAGCGGCTCACGTTTATTGAACGGAACTCTGCCCATCCACGTACAGCTTGAAGAAGAGCTGGCGGAATTTATGGGTAAGGAAGAAGCCATTGTTTTTGGCACGGGTTTCCAGGCCAATTATGCCGTAATTGCCGCACTGGCAACGGAAGGCGAAACCATTCTATGTGAACACAATCTGCACGCAAGCCTGGTGGATGGGGCCCTTCGATCGGCGGCCCGGACCATGCGCTATCGTCACAATGACATGCAGCACCTGGAAAAGAGGCTGCAGCAATCGAACGGCGATGGCGTATTGATCGTGAGTGAAAGCGTGTTTAGCATGGAAGGCGACGTCGCCGATTTGAAGGGCGTTACGTCAATGGCCAGGAAGTATGGTGCGCGTACCTATGTGGATGAGGCCCATGGAATAGGCATCTTTGGCCCCACCGGCGCAGGTGTGGCGGAAGAACAGGGTGTGCTGGAAGATGTTGACGTGGTGATGGGAACGTTCAGCAAATCACTGGCGGCGGCCGGTGGGTTTGTGGCTGCGACTGAGCCAGTGATCCACTACTTGAAACATTTAGCGCAGCCGTTCGTATTTTCAGCCAGCGTTCCACCGGCTTCAGTGGCGGCCGTGCGTTGCGCTCTGGGGATTATGAAAGCCGAGCCGGAAAGGCGGCAGCGGCTATTGCAGGTGGCAGACCTGATCCGGCGCGAGCTTGCGGCGCTGGGATTTAATGTAATCGATGGAACCAGCCCGGTTGTGGCTGTGGTGATACCTGAGGACGTACTGCTTTTCCAGATGGCCAAGAGGCTTTTGGAAGAGGGAATTTACGTGAACGGGGTGGTGAAGCCGGCGGCTACGCAAAACCTGCTCAGGATTTCCTGCACTGCAGCACACACTGAAGCCCATGCTTGGCGCCTGGTTGAGGTCATGGAGCGCATTGCAAGAGAACTGAACATGGAGCTGGAAAAACCGGGCAAGGCCGCACGAGTGGCCTTGTGATCTTGAAGAAATTTTAATGCGTTGCGGTGCGTCCTTTAAGATGCAGGCGACACAAAGCGAAGAAGCGAGTCGCTTATTTTCGAGGGAAATTAGTCTATGCCAGATGCATTGAATTTAACGGGAATTGCGCTCACTGTTGACCAGGGAAAGTGGAAGAGACTGGCGAGGAGCGTCGCCCAGAAGTCGCTTGCGCCTGCTGCGGCCCAGGTGGATCGTGAAGCCATCTATCCGCGCGAAGGACTCAAAGCCATTGCCGATGCCGGCTTAATGGGGCTGACGATCCCCAAGAGCCAGGGTGGGCCGGGTGAAGGCATTCTCACAACAGCCATGGTGCTGGAAGAGCTTGCTCAGGGATGTGCATCGACTGCCATGGTTTATTGCATGCACATGAGCACGCTGCCCCTGATTTCGGCGCTGGCGCAAAACGGACAAACAGAGGCTTTCATCAAACCGATCGTTGAAGGTAAATGGATTGGCGCATTGGCCATGAGCGAGCCTGGTTCCGGAAACCGGCTTTGGCACATGGATAGTTACGCGCAGCGCAATGCGAATGGATATCTCATTGATTCATTCAAATCGTTCTGCACCAGTTGCGGCCAGGCAGACTTTTATGTTGTGCCGGTGCGCGCAGATTCCACTCAGCCGCCCACTGAACTGAGCCTGTTCCTGATTGATGGCAAAGATCCCAACATTCTTCCCATCGGCAAATGGGATGGCATGGGTCTGCGCGGCAATTGCAGCATGCCCATCCACTTTAAGGGCTGCCACGTGCCCGATATGAACCGGCTGGGCTCGCCGACTTGCGGATTCTCCATGCTGTTTGCTTATTCGCTGCCCATCTATCAGGTAGGTCTCTCTACCGTGTATTTGGGCATTGCGCAGGCGGCGTATGCAGCGGCTGTGGAGCATGTGAAGAAGCGCGTGCACAGCGATACAAAGCAGACGCTCTCTCAGGTGGAGACGGTGCAGCGCTACATTGCGGAGATGAAGATGCGCGTGGACGAGGCGCGTTGCATGGTCTATCGCGTAGCTCAAATGTCTGACAATGCGATGGTGTTGTTCAATGAACTGCACTCAGCCGATCTGCTGGACGAAGTGATTCGCGCTAACCCTGACGATCCATTCTTTATTGAACTGGCGCAACTCAAGTTTGCCGTGAGCGAAATTGCCATTGAAGTCGCAAACAAGGCATTTCAGGTTTGCGGCGGAACGGCTTACAAGCGCGGCCATCCGGTGGAGCGCATGGTGCGCGACGCCAGGGCCGGCTCTGTGATGGCACCCTCAGATGATTCGCTGAAGCTGATTGTAGGAAGACAGATCCTGGGCATTGCCCAGCCGTGGGAGTAAACAAGGAGGAAAGGGACCCAATGGCGACCACAGATGTAAACGCGGTCCAGACCAGCAGCTTGCTGGCGTCACTGTACGATTTCCAGAACCGCTTCAACAATGATGCGCGGGTAAAAAAGCTGATCAAAGGCTGGAACAGGTATCTCAAAGCCGAAGGTACGGACTCAGGCGAAGTCTATACCTGCACAATTGAAGATCTTGCAATTACCAAGGTCGAGCCCGGCTGTCCAATTGAAGAGGACGATGAGAACCTGATTGCGCTCCAGGCCAGTCAAGAGGTGCTGGTACGTATCTTTACCGGCAAATACAATCCGGCGCACGCACTGATTGACGGCGCACTGGCCGTGTTCTCCGGCGAGCGCGACAAGGTAAAACTGGAAGCCATTGCAATGATCATCTGGGGATTGTAAAGGAGAGAGACCACGGGGGAGTGATGAAGAAGGCTTTTGAGCTGGGTTTCTATGTGACGTTTGGCGCTGGCATTGCCTTCGGCATCAGCTCGTTCACGGCAATTTCTGCAATGTTCGGGGTGGCCCCCAGCAGGTTCTGGCTCATCATCGCAATCTGTCTTGCTGGTTTGTTCTGCATGATGCTTTCAAGTTGCATCGCGGAATTGGCGAGCATGTATCCTTCTGCTCCCGGCGTTCGCACTTACCTGAAAGTGGCTCTTCCGCCCCGCACGTCACTGTTTCTTGTTTATCTTTATTTGATTTTCATGATCATGGTGGCGGGGATTGAGAGCTATCTTTTTGCGCTGGTAGTCAGGGCGCTATTCCCGCATCTTCCGTCGTTAGCTGTTGTGCTAGGCTTGCTGGCCCTGACTGTAATCGTGAACCTGATGGGACTGGAACTGCCGCGCGGCGTTCAGATGTTTACTACGACCGCGCTGATTCTTAGTGTCCTCATTCTAGGCGCAATAGGCGCTGGACCGGCATTGGCCCATTTCCATTTTAATTCCGGAATCTTCGCAGACCATCCCTTCTCGCAGGTCTTTGGCAGCCTGGGCACGGCGGTGTATCTCTTTATTGGCTTTGAATGGGTCACGATGATGGGCTTCAGCGCGAAGTCTTATGAACACCGCATTCCCATGTCGATGCCGTTGGCGATACTGACCAATATTGTGGCATACAGCATTTTTTCACTAGGCTTGGCCACGCAAGTACCGCTCAACAAGATTGTTGCGAGCCCCATTCCGCAGCTTCCATATTTCCTTCAAATGTACGGCCCGAAGGGAACTTATGTGGCGCTTGGGCTTTCTATTCTGGCGATTATTTCTTGTTTCAACGCTGGAGTGATGGGAGGTTCGCGGCTGGTACACGCTCTGGCGCGTGAAGGCAACTTCCCCAAATCTTGGGCAACCATGTCGATGCGGACCGGTGCCCCGATTGGCGGCGTGCTAGTGCTGGGCGCGCTCGCTTCCATAGCGTCAATCATTATTGTCAGCTACGAACTCGAGGAAGTGGCGGCAATTGTGGGAGCGGCGATTGTCTGTTTTGTCTATGCCGCATTCATCTGGGCAGTCGTGCATTTGCGCAAAACGCAGCCCAACGCCCGCCGGACTTTCCGCAGCCCATTACCTGCGTGGCTGCATTGGGTTTTGATAGTGGCCATGCCGATTTTCGGAATTCTCTCGCTGATCTTAGTGCCGCCGGACAAGAGATTGCCAGTGATTGCCACTGCAGCGGGCTTGATTGTGATTGCCGCAATCGCCGTCCAATGGTCAATTCGATACAGCAAGAATGAAGCAGCAATGCGCTTGCAGGCCAAGGCCACGTAGCAAGCGGTGTGGGTTTGAGGGGAGAACGAGGGGATGCAGTCGACAAAGAATGGTTCAGCCCCAATTCCTCTGGGAACTGATCCAGATGTGGTTGCCGCGTACTCGCACCACTGCCGTCCGGAGCTGGCGCGGATGCTGCATTCGCTCAGCCTGGACGCGGTGTACGAGCGGGCGGAAGGCGACTATCTCTGGCAGCGCCGTGGCGACAAGCTGGTTAAAATTCTTGACCTCGTGGGTGGCTTTGGGACCAATTTCTTTGGCCATTATCATCCTGATTTGGTGGCGGAGGAGCGCCGCCTCACCGAACAACGCGTTCCTTTCCTGGCGCAAGGTTCGTGCCGGCTGGGCGCAACGCGACTGGCGGAAGCGCTTTGTGAACGTGCGGGCGATTACGTTGTAATCTTCACCAACAGCGGAACTGAGACGGTTGAAGCGGCCATCAAGCATGTGATGCTGGAGAGGCCCAAACCTCTGCTACTGGCAGTTCAGGGGGCATTCCACGGCAAGACCACTGGCTCCATTCAGCTCACCTATTCTTATCGCGAGCCATACGCGCACCTGGGACCGGAAGTCCGTTTTCTTGACATGAATAATCCTGCCGACTGGCGCGATGCTGAGGCCCGTCTTAAAGAAGTAGCCGCGATCTTCATCGAGCCAATTCTGGGCGAAGGCGGAGTCAGACCACTATCGGCAGAATTTGTTGCCTGGCTCAAGAAGGTCCAGGGCGAAGATGAAATTCCGATCGTGGCCGATGAAATCCAGAGCGGTTTCTATCGCGCCGGAAGTTTTCTGGCTTCGCAAGAGATGGGGCTGGAGCCGGACTACATCTGCATGTCAAAGGCACTGGGTGGTGGGCTGGCAAAGATTGGCGCATTGTTGATCCGGCGTGAACGCTTCATTGAAGAGTTCTCCATCAAGCACACCTCAACGTTTGCAGAAGATGATCGTGGCTGTTTTCTGGCGGTGAAAGCCATAGAGATCGCCGAACGGGACGATCTGGGCGCTCGCGCCAAAGAAACCGGCAGCTATATGCTGGAGCGTTTGCGCGAAGTGCAGTCGCGCTTCCCCGGCTTGATCAAAGATGTGCGTGGCCGCGGCCTGATGCTGGGCGTAGAACTACACGATATTTCCGATTCTCCATCCAATGCCATCCGGATGCTGTGCCGGCAGGAGTTTCTGGGCTATCTTGCGGCTGCATACATGCTCAATGTTCATTGCATTCGCGTGGCCCCGACTTTGAGTGAGCGCTTCACGCTGCGCCTGCAACCTTCAGCCTATATTGAGAGAAAAGAGCTGGACCGTTTTCTGGATGCGCTGCAAATGTTTTGCAAGGCGCTTGAAGCGGCAGACGTTCCCCACCTCACCGGTTATCAGGTGGGTTGCCAGGCCAAGCCCATCATCGACTACAGCGGACGGGCTTTGAGCAGGCGGGAACAACCACGCACGGAAAATCGCGTAGCGTTTATCGGCCATCTGCTCCACCCGGATCATGCCGTGCTGTGGGATGCCTCGCTGATCGCGCTGGCTCCGCACCTTGCTGAATTTATGGCGAGGCCTTCCCACATTTTGCAGGGAACCATCTATGACCAGCTTCATGTTCAGTCAAGCGCCAAGGCCGAGGTGCACCTGAGCTATATTGGGCTGGACCTGACGCCCAAGCAGATCATGGAGGGAATTTACTCCCGCGACACGCAATGGATGATGGACAAAATTGAAAATGCGGTGGAGTTGGCGCGTGACAATGGCTGCCGCATTGTGGGCTTGGGCGCATACACCTCAATTCTTTCGGGCAATTGCAAGCGAATCCAAACGCCGGGAACAATTTTGACCTCCGGCAACTCATTGACCGTGGGCATGGCGATGGAAGCCATGAAACAGGCTGCGCAGGAAAGTGGAATCGAACTGAGCAAAGCGCGTCTTGCAATCCTGGGAGCTACCGGCAATATTGGCGCCACTCTAGCATTGATGCTGGCTCCGCAGGTAGAAAGCACAGTGCTGGTCGTGCGTGATCTGCAATCTCCGCGCGTGAAGAGCATGATTGAAGAGATTGCGCGGGCCGCCGGCAATCTGGAAGTGACTGACGATCTGTATGCGCTGCAAAAATGCAATATGATCGCTGCCGCATCCAACAGCCCGGAGCCGCTGATCCGCGTGGAACACCTCTCCGAAGGGCCGGTGGTGGTGTGCGACGTGGCCGTCCCAGCCGATGTAAGCGCTGACGTGATGGTTGAAAGACCGCTGGCAACCGTGATTCGTGGGGGATTAGTGAAGCTGCCGCACAATCCAGATTTCGTGATTGCCGGCCTAGATCTTGAACCGGGTTACGCATATGCCTGCATGGCGGAAACGCTGCTCATGGGACTGGAAGGCGTGACTGATCCTGTTTCCTTTGGGCCAATCAAACCGGAAGGCGTGCAGTGGGCTCTTGAAGCCGCGAAAAAACATGGATTCGCCCTGGGCAAGTTTGAGCGTACAGGATCAATGGCAAACGGTCTTAAGGACCTGAGGGTTGCCCATGCCTGAGCGCCTGCAACAAGCTTTGGTCGCCGCGCAGGACGTTCCTTCCCATAAAAAGTGGTCAAGTTTTGTTGGGTTGTTGCGGCATCGGGCAAGCGCACAGGGCCAGCAAACCGGCTATCTTTTTTTGCGCGACAATGATCCGGAAAAAGACCTTGATCTGCTTTCTTACGCGCAACTGGACCAGAAAGCGCGGACCATAGCATCTGCTTTGCAGGCTACAGGTGAGCCGGGCCAGCGCGTTCTGCTCTTGCATCAGCCTGGTCTGCACTTTGTGACGGCATTTTATGGCTGCCTTTATGCGGGTGCGATTGCAGTAACTACTTATCCTGTGCATCGTGGCCGGCTGAAACAGGCGCTGCCCAAGATTTGCAGCTTGCTGAAAGATTCTGAGTGCAGCACGGTGCTTACCACAGAAGAGATGGCGGCCGATTTTGCTGCGGCTTGGAAAGAAGTGATTGACGAGCGTTGCCCGCGGGTAATCGCCAGCGATATATTGTCATCAAGCAATGCCGAGAAGTGGCACGCTCCCACTGTAGGGCGCGACTCTGTTGCCTTTCTTCAATACACTTCAGGTTCCACCAGCTCTCCGCGGGGAGTGGCCGTTACGCACGGGAACATGCTGCACAACTCCGAATTGATTGCCCGGGGATTTGAGAGTGACAGCCGCAGCATGGGAATTTCATGGCTTCCGCCTTACCATGACATGGGCCTGATCGGCGGCGTAGTCAAGCCTTTATTCGTGGGTTTCCCGGTAGTCATTCTTTCACCGTACACTTTTCTGCAGCAGCCTTTCCGCTGGCTGCAGACCATCACCAAGGTACGAGCCACTGTAACGGGCGGCCCCAATTTTGCCTATGATCTTTGCGTTCGCAAGGTGACGCCGGAACAACGGTCCAGGCTGGACTTGAGTAGTTGGAAGATCGCCTTCAATGGCGCTGAGCCGATTCACCCGGAAACCATGGAGCGGTTTTCTGCACTCTTCTCTTCCTGCGGTTTCAACCCTAAAGCTTTTTATCCCTGTTATGGGTTGGCGGAATCAACTTTGTATGTAACCGGCGGCAAGGCGCTTGCCGGTCCTAAATACATTCATGTGAATCGCAGTGAACTAGAGCAAGGCAAAGCTGTGGTGGCCAAGCCGAACGGTGACGTTAAAATGCTGGTGGGATGTGGTCATGCTGCAGCCGAGCAAAAGGTTGTGATTGTTGATCCACAGACCCGGCGCAAGTGCCCCGATGGCAGTGTGGGGGAAGTCTGGGTTTCTGGCCCAAGTGTTGCCGCAGGCTATTGGAACCGTCCGCAGGAGAGCGCTAAAGTCTTTTGCGCGCGGCTGGCCGATGACGGAAAAGGCCCATTCCTGCGCACAGGTGACCTGGGTTTCCTGCAGAAAGGCGAGTTGTTCGTTACCGGCAGGATCAAGGATTTAATCATTATTAATGGACGCAACCTTTATCCTCAGGACGTTGAGGTCACGGCCCAGGCCAGTCATCCGGCGCTGCAGCCTTTTGGCGGGGCGGCATTCTGTGTGGAGCATGAAAACCAGGAGCGGTTGGTGATTGCTCAGGAAGTGCAACGTGAGTTTTTGCGTGCTGATTCAGCGGAGATGATGGCAGCAATCCGGCAGGCGATTGTTCGTGATTATGACGTGCAGGCTTACGCGGTTGCATTGTTGAAACCGGGCCAGGTCCCCAGGACTTCCAGCGGCAAGGTTC
>Ga0070741_10005003_pt1 | contig 30192 bp, 34 predicted proteins | sample Coa_R1_4_FD_66440 | JGI IMG/M metagenome (GOLD analysis project Ga0070741, IMG submission 66440) | Surface soil microbial communities from Centralia Pennsylvania, which are recovering from an underground coalmine fire - Coalmine... | ecosystem: Environmental > Terrestrial > Soil > Unclassified ... | reverse complement strand
TAGATGAGGTCGTGGACAATGACGCGGCGCCCCTCCCCACGGTGGTGGATGCCGCCAACCAGCTGCGCGCGAGCGGCGGCAAGGCCCGCGACACGCTGACGGGCATGCTGGCAGGAGATTAAATGCTCCGCCCGTGGGCTCGTGAAATGCGCACCGCGCCAGGACTGAAGGCCGGGACATCGCGCCGGGCACTTAGATGGGCAGCAGCAGCCCCGACTGAAGCGGTGACAGGCCGAAGCCGACCTCCAGCATGAGCGGCAGGAGGAAGGGCGTGGCGCTGATCGCGGCGCGCGATATACCGCCCCCCGAGAAGCAGGAGACGAAGAAGGCGCGACCGCGCAGCGGGCCGAGACTGCCCGCGGGCGGGCGCGCGGCCTGAAGGAGTGGCGCCAGCGAGATCGAATTCGGCGGCCGGTGCGTCATTTTGATCGTGGACACGGCTCCTCGCATCTGGCCAGCCTTGATCAAATTCTTGTGGGGCCAGCGCGACAGAATACGTCACCAAATTACGGGCCAGAGCGGGCTTGCGGAGAAATGTGCTCTCCAGTGTCCGCAAAAAAATAGTTGTCCGCCCCCGCGCCCCTCGAACGTAGATAGCCGGGGATGGCCAAACCATGGCTTTGATGCCACGGGCTCCGCCATCTCAAAGGTATTCCGTTCACCTGGAGCGCCGAGCAGCGCTCAGCGAGCGACGAACCGGCCAAACGGGGCGGGCGCTCGGGAGGCACGATAATGAAATTCAGAGCATGGTCAGGCTGGAGATCGACCAGATTAGCCGCGAGCTTCGTAGCGCTGGCGCTCGAATTGTCGGCTGGAGCATCGGCCCTGGCCCAACTCGCGCCCGCGGGCGCCAGTTCGCAGCCAGCGATTATGAATCGTGAAAAGGAGATAGCGCTCGCGCTAAGCGCCTGCCCCCCAAGCATCGCCGGCAGGGCCGCTGTCTACGTCTTGGGGAAGTCCGGCTATGTCAAGGTCCGGGAGAGCGGGAATGGCTTCACAGCCATCGTCCAGCACTCCTTACCGGGGGCGCAAGAGCCGCAATGCATGGACGAAGGGGCTGCGGGCACCTTCCTCCAGCGCGACTTGATGGTGGCTGAATTGCGTGCCCAAGGGAAGAGCTCCGAGGAGGTGCACCGAGCAGTCGCGGCGGCGATGGCAAAAGGCGCATTGCGGTCTCCGCATCGGCCAGGCGTTATCTACATGCTATCGCCGCAGAACCGGATCCCCAATGAGAAAGGAGTCGTTGTCCCCTTTCCGCCGCACGTGATGTTTTACGGAACATCCCTGACCAACGCCGACATCGGTGTCGACAAAGACAGCCTCGGTGCGGACGGGAACCCGATGGGGCCGGCATTCGTTGCCGCCGAAGGCTCGCCTTTCGCGCTCGTCATTGTCCCGGTCGGCAAGGACGGGGGCATGACCCATGTCATGCCCACCTGGGGCAGGTAGCAGGCGTTCAAAACGCGATCTGACGGCAAACACGAGATGTGCAGCGGGTCGAGTAACCGCTCAAAGTAGGAGAGCCGACGACGATGCGTAGGGTCATCGAATACACGTTGATATCCCCTGACGGGGTCTTCGACGACCCCGTTCGCCTGGGGTTCATGGCATACCGGGACCCGGCATATCTGCGAGACGGTCTGGGTCTCCTGATGGCGTGCGAGGCCATGCTGATGGGCAGGGTCATTTACGAGGCCAACGCCAGGATCTGGCCTGCGCGCGCACATCCGTGGGCCGACCGATTGAACAGCATGAAGAAATACGTATTCTCATCCAGCCTTGGAAGCGCCGACTGGAATAACTCGACGATCATCCGAGATGACGCCGCCGCCACCGTGGCGAAGCTGAAGGAGCAAGGGGGCGGCGATCTTCTCATCTGGGGCCACGGCCGCTTCGCGGAGTCCTTGCTGCAACACAAACTGATCGACGCGCTGGATCTTTCCATTCATCCCTTGCTAGTCGGGCACGGGAAGACGGTCTTCTGGGGAGGTCCACGTACCCGGTTGAACCTCGTCGCGACCAAGAGCTTTTCGAATATCGTGAAGCTCAGCTACGACGTTCTATACTCGCGGGAAGCCGGTGAGCCGCGGGAGAGCGCGCCATGACCCCTCTCCGAAATATCTGGATGCACGAACTGAACCGCGGCCTCGTTGAGGAGGTCTTCAACTCATGAACGACTACATGCTTTTGTTCCGTGGTAGGAACCGGTCTCTCTCCCCCGAACAGATGCAAAGGAGCATCGAGAAATGGCGCGGATGGTTCGATGAGCTTCGCAGGTCCGGCCATCTGAAGGATCGCGGGCACCCGCTGCAAGACAGCCGCAAAGTTGTCACCGGCAGACAGAGAACCGTGACCGACGGTCCTTTCGTCGAAGTGAAGGATCTGATCAACGGTTACACAGTCGTGACCGCAACAGACCTGACCGAGGCTGTCGAGCTCGCCAGGGGATGTCCCATGCTCGACATTGAGGGCTCCGTTGAGGTGCGCCAAATAGAGAACGGCTCTCCGTAAATGGAGCTCGAGGACCATCTGTTTCGGCACGAAGCCGGGCGTATGGTTTCTGCGCTCACCCGAGTGTTCGGTCTGCACAATCTGGCTCTCGCCCAGGACGTCGTTCAGGAAGCCTTCTGCCGCGCCTTGGAGGTCTGGTCGGTTCATGGTGCGCCGGAAAATCCGGCGGCATGGCTCATGGCCACCGCTAAGAATCGGGCATTTGACCTGATGCGTCGTGAGAAAACAGCCCGCACGTTTGCACCGGATGTTGAGTGGATTCTCCAGAACGAATCGGCTCTGGAGCCTATTGTAGAGGAGCTGCTTGCCCCGGATGCCATCAAGGATGACGAGCTTCGAATGATGTTTTCTTGCTGCCAACCAAACCTCGCGGAAGGGGTGCATGTTGCGCTGATCCTCAATGTTCTCTGTGGCTTTACAGTGCGAGAAATCGCCAGCGCCTTTGTGAGCTCGGAAGCGGCAATCGAGAAGCGAATCAGTCGTGGAAAGAAGTCGCTTGCAGCCTCAAACAGGCTGTTTGACGTGACCTCTCGCCAAGACTTCTCCGCCCGTCTTGCCAGTGTTCAGCGTGCGCTCTACCTTCTTTTTAACGAGGGCTACCACGGCGCGTCTGCCGAGGCCACGGTGCGCGCGGAGCTGTGTCGCGAAGCAATGAGGCTCGTAACGATACTGTTGGAGCCTCCATGCGGCGGCAGCCCGTCCCCGTCCACTTATGCGCTGGCCAGCCTGATGCACTTCCACGCGGCACGCCTTGCGACGCGGGTAGATGCATATGGACAACTGACCATGCTGTTCGACCAGGACCGGTCACGGTGGGACGGACAACTCATTGCGGAAGGCTTCCGACTGCTGGATCTATCTGCGACAGGGGCAGAGCTCAGTGAATACCACATCGAATCGGCGATCGCGTCGATGCACGCGAAGGCTCCCACGGTTGAAGAAACCGACTGGAGCGCAATCATCTCTCTGTACGAGGCCCTGATGTCCTTGCGACCCTCGCCAGTCATTGCGCTGAACCGAGCGGTCGCGATAGCGCAGAGAGATGGGCCTGCGCGGGGAATCGAGGAAATACAGGCCATCGCTGACCGCGAGCAGCTAAATGCATACCCGTTCTATGCCGCAGCGCTCGGAGAACTCGAGCTGCGCAACGGGAACCGCGCTATCGCCCGCGACCACTTCCGCGAGGCCATTGGCATAGCGCGTAACGCCATGGAGCGCGAGTTCTTTGATCGCCGTATGCGCTCATGCGAACTGCCCTGAGCTACGATGTTGACGTGCCCCGAGCGGTCACGGCCTGGCGGCGGCAGCTCAACGCATCGATATTTGGACGTACCTGAGGATCGAGGTGTGAATGTCGGCTGCCGGCATGGTCAAACGTCTTTCCCTAGCGAGGCAGTGAAAGACCTGGATCGGCCAGGTCTGACGCTTCGCGGAAGATGGAGAACATTATGAGCACTCATCTCCTGCGGCAGAAGAACGCAGTCATTTTCGGTGCCGGCGGCAGTATCGGCGCCGCGGTCGCCAAAGAGTTCGCATTGCAAGGCGCACGCGTCTATCTCGCAGGTCGCACCGAGGCAAGTCTGGATGCCGTCGCGAAACAGGTAGCCGCCAATGGCGGCAAAGCGGAGTCGACGGTGATCGACAAGCTGGATGACATAGCCGTCAACCAGTATATGGATGAGGTCGCAAGGCAGGCAGGGAAAATTGACGTCACCCTCGATCTCGCAGGCCCTCGTGCCAGAGAGTATGGCAACGGCAAGAATGCGGTGGATCTCCCTGTGGACGAATTCATGGTACCGATGATGGCGATGGTACGGTCGCGCTTCATAACCGCCCGCGCCGCGGCTCGACACATGGCCAAGCAGCACTCGGGTGTGATCATTTTCGTGACCGGTAGCCCGGCACGACCACACGTGCCCGGTGCGACGGCGATCGGCGCGGCATTTGCGGCGATGGAAAATCTCACTATGAACCTGGCATTTGAGGTCTCTCCGTTCGGTGTTCGCGTCGTTTGCCTGAGAACGCTCGCGAATTTCGATAGCCGCTCCATTCAGGACACAATTGCGTTGAAGGAGGTCTACAAGGATCAAGCGAAGGCGCGATTTGAGCAATCCAATTTCCTGCGGACCCTTTGCACTGTTCAAGACACGGCGAATGCGGCTGTGCTGATCGCATCGGATCGAGGACGGATGCTGACGGGAACCGTGGTTAATGCAACGGCAGGGTCCGCCCTCGACTGAGGCTAAAGCGAGAGTGGTCGGCGGAACCGCTAACGTCAGGCCCAGCTCTTCGGGGGAAAAGCTAAGCTCGGCGCCCGCGTTGCTCACTTGCTGACTGAACGAAGAAGTGACGCCATGCCCTTCGCCGCGCCTGTGATCAGCAGGATCGGCGGGGCGAGGAGTCACCTCGGCCGGCTCGATGGATAGGACGGCGGCGAGCTCAGTCGCAGAAGGCGCGCCCACCCGTCGATCTTCTCCGAAAACGTCAACGTCCCGGTACCCAGGACGAAGGTCGTTTCGCCGAAATTGAATTCGCGGGCGATCTTCTGCGTGCCCTCGGTCGAAATGCCGGTTGCGTCAGGCAGAACCGCGATTTGACAGCCGCCGAACGGGGTCGAACTAAAAACGTCGACGATGTGAAATGTGTACTTCATGGGATTCCCCCGTGCGGTTCCCCTCAAGCCTTGACGACCATGTCGATCTCAACGTGGGCCCCAAGCGGCAGCGCCGCCACTCCGATCGTCGTCCGGGCGGGAAAGGGCTGACTGAAATGCTTTGCGTAGATGCCATTCATCGCGCCGTAGTCACCCATGTTCGTGAGATACACGCCGACGCGCGCAACGTGGTCGAAACCCTTGGCTGCCGCCCCGAGAACCGCCGAGAGATTGCGAAAGAGGCGCTCTGTCTCGGCCACAATGCCGCCCTCGACCAGCTTGCCGGTCGCCGGGTCTTGGCCGATCTGACCGCTGAAGTAAATGAAACCGCCGACTTCGATCGCCTGGGAAAATGGGCCAGCCGGTGGCGCGAGCTCGGGCGAGGTAATTGCTGTCTTGGTCATGGCGAGCTCCTGTTGATTCTGGGTCGGAGGGCGAGGATGGTGGAGCCCGAAGTTGCACGCGCGTCCAATGCCGTGGAAGCCTCTGCGGCATCCCTGAGTGCAAAGCGCTGATTGACGTTGATGCGCACCTTTCCCGAAGCCACCACGTCGAACAGCTCGTTCGCCGAAGCTTCAAGCGCGTCGCGTCGCTCTATGTAGTGGACGAGGATTGGGCGGTGAGCTGTGGCGCCTCTATCTCGGCGGTCATGTCGATTTCGACGCACGCGCCAAATGGCACCTGCACCACACTGACGGCGCTGCGCGAATGGATGCCTCGCTCAGCCAATACCTGGACGAGGAGCTCAGACGCCCCGTCCGCAATTCGGTGAGGCTCCGTGAAGTGCGGTGCACCGTTGACCATGACAAAGAGCTTCACGATCCTTCGAACGCAGCCAAGATCGCCGATGGCGGCTTTGAGCACGGCCAGCAGTTCAATTGCCGCTTGGCGCGCGGCTAGCTTGGCTTGATCCACGCTAATCTCATCGTCCACCTTGCCGCAGAGGAGCCTACCATTCTCCTTGCCAAGGCGGCCGGAGAGGTGAATTTGGTCACCTGAACGAATGAACGGCGCGAACGCCGGCACATACCCGTCGGCGACTGCCGGCATGACATCGGGTATGGACATGAGCAAAGAATGCGGAGCCGGACCCCTGCGCACGTCAATCCCATTTCCCCGCAACGGCATGAATTCCGTAATAGTTATGACAGCCGGGGGATAATTCTACAACTTCATTATTCTCACGATTATAATGCGGCTAGAGCACGTTTTGCCCGTCGGAGAGCGATTGAGGAGAGCCCCATGTTCGAAGATTTACGCGCCCTTGTAGAGTTCGCCCACGCCGGGTCCATCGCTGGCGCAGCTGATAGGCTATTCCGGACTCCCTCTGCGATTACCCGGCAAGTGCAAAGACTGGAGGCTGCATTGGGTGCCGAGTTGCTCGACCGCTCGGTCAAGCCGCCACGTTTGAATTCCCTCGGCTCCAGGGTGCTCGAACAAGCGCGAGATCTGCTGCAGCGCACCGAGGCGCTGAAATCTCTGCGGTCTCTTGCGCATCGGGCTCTCGCATGCCCTAGCCGAGGGGACGCTAATCGAACCTATTCAGGCGCTGACTGAGAAGTACCCCAAGGTTCGAGTGCGGCTGTCGAGCGAATGACCCCCGAGCTCATCAAGCGGCTGCTCGCGGGCGAGCTCGACGTTGCTGCAGTGCTGTTGCCCGAAGGGAGAACCGCCCCTGCCCCTCTTCTGACGAATGTCATCGCTACCGACCGCATGGAGATCGTTCAAGCCGCCACAGGCAACGTTGACAGTGACTGGAAAAGTCTGGGCCGAGCACCCTGGGTGCTGAATCCACCCGGGTGCTTTCTGCGGGCGAGCCTTATCGATCGGATGGAGCGTGCCGGTTTCACCCCGATGATTGGGGCTGAAATACACAACATGCATATGCAGCTGGCGTTCGTTCAGTCCGGGTATGGTGTCGGGCTGCTACCCGCTCGCTTCATTGCCAGGAATGACTCGTTCAATCCCGTGAAAGTCTTGCGTCCCCCGTCATTTGACCTGTGCCGATCCGTCGCGATAGTTCGGGTTGCGCAACTCGGGGCCCTGGGAAAGGCCGTCGAACTGTTGGCACATGGGCTTCGGCAATTGTTTGAGGCAGCCGAAACCGAAACCCCGAAGCCCGTGGCGAGGCACCGAAGAGGCGTGCCGGCGAATCGGCGGGGGGCGCGAGCGCCCAGGTAGTCAGCGAGCCCCGGGGCGGGCGACGGGTAGGAGGACGTAGGCCCCATTACCGGTGACGTGCCGCAGCGGGAGCCGGCATAAGCGAACTCTACGAGGGCGCGCAAACCGGCGCGCAAATCTTCGAGCACGGAAGATCTCCTAAAGCGCTCTGCGGGGGATCCCGAAAACGTGCTCCAGCGGCATTATAATCGTGAGAATAATGAAGTTGTAGAATTGCCGCTCGCGCATCAAAGTATTACGGAATCGATGCGATTGCGGATATCGGCGACTATTCCGGAGGCCGGCTCATACGAGGCCGATGCTCGAGCTCGCGCCCCCGGCCGGCCCGTTTTGGCACCTCGACCGCCAGCGTGGATGAAGTGACGCAAAACCGCGCGCAGACCGTGGCTGTTGGGGGCCGTAAATTGTGACGGATAACCAAACCAGAAGATTCACGATAGGAGTCGACATGAGAACAATCGCTCTGTTGATCGCAGTCGTCACGCTTGCTTCCGTGGCGGTTGCCACGGACAACCTAGGCAATTCAGGCGCCGCTACCACGGCGGTCGCCGATCCGTCGCGCCCGGTCTCTGACGCCTCACGGGATGCCAACCGAAAGCCGGTGCAGACTCTGGAGTTCGCGGGAGTTAAGTCGGGGGACAGGGTCGCCGACTATGTGGCAGACACAGGCTACTTTACGCGCCTGTTCGCAAGCGTCGTCGGCTCCGACGGTCACGTTTATGCGGTGCAGCCCACCGGCTTCTTTAGGTTCCCGAGTTTCGTCAAGGGGGTCACGGATCTGCAGACCTATCCCGTCGCCCATCCGAACGTAACGATCACGATTGCGGCGGCGCTCGAGGGACTGAAGTTCCCCGAGAAGCTCGACGTGTTCTGGATTTCCCAAAATTACCACGACCTCCACGATAAGTTCATGGGCCCGGTCGACATCGCTGCATTCAACAGGGCCGTATACAGCGCGCTGAAGCCCGGTGGCTTATATGTCATTCTGGATCATTCCGCCGCGCAGGGCGCTCCGGCAAATGTAACCGAGACCTTGCATCGCATCGATTCCGCGACTGTGCGCAAGGAGGTCGAGGCCGCGGGATTCAAGTTCGACTCCGAGAGCTCGATTCTCGCCAATCCGGCGGATCCCCGGACGGCCAGTGTGTTCGACCAAACGATTCGCGGACACACCGATCGGTTCCTCCTGAAGTTCCGCAAACCACAGTAATGAGCAGGGGGGTCTCCCCCGGGAATGTTCGGCACGGAGCGGCGGCGCTGCTGAGCAATGGGGTGGCTCGATGATGGACGCAGAATATCCAGCCGGCTTCATCGGCCTGGGTACGATGGGCGAGGCCATGGCGCTGACGCTCGTAAAGGCCGGTACGCGGCTTCTGGTCTGGAACCGCACGCGCGCCAAAGCTGAGATTCTTGCAGCGGCAGGTGCCGATGTGGCTCGAGAGACGGCCGACGTGTTTGCACGTTCCGCAACTATCTTCCTGATGCTCGTCGACGGTGGAGCGATTGACACAGTACTCGACCGCGGTGGCGCTGCCTTCGCGGCCCGGGTGGCGGGACGCACGGTGGTCCATATGGGTACGACCTCGCCGGCTTATTCGCGTAAGCTCGAGGCAGACATTCGCTCTGTCGGGGGATACTACGTCGAAGCGCCGGTCTCCGGGTCGCGCAAGCCCGCTGAGGCCGGTCAACTCGTCGCCTTGCTGGCCGGCGACGCAGACGTCATCGCGAACGTTCGCCCGCTGCTGACTCCAATGTGCCGCGAGACGGTGATCTGCGGGCCGGTACCGAACGCCATTCTGATGAAGCTCTCGGTCAATCTGTTCCTGATTTCACTGGTCACGGGTCTCGCCGAAGCTGTACATTTTGCCGACCGCCACGGCCTCAACCTCGAGCAGTTCGTGGCAGTTCTAAACGCCGGGCCGATGGCAAGTGACGTCTCGCGCATGAAGGCGCCGAAGCTCGTTGGCCGTGATTTTGCGGTCCAGGCAACGATCTCGAATGTCCTGGAGAACAATCGGCTCATTGCGGAAGCGGCGCGCGAGGCGGGCATCGCCTCGCCGCTACTCGATGTCTGCCACGCGCTCTATGGCGAGACGCGCACGCTCGGTTTCGGTGACGCTGACATGGCTGCCGTTCTCAGCGCCATCGAGGCACGCAGCAACCGTGAGTAGATGAGGAATGTCTTCCTGCTCAGCAATCGTGCGTAAGCAGCAGGATAAGCGTGATAATAATGAACTTGTGTTATTACCTGACGTGCATCAGAGTATTGGGAATTCGGGCTTTTTGCGGATTGGATGTATCACAAGAGAAAAGAAAATGAGCAAGGCCATTATCTTGTCCATGTGTCTCGCAGTTTTCTCACTTGCGCTCGATGCACATGCCGCGGATGCGCCCCGGTACAAATACGGCCCGGTGACGGAGGTGGACTACATAGACGTTGAGTACGGGCATTTTGATGACTACATGGCATGGGTAACTTCTACATGGGTGCCGACCATGGAAGCTGAGAAGAAAGCCGGGTTAATTATCGATTACAAGGTCTTCAGGGCCTCTCCAAAATCACCGGATCAGCCCAATGTATACCTGGAGATCACCTATAAAAACATGGCGGCCTATGCCGGCGACATCGGGGATGCTGCCGGCGCGTTTGAAGCGGTGACCGAAAGAGTGATCTGCAGCAGCGTGTGTCAGGACCAGGCGAGACTGCACCGGAATGAGTTCAGAAAAGTCCTGGGCACTGAAGTGACTCGCGAAATTCTTTTTAAATGAAATTGCTATTGGCGCTGCCGGCGCCACCATCGCTATTGCGACCATGAGACTGTGGTGCACTCCGCGGAGGGCTTCACCCACGACAACTCAACCGGCCGGGACCTCTTCCATTCTGTCCGCCGCGGCACGCCCAAATCGACGGCCCAGGGTGCGCAGTAGATCTAGGTTAATGGGACCTGGAGCCGCCTGATAGGCTGACCGGGCGTCACCATATGCGTCAATGGCTTTATCTTCTGTGTTTGACTCGCTTAGGAAAAGTTCTTTCCCTTAAAGAAATTTGCGCGACTCGTGGAGAGATTGCGGCGGGGCTGCTCAGAGCGCCTCGTGACCACACGGAAGGCCGGGCCATCGAGGGACGGTTACGCACGATGTGCGGCTGCGACATACCCGCTCGCGCGATATCCGCGCAGCCGGTAGCTTCGAGCTGTACTCACCAACGGAGCTGTCTTTTGATTCAATCGTCAGTTCAGCCGACAATTCCGTGTCGGGCGCAAACTATGTCAACGCGTCTGTTCAATACACGACCGAGCTACACGGCGCAGCACTCGTTATCTACGCCAATGTAAATAACCTGCTCGACGAGGATCCACCTATCGACGTGGCCGATTTCTTCGACCCGTTCGGAACAAACGGTCTCAAGGCTCTGGACGATGTTATCGGTCGCGACTTTGCGGTTGAGGTGATAATCAGGCTCTAGTATGGCCTGACTTCCCGAGGGGCGAGCAGGTGCATTCCTCGCGAGTCGGCGAACGGCTGGTCATTTCGCCCTGCCGACCCGGAAGCTTCCCTGGGCGGGCCGCGGCAAGCCCGCGGCGGAGAAGTTGAGCTTGGCGTCGAGGTCTGACAGACTCGCTCACATGGAAAGCGACAGTTCGGCGTTGCTGGGCAAGCGGGCGAAGCAGATCCGACTTCGCAAGAAGCTTCGTATCGTGGACGTAGCTGAGCGCGCGAACTTGGCCATGTCGACCATCTCCAAGGTGGAGAATGGCCAGATGGCACTCACCTATGACAGGCTGCTGCGGCTTTCGCGGGGTTTGGGGGTGACGCTGTCGGAACTGGTGAAAGCAGATCGAAACGCCGGGGCCCCCACGGATGCGCAGGGTGCGGAAGCCGCCCAGGGCACGACAATTACGGGCCGCCGAGCGATCTCTCGCCTCAATGAGGGTCTCTACGTCAAGGCGGGCCCGAAGGAGTACTGGTACCTCTGCAATGACATTGCGCAGCGGGCGATGTTGCCGATGCTCGGCCGCTCGAATGCCAAAACCCTGGATGAGTATGGTCCGCTTATCCGCCACCAGGGAGAGGAGTTCGTCTTTGTCCTTTCGGGCGAGCTCGAAATGCGCACTGAGCTTTATCAGCCGGTTCGCCTGAAGCCCGGGGAAAGCATGTATTTCGATAGCGGTATGGGGCACGCCTACCTCTCCGTCGGAAAGGAAGAGTGCCGGTTTTTGGTTGTCTGCTCGGGCCTGACTGACGCGGACGACCACCGGCGCTGATCGGTGCCTTGGCGGTTACGGATATCTTGCCGACCCCACACTCTTGGGTGCTCTTTCCGACAGGTATAGCGACTCACCGCGCGCTGCAGCGCTCCTTGACGTACATAAGAAAATGTGATTTCTTATAGGAAAATAACGGGGACGGTGCATGCCACTGCAAGATCGCGACTCGGAAATGCTCGGAATGGACCGCCGTCGCTTTCTCGTCGGCTCTGCGGCCGCTGATTTCGGGTCGACGGTCTTAGGCGGGCTTGCGCCCCGAGAGGGCAGTGGAAGAGGCCTATTCATGTTGAAATGGGCGGCCGCGACACTCGCTCTCGTGTGTGGCTCTGTCGCAGGAGCGGCGCAGATGGACCGGGTCCTGCTGCGACATCCTGCCATGTCGAAGACGCAGATCGTCTTCGAGTACGGCGGGAACCTCTGGAGCGTGCCGCGCAGCGGCGGTCAGGCGCATGTGCTCGCCAGCGGCTTCGACCTCGAAGCCGACCCGATCTTCTCCCCCGATGGGTCGCAGATCGCATTCACCGGCACTTATGACAAGAATACCGATGTCTACGTCATTCCGGCCACGGGCGGGCAGCCGCGACGGCTGACCTTTCATCCGGATCCCGACATTGCTCTGGGCTGGACGCCCGATGGCAGGAGCGTGCTCTTCAGCTCCCACCGCTACAGCTACTCCGATGGCGACCAGCTCTTTACCGTGCCGGTTACGGGAGGGTTTCCGACCGAGCTGCCGCTGCCCAGCGGCGAGCAGGGCACGTACTCCAGCGACGGCAGCCGCATTGCCTATGTTCCGGGCTTCCAATGGGAACCCTACTGGAAGGGCTACAAGGGCGGCCAGCACACCGAGATTTGGATCGCGCGCCTTGCGGACTCGAGCACGGTACGGATTCCCAATCTCAATTCCAACGAGGCCAACCCCATGTGGGTCGGCCATACGATCTATTTTCTTTCCGATCGTGACGGCCCGGAGAGCTTGTACGCATACGATACGGACAGTACTCAGGTCAAGCGGTTGATCGACAACCACGGATTCGACATTGCCGCGGCCTCGGGCGGTCCCGGCGGCATCGTCTACTCGCAGTTCGGCAACCTGTCCGTATATGACTTCGCGACGGGCACGACGCATAGCGTACCGGTCACGGTGACGGGCGACCTGCCGCAGCGCCGCCCGTACTTCGCGGATGCCGCGACAGACATCGTGCAGGGCCATATTTCGCCGAACGGAGTGCGCGCGGTGTTTGAGGCGCACGGCGACATCCTGACGGTGCCCGCGAAGCACGGCAGCATCGAGAACCTCACCCACAGCCCGGGCGTGATGGACCGAGATCCGGCTTGGTCGCCCGACGGCCAGTCCATCGCCTATTTTTCGGACCGCGCGGGAGAGTACGACCTATACGTCCGGCATCAGGACGGCACTGGCGCGGTACGGCGGATCCCGCTCGGACAGGATGATGCCTTCTACGACGACCTCAGATGGTCACCGGACAGCAGGAAGGTCCTTTTCGACGACCAGAAGCTCAACCTCTGGTACGTCGATCTGAGCGCCTCCGACGCGCGTCCGCTTAAGGTCGCAATCGATACCTTCGTCAAGCCGCTTCGCAGCTTCGATGCCCGCTGGTCACCGGATAGCCGCTGGATCGCCTACACGAAGCTCATGCCGAATTACCTGCATGCGATCTTCATCTATTCTGTGATCGGTGGCGCCACTCATCAGATCACCGACGCCGCGAGCGATTGCATGTACCCGGAGTTTGATCAAGGCGGCAAGTACCTCTACTTCACCTCGAGCACGGATACAGGTCTCGCCAACGGCTGGCTCGATATGACTTCGGAGGAACGGCCGCTGACGCGTACCGTGTACGCAGCGACGCTGCAGGCAAATATCGCCTCGCCACTGGAACCGCGCAGCGGCTTTGAGAACGCCGGTCCCCCGTCCTCGAAACCCAGGGCGGGCGCGCGTTCGGCGAGGCAATCTGAGAACCCTACTGCGGTGGATATCGATTTCCAAGGACTTCAGGCCCGTGCCGTGCCGCTGCCGATCCCGGCAGCAAATTACGTTGGACTCGCTCCCGGGGCCAGCGGAACGCTCTATCTGATCAAGAGGCCTCTCGTCGTGCTGCCCTCGGCGGCAGGTTCGAACGAGCGGCTAGCGGATGTGCTCGAGTTCGACCTTGCGACACGGCAGACACAGGGCATCGTCGATGGAATTGCGGACGCCGTTTTCTCTGCCAACGGTGTGAAGCTCCTCTACCGAAAAGGGCAGGACTGGTTCGTTGCGGATGCGCAACCGCACGCCAAGCCGGACCACCTCGACCCGAGCGACATGCATGTATTGGTCATGCCTCGCGAGCAGTGGGCTCAGATGTACCGTGACGCCTGGCGAATCCAGCGCGCGTTCTTCTACAACCCGACCTTTGACGGACTCGACGTCGCGGCGGCCGAAAAGGAGTTCGCGAATTATCTGCCCGGCATCGCCAGCCGCGACGGACTCACGTTCCTCTTCCAGGAGATGATGAGTTACGAGGCGGTCGGACACATGTTCATCGTTGGCGGGTACGCGCCCAAAATGGAAGAAATCACCGTCGGCCTCCTCGGGGCCGACTACAGCATCGAGCACGGCCATTACCGGATCACCCGCATCTTCACCGGCGGCAAATGGAACCCCGAGCTGTATGCGCCACTCGCGCAGCCCGGACTCAAGGTGAAGGAGGGCGATTACTTGCTCGCGGTCGACGGCAGCCCTCTCGATGCGAGCGTGAGTATCTACCGGGCGTTCGAGGACCTGGCGGGGAAGACCGTAACCCTGACGGTGGGTCCGAATCCAGGCCCGGACGGCTCCCGCACGGTCGTCGTCAAAACAATACCAAGCGAGACCGCACTGCGCAACGCCGCGTGGATCGAGCACAACATCGAGCTCGTGGACCGCCTTGGCGGGGACAAGATCGGCTACGTCTACCTGCCCGATACCGGCGAAGCCGGCCTCACGAACTTCAACCGCTATTTCTTCTCCCAGCTGGACAAGCAGGGCGTGATCATCGACGAGCGCTTCAATGAAGGCGGCAAGCTACCGGACTACATGGTGGACTATATGATGCGCAAGCCCCAAGCGCTCCTGGTCTCGCGATGGGGGCGCATGCAGGTGAGCCCTCTGGAGGGGATCTACGGCCCCAAGGTCATGCTGATCAATCAGTTTTCGGGCTCGGGAGGGGATGCTCTGCCGTGGTTTTTCAAGATGAACAACATCGGCACCCTCGTTGGTGAGCGTACCTGGGGCGGATTGGTCGCCACCGGCGTCTATCCGGAATTGATGGATGGGGGTGAAATCACGGCGCCGCTCGTCGCGATAGAGGGTCTCGACGGAACTTTCCCCGTGGAGAACCATGGAGTGAGTCCGGACGTGACCGTGTGGGACGATCCCAAGCTCGTGCGGCAGGGCCATGATCCACAGCTCGAGCGCGCCGTCGAGATCGCGCTGCAGCAAGTCGCCTCGCATCCGCTGCCCCGGTATGCGCCGCCGCCGTGGCGGAACTATCACCTGCGGTTGCCGCCGCTGCCACAGCCGACGAGCTTGGGAGGGAGGTAGGTGATCGCGCGTCGCGTTGGGCGCGTCCTCGCCCCAACGCAGGTGCTGCGTCCGAGCTGCACATCAGCCATCCCATGCTCCGCATGGATCTGCGACTCGGGAGGACATATGTGTCCGACCATCCGGACTGACGCAATGAGAAGCTTTGACAGCTCACCAGACCGGGCGCGCACAGGCCAACGGCTCCGCCACGCGGGAAATACACTTGCACTTTGGGCCAGCATGGCCTTGCTGGTTCCTACATCGTCGACTGCCGCTGCGGCGCCCAGGGCGACCTTTGCCAAATCGAGCGCACCTGCCGCTCAATTGCAAATCCCAGCCGGTTATCAGCTGACCCCGGTGCGCATCCCCATGCGGGATGGCGTGCGGCTCAACACCTTCGTTCTGGCCCCCACTGACACGACGCGCACGTATCCCATCCTGCTGCAGAGGACGCCATATAACCCCAAAAGAATGCGGCCCATAGCGGCATTTTCAAAGGCGGGTTACATATTCGCGTTCCAGAGCGTCCGTGGCCGCTACGGGTCGGAAGGCACATTCGTTCACATGAGGCCGGAGGATGCCAGGCACGGCTCGGCGAGTGACGTCGATGAAAGTACTGATACTTCCGACACGATCGCATGGCTCACCAAAAATGTCCCGCACAACAACGGGCGGGTGGGCATGCTTGGCATCTCTTACGGGGGATTCTACGCTGCTGCTGGCTTGATCGATGCGAACCCCGCTCTGAAGGCGGTATCGCCGCAAGCGCCGCAGGCGGATTGGTTCATTGGCGACGACACTCACCACAATGGGGCCTTTCTGCTCGTTTCAAATTTCAATTGGCTGTGGGCGTGTGACCGCTCGTCAACCTGCACATCTCAGGATTTCCCCTATCCGCGCAGTACCGATGGCTATCATTTCTTTTTAGCGGCCGGCCCGCTCAGCCTTTTCGATGCGGAGTTCTTCCACCGCCAATCGCCGGAGTGGGAGATCATGATGCGCCATGGGACATACGATAGACTATGGCGGCGGCGCGACATACTGCCGCGTCTGCGCAACGTCATCCCAGCTGTCCTTTCGGTCGGCGGCTGGTACGATGCCAACAATCTGTACGGTGCCTTGCACGTTTTTGAGGCCGTTCGCCATCAGAGCCCGGACACGCCTGCTACGCTGGTCATCGGTCCCTGGACTCATGGTCAATGGGCGAGTGGCACGGGCGAATCGATAGATCATCTGCAGTTCGGTTCGGCCACATCGGCTTACTTTCTCGAGCACATCGAGCTGCCGTTCTTCGAGTCTTATCTGAAAGGGGCGGGCCGTCCGGACCTTCCGGTCGCCGAGGTCTTCGATACGGGCGCCAATCACTGGCGGTCGTTCAATTCGTGGCCGCCAAGTGCGAGCGCAATGAAGAAACTATATCTGCGCGCTCACAACTCCGTCAGTTTCGAACCACCAGCCGCGCGGGAATCCTCCGAGGGCTATGACCAATACGTGAGCGATCCCGCGCATCCCGCTCCCTTTCTACCCAATGATGACTTCGACATGGCTCCCGACTACATGGCGCGCGACCAGCGCTTCGCAGCCGACCGCTCGGACGGGTTGAGTTACGAGAGCGGAATCCTGACCGCGGATATCACCATTATCGGTCCCGTGTCGCCCCACCTCGTCGTGTCAACAAGCGGGACGGATTCGGACTGGGTTGTGAAGCTGATCGATGTTCATCCAAGCGGCTATCAGGAGCTCGTGCGGGGCGATGTGATGCGAGGAAAATTCCGCCACAGTTTCAGCCACCCCGTACCCATGAGGCCAAACCAGCCGACGCGCGTAAATTTCACCATGGACGACGTCTATCACACCTTCAAGAAAGGAGATCGCATCCTCGTCCGCGTGCAGAGCAGCTGGTTCCCCCTCGTTGATCGGAATCCTCAGAAGTTTGAGGACATCTACACAGCTGAGGCCGCGGACTTCCAGCGCGCGACGGAGCGCGTGTTTCATACGCCGAGGAACGCCTCGTACGTCGAGCTGAGAATGCTCCCACGCGATGAGCACGGATTGCCATAGGCCAAGGATCCGAGTTGGTTCGGAGGCGACTCCGCAAAATCGCCTGTACGCAATGAACCGCCGCCTCACGCCTGGAGCCGCCTCATAGGCTGACCGGGCGTCGAGGAGATCCTGCGGGCTGCCTGCACATGACGAATGCCATGCGACGGCATTTCGGTCTGACGCCCGGTTCTCTCTTGAGACCCTGAGCCGGCGCGCCATTGCCAGGGGGGCGCCGCAGGGCTGCCGAGGCGCCCTCAGCCTCCATGTCCCCTGGAGTGGGCTGATGCGACTCGCCGAGATCGAGCGGGACGTCGCGAGCATGCAGGAGCTGCAGCGCACGCGGTGAGATTGTGCGCGCGGAGGTGTCTTCAGCCGACGTCGCCGCAGCGGTGAGCTCGTCATCGAACGCCGACGGCTCTTACCGATTGAGCTCGCGGTGGCTCGCGGCCCGCGGCGCAGGCTTGCGCCGCTGCACGATCTGCGGGCGCCGCAACTGGTGGAGGGACTGACTGCCGAGTACATGTTGGCTCAACCGACGGAGGCCGCGGCAGAGGCGCTCGCCGCGGAGAACGCGGCACGCTTTGCTGCGATGGAATCCGCCCGGGGACAACGTGGGCGCAGACTCCGCACGCTACACCTGGATGCCTCTCGGGCGCGACAGGAAAAAAGGCTAAAATTGCGTACTCATTCAATACTTACGACTTGATCAAAAGACGTTGCGGGTGTACGCTTTAAATATGTACACAGGAGAAGTGCCATGCCTCGAGTCGCTGTAGACGACAACAAGCGGATGAATCTGCGGGTGCAGCCTGACCAGAAGGCGATGCTGTTGCGCGCGGCCGCGCTCCGGAACACGGACCTGACCGATTTCGTATTGCAGCAGGCGTTGCGCGAGGCGCGGGCCGTGATCGAGGAAGCCGAGCGCGTCGTGCTCACGGGGCGCGACAGTCTCCGGGTGCTCGACATGCTCGAACACCCGCCGGTACCGAACGCCAAGCTTCGCAAAGCAATCGCAGCGCTGCCGAAGCGGAGATGACAGTCTCCGCCTGGCGCGAAGAGGCGATCTCAAAAAAGCACGATCGCAAGTCCTTCGATTGCGGCGAGCCCGCGCTCAACGAGTTCCTCCGGAGGTACGCGCGCCAGAGCCACGAGGCGGGCGGTGCCAAAACCTTCGTCGCTGTCAAAGAGGCCGACGGCAAGATGATCCTCGGCTATTACAGTCTGGCGCCGGCGGCGCTCGCTTACGCCGAAACGCCCGAGTTGATGCGACGTGGGCTTGCCCGTCACGACGTGCCGGGCTTCAGGCTCGCGCGCCTCGCAACTGACCTGAAGCTGCAGGGGCAGGGCCTCGGCGGGCAGCTTCTCGCGGCGGCCGCGCGCCGTTGCCTGCGCGTCGCTGCTGAAGTGGGCGGCGTGATTCTCATCATCGACGCCAAGAGCGAGCGGGCGGCAGCGTGGTATGCCAGCTATGAGGCCGTGCCGTTGGCGGACAAGCCGCTGACACTCGTGATGGCACTTGCGACCTTCGAGGCCAATCTCAAGGCCTGCGGCCACCTCTAATGTCTATCTTGTTCGCCCGTCTGGCCGCCGCCTGAGCAGGTACGGGTTGGCCAGTACGAAGACGGTGAACAGCCGCGAGGTGTTCTTCGCTAGCCTGCGGTAGCGCATAACTCGCACCACACGATCAGAAGGGGGTGGGCTGCGAAGAGGGGCGGCCGACGCGGCAATCCGATGCACGACGGTGCAAACCGTTGCAAGTGGTAGCGGGGCGCGCTTTGAAGCAACCAAAACTGATGTGGTGTGCTTTTCCCTGGAACGTACCCTCGAGCCCACGGCTGTACCCGACATCCGCGGCAATGGCCATTTGCTCACGCCCGACAACCTTGTAACGCGCAGCCGCGTTCGGCCTTCGATCGCGGCGCGTAAGAGATCGCGAAGGCTAATGAACGGGAGAGCTGGACGATTTCAATATCCAGATTCCCTGATTCTTGTCACTGATGTAGATGAATCCTCTGCGATCCACGACTACATCCTCGGTCTGCAACACCAGTTTGTGTTCAGGCATTGGGCCGTATCGCTGCCTGGGCTCAGGTGGTACAAAGAAACCGTATTCGGTCGGCAGCCGCTTGTTCGAAATGTCGTAGACGCGCAACCCTGCGTTAAAGTGAGCTACATAGAACAGGTCGCCGATCTTCTCCACATCAGGATGGTATTGATGATGGTTCATGTTGTGTGGTCCACACCAGCCGCCCCGAGTTGTGAAGTCTCGGTACGGTGCATCATCGGGCGGTAGAGGCTCCGGCAGAAGCGAGAGGAGCCATGGATCGCTCGGATCGGAGATGTCTATGATGGATGCGTGGTGGGCGGGACCGTTCCCGTAGGAAACGTCCTCGGAATTTACGAAAGCTATACCCCTTTCCGGGATTGGAAGGACGCCGTGCACACCGAATGGCGAATGGAATGGAGGGCTGAAGCTCAGGCGGCCGATCTCCTTCGGCTGAGAAACATCGCTGATATCGAGGACTATCAAGCCGGCCGCGCCGTATGGCAAATAGGCGAGAGAGCCGACTACGTAGGGCGGCCCATGCAAAGAGACGTCTACGCCCTCGCGAGCGCAAAAGCCGAAGCAGCCACCGTGTGAGGTGGAGGTCAGTCGGTATTGCTTGGAGCGGATCGGATTACTTGACACTGGCGGCTCTTCGCCGGCTTTCTGCCCGGGAACCCACCAGCGGCCCGCCTCCCGCGGATTTTCGCGGTCCGAGATGTCCAGGATGACATAAATGTTGCCCTTGAAGCCTGGCATGCCGGCCGCGAGGTGGGCATAGGGGCCCCCGGCGTAGAGGTTGCGGTGCGTACCCGTGCCTCCCGTTTCCCAGTGGCCGAGACACTTCGGTGAAATCGGGTTGGAGATGTCCCAGATCAGGACTCCCTCCTCGAACGGTCCTTCTTGATCGCCTCCGAATCCGGGAAAGACCTTCTCGAGCGCAGTGAGCATCGTATCCCCGAAAACCGTCATCTGAAGCGTGAAGGTGTTCGCCGGTCCTTCGAGGAATCGGACCAGGCTTGCGCGCGAGGGCTCCGTCACGTCAAGGATGCTCCACCCCCGGTGCCAGAAGTGGCCAGCGTAGAGGTACCACTTTCCGCGGACTTCGCGGATTGCCATTTTGAATGCCGGCCGATCGCCGACTTCGCAGTAGCCCACGACGTCTATGTTCTTGCGGTAAGATCCATGCAGATTCATGCATTAGCCTCACACCACATAACCGTTCGGTGCCTCCCGCACGTCGCGACTTAGCGACGCGGGACTTAATGGTCGGCTCGAGTGCTACGAGTCAGCATGCGCCGCGCCTGACGCAGCCAAACCTGGGCCAGCGCGTCAACCAATCGGCTGGGCGCAAATCCAGCAGCTTTGGGTGATATTCCAGATTCTGGAATATGGAACACGCCGATGGAGCCCAAACCTCAAGATCTCTATGTCCTCTACAAGCAGGCAGCGAACCCAGGTCAGCCCTGGACTTACGCTACGCTCGGTGCCGCTCTCGGAATGCGCCCATCGCAGGTGCATTGCAGCGTGCAGAGAGCCGTCGCCGCCGGGCTCGCAGGTTCGAAGAGCCGGGGGGAACGGCATGTGCTGCCGGAGGCACTGATCGAGTTTTCGGTCCATGGCGCGCGGTACACCTTTCCGGCGGTTCTTGGCGCCGCGCAGCGAGAGGTGCCGACTTCCTTCGGCGCATTGCTGCTGTCAGCTGAGATCAGCAGCGCGCAAGGGGAGGCGCCAGTGTGGTCGGTTCCGCGCGGCAAGGTCAGGGGGCCGAGCGTGAATCCGTTGCACCGCGAAGCCCCTGAGGCGGCGCTGGCCGATCCGGCACTTTACGAGTTGCTCGCGTTGCTGGATGCCCTGCGTGTGGGGCGGAGCCGCGAACGCACGCTGGCGCAGCGGCTGCTGTCGGAACGTCTAAGCAAGTCCAATGGGTCCTGATGACCCAAACTACGAGTATTTGCTGCTACGAATCCCGGAATGTTCGGGCGCTCGCTCGTGAACCACCTGGCAGCTCAAATGCGGCTGCGCAGTTGGAGCGTCGAGGGTTTCATTCCAGAGAACTTTGGTTACTGCGTTATCCTCGCACGTAAACCATTCCTGCTTTGGATTGGTTGGTGACCATACTGACGAATGGATTGCCCTTACCGTTGCGGAGGGAGCGCTCCTAAACGAGCTCTGAGAATCGTGAACCCTGCGGAGCAGATCGGCCGCGTCTCAGCGGCCCTTGGGGAAATTATGAAACCAGCCCCGGGAGCTACTGCTTACACCATGGAGCCGTAACGCAGCCCGGGTGGACCCGACTGCCTGCGGCCATTAGCGGGCACTCAGCTGTTCAGGTAAGCTTCCGGACACCGGACGTACGGTGGAAGCGGCGGATCTTGAGGCAGAACATAAGATGGTCTCTGCGGCTGGCGTGTGCTGCGAAACGATGCGATCCCAACTCAGCTGGTCTTGCGCGGAGCACCGCCTTGCGTCTGACTGCCCGGACGCGCTTGTGGGACAGTTTGGCGTGGATCGCCGATACGGACTCTATGTCCATGATGGTGGGTCGTCATATCGGGAAATTCACTTCTGCCCATGGTGTGGTACTCGCCTCCCGAATCGGTGTTGAGCAACCTCGGTGCGCACTATGAAGAGTGTTTGGCTTCTGTGCCATGTGCATGCATTCGACGACGGCCATGAAGACGTGAAATTAATTGGTGTCTTCGAGACTGCCGCGGAGGCTGCAAATGCGCGTGCGCGAATAGCGAACCTGGCGGGGTTCAAGGATTCCCCTGAAGGCTTTTCTATTGACGAGCACAGGCTTGGCGTGATCGGCTGGCTCGAGGGCTATGTGACCCTGAATGATGACACCTGATTTCCTCCGGCACGATCCCTTCGGCACCGGAACGGCGAAGCACGGCCAGGACCGGTTAGTTCGCGGCTTGAGTAGACGCTCTCGATAGCGGACATCCCCCATGGCATGATGAAGGCCGTGACTCAGACACGACATGGTCCTTTGGGGGCGCATTTATTGCGGCAAACAGATTATTCGGCGCGGGAGCATTCTTGGCGGGAATAGTGCTTTCGGGTGCCTTCACGGTCACACTGCTGCGTGGAGTTCCACTTGAAAAGTCATGGTGGCTGGGCGTGTTTGGTCTCGCCTGTATCGCGGGCGGGGTCGCTTACCTCCGGGCGCCCCTTACAAGGGACTGACTAGATTCGATCTGTGCCCAGCAACTCAATGGGATCAACCAGTGCGAGGTCGGTCAGACTGGCAGCAATGGTGTGTCCGTTACTATTCGCAGCGTCAGTTGCCTTTGCTTGCAACGGGCCGCCGCCGCCGAGCGTCTCGAATGCATTTCGGGAAGCCGACTTCGTCGTGATAGCGAAGACGATTTCGATACATCAACAGCGGATCTCAGAAAACGGTGTTCCCTACGTTGTCGAAAAAGACACATTCAAGGTGCTACAGGCCTTCAAAGGTCCCTACGCACCCGGCGAGTTCCTGTCTTATATCACGACGATCGGAATGGGGAGCTGCGGAGTGAGTGCACAAGGCCTTAAGGCTATGGACAGACGTGGAAAGGTCCGATTCTATGATTTTTCAGGAACGTGGCTGCTTTATGGCGTTGGATCTGAGCCATACGAGCTGGACCTAATGGGGCGGACTGCGCCGATGGAATACGGTGGCAAAGCACAGATCAGGGAACTGCGGCGCTTGGCTACGCCGAGAGGCGGCGAACCATCATCTTGTGAGAAGGATATGCAGCCCGTCAAAATGGGAGCGGCGGCCTCCCCGGTTGGAGAGGCCGCGCGCCATCCGCCGGGACGCGTGCTACTCACGTTTCTCGTCAAAGCCGATGGGTCAGTCTCGAATGTGAGAGTTATGCACAGCAGCGACGATTGGTACAACAGCTCCGCGGTTGATCTTGTTAGGGGATTCAAATTCTCCCCGAGGTCATCTCCTTGTCAGGGGCAGTACCAGGTCCGCTTTACGCTTCAGTGACCTTGTGCGGCCAAGCCGCAAGTGGAGTGCCGCAAAGCGGTCAGTCATGACCGGCAGCTCAGCCAGAGCGAGCGCCAAATATTTTGCAGGAAACATGCAAGCCACCGTTGAAGCTGTCAAAAAGAAATCAGAATTGAATAACGCGCGTTCAGGCCCTGATGCCTCCGTTCACTGCTTCAGCTCACCAATCGCTATGCGAAACGCATCCATGCTGGCGTCAACGCGAGTCGCCACACCACGTCCAACGATAGGACCAGCGACGGTGTCCCACAACCGAACACGGGATGCAGGCGGCGGTGGCGCACCGTATCGACGGTGGCGGGAACGAACAGGCATAGTCCGTATACCAGCCAGAAGAGCGGCTCGGCGGGGAGAAGCAATCGCCCAATGGGGAATGGTGTCAGGCTGATCGTCCCGAGCAGCATCAGGCGCTTGTGCACCTCGCCGCGCGCCTGCGCATCGCGATCGCGGTTGCAGTCAAGCCGGCGAAGACAAGCAGGAAAAATAGGTGCGAGGGTGGCCGCGGCATCACGGTGGCTGCCATGGAAGTGGCGGCCAGGCCGATGATTCGGATGATTGCAAGGGGCACGACGCAGGTATGAATCTTCATTGGAGTAATTCTGGTGACTCGCTCAAAGGGCTCGGCCAAATGCTGCGGAGGCTCGGCAAGTCCTTCGAAATAGGCCTTGCATCTAGTAACCGGAAACGAAGCCGAAACCCGCCAGCGATGGCCCCGGCGGCATCGCACCCCGTGAAAGGCCAAGTGCCGTGACCGAGCAATAGGTCATAAGGCCGAAGAGCGCCTCGAGTGCGAGCGCGAATGGCCGCAGCTCTTTGTATCCATCGAATGGCAGCCGCGCAGGCTTGGGCCGGGAGGCTACGCAATCACCTCTTCGAGCAACACGCGAGCGGGTGTCCGAATGGCCCTGAAGCGAAAGCATGGGCGCTGATGATCCTGGTCGATACCGGCCCTTGGGTAGCGCTTTTCGACCCGGTTCCTCACCCGAGCGCGTAGAGCTTTGACGCCGCGCTTCAATACCTCAGATATTGGCCAGCCAGTGGCTGCGCGCACCTCATCCAAGGCCTTCTCGGTATCGTCATCGAATCGCACAGTACGTGTTGTTGCCATCGGTGCGCATTTTCACGGTGGGTCGTCTCTATTGGCGCGGCAGAATGCTTGCAATTGACGATGACGGCCGGTACGCTGCGAAAACGCAAATAAATGGTAGCGCTATCGTCGCGACATAATCCCGACGAGAAGCGCGAACAACTCCAACGGGCTCGGGTCAGGGGCGGCGAGAAACATGAAGTTTTCATTTCGGATCGGTGGCGCGTGCTCGCTGCTGATACTGGCTTCGCTGTTGTCTTCTTGCGGCGGTGGCGGAGGAGGCAGCGGAGCCGGCACGGGTGGCGAGGGCGACGCCGGCAGTCAGGGTGGCGGCAATAACTATCCCCTGACCCTATTGATGACTCCCGCCAGTCTCACCGCCACCTTGGTCCAAGGGGTTTCCGAGCAGTTCGTGATCAATGTTCAGGTGGCGGGCACGGTATCCACCGGCAATACGGTGTACGTCGTCATCGATGACACTTCAGGTGTCGTGCAGGCGGACAAATTCAGCATAGGCCAGAATTCGGCGACCGCCTATGTCGCGCAAGTGGTTACGAGCACGACGCTGCCAGCGGGCGAAGACAACGGCAGCATCAACGTCAAGGTGTGCAGTGACCAGTCGTGTGGGACGGTGTACGGAGAGACGAACCTTCCCTATGATTTCACCGTCGAGTCCACGAGCAACGATACCGTCGTCGCCGCCTTTTCGGGCCTTTCGGACTGCCAGACCGAGCGCGGTGATGTCGCCCAGGCGAACTACGTGCCGATCACCGTGGATCCGTCCAGCTTCACTGTTCGCTGGCTCCAGAGCGACATGGCGCAGCTCCTAATGGCCGGAATCGTCCCTGGCGCATCCCTGGTGACCGATTCCGCCGATCGGTTGGTCATCATCGGGCTTCCGCCGACCGCCGATCCCAACACCTTGGCGCCGTCAGATGGCGGGCTGATCGCCTTCAGCGAGAACGATGGGTCCCCGGTCTGGCACGAGACGCTCACCGATTTCAGCGGCGCGCAGCAGGAGAACGGCCCGCTCTCCATCTCGAATGGAACCGTATATGCGACGCAAGGGCCGCAGATCGGCGAGCGATTCGGGGGCGATGTCAGCTTTACCGGCCTGAACGCCAGGACCGGAGCGGTCGTATTTCAGACCCCGATGTCCGATTCAGGGAGTGTCCAGCTGATTGGGAATTCAGGGTGTGGCCCTGGAGCACCCGTGGTCCAGGGGGGCATGGTGCTCGTCAGCCCCGGGTGCATTGCCTCATCGGATGCCGCCGTCCCGGTCACGGCCTTTGATGCAGGGACCGGACAGGCGCTTTGGACCAGCAGTGCTCAAGGCGGCGGTGTAAGCGCTACTCTCGCCTTGGACGGCAGCGATCTCTACTACATCGTCCCCAGGGGAACCGGCGCCCCCAGCTTGACCGCTTTGTCTCAGACGAATGGTGCGGTGCAGTGGCAGACGACATTGGCCGATGCTGCGGCAGTTGGATACCAGTATGCGACCCCCGCGCTTGATGGCGTGGGCGGGGCTATCCTGGTAGCCGACACTTCGAGCGGTGTGACCGTGGACCGGTACGACCTGACGTCCGGACAGCAGGCGTGGACGATCGCGATCCAGTCCCCCCAGCCCCCCCTGTCGCCTGGCCTGCAGGGGCTTGCGGTGGCGAACGGGATGGTCTATGTCGCCTATGGACCCGGTATCGTAGCCCCCGGCAACAATGCGACGGTTTCGGCCCTGAACGTGGCGGACGGCAGCACTGCCTGGTCATGGTCGCCACCGGCCTCGGATTATTCCTCGATCCGAGACGTGATCGCGACGAACAATCTGCTGTTCGTCAGCACTGGTACCGCCGTGTATGCGGTGGATCTCAGCAGCCACAATGTGGTCTGGACGTTGTCTGCGCCTGGCGGCGCAATGGCCATCTCTCCGTCGGGAATCCTGTACGTCGTGACATCGGTGGATTTCAAGCTCGAGTCGGGGGCGTATATCCCGACGGGCGAAGCGCTGCTCTCGGTGAACCTGCATTGAGGCAGTGCGATCACTCGCGGCCGAACCATTGCGAGTAAGTCGGCTAGGACGTCTTCCAGTCTGCCATCTCGACGACATCGAGGAGTAGAGGGCGGATTGCGCGCCTTTCTTAGTTCTCACCGCCTGAGCGACGCAAGACGCAAGGGGCAAGAGCGGTGCTTGAGTGGCACGACCCGATTCACGCAGCTCGCTCGCGAGCTGACAGTGCTCGACAAAAGGCGGCCCGACGCGGGAGCTCGAATGTATCAGGAGTCAGAAGCGGACAACGCTTCAACGTCGCCCGTTGTAAGGAGTACCGACTCCGGGTCCTCGACGAGATGGTGGAGATACTTTGAGCGGAGGAGCCGTTCGACTCTCGATCTTTCCTTTTGGAAGGCTTCGAGTCGCCCCTTTCGATCTGAGTGATTGGCTCCGAAGTGATCTTCGAGCGCTTCACGGCTCACGGCACATTCGACCGGACTGCCGAGTGACTCGCCAACGAATCTGACGATCTCCCGATGGGTGTCATAGATCACGGGGGGACTTCTGAACGTGAGATCGATCTGCGGAATGATATCTCGGGTGCGGCCTATGGTTTTCAACGTGAGGTCGCGAGCATGTGCACTCAGGTGGCGCATGCCGTCAAGCAGTAATTTGCGCCACGTTGGGCCGCGCTCATGGGCTTCTTCCCAGACATGTCTCAGCTCTTCAGGGCGTCTTTCCGCGAGCACCTCCAGCAACCGCGCCGCCTGCCCGAGGTCCTTATCCCGCTTGGCGATTCCGACGGGTCGATCCAGCGCCAGAATGAGTTTGTGGACGGCGAAGCGCTCGGGCGTTGGGACCTGAACGTAGGTTCCGGGGCCATGCAAGACCACAGCTTGAGCCGGCTCGTGAATCAGGAAATCGAGGAAGCGCAACGGTTGCGCGTCGGCCTGCAGGGCAGGGAGCTTTTGGGGCTTGTCGGTGTCGGGTCCTTCGTTCGGCGTTACGAAATCCACGCGCAGACCAGCCTTTGCGACGTAACTGGTCGTGAACCGGTGACCCGCCGTATGTGGGACTTGCCGAAAAGTCTTGTCGACCTCCCTTAGGACTGCAAGCATCGACCTTGTGGTTTGATCTCCCACCGCGATCGATACGTTTGTGAAATGCGCGATATCTGCGACGCTCGTTTGAAGTAGTGCGCCGGGAAGCTTGAAACCCAGCATGGCAGGGTAGCACTGATAGGCTACTGTCCCGATCAGCGCTCCACGGAGCCTGAAGACGCCAGTCCTAGCCAGGGCCGCCACAAGCCCGCCAACCTGGGGTAACGGTGGCGGAAATCCGTAAGATCGGACGAGCGCGGATACGAGTGTACGTCGTTCGCGCTCGTCATCCCGGGCCTGTTTGTGATGTGCGATGCGCTCGAGTAATTCTGGAGATTCGGGCCCTACGCAGCGCTGGGAGCGTCGCAACGCAAGAGGACATCTGCAACAGAGGAGGTGGGCTGCGAAGAGGAGCGCTCAACGAGGTAACCCGCTGCACGACGGCGCAATCCGTTGCAAGTGGTAGCGGAGGTTGCTTTGATCTTTGTAGCCTCTACCCGATTTGCCTGTGGGCGGTGCAGCTAAACGCTTGCACCGTCTCGCATCGACCACTTGTGCAATTTATCGTAACGAGTTACGATAAATGATGCCTGCGGCAGTTCATGAGAAGCCGAAGCGCGGCCGCCCAAAGACCGGTAACGCACTGACCGCGGCCGAACGCATGCGACGCTTGCGGGCCCGCCGCCGGAAGGCGGGTCTTCGATCGATCTCCTCGTGGCGGCCCGTTGAACTTGCGGCACCTTTGGTGTATTCGCCACACCATCTGCTCGAAGCTCGCAGTCTGGCAATGCATGCCCTAATCGCTGCGAAGATCGCGAACGACCCTGCGCTTTTGTCCAAGGCGCGGCGAAACCTCGAACTTTGGAGCGCGCGTTGGGGGGGCGAAGTTCCTCGATGGGCAGTGGAGTGGCGGCGCATCCTGGACCGACCGTGGTCGGAGATTGCGGCACTGATCAGCGAGCCCAGCGAGAATGCAGCACGGCTGAGACAATCTTCCCCGTTCGCAGGGGTCCTGACGGCAGAAGAGCGCAAGCGGATCTATGAAGCGTTCCGAGCTTGAGCATGTAATTCGCGCGGCCGGGTCGATCGCGGACGATTCGGAGATCATAGTCATCGGCAGCCAGGCGATCCTGGGTCAGTTTCCCGACGCGCCAGTGGCGCTACTCGCCTCCGCAGAGGCGGATGTGTTTCCCCGAAACCGGCCCGAGCTGGCAGATTTGATTGACGGCAGTATCGGCGAAGGCTCCGCGTTCCATGAACTCTACGGGTACTACGCGCAAGGCGTCGGGGAAGGCACCGCAGTTTTACCGGCCGGTTGGCGCGATCGCTTGGTGCGGGTGAGCAACCCTAACACTTCTGGGATTACCGGCTTGTGCCTCGAAGTGCATGACTTGGCGATTTCAAAGTATGTTGCGGGACGCGAAAAGGACCTCGAGTTCACGCGCGAGCTCGCAAAGCATCGAATGACCGAGAAGGCCACTCTGCAGGCCCGGCTGCGCGATACGAAAGTGGTGGACTCACTTCGCAGGGTGATCGTCGGGCGAATTGAGCGAGACTTCCTCGGGCGGGCAGCCACCACGGCTCGCGGCAGCCGCTCGCGGAAATGAGAGAGGGCTGCTTCGAGCCAAAACTGATCCGGCGTCATCGTTAAGAACGGGGGGTTTCATTTGGAATTCCATAGGCCAAAACCATTACACAGCCTGCGCGAATTCCTCAGCGAAGTAGCCGTCGTACTCCTGGGCATCGTCATCGCCCTGGCCGGCGAACAAGCGCTGCTGAGTCTCGAGTCACGCCACAAGATACGGCTTGTGGCCGAGGAGATGCGTCAGGAGTTTTCAGGCGATGATGGGCCGCAGGCTCTCGAGCGGATTGCGCTGTCGAAATGCGTCGATACCGCATTGGATACGATCCGCGGTTCAGCTGAAACGAATGCAGACCGCTCGGCGATCCTGGCCTCCATTGGTCGCTTTGGGACACCTCGACATACCTGGGATAGCATCGCATTTCAGGACGCACTCTCCGCCGGCATCCTGGCGCAAATGCCTACGGATCGCGTCGATGCAATGTCGCGCTTCTATTCGCTCATGCCTGTGCTCGAAAGCGCAAATGAACGAGAATTTCGTGACGGGGCTTCCCTTGCCGCAATCAGTCGCGCTGGAGGACCACTCACGGAGTCGGAGCGTGGCCAAGTGCTCAAAGCGGTGGAGACGCTTCGTCGCGACAACGCTGAGATCGTGGGATTTTCCCTTCTCGCCGAGTCCGCAATGAAGCAGCTCGGCGTCAAGATCGCCGACTATCGTCCGCACGCTGGACGTGTTTCCTCGCTATATGACCCGCGGCGTGTCATCAACGAAATGTGGGCGATGCCGATGGCCCAGCAGTGTGTCAATGTCGCTAGGGCGTTGCTCGCGGACAGTCGCTGACTCACGGTCGGACGTGGCAATCCGGTGCACGACCGGGGGACATCATCCCGGAATCAGCTGTCAGTGAGTGTCTGTCCCAGGCTGAATCCCTGTCATGCAGCCGCTTGTAATCGGCTGAAGGCGAACAAGCCCAACCTGCTGTGAGATCGGCACGGGTGCTCCAGGGATGGCTCGCGCAGCTCTCGCTAAAAACTGAAGTGCTTCGTAAGCGTCCGCTCTATACCGTCTTTACTCCGGGCTTCTGTCAGCCTTTCTTGGGTCGAGGCTTAGCAAAGTACGCTGCCGAGCCGCCGGCGACCCCAATTACGATACCCATCATGACGC
>Ga0070741_10005002_pt1 | contig 30195 bp, 32 predicted proteins | sample Coa_R1_4_FD_66440 | JGI IMG/M metagenome (GOLD analysis project Ga0070741, IMG submission 66440) | Surface soil microbial communities from Centralia Pennsylvania, which are recovering from an underground coalmine fire - Coalmine... | ecosystem: Environmental > Terrestrial > Soil > Unclassified ... | reverse complement strand
TATTCAACATTATAGTAATGCGCTCTCTGAGGTTTCTCCGCATTGGTATACGCTCGATGCTTCAGGAGCTATTGTGCCGTTTGTCGATGGTAATGGAAATACTTACATTGACCCCTCGATTATTTCTTACTTGCATGCAAATCATATTGCCGTAACCATGGCAGTCCAAAATGTTGTAGCCGGAAACTGGAATGGATCGGTAGCCAGTAGTATGTTGCAAAATCCTGTAACCATGGCCAGCCATATTTCAAGCTTGGTGGCGCTGGCGGTCAACAATAATTACGATGGTATTGACCTTGACTATGAAGAGTTAAGCGCCTCCGACCGTACCGCGTTCTCGACATTTGTACAGCATTTGGCCGCTGCTTTACACGACAAGGGAAAAACATTGGCAGTTGATGTTTACCCAAAAACATCAGAACCGGGAACGTGGGACGGACCTCAGTCACAAGATTGGATTGCTATCGGAAACGCCGCTGACCAGGTAAGAATTATGATGTATGGATATTCGTGGAGCACTTCACCGCCCGGACCTTTGGCTCCCGCCAGTTGGGATAACGATGTTATCGCATTCGCAAAAAGCGAAATTCCTTCGCAAAAAATTATCGCCGGAATTCCTACCTATGGAACCGATTGGCCGCTTAATCATCCCGGAACCGAGATGATGTGGGATCAATTTAATTCGCTGGCAACCACCTACAACGCTTCGGTAAACTGGGATGCTCTGAGCATGTCGCCGTGGTTTCAGTATACGGCTGCAGGTACGCCTCATACCGCATGGTTTGAAAATTCAGCAAGCACCGATGCAAAGCTTGGAGTGGTCAATCAAGAGGGGGTGGCAGGAATTTCCCTGTGGCGTCTTGGAGGCGAAGATCCTTTGACCTGGCAGGTGATTGGTTTGCGGTTTCAAAATCCCGCGCCCGTTGCAGATTTGAAAGTAAACGGATCTGACGGACCGGTGAATGTTTTGTCTGGCGCTGGCGCGTCGGTATTATGGAATTCTATAAATACCACATCGTGCTCAGTAAGCCCTGATGCATGGACAGGGGTTACTAATGCCGGAATGCTTACCGGACCCATTACCTCTCCAGTTACCTATGTTCTCACTTGCAGCGGCCCGGGTGGAACGGCTTCTGACAGTGTTGCAGTAACTCCGTTAAGTCCGCCACCGATGCCCGATACCCAAGCTCCAACCGTGAAACTGATAAATCCGATTGCCGGATCTCTGGTTGATAAAAAACAACGGATCTATGCAACCGCCCTCGACAACGTTGGTGTTGCCAAAGTAGTTTTTTATGTTGACGGGTACTACTTGGCTACCGACACTACACCTCCGTACTTGGCATATTGGAATACCTTGCGAGCGGCGGCTGGCCAGCATGTTATTACGGCCGTCGCGTACGATGCATCGGGAAACACGGCCGCAGTTCAGGTGCTGGTGTATGTTTCACGGATTGCTACCACCGTATTCAGAGTCATTCGCCAGTCAATGCAGTTAATCGGTAAAAGAAAGTAGCCGGTTAGCGCCAAACAATTTAATGATACCTTCATCTCGACGTAGTATATAAAAAAGGTAGCCCTTTCACTTCTTTTAGGAGGTTGCCGATGAGCAAAAGTATTCCGCGAAAAGAAGCAGCACGCATGGTAAAGCTTAGCGCCGAAGATCAGCGGGCGGTTTGGGATCGGATTGAAAACCAGGTGGACGCCGATGATGATCGGCCGCCGCGGATTGTCATCAACGAACAGTACGGAGGTGATACCAATTGGTATCTGGCCGATATGGCGCTTTTTTTTGGATTGGAGTTGCCTTCGCTTACTCAAGCGCTCCTGAGTATGGATGGAGAGCTTGCCTTACATTCTGACTATGCGATATAGTCGAAAAAACCCTACAGCGTCGTAGGGTTTTCGTTTAAAAAAATCGCCCTGGCAGCGCCAGGGCGATTGGTACTACATGCCTCTTGATCTACTTTGACCTCCTTTTCTTCCAGCCTCTCGTGCTTCCTGTGAACTAAATTCATGGGCATGTCCTGAAGCGTGAGCTGCTTTTCCTCCTTTTCTTCCAGCCTCTCGTGCTTCCTGTGAACTAAATTCATGGGCATGTCCTGAAGCGTGAGCTGCTTTTCCTCCTTTGCTTGCAATTTCTCGTTGCTTGTCAGGATTCATGGCTGCAAATCCTCGGTTGCTGGATCCATTGTTATTTCGTGCCATAGTTGTTTTACGTTTTTTTGTGACTTGTTTTTTCTTACGACCTTTCATGATAGCAAATTATTAATTGTCAGTAGGAATTTGATTATGTTCCTTATATGCCTATCGACAGCAGTGGCAGGTGTTCTTTGAGCCAGTGCTTTGTCTCTTTTTCCTGCTCATAGATTGATTCGGCATGCATTGTTGTAAGGTCGCGGTGTTCTTGTATTTTTTGTGTTATTCTGGGTAGTCATTGGCCTCTTTGGCGTGGGAATTGAAATCTTGGTAAGAGATTTTCCATTGCGTATGCATCTTTCCGCCAGGCTATGAGAATAGTATTGGAGTTAGAGTTCATACGGAATTCACATACGAAATTAATAATTTTTACTACACCTTTTTTTTAGCAAAGGCATCTTTAAGATATGATGAATTCAATTATTAACTACCAGAGTGCAACCCGCCACTGATTTTTTTATCAGATGTCTGCGCTTAGTATCACAAAAAAACTGCGAAACATGTTTCGCAGTTTTTTTGTGCACGGTTCTGAAAACTTTTTTAACCAAATTTAAATCTTGGCTATGGTAACAAAAACGTAGACTGTATAAAGGTCGAAGTCAAATATAACCATCGTTACTATATATTATATGGAAAACAAACCAATTCTTCTTTTTGCAGCAGTGATCTTATTGGGAGGATTGCTTGGCACTTTGCCAATCATCCATGCGCAGGTATATGCCCAAACCAGCAATAACACGACCAACAACACCACCAGTAACAACACGACCAACAACACCACCAGCAATACCAATACCACGTCGAACGGCACTATGACGATCAGCAGCATTTCCCCTTCTTCAAAACCAATGGGATCTGGAAGTTTTACGCTGACGGTTGCCGGAAGCGGCTTTACTTCTGGTTCGGTCATTAATTTTAATGGATCTTCACGCAATACCACCTATGTGTCAACTACCCAGTTAACCGCATCAATTCCCACTTCAGATGTAAATACGGTAGGCACCTATCTGATTTCTGTTTATGATCCTACGTCCGGACAAACTACCAACTCAGTACCGTTTACGGTTACTTCATCTACCTCGGGAACAACATCGAACACCAATCCAAATCTTCCTAATACCGGATTTGGTCCAACTGCCAACACACCAGAAAGCCTTCCTGTAATGGCTGGCATTCTTGCTGCCTTGGCATGCATTGCTACGATTTCGCTCATACAGTTGAGGCGATTATCGTAATCGTGAGTATTAACGGAGCCGAGCCCGTGCGGGCTCGGCTCTTATCAGATCATGATTTACATCCAGAACCATAAAAAAAAACGGAATCTCTTGATCACCATCTTTATCGCATCAACGATTTTTTTAGTGGTGCTGCTATATACTGCTTATCAATACTATGCAGTTCCCCCGAGCATTAATGTTGCCACATCAACTAACGATGGAACGGCAGTTTCTAACAGCCTTACGCCTCCATCAACGGTTTCTCAGGTTGCCAATCAGACGTCGGTGCCACAACCTGCCTTGCCTGTGCGCCTCATTATTCCCAGCATTCATGTTGATGCAGCAGTCGAACAGTTAGGCCTTGCTCCCGACAAATCAGTCGATGTCCCCAAAGGGCCGTATGATGTTGCTTGGTTTGATCTTGGGCCGCGTCCCGGAGAACAGGGAAGTGCGGTTATTTCTGGACACTTTGGTCCGTGGCTCAACGGAGCCCATTCTGTCTTTGATAATCTTAACCAGGTTAAACCAGGCGACAGCATCATGGTAAAAACGGCCGACGGAACGATCATTACCTTTGTGGCCAAATCGAGTAAAACCTATAGCCCCACTGCTTCTGCTCCGGAAGTATTTACAAGAACCGACGGCAAATATCTAAATCTTATTACCTGCGGCGGAGACTGGATTCAGGCAAAAAAAACATTTACCCAGCGGCTGGTGGTTTTTGCCCAAGCCGCTCAGTAACCTCATGTCCGATACTTCACCACAAAAAAGAATAGCCATGTTCAGTGTCCATTCCGATCCGCTGGCTGCCATTGGGAGCCACGATGCCGGAGGCCAGAATGTTTATACTCGCAACCTGATGATTCATTTAGATAAGCTTGGTTGGAGTGTGGATGTGTTTAACCGGTTAGACGATCCGCAAAAAAAACGCATCGCCAAAGTGGGAAAACATTCACGGGTGATCAGGCTCGCCGTTGGAAAATCTTCTTATATTCCCAAGGGTCAGTTGCATGCCTACTTTCCTGAGTTCTATGAAAAATTTTTGAAGTTTAACGGATATCAGAATCCCTATACTCTCTTCCACGGACATCATTACGATGGGGGATATATCGGGCTGCTCGCCCAGCGTCAATTTCATCAGCCGCTGGTTGTCAACTTTCATTCCCTGGGAGCGGTGCGTCTGAAAACTCATCAGTCGTATGATCATAACGGCCACGAGCATCAAATGTATCAAGAACGGTTGGCAATGGAAAAAGAAATTATGCAAGAATGTTCGATTATTATTTCTCTTTCAAAAACAGAAAAAAGAGAGCTGGAAGAAATTTACGGAGCCCCTGCAAGTAAAGTTACGGTAATTCCGGGAGGGGTCGATATTCAGGCATTTTCACCTATGGCAAAGGAAAAAGCGAGGAGCTTATTGGGGTTGCGCCCGGAAGATTTTATTGTTTTGTTTGTTGGTAGGCTAGAATGGCGCAAAGGCGTGGGAACCTTGGTGGGTTCGACTCGGCTTTTGGAGGCAGAAATTCCTAACCTTCGGGTGCTGGTGGTTGGCGGAAGGATTTTCGGGTCGCGTAAAAATCGTGATGATTGGAATGAATACCAGCGCTTGCTGGCAAAAGCGCAAGAAAAACATATTGAAGATCGCGTCCATTTTGTCGGACGCATCGATCAGGGGCGGCTGCCGCTGTACTACTCGGCTGCCGATGTGCTGGTGGTACCGTCGTACTACGAGTCATTTGGTTTGGTAGCCCTTGAAGGAATGGCTGCAAAGATTCCCGTGGTTGCCTCGCGGGTAGGAGGACTCCGGGCAACGATAGCCGATCATGCCAATGGATTGCTTTTCGAGCCGCACAATGCCAGCGATTTACAGCGGAAAATTAGGGAAATCTATCATTCAAAAAAGTTGGCCGTGTCTCTAGTTTCTCGCGCCTACCAAGATGTGGTTACCCGGTACTCGTGGAGTCAGATCGCAAAAAATATCAGCGATCTGTACGACTCATTCATTCATCCTGACCGCTCGCTCAGCCTGTTTCTTACTCTTAATCAAAAAACGTTATGAGAATTGCCCTGCTCGCTCCTTTTGAAGAATCGGTGCCGCCGCAAAAATATGGAGGCACGGAGTTGGTGGTTGCTAATATTGCAGAAACCTTAGTAGCTATGGGCCATCAAGTGTACCTGCTTGCCACCGGAGATTCAAAAACTAAAGCCCACTTGATTCCCACCTTCGCAGAATCCATACGAAAAAATCCTCTGGCGCAGAATACTGAGGTTCGCGAAGCTTTCAAATACATGGGAATAGCTCAGGTGGTCGACACCCTGATACATCTTAATGTGGACATTATTCATAATCACATCGGCTGGCGATTTTTACCGTTTACCCATCTTTTTAAAGCTCCGACGGTAACCACGCTCCACGGGCCCCTTGATGTGCCATATCAACAGATCGTCTACGGAGCGTTTCCCAAAGAGCCTTATGTTTCTATCAGCAACGAGCAACGCAAGCCTTTTTTAGCCTTGCAGTACGTTGACACCGTCTATAACGGCATTGATATTAGTCAATTCACTTTTTTTCCTTCTCCAGGAAAATACCTTGCATTCTTGGGCAGGTTTTCTCCCGAGAAAGGGCCCCAAGTTGCTATTGAGGTTGCCAAGCGGTCAGGCATTAAACTAAAAATGGCTGGAAAAGTTGATGCGGTTGACCAAGCCTATTTTAAAAAAGAAATTGAGCCATACATCGACGGTACAACCGTTGAATTTCTGGACGAAATTGGCCCCGCTCAAAAGAATGAGTTTCTGGGAAATGCCTATGCGTTGCTGGCTCCGATTCAGTGGCGTGAACCGTTTGGGTTATTTATGATAGAAGCCATGGCTTGCGGCACACCGGTCATTGCCACTCGCATGGGTTCTGCACCAGAAATTGTTTCTAACGGAGATACGGGTTTTGTCGTTGAAAACCAAACAGATGCATTTGTTGCTGCCGTAAAACAAATTCCCACGATTAGTCGGGCTCGATGCCGAGAGCACGTGCAAGCTCATTTTACCCAAGAAATCATGACCAAGCATTATCTTTCTGTGTATGAACAAGTCATCAGGCAATCATAAGCATCGTGAAATTCCTTCCGAGCTTCGCATGGATACGGTGAGTTTGGAATGGGTGGTGGTGGCGGTCGGACGGGCAAAACGTCCCGAAGAGTTTCGCCAGGAGGAGGCAAAAAAAGTTCGCCCACATGCTGATCACCGCTGTGTATTTTGCAATCTGGAAAAAAATGCAGCCAATGAAATGCCGGTGCTCATTCTTTCTCATGGAAAAACCATGGCTATTACCACCATGGCTTTGCCCGATGACTGGACGATTGTGGTACTGCCCAATAAGTTTCCCGTTTTTACCCATGAGGATCGTAACCTCCACGAGCGCCATGAAAATCACCTGTACACGTCAATGCATGCGGTGGGTTTTCACGAAGTGGTGGTATTTCGCGACCATTTTTTGAAGATCGAGCATATGGAGGTCTCCCAAATTAAAGAAATCATTGATGCTTATGCGTATCGGTACCGATTTTTAATGAAAGAAGAAGCGGTAACCTATATTTCTATTTTTCATAATTCCGGGCCTGCAGCAGGAGCCTCGGTTGCTCATCCTCATTCGCAGATTATAACCACGCCCCTGATTCACCATGGTCTCCGCCAGGCTTTAGTGCGATCGCAAAAATATTACCAAAAAAATCATCAGTGCGTTTACTGCCAAATGAACGCGCTCGAACGCAAACTAAAAACCCGGGTGGTTTTTGAAAACGAAAACTTTCTGGCCGTTTGTCCGTTTGCGCCAAAAACTGCCTTTGAAGTTATTATTTCTCCCAAAAAACATCTGCCGTATTTTGAGCGCAGTACCGAACAACAGAAATGGGATTTGGCAGAAGCGTTTCAGGTTGTTTTTAAAAAACTTGATGGCGTCCTTAATGGTCCAGATTATAACTTTTTTTTGCATACCGCTCCCTGTGACCGGAGAGAATACGATTACTACCATTGGCATTGGACTATTTTACCAAAAACGGTGATCCCTGCAGGCTTTGAGCTTGCCACGCGCATTGATGTTTCGATCATTCGTCCCGAAGATGCCGCCAAAGCCTTGCGAGAACACTGATTGATTTGTTATGAGAGTTTTGGTAGTAATAGCCTATGCGAAAAGTGCTTGGAGTATCATTTTTTAATCGAGATACCAAACAAGTTGCCAAAGAGTTACTGGGAAAATATTTGGTGCGAAAGATTGGCAAAAAAGAAGTTACCGCCATGATTGTGGAGACAGAAGCATATGATGGACCTCATGACAGAGCAAGTCATGCTCGTTTTGGGAAAACACAGCGCAGCGCCGTACTGTTTGCAGATCCCGGAGTTTGGTATGTGTACTTGTGTTACGGCATTCACGAAATGCTTAATATTGTCACGCGTGAGCAAGGATATCCGGGAGCGGTGCTGATCCGAGCGGTTTTGATTAACGGAAAAAGCCTGAACGGTCCGGGAAAACTTACCAAATATTTGCAGATTGACCGCAGGCTCAACGAACAGCGGGCAACTCGTAAATCTGGATTATGGGTAGAAGATCGCCAAGTACGAATTGCCAAAAAACATATCAAACGGACGCCGCGCATCGGGGTAGACTATGCTGGCCCCCTATGGTCAAAAAAGCACTGGCGGTTTGTCATTGAGCAGGGAAAGGAGTAAAAGCAGGCCCCGATACTATCGGGGCCTGCTTACTTTCACAAAAACTTAATGCCCATCGTTGTACAGTAAAAGAGAATCATATGAAAATTTCTATTCTCATTCCATGTTACAACGAAGAGTCCAGCATTGAGAGCTGTCTCAACTCGTGTATTGATCAAACCAGAAAGGCCGATGAAATCATTGTCGTTGACGACTCCAGCACTGACAACACTCCAAACATTCTTCGGGCGTTTAACGGCAGAGACAATATCAAGGTTGTCAAAACTCCTTACAACACCGGAAATAAAAGTTTTGCCCAAGAATACGGCTTGCAGTTTATCACCGGAGATTTTTTTATCGCCACCGACGGAGATTCCCTGCTCGACAGGAATTTTGTCAGAGAAATGGAAAAGTACATGTACGACGAGTCAACCACCGCTATTTCAGGATATGTAAAAAGCATTAAGTACAATTGGCTCACCGCTTGCCGGGCGCTCGACTATATTATCGGCCAGAATATCGACAAGCCCGCCCAGTCGCTGCTGAATTACATTTACGTCATTCCGGGCGTTGCGGGGGCTTTTCGAACTGATGTCTTTAAAAAAGAAATTATTTTCAACCACGATACCATCACCGAAGACCTTGATTTTACCTATCGGCTGCATGAGTTAAACTACAAAATTCTCTTTAACAAAAATGCCATTTGCTACACGCAAGATCCCTACAACATGCATTCGTACATTAACCAAATGCGCCGCTGGATCGGTGGAGGCTGGCAGAATTTAATCAAGCATCTCAGCTTGCCGCAAAAGCCTGGCATGGCTTTGGAACTTTCGCTTATTTACGTTGAAGGGCTCATTTACTCGGTGTTGATGTTTCTTATTCCCTTGGTGAATCCCTACTTTACCTTAATCCTTTTTTTCATTTATTTTGGAATTATTTTTTCGTTTGGGGTGTACGGAGCCATCAAAGAAAAGCGTCCCGAGCTGCTGTTTGCCTTCCCGACATATCTGTTTTTAAAGTACGTAAACGCCTGGATCTTTATCGAACAATTTTTCAAAGAGGTCGTATTCAGAAACAAAGGATTGGTCTGGCTGAAGGCTGACCGCATGCAGGTTCCTGCAAAACCCGAATAATATGCTCTATATCATCCCGGGAATATCAACTCTGATTCATATTGTTATTTTAATCGTGGGAAACACGATGATCGCTATTCGTGATACCTGGAGAAAGGTGGTTGCTACAACCGAAAAGCGCATTTTCTCAACGATTATTATTCTCACTATCTTCTGTGTAGTTTGCGGAGGAGTGCTGTTGCTGCTCAACCAGGCAGTGCATTTTCAAGATTCCAGCATTAGCTTTATTGGCAAAGTGCTTAGCGCATCGTTACGATAAGATTTTGTAATCTAAGGTTCTAGCGCAGGCTTAAAACTCCTGGATCGCTTGTTTGAAGGCTTGCAGTGACTGCGGATCAGAATCAATGAGCCAGTTTTTTTCTTTGTTTTGGTTAAACCAAATGAAGCCGGAAATCCGGGGGTCGGAATGAATTTGAGAAAGGGTGTTGGTGATCCAAGGAGCCTTTTTGGGTCCGGCCGCCGATGCCGTGGCAAAAATGTAGATGGGTTTTTTATATGCCACTAATTTTTTGAGGACTGGAGAAAAAATCTTTTGATAATCGCTCCACGATGACTGATTTGCAAAGTTATACCCGACCGTTCCGACATAGTCTACATAGGCGTCTCCAGGGTAGTAGTGGTCAATAGTGTTGCTGGCAACATTGGGAATATTGGTGTTGTTAACCGACCAGCCAAATTTTACATTGGGAGCGATGGTAAAGAGGTCGTGAATATGCCGCCAGGCTTGAATGATTTTTTCTCCGCCGTTGCTCTTAAAGCTTCCGCTCCACGAATTCCAGTTTCCGTTCATCTCATTAAAAGGAACTAGAATGATTGGGCCGCAATACGATTTTGCATCGGCGGCAAACTGAAGAATGTATGCATCTGAATCTCCGTGAATAATGCTATCAAGGCTTACGTTGCTCGATTCCCAAAAAATGACAAGCGTTTTATTTTTGTCTCGGATAGTTGATCCAAAAGAGCTCGGAAAAGCATCTTCAAAAGCATAAAAATAGGCTGCAAGATCAATGGGTTTTTCTAATTCACTCTCAAGGGGGGCAATGTTTTGATCGGCGTTAAATACTCCCCACAGTTTTTTTTGTGGCTGTTGCGCCAGTTTGCTGGCGCAGAGCGGCTGAGGAGTTAGCTGGGGTACCGCGTGACTTGCAATAGTAATGCTGCTAACCTGGGTTTTGATGAAACTTGGCATTACCGTTGTATATCCCCACCCGGCCGCAGCCAAGGTGATGAGCATGAAGCCTAGTACAAGTTCTGGAAATATTTTCATACCAGTCAATCATATACAGTTTCTGATGAGTATTTCATTAATACGTGCATGGGCTGTTAATAGGGTATTCATGGACCATAGAATATGATGAACGCGTAATTGCACCAGTTGCCAACACCCCAGGAAACGCTGCGCGTTTCCTGGGGTGCAGACACGGTTTTATCGTATGAGAACCCTTGCTTACCCGCTGCAGATCGCAGGATTTATTGCTTTCTCGCTGGTTTCTTTTTTTATTTTCTACGCCGCCTTTTTGATTTTTGGATAAGATTCATCGTGCCGTAATCTTGTTGTGTTACCCTATATCTGGATTATGAGCGCTACGTATTACACTTCTCCAACTTCTCCAAAAAACAAACCCTTATACCGGGGAACCCAAATCGTTTGGTATGTCTTGGGAATTATTGAATTTCTCTTGGCCTTTCGATTTTTTCTCAAGCTATTGGGGGCAAATCCTGATGCGCCGTTCACGAGATTTATTTACCTGTTCACCGGTATATTTGCCGCCCCGTTTTTAGATGTGTTCAACATAACCCAGGTACAGGGAAATGTTTTTGAGTGGACAACGTTGCTTGCCATGATTGTTTACTGGTTTTTGGCCTGGGCGGTGTTACGGTTGTTTTTAATGAATCGGCCAGTTTCCACTCCCGAGGCCACCGAGAAATTGAAAGAACAAGAAGATGACGACGATCAGCAGGTGTGAGCAGGTGTGTGTATTCTGCAACAAAAAACCGCCATTCGGCGGTTTTTTGTTGCGAGTAGACTAGGAAAGGTGTTTTGAAACGAGCTTTGTCATTTCAAACATGTTCACTACTTTCTTTCCACCGAACACTTTTTGCAAATTTGCATCAGCATTGATGTTTCGCTTGTTGGCAGGATCTTGCAGGTCGTTCTTTTTGATGTATGCCCAGAGTTTTTTGACGACTTCTGATCGTGGCATAGGTCCTTTTCCTACGACAACTGCTAAATCAGAGCTAACTTGCATGGGCTTCATAAACGCAGAATTACTTTTTGGCATGTGTTTTTTTGTGTGTTACACCGTTAATAGTATCTATTGGAGTGAGTATATCATACCCAAGAGGGCCGTCAACTCATCGGGGTGGCTGTAGCTGCCACCGCAGCCTGTACTAGCAAGGGAATGCAAAAAGTCGCAATAGCTGCCACCGTTCCTATAAGGCCGAGCAACAGCGCTTTCCTTGCTTCAACCAAGCGCACGGGGTCGTCATTTACGGTAATAAATAAGATGGCTGAAACCGTAAACGCAACTCCCGAAAGGCCAATGATGATCGGCCAGGTAAACGATGTAAGAATGGTAACCAGCTCTATGAGCGAAAGTTTTGAAATATGGTCAGAAACTGGCGAAGGGTAAGCCGCAAGAGCGAGCGCTGGCAGGGCAAGCGAGAGAATAAAAGTTGCCGTGATGATTTTTTTGATCATAGACATGTAAAAATACCATTTCGACCTTTCTTTGATCAGCTTTAGTATAGCATATTTGCCAGCATGTGTTGCAAATCGGCCGAAAACCATGCACAATAATGCAATTATGATCGTCACTCCGATCAAAATTCGCGTACTGATTCCTCCGCAAGACGACTTGCTTTCGGCGGTCAGGCAATCTGTCAAAAAAATTCCTGAAAAAAGCATTCTGGTGGTTACCTCAAAAGTGGTGAGCATCTGGCAGGGAAGGTGCGTGCCCATTTCACAAGTTCCTCACAAAGACGAACTTATTGCCCGGGAGGCCGATGTCTACCTTCCACGATCGGTTGTTCCTAACGCCTGGTGTATGCACACCATAAAAGATAATGTGCTTATTCCCTCCGCGGGCATTGACGAAAGCAACGCAGCAAAGCACTATATCCTTTGGCCAAAAAATCCCAACCAGGTGGCAAAAGAGTTATGGACATGGGTTCGTAAGACCTATCACGTTCATCAGTTGGGAATTATCATTACCGACTCGCACAGTATTCCGTTGCGAAGAGGAGTGGTTGGAATTTCTCTTGGCCATTACGGCTTTTTACCGCTTCACGACTATCGGGGAACGGCTGATTTGTTTGGCAGAAAACTCACGAGTACCCTTGCAAATATTCCCGACAGCTTGGCAGCGGCTGCAGTATTTACCATGGGCGAAGGAAAAGAATCTACTCCGCTGTGCCTTATAGAACAGGCATCTTCAGTGGTATTTGTTTTGCATCCGAGCAAATCAAAAAAGCCGTATTCTTCATTTCATGTTTCTCTGCAAGAAGATCTCTACTATCCGTTATTTGCCAAGCTTCCTTGGAAGTCGAAAAAGAAATCCTAGGTGGACTCTCGGCTCTAATCGTGATATATTTTTCCTGTAGACTGTTCTTTTTTGTATCGCCCCTTTTGGAGATACCCTCATGGCAAGAATACTTTGGATATTTCTCTTGGGATTCGTGTTCTTCACCACTGCGCGGAGTGCCAACCGAGCAGTAAAATCAGCCGTTCCCAGAGAAATTCCTCGAGGAGATTCCAAGTCAGGCATGGATGCAATGTCATCGGTGTGGCGTCGGCGCGGCCTGTGTACTCTGGGAGAACCAGAGAACCTGACAGAAAAAGAAAAAAACCCTTTTTTTAGGAGGACAAAGCCCAGCAATAACTAGTTGGTGTTCTAATCCTCTCTCGTTCATAAAACGAACGAGGGAGGATTTTTTTTATCCACAATGATTGATTTACAATATTTTTTGAAATGCGTATGATTAATCAATTTGCGTGCACCTTTACAAGTCGTGGCTGTCTACGTAGGAGGGAAACGATGTGGAGATCCATGTGGCTTGGGTTCGTTGGCTTGTACGGCCTGGATGGCTTTTTTGGCCTTTTGATTAACAACTACAGTGACCCCGAGTTCGAAAGAAACCAAATCGCCCGCGAGCTTCTCACCATTCACGGATCGTTCGTGTTCATTCCGCTCAAACTGTTGGTGATCGCGGTGGTCACTCCGGTTATCGTCCTATGCCTGAAAAAGGGCAAGAAGTCGTATGCATTTACCATTCTTGCCGTTGCCATCTGTAGTTCGCTATATGCAGTGTATCATCCGGTCATGATTTTTGGCGGACTCTTTCTGGCAAGGTAGCAACAGCTCTTGGTCAAGCGCCGCGGTTTTACAACACCCGCTGGCGCTTTTTTATTCTTTTTGGATGTTGTATACTATACCTATATAATCTTAAAAAATTATGGCAGACGAACAATCATCAGGAAATTATCAAAGTGGGGAACCTACCAAACGGTACGGTTACGGCAAACGGCCGCTCTGGCAGTGGATAGTGCTCTACTTGCTTATCGGTGGCATTGCCTATGCGGTCATTTACTATGTATTTTTTACCAAGGGCAGCGGATACAGCTATAAAGGATCGCAGTACCAGGCTAATTACCCAAGCCAAAACACCAACTCGCAAAATCAATCAACGAATAATCAAACTACGACGCAAACAAATCAGGGAAATAGCTATATGATTCAAAATATGAAAGTAGACATTCTTAAAGAGGGAACGGGAGCTGGTGCAAAATCAGGAGATACGGTTTCGGTAAACTATGTGGGAACTCTGCAAAACGGAACTAAGTTTGACTCAAGTATTGACCGGGGAACGCCTTTTTCTTTCACCCTTGGTCAGAACAGCGTTATTCAGGGGTGGGAGTTGGGGGTGGTTGGCATGAAAGTCGGCGAAGAGCGGCGTCTTACGATTCCTCCTGAATTAGGATATGGAGCTTCGGGAGCGGGAGGAGTTATTCCGCCAAACGCCACGCTGGTGTTTGACATTACGTTATTAAAAATTAATTAGAGTTTCCAAAAAAGAGCCGAAGGCTCTTTTTTGGGTCATACACTACTTTTATGAATAAAAAAATATTTATTGCCGCTGTGCTCGCAACGCTTTTGCTTCCGGTTGCCGCTCTGGCGTTTAACGCCGGGGGATTGCCAAACCAAGTAAATACCATCGATATTCCTACGCTCATCGATATTTTCTTTAGCGTCCTCTGGCCCATTTTGGTTGCCATGGATGTCATTATCTTTATTTTCATTGGAGTGTTATTTCTGTCTTCTCAGGGAGACCCTTCAAAAGTTGCCCAAGCTAGGCTGGCAATTATCGGGGGAGTTGTCGTAACGGTTCTCTTGTTGCTGGCATTCTCTATTCCGCTCATCGTGCGTCAGACCGTTGGCCACGGAATTTAAGTAAAAGGCTCTAGTCAAGCTCATCGGTATTGACAAGATATGATTTTTAGTATACTAATGAGGTAGCACATTCTACCAGGAATTTTTAATTGTTTTGCATGCGCAGGACAATTAAAAGTTCCAACTAACTTACAAAGGGAGTCTCAAGTGGAAAAAGCATCGCAACGCTTTCAACTCGAAGGTATTATCGCCGAAAGTCCCCAGCTCTCTGATCTTTTGGCAATTGCCAAACCTGGCAACCGTATTTTTTTGTACGAACTTGGTCCTAACGAAACTGACTGGGATGTCTGTCCCGGTGGCATTGCAATCAGGAACGGCACCGGAATTTTTACCATCGGGGTAACCGAAAGCGAAAAGAAATGGTCTTTCGATGGTAGTTCTGAGCAGTGGCGATTTCTTCGCAGGGGCTTGGTTACCGGCTCCAATTATGGAATTTGCGCAGGAGAATTCATCTTCTGGTCTCAACCATTCGACCATTGGTTTCCTTTTATGGATTCCTTGGGCGAAGGCATCATCGTCCAGCAGGGTATGGATTTTTTCAGTACCGACGGGGTAACTACCGAGAAGATCGATGTTGACTTTCGGGGTGGTGACGCTTGGTATCCGTTAACCCGAAACCAGGTGATGATTCTACGCTGCGATGAATTCCTGATCAATGGACGCCATCCAGTCTACAAAGGAAATAACTATGGAGACTGGCATGGAAGGGTGATTCAAATCGGCGATGGTCTTTTTGCCGATGGTAAAGACCTTATTTTCCGCGGCGAGATGATGAATTGGCGTACCTGCATCGATGGAAAAGGGGTCGTCGTTCAGCAGGGTAATTCTCTTACCTTGGTTGTATATGAGTTCCCACCATTTCTTTGATTCAGGTTGGGCCCGACAGCGTTGCTGTCGGGCCTTTTTGCATAAAAAAAAGTACCATGCCATAATATACAAAAACCATGGAACTCAAAGGAAAAACGATTATCATCACGGGAGCTGCTCGCATCGGACAAACAGTTGCCGAGGCGTTAAAAAATCAGGGAGCCAACTTAGTCCTCACCTATTTGCAAGACGCAAAAGAAGCGGGCGATTTTGGATTAGCCGTGCAAGCTGACGTTTCAAAAGAAGCCGATGTGCGGCGAGTCGTAGAAGCTGCGAAAAAAGAATTTGGCAGTGTTGACGGATTAGTTCACATGGCCGCCATTTACAAAAAAAGTCCGTGGCAAACCCTTTCAGAAACAGATTGGAATTTGAATATGGATATTATCGCTAAAAGTTCATTCTTTTTTGGGAAAATTGCCGGAGACCAGATGCTTCAAAATCAGGGAGACATAAAAGGAAAAATGATTTTCTTTTCTGATTGGTCGGTACTCGCTCGGCCGTATACCGACTACCTTGCCTATAACGTCGCAAAGTCGGCGGTCGTGGGACTTACCAAATCCTTGGCAAAAGAATTGGCTCCTCATGTGTTGGTAAACGCCATCGCTCCTGGCCCGATGCTGCGTCCGCCCGACTTAACCGAAGAAGAAAACACCGAAGTATTGTCGCACACGTTGCTGAAACGCTGGGGTGGAGCAGAGGAAATTGCCAAGGGCGTTTTGTATTTGTTTCAGGCTGATTTTGTAACCGGACATATTTTAACCATTGACGGAGGCCGAACGATTGCCTCATAGCTCTACCTGGTGAATTGTGGTATACTGCAGCTAACGGGTATAACGTTTAATGAATGTGCGATAGAGCATGCCTTTTGCGAGTTCAAAAAAGGCTGCCATTTCGTCCATCAAACTATGGATACACAACCAATGCCAACTCCTACCAAGGAAGGCGCAAAATACATGTGCAAGTGTCCGCATCACAAAACCATGCCGGTCCTGATCATCCTCTTTGGACTGACATTCTTGTTGGGAGCGTGGGGAGCGTTGAGCCAAAGCGCCATAAATGTGATTTGGCCAATCCTGATCATTCTTGCCGGAGTATTCAAGATGACCAAGGGAATGTGCAAGTGCTGCGACCGATCATAAGGACGCCGGAAAAATCGCTCGATACGCTGTTGCGTCGGGCGATTTTTTATTGTATTGCCGCTGATTCTTTTGTATAATAATAAAAAAATATGAAAGGTTACCTATCAAATATTGAACAAGAAACATTAGAAAATTCTAATTTTCGAAAAGTATTGTACACCGGAAAGCACAGCCAGTTGGTGGTGATGTCGCTTAATCCCGGTGAAGAAATCGGCCAAGAAGTTCATGAAGTCGACCAGTTCTTGCGCATTGAAAAAGGATCAGGAAAAGCTATTCTTGATGGCGTTGAACATCCCGTCAGCGACGGATCTGCGATCGTAGTTCCCGCTGGCTCTCAACACAACGTTATCAATACTTCTGCTGAATCTATGAAGCTGTATACCATTTACAGTCCGCCTGAACATTTAAAAGACACCGTTCATCCTACTAAGGCAGAAGCAGTGGCTGATACCAAGGATCATTTTGACGGAACAACCACTGAATAGCATGGCAAGAAAGGGACACATTTACCAGCCAGGTTCAGCTGAACCGTTTAATATTAGTCGCTCAAAGATCGCTCTTTTTTTGGAGTGCCCGCAGTGTTTTTATTTGGATCGGAAACTGGGAATTTCCCGGCCCGACATGCCCGGCTGGTCGCTTAACACCGCGGTTGATATCTTGCTGAAAAATGAATTTGATTTACTCCGTGAGCAGAAAAAGCCCCATCGCCTCATGCACGAATACCATGTCGACGCCATTCCCTTTAACCATCCCGACTTTCACATTTGGCGCGACGATGAAGGCAGAAGGCTGGGAGCTTGCGTACTGCACAAAAAAACCAATTTGAATGTCTGTGGCATTATTGACGACATCTGGCAGCATACCAAAACCGGGCAGCTTCACATTGTTGACTATAAATCCACCAGCACCGATTACAAAATTTCATTAAACGGTCAGTACAAAGAAGGCTATAAAAAGCAGATGGAGGTGTACCAGTGGATTTTTAAAAACCTGGGATTTGACGTATCGCCAACCGGATACTTTGTGTTTGCAAATGCCACCAGAAACCGTCCGGGATTCCATGAAAAGCTCGAATTTGAAACACTGATTCTTCTTTATCAAGCTTCCGACGCCTGGGTAGAGCCAACGTTGCTGGCCATAAAACAAACCCTTGACTCAGATGCTATTCCTGAATCTTCAAAAACGTGCGAACACTGCGCCTACCGAAATCGGATCAGTGCTCATTCCCTTAAAACGCAAATCAGTTTAATATAAAGTAGTGAACATTCTCTATTTATGGACAAAAAAATTCTAACGTGGATTATTGGAATTGTCGTTATCGTTGGCATCGGGGTTGGCGTTTATTTTTGGGTCCAGCAGCAAAATGCTCCGGGAAAATATGACGCGTTTGCCAAGTGTATTGCATCAAAAGGAGTTACCTTTTATGGCGCTTTCTGGTGTCCGCACTGCCAAGATCAAAAAGCCATGTTCGGCAGCTCGGCTAAATATTTGCCCTATGTAGAATGCTCGACGCCCGACAGCAATGGCCAAACGCCCGTGTGCCAGCAGGCAAGCATTCAAGGGTATCCAACGTGGCAATTTGCCGACAAAACCCGCCAAGAAGGTGAAATGAGTTTGCAGGATCTAGCCAAAAAAACCGGTTGCGCCTTGCCTCAATAATTATGAGCGTAGTGTCTGTAGCAAATTTTCTTTTTTCCGTCGGAGTCATTCTCTCGCAGGTTTTTTTGTTGGGCTTGCTGGTAGGTGTACTATTTTTTAAAAAAGAACTGGCGCCAGTTCTTTTTTTTCTGCAAAAACACGGTTTGCTGCTGGCCTGTGCGGTCGCGGTAGGTTCGATGCTGGCAAGTCTGTTTTACTCGCTGGTGGCCGGATTTCCTCCCTGTGACCTCTGTTGGTATCAGCGTATCTTTATGTATTCATCGGCGGTTGTATTGCTTTCGGCCGTCATTAAAAAAGATACCCGAGTTGCTCCGTATGTGCTGCTGCTTTCAGTAATCGGAGCCGCTATTTCTGGATATCACAACGTAGTGAGTTACGGCGGAGTGCGGTCGGTATGCAGTATTTTGAATACTTCGGTTTCTTGTACCAAGCGCTATGTTTTTGAATTTGGTTACATCACCATTCCTATGATGGCGCTTACCGCGTTTGCGTTGGTGATAGTATTATTGATTTTTGCAGCAAGTAATAATCATTCTTCGGCTAGTACATAAATGCCAATTCTTCTTGTAGTTGCCAGTATCGGGTTTCTCCTGTTTTCTTTCATATTTTTAATTATCTTTGGCGCCTATGTCATGTTGTTGTTTGCCATTCCCATGCTGTGGCATGGAGCGGTATTCGCCAACAGCAGCCCCAGGCTGGTGCAAACTATGATTGAATTAGCTCAGGTAAAACCGGGCGATCGGGCGGTTGACTTGGGGTCGGGTGACGGAAGATTGGTGATTGCACTGGCTCAAGCCGGAGTTGAGGCCCACGGATACGAAATCAATCCCTTGCTGGTAGTCATCTCACGGCGCACCATACAAAAGCTCAACCTTTCTGACCGGGCATTTGTCCACTGGCAAAGTTTTTGGAAACAAGATCTGTCTGGGTTTTCTATTGTTACCGTGTATGGTATTTCTTACATCATGAGAAATCTAGAAGCAAAATTGCAGAAAGAACTTACGCCAAAATCCCGGGTCGTATCTAACTACTTTATCTTTTCTCGCTGGCGACCTACGGTGAGCAAAGATAAGGTTTTTTTGTATACAAAAGAGTAAAAGTCATTAAAAAGTAATGCATCCTAGCATATAATCAGGTATAATACGTATATGGGAGACATTGTAGATTCATTGGGGCACAAAATGGCAACCATCGGAGAAGATGGCTCTGTTCATAATTTGCAAAACATTGTGTTGGGCCACGTAGCGCCTGACGGCGAAGTCTTTAATACGCAAGCCCAAAAAGTGGGCCATTTTGATGCACAAGGATATGTGTACAACCATACCGGAAGCCATATTGGTACCGTTCATGGTGACGGCAAGGTTTACGACAACATGAACAACTGGGTGGGGCGAGTGGTAGGGGACCATATTGAATCGGGCGGAGCAGCGCTTATATTATTGATTCGATAACCCTGCAAGGTGACTTTTGCCACATTCCTATTGCGCAAAACCCCAAACAGTGGTATAGTTCAGCTACATTTTTATCGCATGCAGTTGCGGATTTAGACCAGGTTTTTTTAGTTTATGCAAAAAACTGATTTTAGTCGATCCAAAGAATTTGATAACCACAAACTTGTTTTACCCATCGAAGACAAGGAAACTGGTTTGAGGGGATTTATCGCTATTCATAACGATACCTTAGGTTTGCCCGCAGTAGGAGGAACTCGGATGTTTCCCTATGATTCAAAAGAACAGGCACTTGATGACGTTCTTCGTCTTTCACGAGCAATGACCTATAAATGTGCCATTGCTAAAGTCCCTCACGGTGGAGCTAAAGGAGTAATTATCGGAGATCCAAAGAAAGATAAAACAAAGCAATTGCTTCAGGTATACGCTAAAAAAGTAAAGGATCTTGCCGGAAAGTTTTGCACCGGAGAAGACGTCGGGATTAGTCAAGATGATGTTATTGAAATGTTGGCTACTTCAGATTATTTCATTGGAAAGCCTCAATTTGCCGCCGATCCTTCACCCTATGCTTCACTAAGTACTTTTTACTCCATGCAGACCGCCATGGAGGTTATTTTAAATACAACATCACTCAAAGGATTACGAGTTGCAATTAAGGGAGTTGGAAAAACTGGAAGTGAATTAGCTCGATTACTTCATGAACAAGGAGTTATATTGTATGTGGCAGACATTGACCAAGAAGCCCTTGAAAGGGTGCAACAAGAAATTCCTGGAGTTACCGTAGTAGACAGTAATACTATCCATACCTTAGACATAGACGTGTATGCTCCCTGTGCGCTCGGTGGAGAGTTTTCTTTTGAAAATGCTAACCAAGTACGGGCAAAGATTATTTGTGGTACCGCAAATAATCAATTAGCTGATAAAAAAGTTGGAGATTGGTTTTTTGATCACCACGTCACCTATATTCCTGATTATGTCGTAAATTCTGGCGGACTCATTGATGTGGTTGATGAACTGGAAAAAGATGGATATAAACAAGAAAGAGTTTTAAAACGGATTAGGGCAGTGCAGGATACGGTTGCAGAAATTCTAATGATTTCTGCTAGACAGCACCGCTCACCGCATCGAGTTGCCGACGAAATTGCAGAAAGTTACTTTTTGCCACCAAAGCATTTTCAGCCAAAAAGATTTTCTCTTTTTCCACGCACTAGGGTATAAAACTGCTGTATGAAATTAGAAAATCAAGCACCTGCTTCTCATATCTTGAGTCTTATTCATAAAAAAGACTCAGCCTTTTGGTCTAATCAGCAAAAGGAAAATGCACTTAAGCTTTTCCATCAAGCAGCTAAAAATGTTCCTGCATACAAAAATTTTCTTAAACAACATCGCATCAATCCCGAGAACATAAAAACATGGAAGGATTTTCAAGAAGTCCCTTTTACCGATAAAAAGAGCTATCTTAGATCGTACCCAATAGAAAAACTTTCTTGGCAAGGCAATTTGAATAATTCATTGACCTTTGCCGTTACCTCGGGATCAACTGGAGAGCCATTTTACTTCCCTCGTACCAAACAACTCGATTGGGAATATTCGGTTCTTGTCGAAATGTTTTTAAATAACAGCTCTTATAAAACTCAAGGGCCCGTGTTGGTAATTATTGGATTTGGAATGGGTGTATGGATTGGAGGAATGATAACATATAAGGCTTTCGAAATGGCGGCTCAACGTTCAAAAATTCCAATATCTATTGTTACTCCAGGTATTAACAAAGAAGAGATTTTTAGTGCTCTAAAGAAACTTGCTCCTCATTACAAAGAAACTGTTTTAGTTGCATATCCACCGTTTCTTAAGGACCTTCTCGATGAGGCGGAGGATCGAGGCATTAATTTAAAAAAGCTCAACCTGCGTACACTCACAGCTGCAGAAGCTTATAGTGAAAAATTCCGTGACTACATTGTCAAAAAGGCTCATATTAAAAATCTTTTTCTCGATACCCTTAATATTTATGGTACTGCCGATATGGGAGCTATGGCATGGGAGACTCCAGTTTCAATTTTAATCCGTCGGCTTACCAGCCACAATAAAAAACTTTTCTACGATATTTTTACCAAAATTAACAAGACCCCTACACTTGCTCAATATAATCCATTGTTTATTAACTTTGAATCAATCAAGGGCGAAATTATTCTGACAGGAAACAATGCAATTCCCTCAATTCGCTATGCGTTAGGCGATCATGGTGGTGCAATGACGTTCCAAGAAATGCAGGTAAAACTTAAGCATAATGGCATTAACTTAAAAAAAGAGGCTCAAAAAAATGGCATTGCAAAGCATATCTATGAACTCCCGTTCGTATATGTATATGAGCGTAGCGATATGTCAATTAAGCTATACGGAGCGATTATTTACCCCGAACATATTCGTTACGCTCTTTTAACTACCTCCTTAAGTTCCCAGTTAACAGGAAAATTTACAGCTATAGTTAAAAATAACAATAAGAATGATCAGCGTATGGAAGTGAATTGCGAACTTAAAAAGGGTAAAAAATCATCTCGGTCTCTAAAAAAAATGGTCAAAGAAGCTATTATAAGAGAATTACTTAGTAAAAATTCAGAATATGCTAACAACTTCAAATCTATTCGCCAGAAAATTGAGCCCCATGTTTTTTTATGGCCAAATCAGCACGCTCAATATTTTAGTCAGAGTATAAAACAAAAATGGATCAAAAAATAACTAACTTCATTTTATGAATACAGAACATTTTTTACAAGAAAAAAGTAAAGTAGTCTCAGAATCAAAGCCAACTTTTTTCAACCTCAACAATTCAAAAGACGAAAAGGAGTTACACCACCTACTTGAAAAAGGAGTAATTGCTCATGTTGTTGATGATTATCTAGAGCAGCAGAAAGAGTTGTTTGCTGTAATGAATCCTTCGCTAGTATATACTCCTGATTTTCCAAAAAAATTTGAAGAGTACTTTACAAATCTGCAAAAAACTCCTCTTGTAAAACAGGGGAATTGGGTTTTGTTTCCATGGATTTCCACGTTAGTCCATATTTTGCCGGAGAATGAGTTTCAAATGGTCAAAACCGCGAGAAATAGAAACTTAATTACCAAAGAGGAGCAAGAAAAGTTTTATGATGCAGTGGTTGGAATAGGAGGATTGAGCGTTGGTAATAGTGTAGCTCTTACTCTTGTGCTTTCTGGTGGCGCAAAGCATATAAAGCTTGCCGACCATGACCGTTTAGCACTTACCAACATAAATCGCGTAAGAGCTGGTGTAGAAAATTTAGGATTACGCAAAGTTGATTTAGCTGCTCGACAGATTTATCTTTTAAATCCATATGCAAAGATAGAGGTATTTCCCGACGGTCTAAGCCCAGAGAATATTGGAACATTTTTTCAAGGTTTAGATATCGTTGTTGATGAACTTGATAATATTGCAATTAAATACCTTATTCGTGAGGAGGCTAAGAAACATAATATTGCAGTAGTAATGGGAGCAGATAACGGTGACAATGCTATCATTGATGTTGAGCGTCACGATCTTTCAGAAGACGTACCATTTTTCCACGGTGTGCTAGGAAATGTTACTTATGAAGATTTAACCAAGTTAGACAAATTTGGCATTGGCCAAACTATTACTAAGATGCTTGGTGCTGAAAATATAGAGATTCGTATGCAAGAATCTTTAATGGAGATGGGAAAAACTTTAGTTTCTTGGCCACAACTCGGAGGAGCGGCATTGCTTAACGGTATTGCTATGGCCTACTGTGTACGAAAAATCGTCAATAACCAACCTTTAGTAAAAGATCGAGCAATACTTTCACTGGACGAAAAATTAGACCCAGAGTACATGACATTTTCCGAAGTAGAAAAGCGTAAGATTGCGTCGCAAAATTTTAAGATGAAATTCTCCTTATAGGCTTTTAGTAAATTAAATTAGCGACAGATGTAGTAAAGTTACCAAATATTATAAGCTAACTAAAATTGTTTTATAATTTTAGATTTTTTATTTAATCTTTTCGCTTCCTCATAGGCTAAATCAAAAAGATCTTTCATTGCATCAGACATTTCTTTGCTCTCGATTATCATTGATAATCCTTCTTCTGCAGGGTATATATATCCAATTTTATTGTCATATATTGCTATATCTGCTTGAAACTTATACTTTTCCTTGGGTATAAAAATAGATTTGTCAAATTTATAAGTTATTTTATCAAGCTCTTGTGATACTTTTCCGTCCGGGTGTATTCCATACATTTTAAGTCCAATTTCCATTCTTTTTTTCACATAGAGTTTAAGGTAATCTGGGATGAGTTTAAAAAGATTTTCAGCAGATGAGGCAACTCTCATGATCTTTTCCTTGCTTGTTAAGGTATCTTCAAAAGAGTTAATAAGTCCTTGCTTGCCTTCAAACACCTTAACCACTGGCTTTTGTTTAGTATCTTTATACAGCGCTTTTAGTTCTGGTAAAATATTGTCTATTTTATCTTTAATACTCTCGGCTTGTTTGGCTTTTTCTTGCGCTTCAAGTAAAAGCATTTCTGGAGGAGTAGCTACAAACATTTGAATCTTTTTATCCTCAGAAGTGCTAATGAGCCCTTTTTTCTTAAGAGAGGAGAGGACCACATAGGTGGAGCTTCGGTTAATATTGGCGGATTTGGCCACTTCACTCACTGATCCTACTTCTAATTCAAGCAAAGCCAGGTATACTTTGGCTTCTTTTTGGCTAAGTCCAAACTCGATAAGTTGTTTAGCTAGTACGTTGTTGTTGGATGCTGACATTTTAGTGTTTCAACGATATTAAGAGTATGCCCTAATTGTTGTCAGTATACACCAACAAAATTATTAGTCAACAGCATTTTAAGTATATGTAGGCTTAATGTAAGCTGTTTTTGCTCTATAACAGGTATTAATTTTTTGTTACAACAATAAAATCTTATTTTGTTGTTGTTTATTGACAACAAAACTGATTACACTAACATGGGTGTAAATCGATAAACTGGTGTGTCCTAAAGAGGAGAGTTCGCTACACAGCAGTCTCTCTCCTCTTTAGGAAAAAAGTAATCGTAAGGGATGAAATTTATGAAAAAAAATACCATGTGCTCAAGGTTGGTAGTAGGATTATTGGTTGCTGTGTATATTGCAACGCCGTTGGTGTCTGTTTTTGCTGACACCTCAGGTGTTGCATCGGCAGCTGCCGATGCAACACAACCTAGCGCGAGTTCGGCGCCGGCAGTTTCCAATGATTCTCCAAATACTGCTACTGCAATGCCAAATGCTCCCACAATATCCAACAGTCAATCCACGGGCGCAGTTGATTTGGTAAGTCCAGGTAATTCGACGGTATCTGCAGATGCTGCTTCTGCGTCTGGCGACACAAAAAGTACTGCAACCGATTCAACAAGTTCTACTGACACAGCTTCATCTAAAACAGATAGTACAACTCTTACTCCGCCTGCAGCTTCTTCATCAATTTTGCCGCAAGTTCCTTCGTATACGCCGCCGCAAAGCCCAAAAACTCCAGAGATTGATAAGAACACGGGAGCTTTAACCTACAGCTATCCAATTCAAATTCCTCCGGGAAGAAACAATCTTCAGCCGAACCTTTCGCTTTCATATAATAGCAATGCAGGTGACCAGCAAAGTATTTTTGGCTATGACTGGTCGCTGAGCATTCCATATATTGAGCGTTTAGCTAAAACTGGCGTTGACCAGCTATATAGCACATCGGCCACTAATTATTTTTATTCATCGCTCGACGGAGAACTAGTGTCGGTTAGCGGTTCTTCTACTACCTACATTCCCAAAACCGAAAACGGTGCCTTTAATCAGTATTCATTCTCTAGCAACGGATGGATTGTTTTGTCTAAAGATGGTACCAAATATACTTTTGGTTTAGACGTATCTGGCCAGCAAACTGATCCGCAAAATCTTGGGCATGTGTACAAATGGATGCTCCAGGAAATTCGAGATGCCAACAATAATTATGTTTCTTTTTCATATACCAAGGATGCCGGGCAAATATATCCGGCAGCTATAAAGTATACCGGAAACGGTAGCACGGATGGTATTTTTGAAATTGATTTTCAAAAAACAGCTCGGCCCGATAATAGCCCGTCTTTTCATACGGGTTTTTCTGTTGCTTCAAATTTTTATATCAACGAAATTGACGCCAAGGTAAGCGGAGTTATTAGGCAAAAATATTTATTGTCTTATCAGACCAGCGCGGATTCTCAACGGTCACTGTTGCATTCAATAACTCAATATGGATACGATGTGAACGGAGTTGTTACAACACTACCTTCAACAACCTTTAACTACCAAGGCTCAACATTAGGCTGGGCATCACCGGATCCTTTGTGGGCTATTCCTAATCCACCGGCGGGAAGTTGGTTTTTTCCAGCAACCGGAGCGCCTCAATTTGTAGATTTGAATGGCGATGGATTAGTTGACATGATAGCTTTTTCTCAGATTTCAAGCAGTACTTGGCAGGATTACGAATATCTCAACACTGGCCATGGGTGGACTTTAGCTGGTAGCCAATGGAACATTCCTATCCCTAGTGGATTTAGCAATCCTCTCCGTCAGCCAGAATTTACCGACTTAAATGGCGATGGATTGTCCGATGTAGTGGTTTTTGGCAACACGCAACCCTATCAGGATTACGAATACTTGAATAATGGCCATGGGTGGGTTCTTGCCGATAGCCTATGGAATATTCCTGCAGCTCCCGCTGGTTCATGGCTTTCTCAGTCTCCAGCTGGAATGTTGCCTCAATTTACCGACCTAAACGGCGATGGTTTGCCAGACATTTTTATCATTTCTCAAATTTCAAACAACAGTTATCAGGACTATGAATATTTAAATAGTGGCCATGGGTGGATCTCTGCTGGAAGTTCGTGGAATATTCCTGTCGTTTTTAGTAACCCGCTTCGATTACCTCAATTTACCGACCTAAACGGTGATGGATTATCGGATATGGTGGTTATTGATAACGCACAACCTTACCAAGACCATGAATATCTTAATACCGGCCATGGCTGGACCTTAGCTGATAGTTTGTGGAATATTCCTGCAGCTCCCGCTGGTTACTGGACTTTTAATTCTCCAACTGGTGCGCTTCCAGAATTTGTTGATATAAATGGTGATGGTTTGCCAGATATCGTTATCATTTCTCAAATTGCAGTTGGAGTTTATCAAGACTACGAATATTTAAACAATGGCCATGGTTGGACCATGACAAATAATTGGACTATTCCTGCTCCTTTACAAGGATATTGGCCATACTATAGAGGTTTTTTGCCGCCATTTGCCGATCTTAACGGGGATGGCCTTTCAGATATGATTGGTATCTCTGAAATCGGTGGTAGTAATACCACATTTCAAGACTATGAATACATCCATAGTGGGAATAAAACTGATCTGTTAAATCAAATTATCTATCCGCAAGGGGGTAATACCGCTGTTACGTATAAAGCTGCGGCATTGTATACGGATGCTTCTGGTAATCACACTAACAGTTCTCCATACCCAATTTTTACTGTTTTGCAAATTGTACATAACGATGGGTTAGGCAGTAATACCAGTGCTTTGTACCAATACCAGAATGGACAATACTATTACCAGGATCCATTTAATAAGCAGTTTAGCGGTTACAAAACCATTACTCAAACTGATGGGGCTGGGAATGTAACCAAAACTTACTATAATACGGGTTTGGGAACCGATACGGCAAACGGCCAATATCAAGATGACTTTTACAAAATTGGAAAACCTTATCGTGTTGAGGTTATGGATTCCCCGGGAAATTTGTACACAAGAATTATTAATAAATGGGATGAGGCGGATTTAGGCAGCGGGTCAAAGTTTGTATTTTTAGCAAACACCGTTAACTACGCCTTTGACGGTGGCGTCAGTCATCGAGACACGGCACAAGCATATACCTACAATAATTCCAGTGGAAATTTGGTTCAGAAAATTCAGTATGGGGAAGTTGCCGCTAATAACGACGGAACGTTTACTGACATCGGAAGCGACCTGTTTACTACCAGTAATAGTTACGCGGTAAGCAATCAACCGTTCTTGGTAAATTTACAGTCTCAGGCAACGGTTCTTGATCAAGCGGGAAACAAGGTTAAAGAAAGCAGATTTTATTATGACAACCAGGCATTGGGGTCTGCAACTGTTGGAAACCTCACCAAGGGAGAGGATTGGAAAAGTGGAACAAGCTATAGCAACAGCCAAAAAACATACAATAGTTATGGGCTAGTTACGGTTGATACCGATCCTCGGGGAAACGCAACTCAATATGTATATGATACATATAACCTTTACCCGGTTACGGTAACCAACGCCCTTAACCAGTCAACGCAATATGCCTATGATTACGCTTCGGGCCAGGTAACTCAAAAAACTGATCCTAATACACGAGTGTATCAGTATGTTTTCGACGGGCTTGGGCGATTGCTGCAAGAAAATGAGCCTGATATTACCACTCCGGCAACTCTCGTAACCAAAACAAAGTACGTATATAACGACGTTCCGGTACCAACCAACGTGCATGTATTTTCGTACTTGGACAGCACTACGGCTGCCGAAAGCTATACGTATTTTGACGGCTTGGGAAGAAAGGTTTGGGAAAAATCAAAAGCGGAAAACGGAAACTTTTCGGTAAAAGATTTTCAGTACAATTCGCTTGGCTTGCTTTCGCGCGAATCACTGCCGTACTTTTCGACTTCAACGGGCAACCCTACGCCCAATACTGATACCAATCTCTTCACCAGCTATATATATGATCCGTTGGGCCGCGTTATTTCTGCAGCCAATGTGTTGGGAACCACAACCACTGCGTACAACCAATGGAAAACTACCGTTACCGATGCCAACGGAAAATCAAAGGACTACTGCCAAGATGCCTATGGAAATTTAATCCAAGTTGATGAGCATAATGCTGGTACAACCTATAGCACGTACTACGGGTACGATTATTTGGGAGATCTTACAAAAATTACCGATGCGCTGGGAAATGTGCGAAACTTTACCTATGACGGGCTCGGCCGCAGATTAACTGCTCAAGATCTGCATTCGCCCGCTGACGCCACGTTTGGTACCTGGAAGTATGCCTATGACGATGCGGGAAATCTTACTCAAACCATTGATCCAAAAAACCAAACCGTAAATTATACCTACGACGTCATAAATCGCGTGCTGAGCGAAGATTATACCGGAACTACCGGCACTGAAGTGACGTACACCTATGACGTTGGAACTGACGGTATCGGCAGGGTAAATACCATAACCACAACCCCAGTTATAAAAGTATATACTTACAATCCTTTAGGATTAGTAAAGCAGGAAGTAGACAAGCTTAATACCAATTACACCAGCACCTATACGTATGGGCGCCAGGGAAATCAAACGCTGGTTACCAATCCCGATAATTCCCAAATTAAATTTATCTACAACGTGGCCGGGCTGCTGGACCAAATTCAAAGAAAAGAATCTACCGATGCCGCATTTTCAAATGTCGTCAGCAACTTTGATTATTCCCCAGAAGGCAAAGTTGCCACTCAAACCGATGCCAACGGTGTAGTTACCACAAATACCTATGACGCAACAAAATTATACCGATTGACTAATAAAGTAACTGCCAACAGCGCCGGGCTTCACTTGCAAGATATGAGTTACACCTATGATCCGGTTGGCAACATTACCCAGTTGGTTGACGCATCGGCCGGCTCCAGCGCTAAAACAGCAGTATATATGTATGATGACTTATACCGACTGACTTCGGCAACTATTAGTAGTGTTGCTTCAGGACAGAGTCCGTATACGCAAACGTATACCTATAATGCCATCGGAAACATTATCACTAAATCCGATGTTGCCGGAACTTACACCTACGCAAATACCGGATATGCAAATCCGCACGCAGTTACCAGCATTGGATCGGTAACGCTTACCTACGATAACAACGGAAACCTTACCAAAGACAACAACGGTTTTACGAATAGTTGGAATTATCGAAACCGCCTTACCAAGTCTACTAACGGTACTGTCACTGACACCTACACTTATGATACAGACAATGAGCGGGTAAAACTTACCAGCGGAACTACGTCAACCTACTATCCTACTAAATTTTACAGTGTTGCCGGAACCACCAAAATAAAGCACATCTTTGCAAATGGCACGGACGTTGCTACAATACAAGGAACAGGTACAACCGCTGCTATTTACTACAACGCCAGCGATTTGCTCAACAGCTCAAGCGTCATGACTGACAGTACCGGAGCAGTTGTCGAAGCCATGGACTACTACCCATTCGGCAGCCTCCGCTTTGACAACCAAGCAACCTCCGGCGGCCAACCCGTAGC
>Ga0070741_10005001_pt1 | contig 30202 bp, 32 predicted proteins | sample Coa_R1_4_FD_66440 | JGI IMG/M metagenome (GOLD analysis project Ga0070741, IMG submission 66440) | Surface soil microbial communities from Centralia Pennsylvania, which are recovering from an underground coalmine fire - Coalmine... | ecosystem: Environmental > Terrestrial > Soil > Unclassified ... | reverse complement strand
CTGCTCGCCTGGATCGAGCGCGGACGCCCGCGCTCGCTCCGAGCCTGGAAGCCGCTCTACGGCCTCCTCGCCGCCGGCGCGCTGCTCGTCGTCGTGGTCGAGGTCGCACGCGGCCGCTCGCCGGCGCAGCTGCTCGGCGGCTACAGCGTCACGACGAGCGGGAGCACGTATCACTTCTGGTCGTCGCTCCGCTGGGTGCTCTACCACCTCGCGGGCCTCGACCTCTCGCTCTTCGTGCTGCCCTTCGCAGCGCTGATCGTTCTGACGGCCAACGCGCGTCACCTCGACCGTGCGCTGCGGGCGTTCTGCGCGGCCGCCGTCCCGCTCGTCATCTGGCTGACCCTCCAGGTCGGCGTCTTCGCGTCCGCGTGGTCGCTGCGGATCGAGGAGCGGAACCTCTTCTACGTCTCGCCGCTCTTCCTCGTCGCGCTCTTCGCGTGGCTCGAACGCGGGCAGCCACGGCCGGCCCGCGCGATCGTCGCAGCTGCGGTCGTCGCCGCGGCGCTGCCCGCGACCCTGCCGCTGCCGTCGCTCATGAACATCAACGCCCAGTCCGACACGCTCTTCATCCAGCCGTGGTGGTATCTCGCCGACCGCGTCGTCGGGCGCGGCAGCATCGCACTCGTCGTCGTCGCCGTGTCGCTCGCCCTCGCCGCGCTCTTCCTCTGGCTCTCGCCCCGCTTCGCGCCGGTGCTCCCTGCGCTCGTGGCCCTCGGCCTCCTGCTCACGTGGATCCCGGTCGAGGCGTGGACGCACTCGTTCCCGCGCCTCTCCGCGGCCGCCTACGAGACGGGGACGTCGAAGGAGCGCGGCTGGATCGACCGCGCGGTCGGCGCGAACGCGCACGTCACGGTCGTCTGGACCGGCAACGACCCGTACCGCGGCTGGGAGAACGAGTTCTGGAACCGCAGCGTCGATCGCGCCTACGACCTCGGCACGGACACGCTCGTCTCGGGCGGCGCCGAGCGCCACCTGACCGTCCAGGGCTCGACCGGGCTCCTGCGCGACCCGGACGGCAAGCCCGTGCCGGTCCGGTACGTGCTCGCCGACCCGTCGGCGCAGATCGCGGGGACGCCCGTCGCGGAGGACGCGGAGAAGAGCTTCGTCCTCTACCGGGTCGACGGCCTGCTGCGCACGTCGACGCAGATCAGCGGCTGGTACGGCGACACGTGGACCGGCGCCGGGGTCGACTGGCTCCGTCACGCCTGCCGCGGCGGGACGCTCGAGCTGCCGGTGCACTCCGACCCGATCCTCTTCGCCGGCGTGACCCAGCGCATCCGCATCACGGGCTCGACGACGGCCCGGACGGTGTCGCTGCCCTCGACGGTGCAGCGGACGATCGCGATTCCCCTGACGCCGTCGAACGGCGTCTGCCGCATCCACCTCGACGTCTCGCCGACGCGCAGCCCGAGCGACTACCCGGCCCTGAACAACCCGGATCCGCGGCAGCTCGGGATCCTCGTGCAGAGCTTCGAATACGTCCCGCCGAGTTGAGGGTCGTCGTCGACGTCGCCCCGCTCTCGCATCCGCGCACGGGGGTCGGCAACTACGTCCGCGGCTCGCTGATCGGGCTCGCCGAGGCGGGCGGCCACGAGCTCGCGGCCTTCGCGCCGGCGAGCCCGCGCGGCCGGCGCGAGATCGAGGCCGCGCTCGACGGGATCGCGCTCGAACGGCGCCTGCCGGTGCTTCCCGCCGCACACGCGCTGCGCACCGCGTGGAGCCGCGTCGGCTGGCCCCCGGTCGAGCGCTTCGCGGGAGCGCTCGACGTCTTCCACTTCAGCGACTGGATGTACCCGCCGCAGCGCGGCGGCGTCCGGTCGACGATGATCCACGACCTCGTGCCGCTGCACTTCCCGGAGTGGGTGCACGCACGGACGAGGCGCATGCACGGGGCGAAGTACCGGCACGCGGCGCGGACCTGCGACGTCGTGATGGTCAACTCGAGATACACGGCCGACGACGTCGCCGCGACGCTCGGCGTGCCGCGCGAGCGCATCCACGTCGCCTACCCGGGGGTCGAGCCGTCGTTCTCGCCGGACGGGCCGCGGGAGGAGCTCGACGGCCCGTACGCGCTGACGGTCGCGACGCTGGAGCCGCGGAAGAATCTCGCCACGCTGCTCGAGGCATACCGCAGCCTCGACGGGCTCGGCCTCGTGGTGGCGGGCGCGCAGGGTTGGGGGCCGCAGCCGCAGCTCGACGTCGCAGGTGTCGTGCGCCGCGGCTACACGTCTCCCGACGACCTGCCGCGCCTGTACCGCGGTGCGAGCGTCGTCGTCTACCCGTCGCTCTTCGAAGGCTTCGGGATGCCGGTGATCGAGGCGATGGCGTGCGGCGTGCCCGTCGTCGCTTCCGCGCATCCGTCGCTCGACGAGGCGTGCGGCGACGCTGCCGTGCGCGCGGATCCACGCGACGCGAATGCACTTGCCGGCGCGATCCGGAGCGCGCTCGAGCGCCGGGACGAGCTCGTCGCGCGCGGGCTCGAGCACGCCCGCGGCTTCACCTGGCTCGCGAACGGCCGGGCGCATCTCGCGGCATGGGAGTCCGTGCGGTGAAGGTCGCGATGGACGTCACGCCGCTGCGGCTCACGCGCGCGGGCACCGCGCGCTACGTCGAGAACCTGCGGGCGCGGCTCGACGTCGAGCCGCTCGCCTTCGCCGGGCGCGGCCGCGCCTCGGTGCTCGCCCGCGAGCTCTGGTGGTACCCGTTCGGGCTCGCCTCGGTCGACGCCGACGTCCTGCACTGCACGACGTACTACGGACCGCTGCGGCCGCGCGTGCCGACGGTCGTGACGGTGCACGATCTCGCCGTGCTCCGCCGTCCCGAGGCGTTCCCGCGCTGGACGCGCACCTACGCGCCGCGTGTCGTGCCGCACGTCGTGCGTGCGGCACGACGTGTGATCGCCGTCTCCGAGTTCACCGCATCCGAGATCGAGTCGCTGCTCGGCGTCGGGCGCGAGCGGATCCGCGTCGTCCCGAACGGCGTCGAGCCGGCGTTCACGCCCGACGGCGACGCCGCCGCCGGCGACTACGTGCTCGCGCTCGGCACGCTCGAGCCGCGCAAGAACCTCGATCGGACGATCGCCGCGGCGGACCGCGCAGGCGTCTCGCTCCAGGTCGTCGGCGCGCCCGGCTGGGGCGGCGTGGGCACGGCCGGCGCGGAATGGCTGGGCGAGCTCGCCGACGAGGAGCTCGCGCGGCGGTGCCGCGGCGCGCGCTGCCTCGTCTATCCCTCGCTCTACGAGGGCTTCGGCCTGCCCGTGCTCGAGGCGATGGCCTGCGGCACGCCGGTCGTCACGTCGCGCGGCGGCGCGACCGAGGAGGTCGCGGGCGGCGCCGCGGTGCTCGTCGACCCGACCGACGTCGAGTCGATCGCGGCGGGGATCCGCGAGGCGCTCGGCCGCGCCGACGAGCTGCGGATGCTGGGGCTCGAGCGGGCGCGCGCGTTCTCCTGGGACACGGCGGCGGAGCGGACGCGCGCGGTCTACGAGGAGAGCGCATGAGCGATCCGCTCGTCGTGATCGACGCCGACGTGCTCGGCCGCCACCGCACCGGCGACGAGACGTACGTCGAGAACCTCCTGCGCGCGCTGCCGGCGGTCGCGGACGGACTGCGCCTCGCCGCGGTGACGCGGCATCCGGAGCTCGTGCCGCCGGGGGTCGAGCCGATCGAGCTGCCCGCGCGCGTCCAGGAGCTGCGGATGGCGTTCCGCCTGCCGCAGCTGCTGCGGAGGCTGCGTCCGGCGCTGGCGCACTTCGTCCACGCGCTGCCGCTCGGGCTGCAGGCACCCGCCGTGCTGACGGTGCAGGACCTCTCGTTCGAGCGCGACGCCTCGCTCATGGGCAGGCGCGAGACCGCGATCTTCCGGGCCGTGGTGCCGCGCTCCGCTCGGCGCGCGCGGCGCGTGCTCGCCATCTCGCAGCGGACGAGGGACGACCTCGTACGGCTGTACGGTCTGCCGCGCGAGCGGATCGTCGTCACGCCGCTCGCGGCCGACCCGGCATTCGTGCCCGGCGGCACGCGCGGCGAGTACGTCCTCCTCCTCGGCGCGATCGAGCCGCGCAAGAATCCGCTGCTCGCCGCCGACGCGGCGCACGCCGCCGGACGGACGCTCGTCGCGGTCGGCCCCGAGCGCGACCGCGCGCTCGCGGCCGAGCTCCGGGCGCGCGGCGCCGACGTGCGCGGCTTCGTCCCGAAGGACGAGCTCGTAAGGCTCGTGCAGGAGGCGGCGGCGCTCGTCTTCCCGACCCGCCACGAAGGCTTCGGGCTGCCGGTCGCGGAGGCGATGGCCGCGGGCACGCCGGTCGTCGCGACGCCGGACCCCGCGGTGCGGGAGGTCGGGGGCGACGCCGTCGCGTACGCCGAGCCGAGCGAGTTCGCGGCGGCGCTGCAGCGCGTCCTCGCCGAGCCCGACCGGTGGTCGCGGGCCGGGCTCGAGCGCGCGCGCGTGCACTCGTGGGAGCGGACGGCGCGACTGACGGCAGACGTCTACCGTGACGTGCTCGCATGCACGTGAGCGGCGTCGTCATCTCGCACGGGCACGCCGACGAGCTCGAGCTCTCGCTGCCCGCGCTCGCGCCGCAGGTCGACGAGCTGCTCGTGATCGCGAACGTGCCCGGGAGCCTGCCGGCGATCCTGCCGTCGGGTGCGCGTGTCGTCGAGAACGACGTGCCGCAGTCGTTCGCCGCGAACGCCAACCTCGGCGCCGCGGCGACGACGCACGAGCTCGTCCTCGTCGCGAACCCGGACGCCGTGCCCGAGCCGGACGCGGTGGCGCACCTCCGCGACTTCCTGGCCGCGCACCCGCGGGCGGGCGCGGCCGGGCCGAAGATGCTCTACAGCGACGGCACGTGGCAGGCGTCCCGGCGCCGCTTCCCGACGGTCGGCGGCACGCTCGTCCGCCGCACGCCGCTGCGGCTGCTCTTCCCGCCGCTGCGCTGGCAGCGCCGCCACTACCTGCTCGACGACCGCCCGGACGAGCCCGTGCAGACGGACACGATGCTCGGTGCGTTCATCCTCCTGCGGCGCGCGATGCTCGACGAGATCGGTGGCTGGGACGCAGGCTTCCGCATGTACGGCGAGGACATCGACCTGAACTACCGCGCCGCGAAGGCGGGCTGGGAGCGCTGGTACGTGCCGGCCGCCGTCGTCCGGCACGAGTACGCGGCGGTGATCGACAAGCGCTTCCTCACGCGGCACACGCTCTGGCACGCGCGCGCGATGCTGCGGTTCCTGCGCAAGCACCCCGAGCGGCTGCTGGCCCTGAGGTGAGCACGTGGGGCAAGTACTCGGACAAGGCCGGGGACTGGAGCGAGCGCCAGTACGCGGACGCGCGCGCGTACCTCTCGCACCGAGCCCACCTGATCCGCACGCTCGGGCCGCCGCTCGAGGCGGGCGACAGCGTGCTCGACCTCGCCTGCGGCGACGGCGGGCTCGCGGACTTCCTCGCCGGCCTCCGCTACGTCGGCGTCGACGCGAGCGCCGAGATGGTCGAGGCCGGCCGCGCCCGCGGCCGGACGCTCGTGCTCGCCGACCTGAACGACTTCGCGCCGTCCGAGCGCGTGGCGGCGACGACGATCTTCCGTGCGATCTACTACGCCCGCGACCGGCGCGCACTCTTCTCGCGGATCGCCGGCTACACCGAGCGCAAGCTCGTCTTCGACCTCAATCCGCGCCAGTACCGGCTCGAGGACGTGCGCGCCGACCTCGAGGCCGTCGGCTTCGCGCACCTCGAGACGCGGCCGTTCTTCGTGCCGCAGACGCAGGCGCTGCCGGGACTGCGACTGCTCGAGCGGAGCGGGCCGCTCGCACGGCTGCTCCTGCGCTACCGCTTCACCGTGCTTTGCGCGGCGTGGGCTTCGTCGTGAAGAACCGGTAGTCGACGAGGGCGCCGAGCAGGCGCGGGTCGCTCGAGCCCGTCGGGTCGACCTGTCGCGGGATGAACTTGTCGAAGATCACCGTGTGCACCGCGTAGCCCGACGCGGGGACCCGCAGCCATTTCGTGACCGTCTTGCCGCTCGGCACGGTGAACTGCACGCTCCGGCGCACGGCGCCGAGGATCGGCGAGTTCTCCTGCTGCGAGATCGTGCCGAGCTGGATGACGACGAGGGTGGGCTTCCAGTTCTGACGCGAGAGCCGGATGCGCAGCCAGCCCGCGTGCCGTCCCGCGTAGCGGAAGTACGTGCTGTCGTTCGGGCCGCTCCAGCCGTCGGAGTAGATGCCGCTGCACGTCGCGAGGAGCCGGTTCGGCTTCGTCAGGTGGACGAGCCGCCACGACTTCAGGTTCGTGCCGACCCCGTAGGTGTGTTCCGCGACGCGCGTTCCCGCGAAGTCCACGCAGGGCCAATCCTCCACGGCGTAGTCGTAGACGGCCCCGGGGTTGCGCGGATCGGTCGTCCAGTAGACCTTGCCCGTCGGCGTGATGTTCGGCGCGCCGGAGGGGCCCGGGCCGCCGATCGTCCCGTCGAGGCTCGAGACGCGCTGGATCGAGCGGTTCCAGAACTCGAGCAGCCACTCCGGACGCTGATCCGCCACACCCTGACCGAGGTAGAGCGTCGGCTTGCCGCCGGTCGTGTCGTCGACCCAGCTGAACGGACGCTTGAGGATGTTCTCGAAGTCGCGGCTGATCGACGTCGAGCCCGCGGCGGCCGAGACCTCGCCCGTCAGGTTCCAGGCGAGGATGCCGACCGCGGCGACGGCGGAGAGGACGATCGCCGGCACGCGGCGGCTGCGCATGAGCGCCGCGCACGCGACGAGCGCGATGCCGACGAGGTAGATCACGAGGAGCGCCGTGCGTGCGTCGTTCGCCGTCCATTCGTAGTACCGGTTCGCCTGCTGGACGATCGCGAAGCCGAGCGCATCGGAGTAGAGCTGCACGCCGAGCTGGAGCGGCGTGCCGAGCACGAGGTAGAGCACGTACGCGCACGCGGCGGCCAACGCGAACCAGTTGACGCGCCGACGGTCGAGCACGAGCGCGAAGCCGACGAAGAGCAGAGGGGCGATGTAGATGAGGTTGCGCTCCTCGACGCGCGTCTCGAAGACCTGCGACAGGTACGACGCCTTCATGAACGTGTAGCCGCCGAAGCCGACGATCCCGGCGATCGCGACGCTCCGGAACGTGCGCAGCTCGCGCAGCCTGGGCGAGCCGCGCCACGGCACGAGCGCGGCGAGGCCGACCGCGAGCGGGACGGCGCCGAGACCGGTGGCCAGCGCGCCGGCAGCCCAGTCTCCGTAGGCGAACGCGCGGTACTTCGTCCAGTTGTAGGCCGTGACGTCGTACCACTGCTGGTCGTGGCGGGCCGCGATGCCGCTGATCACGATCACCGCGCCCGCTGCGAGCGCGAAGCAGGCGAGATAGTCGCTCCACGACCAGCCGCGCCGGCGCTCGCGCATGGCGTCACCGGACCACCACATGAAGACGAGGGCGAGCAGGAAGACGATCGGGACGACGACGAGCTCGCCGCGGACGGCGGGGGCGAGGATCGACGCGACGACCGCCGGGACGATCCAGCTCCACGTGCGCTCGACGAGCGCCTTCGCGATCAGCCAGAAGCAGAGCGCGGCGAACGGATACGCGAGCGTCTCGTCGACGATCCACGACGAGTAGGCGAGCGACGGGATGACCGAGGCTCCCACGGCCGCGAAGAGCGCCCACGGCTTGCGGACGACCATCCGCGCGAGCAGATACGTCGGCAGCATCACGGACGTCATCAGGAAGACGTCGAAGTACTTGATGCCGGCGTACGCCGTCGCGACGCTGTGGATCAGCCAGATCGGGGCGGTCAGCACGTCGTAGAGCGAGTGGAAGCTGTAGGCCTGGCCGCGCCGGGCCGGGTGGCCCGTGTCCGCGATCGAGCGGGAGATCTGCGTGAACTCGAGCTCGTCGGTGAAGAGCCACGGCGTCGCGTGCTTCCAGGCCTCGACGCAGTAGACGATGCAGAGCCAGAGGTACGCGGTCGTGAGCGGCACCGCCGCCAGCGCCCGGTCGGCGAACGCAGCCCGCGGGCGTCCGTCCGCGTCGCGAGCGACGCGGCGGTTCGTCCGTGCGAGCGTGCTCATTCGAGCGCTGCGCCGAGCACGGCACCGGGCTGGAGGTCGATCTGCCGGCGCACGAAGCCGCACGAGATGCCTGCGCGCCGGCACGCCTCGACGACGCCGTCGATGCGGCCGCCGGGGACACTCGGGATCGTCACGAGGACGGCGTCCGGGTCGACACGGCCGAGGATCCAGCCGATCTGGTCGATCGTCCCGATCACGGGGATCCCCTGGATGCGCCGCGCCTGCAGAGCCGGGTCGTCGTCGACGAAGCCGACGACGCGCTCGCCCGGGGTCTCGCTCAGCTCGCGGAGCAGGCTCCGCCCGCTGCGTCCGGCGCCGACGATGATCGTCCGGCGCACGTCGCCGCCGCGGTTCACGATCGAGCGCAGCGCGTGCGCGATCGCGCGTTCCCAGAACCGTGCGATGCCGATGAGGAAGGAGCAGAGGAGGACGTCGATCAGGTACGTGCCTCGTGGGAAGCCGTCCCACGGCACGGTCGCCCAGATGAAGAGGAATGCGGCACCCTCCGACGCCACGATCGCGGCCACGATCGACACCGCGTCGCGTGCGCCCGCGTACCGCCACACGCCGCGGTAGAGCCCGAAGAGAACGAAGAAGATGTAGCGCGCGACGAGGATCGCCGGCAACGAGAGGTCGAAGACGTGGCGCTGCCAGGCGAAGCCCGTTCCCTCGACACGGATCATGAAGGCGATCGTGAACGAGGCCGTGATCAGCGCGAAGTCGACGATCACCTCGATCAGGCGCCGCCGGTGCACGAGCAGCGAGCGCAGGAACGATCGTGCGCTCTCGTCCCCGACCGTCCGCGGCCGGTTCACGTCGGCGAGGTAGCTGCCGAACTGGACGAGGAACGCGAACGTGATGAGAACGCCGACGAGCGTGACCTGCGTGTTGTTCAGCACCTTGTACGCGAGGCTCGTCAGCCCGAGCGCAGCGGACACGACGGCGAGGAGCACGACGGCGCGCGTATCGGAGAGGCCCTGGTACACGAGCCGGTGCGACGTGTGGTCGCGGCCGCCACGCGTGACCGGCCGGCCCTCGAGCAGGCGCACGACCGTGACGAGCGTCGTGTCGAGGATCGGCACCGCGAGCACGAGGATCGGCAGCAGCAGCGTGGCCACCGTCGAGCCGGCGACGTTCCAGCTCGATGCGAGCCCGAGCGATGCGAGCGCGAAGCCGAGCACCTGGCTGCCGCTGTCGCCCATGAACACCGCGGCCGGCCTTCCGAGCCGCAGGTTGTACGGCAGGAAGCCGAGGCAGGCGAAGCAGATGCCGAGCGAGAGCAGCGCGATCACGTGGCTCGGATGCACGGTGTACGCGTCGATCGCGAAGAACGTGCACGCGATCGCGGCCAGCGTCGCCGCCAGGCCGTCCATGTTGTCGAGCAGGTTGAACGCGTTCGTGACGCCGATCAGCCACACGACGCCGATCGCCGTCGCGAGCACGTTGTTCGAGACGATCTCGACGCGGATTCCCGACACGAGGACGAGCGCGGCGGCCGCGCCCTGGGCGGCGAGCTTGCCGAACGGCGGCAGGTGGAAGACGTCGTCCACGAGGCCTGCGCAGAAGAGGAGCGCGCAGCCTCCGACGATCCCGGCGAGGTGCGCGTTCAGGTGGACGTCGCCGGCCGCGATGCCGAGCGCGACCGCGACGAGCAGGCCGGCCAGGAAGCCCGTGCCTCCGAGGAGCGGGGTCGAGCGCGTGTGCCAGCGGTCGTCCCTGGGGGCGGCGACGACGAGACGCGCTGCCTGGGTGTGGAGAAGCCCCCGGATGGTCAGGAAGCTCGCCGGCAGCGCGGCAAGGGCAGCCACGGCGACCGTCACGCCGTCAGCGTAACGAAGCGCTGTATGGACGGTGTGTGGACGCCGCCGAGGTAGGTTGGGCGCCCGTGGACCTGCTCGAGCTCCTTCGCTGCCCGTTGTGCCGGAGCCCCCTGCGCGCCGAGGGCGAGAGCCTCGTCTGCAGCGGCTGCGCCCGCCGGTTCGGCCGCTCGCCGGACGGGATCCCGCTGCTCCTCCACGAGGACCTGCCGGGCGCGCGGACGAAGCTCCGCGAGGCGGAGGGCTGGCTCGAGAAGGCGCGCGCGGAGGGCTGGTACGAGCCCGACGACGCGGTCGACGCGGTTCTCCCGTTCGTGAACCGCGAGCTCGGCTGGAACGACCCGAACTGGCTCGCCAACAGCCACTCCTTCGAGGTGCTGCTCGGCCGCTACATCGAGGATGCGCGCGGGCTGCGCGTGCTCGAGGTCGGCGCGGCGAAGGCGTGGGCTGCGCGCTTCTGGCTCGAGCGCGACTGCGAGTACGTCGCGACGGACATTCTCGTCGACCCGAACATCGGGCTCGGCCGCGGCGCGTTCTACGGCGACTTCGGACGCGTGCAGGCCGACGGCGAGAACCTCCCGTTCGCGGACGAGACATTCGACGTCACGTACTGCGTCGCGACGCTCCACCACGCCCTCGACCTGCCGAAGATGGTGCGCGAGCTCGCGCGGGTGACGAAGCCGGGCGGCGTCGTCGCCGGCCTGAACGAGGGGACACGGGGCGTGGGGCGGAGCGCCGACAATCCCGACCAGGCGGGGGAGAAGGCGCTCGGCATCAACGAGCACGTGCACACGGTGCTCGCCTACGCCGTCGCGTTCGCGCGCGCGGGTCTCGTGATCCGGCGCATGGAGCGCTCCGACGGCTGGCCGCCGGTGCCCTTCGGCTACTTCCTCTCCCGCGTGCCGAAGGTCGGGATGACGCTCGGCACGCTCGCGCACCTGAGCGCCGCGCAGTACGCGGGCGTCTCGGTCTACGCGCGCAAGCGCTAGGAGCCGGCGTGAAGGCGACGTTCGTCTACCCGAACTCGCGGCGCGACGTGCTCGCCGGAGACGAGCCCGATACGCAGCTGCACGGCGCGCTGTACCTGCACGAGCACGGGATCGAGGTGGCGTTCCACGACCCGCTCCTGACGCGCCGCGCGCTGCCGCGGCCGCTCGCGCGCCTGGCGTGGACCGCACGTGAGCTGACGGTGCCGGTCGAGGTGGGGCGCACCGACGTCGTCTTCACGCCGCTCGCCGCGCTGCTGCCGCTCGCGGCTCGTGCGCGTGCCCTGCCGGTCGTCGCGATCAACTTCGGCCTCAACCTCATCTGGCGCCGGGCCTCTCCACCGCGCCGGTCGCTGCTGCGCGCCTCGCTCCGCTCGGCGGCGCGCGTCGTCTGTCTCGGCGAGTCGCAGCGGACGGAGCTCGTCGAGACCGCGCATCTCGACCCGCGGCGCGTGCTGACGCTGCCGATCCCCGTCGACGATCGCTACTTCGCGCCGGCGACCGGCCGCGGCGACTCCGTGCTCGCCGTCGGCAAGGATCTCGCGCGCGACTACGGCACGCTGCTCGCGGCCACGGCGTCGCTGCCGGCGGAGGTCCGCATCGTCGCGCATCCTCGGAACCTCACCGGCCTCGTCCCGCCGGCCAACGCGCTCGTCCTCCGCGACCTGCCGTACGCGTCGCTCCGCGCCGAATACGGGCGCGCCGCCTGCGTCGTGCTGCCGCAGCGGAGCGACGCGTATCCGTTCGGCTCCGAGGGCGGCGGGCTGACGGCGCTGCTCGAGGCGATGGCGTGCGCGCGGCCGGTCGTCGCGACCGAGCGCGCGATCCTGCACGACTACGTCGAGGACGGCGTCGAGGCGATCCTCGTCCCGCCCGAGGATCCGCAGGCCCTTCGCGCGGCGGTCGAGCGGGTGCTCGGCGATCCGGAGCTCGCGCGCTCGCTCGGCGAGGCTGCGCGCGCCCGGGTCGAGCGGAGCCATACCTCGCGCGCGTTCGCCGCTCGACTCGCACCGGTGCTCCGGTCCGTCGTCTAACCTCGCCGCGGATGGAGACCTACGCCGACGTCGTCCGCTACCGGGAGCTGCTCGGCAATCTCTTCCGGCGCGACCTGCAGGCGAAGTACCGCGGCTCGGCGCTCGGCGTGCTCTGGACGATCGCGAATCCCGTCATGCTGATGGGCGTCTACCTGCTCGTCTTCGGCGTCGTCTGGAGCTCGCCGTTCTCGCAGGGCGGCCACTACCCGCTCTTCCTGCTCTCCGGCCTCGCCCTGTGGACGTTCTTCGCCGCAGCCGTGCAGTCGTCGACACGGTCGATGCTCGACAACGCGAACCTCATCCGCAAGACGCGCTTTCCGCGGCAGCTCGTGCCGCTGTCGGTCGTCTTCGCCCACCTCGTCAGCTTCGCCGCGATGCTCGTGCTCCTGCTCGTCATCAATTTCGTCGCGCTCGCGCGCGTCCGCGCCACCGAGTGGCTGGCGATTCCCCTCTGCGGGCTCTTCGTCGCCGTCGTCTGCGGGCTCGCGCTCGCGTTCGCGTCGCTCAACGTCCTCTTCCGCGACGTCGAGTTCATGGTCGCGGCATTGCTCGTGCCGCTCTTCTTCCTGACGCCGATCCTGTATCCGCTCTCGGGGCCGGCGCTCGGCGGACACGGGACGATCGTCCAGTTCATCCACTGGGCGAACCCGCTCTCGCCGGCGGTCGAGGCCGTGCGCGCGCCACTCTTCGCCGGCACGCTGCCGCGCTGGTCGGACACGCTCTACCTGGTCGTCGCCGCGCTCGTCGCGCTCGTCGCCGGCGCCGCCGTGTTCAGGAGCGTCGACGACCAGATCGCGATCGAAGTCTGAGCACGAGCCGCCCGTCGTACATGAGCGGCTCGTCGCCCTCCGCGCGATAGGCGGGCAAGCCGCGGACCTCCGTGTTCGGCTCGAGCCCCGGCAGAAGCGACGGGCACACGAGCGGACGCGGAAAGCGCGGATGCCGGCCGCCGCCGGGTGCGTAGTCGTCGAAGCCGCGCGCGTCGACGGCGCCGCCGACCGCCGAGTAGCCCTCGCGGTGCAGCTCCGCGGCGTGCGCGCGCCAGTCGTCGTCCGGGTCCGCGCCGAAGACGCGTGCGGCCGAGGCGTCGCGCGGCAGCACGTCGATCGTCTCGGCGAGCGGCTCGTTGCCGAGCTCGGCGAGCCAGAAGCGGTGCTCCTCGACGAGGTCGACGGCGAAGCGGTACCGGCCGGGCGGGATCGGCGCGCGCACGCGGAAGGTCTGCTGCAGCAGCGCGCCGGGCTGGACGGCGGCGAGCAGCGGCGCGCGCCGGCCGTCCCACACGATCGGGTTGTCGCGCTCGTCGAGCCAGTGGTACGAGAGGAAGAGCCCCTCGTCGGTGCCGCGCGTGCGCCAGGGCGCGCTGCCGGCGTTCTCGACCGTGGCGGTCATCTGCACGAGCGCGCCGGCCTCCACGTCGCCGTGCTCGAGCGTGCGCCAGCGTGGCACGAGGGGACCCATGGGCGCGGCTAGTCTAAGTCGGTGAGAGAGCCGCTCCTCGTGCGCGCCGCGCGCCGTGAGCCGGTCGAGCGGACGCCCGTGTGGTTCATGCGCCAGGCGGGCCGCTCGCTGCCGGAGTACCGCGCGCTGCGCGAACGTCACTCGTTCTTCGAGCTCGCGCGCACGCCGGAGCTCTGCGCGGAGGTGACGCTGCAGCCGGTGCGGCGGCACGGCGTCGACGCCGCGGTGCTGTTCGCCGACATCGTCTCGCCGCTCGCCGGCATGGGCATCGGGGTCGAGCTCGTCGAGGGCGTCGGACCCGTCGTCGGGCAGCCCGTCCGCTCGCTCGCCGACGTGCAGCGGCTGCAGGCGACGGAGCCCGACGAGGCGATCCTCGAGGCGATCCGCATCGTGCGCGGCGAGCTCGCGCCGGAGCAGGCGCTCGTCGGCTTCTGCGGCGCGCCGTTCACCGTCGCCGGCTATCTCGTCGAGGGCAGGGCGTCGCGGGACTTCGCGCGTACGAAGGCGCTGATGCTCCGCGAGCCGGAGGCCTGGCACGCGCTGCTCGACCTCCTCGCCGACCAGTTCGCCCGCTACGTGCGCGCGCAGGCCGATGCGGGCGCGGACGCGATTCAGCTCTTCGACTCCTGGGCGGGTGTCCTCTCCGCCGCCGACTACGAGAAGCACGTGGCGCCGTATTCGGCGCGCGTGCTCGCGGCGGTCGACGTGCCGACGATCCACTTCGGCACCGGGCTCACCGAGGACGTCCTCGGGCGGCTCGTGGGCGCCGGCGGCGACGTGATCGGGATCGACTGGCGGCTCTCCTTCGACGCCGTGCCGGAGAGCCGCGCGGTGCAGGGGAACCTCGACCCGGCGGTCCTGCTCGGCCCGTGGGAGCTCGTCGAGGAGCGCACGCTCGCCGTGCTCGAGGCGGCGGCCGGGCGCGCGCACGTCTTCAACCTCGGTCACGGCGTCCTGCCCCAGACCGACCCGGACTCGCTCACGCGGCTCGCCGCGCTCGTACAGGAGCGCACGGTGGAGGCGCGTGTCTAGCAAGGCGGTGGTCCTGATGGCCTACGGCTCGCCGGAGCGGCTCGCCGACGTGCCGGCCTACTACGCCGACATCCGCGGCGGCCGGCCGATCGCGCCCGAGCACCTCGAGGACCTCGTCGAGCGCTACCGACGGCTCGGCATCGAGGAGTCCTCGCCGCTCAACGCGATCACCGAGCGCACGCGGGCGGCGCTCGAGCGCGAGCTCGGGCTGCCGGTCCACACCGGGATGAAGCACTGGACGCCGCGCATCGCCGACGCGGCCGAGGCGGCGCTCGCGGGCGGCGCCGGCACGATCGTCGGGCTCGTGCTCGCGCCGCACTACTCGGCGCTCTCGATCAAGGGCTACCGGGACCAGCTCGAGGCGGCGGTCGGCGACCGGGCCGAGCTCCGCTTCGTCGAGAGCTGGTTCGAGGAGGAGGGCTTCGTGCGGCTGCTCGCGGACAAGGTGCGGGGAACGCATGCGCACGTCGTCTTCACCGCGCACTCGCTGCCGGCACGCATCCTCGCGAGCGGCGACCCGTACAAGGAGCAGCTGCTCCGGACGGCCCGCCTCGTCGCCCGGGCGGCGGAGACCGACGACTGGTCGTTCTCGTTCCAGAGCGAGTCTCCGACGGGCGAGCCGTGGCTCGGCCCCGACATCCTCGACCATCTGCGGGAGCTGCACGGGCGCGGCGTCGAGCGCGTGCTCGTCTGTCCGGTCGGCTTCGTCTCCGACCACCTCGAGATCCGCTGGGACATCGACGTCGAGGCGGTCGAGGCGGCGCGCGAGCTCGGGCTCGAGCTCGAGCGGATCGAGATGCCGAACGACGAGCCTCCGTTCGTGGCGACGCTCGCGGCGATCGTGCGTCGCGCCCTCGCGGTACCGTCAGCGGCATGACCCCCGGCGAGATCGTCGTCGAGCACGCGGCCCGGCGCTTCCGCCGCCACGAGAGCCGCGCGCTCAAGGATCTGCTCTTCCGGCGCAGCCGCGTCCCGGCCGAGGACATCTGGGCGCTGCGCGACGTCTCGTTCTCGCTCGAGCGTGGCAGCGCGGTCGGCCTCGTCGGGCGCAACGGCTCCGGCAAGACGACGCTCTTGCGCCTCCTCTCCGGGATCGTGAAGCCGACCTCGGGACATGTCGAGGTCGGCGGCCGGATCGGCTCGCTGCTCGAGCTCGGCGCGGGGTTCCACCCGGACATGACGGGCCGCGAGAACGTCTATCTCAACGGCTCGATCCACGGCCTCGACCGCAGGACGATCCGCGAGCGGTTCGACGAGATCGTCGCGTTCGCCGGGCTCGAGGAGTTCATCGACCAGCCCGTGCGCACGTATTCGTCGGGGATGTACATGCGGCTCGGCTTCGCGATCGCGTCGCATGTCGAAGCGGACGTGCTGCTGCTCGACGAGGTGTTCGCCGTCGGCGACGAGGCGTTCCAGCGCAAGTGCTTCGGCAAGATCTTCGAGTTCAAACAGGCGGGCGGCACGATCGTCTTCGTCTCGCACGACGCCGCCTCGGTCGAGCGGCTCTGCGACCGCGCGATCCTGCTGCAGGGCGGCCTCGTCTCCTTCGACGGCCCGACGCACGACGCGATCGTCGCGTACCGCAGCCAGCTCGCCGGCGTACGCGACCCCGAGGAGCGCACCGCGGGGCTGAAGGAATGGGGCGGCGGCGTCGCCCGTGTCGCGCGCGCGCGTCTCTTCGGCCCCGACGGCGACGAGCGCACGCAGCTGCTCGGCGGCGAGTCGTTCGCGCTCGAGCTCGAGCTCGCGGCGGATGCGCCGATCGCGCCGCCGCGGCTCGGTTGGGAGCTGCGCGACGACGCAGGCGTCCTCGTCGCGGGCGGAACCGTGTCGACCGCGGAGCTCGGCTGGCGCGACGACACGCGGTCGCTCGTGCTCCGCTTCGACGCCGAGCGGCCGCCGTTCGCCGACTCGCGGCTGCACCTGCGCGTCGACCTCACGGACGAGCGCGGCGAGACGCAGTACCACTCCCTCGACGACGCGCTCGTCTTCGTCGTCTACCGGGCCGACGACGGCCGCGGGCTCGTCCGTTTGGAAGGACGGTGGACGCCCGCCGCCGAACTGGAGCGGGACGTGCGTAGGCTCGACGGAGCGCGAAGGGGAGCGGAGGCGCCGGCTTCGCCGGTGCCGGAGCGGGACGTGCGTAGGCTCGACGGAGCACGAGAGGGAGCGGAGGCGCCGGCTTCGCCGGTGCCGGAGCGGGACGTGCGTAGGCTCGACGGAGCACGAGAGGGAGCGGAGGCGCCGGCTTCGCCGGTGCCGGAGCGGGAATGAGCAGCCGGACATGCCCAGATTGGCCGGAGCTGATGGAGCTCGCCCCCGAGCTGCAGTTCAAGCACTACACGGTCGCCGAGGCGCAGCTGCCGGCCGACGCGCTCATGCACGTTCCGGACGTCTCGCTCTCGGACGTCGCGATCTGCTGCGACCTCGAGCACAACGTCTTCTACGCGGCGCACACCGACGAGCGGGTCGCCGAGGCGCTCAGGCAGAGCCACTGGTTCGAGGTGCGCGACTGGGTCGCCGCCGGCCGGCCGGGCACCTACTAGAGCGGCGTCAGCAGCGGCTCGCCGCGCCTGAACGCGAGCACGTTGTCGACGACGACGCGCGTCATCGCCGCGCGCGTCTCGACCGTCGCGCTCGCGATGTGCGGCGTCAGCACGACGTTCGGCAGCCCGCGCAGCCGCTCCGGGACGTGCGGCTCGTGCACGAAGACGTCGAGGCCGGCGGAGAGACGTCCGCTCTCGAGCTCGTCGACGAGCGCGTCCTCGTCCACGACCGCGCCCCGCGATGTGTTGACGAGCGTCGATCCGTCGCGCAGCAGCGCGAGCCGCTCGCGCGAGATCAGACCCGTCGTCTCCGCGTTCAGCGGCGTGTGCAGCGTCACGATGTCGGATGTGCGCAGCAGATCCTCGAGGTCGGTCTCGCGCGTGTGCAGGACACGCATGTCGAACGCCTCCGCGCGCCGGGCGACCGCCCGGCCGATGCGGCCGAAGCCGACGACCCCGAGCGTCGCGCCCGACACCTCGCGGCCGAGCGAGCCGCGCGACCAGCCCGACTCCCAGCGGCCCGCGCGCACGAACGAGTCGCCTTCGACGATGCGCCGCCGCGCGGCGAGCAGGAGCCCGAACGTCAGGTCCGCGACCGCGGCGTCGAGCACGCCCGGCGTGTTCGTGACCGCGACGCCGCGCCGGCGGCAGGCCTCGAGGTCGATGTTGTCGTAGCCGACGCTGTAGCTCGCGATCAGGCGGAGGGCGGGGAACCAGTCGAGGTCGACCGGCTCGTTCGCGACCACGAGGACGTCGACGTCGTCGCGCGGCTCGAGCGGCCCCACCTCGACCTCGTCGAGCTCCTCCCAGGCCTCACCGGGCGGCCGCAGCGTGGAAAGCACGTGCACCCCGCGAGTACAGCAGGTCGCGCGTGTCGCCGTAGATCAGCTCGCGCACGCCCTCGGACTCGAGGAACGCCCGCGGGAAGCCGAGCGCCGGAGGCGCGGCGGCGTCGAGTGTCGCCCGGTGCTCCTCCGAGAGCTCGAGGTCGAGCGCGCCGAGGCTCTGTTCGAGCTGCGCCGCGCTGCGGACGCCGACGAGGGGCACGATCTCGGGTGCGCTGCGGTGCAGCAGCCAGGCGACCGCGACCTGCGCCGCAGTGCAGTCGAGCTCCGCGGCGACCTCCCGAACGGCGTCGGCCGCCGCGCGCGTTCGCTCCGAGAGGGACTCGCCCCAGCGGAGGGTCGCGGGGTCGCGGCCGGTCAGCGCGCCGGCCTCGAGCACACCCCAGGGAACGACCGTGAGCCCGAGCTCCGCCGCCATCGGCAGGACCTCGCGCTCCGGGTCGCGCGCGGCGACGCTGTACGGCAGCTGTACCGCGACGAACGGCGACCAGCCGCGCAGCTCGGCGATCGCGTTCGCCCGCGAGACGACCCACGCGGGCGAGTCGGAGATGCCGACGTACAGCACCTTGCCGAGCCGCACCTGGTCGTCGAGCGCGCGCACGAACTCGTCGATCGGGGTCGACGCGTCGCGCATGTGCAGCCACAGGAGGTCGACGTAGTCGGTGCGCAGGCGGCGCAGGCTCTGCTCGAGCGCCCGGACGAGGCTCTTGCGGTGGTTGCCGCCCGCGTTCGGATCTGCGCGGTCGAGCGTCAGCGTGTACTTCGTCGCGAGCACCCAGCGCTCGCGCTCGCCCTCGACGAGCTCGCCGACGATCCGCTCGCTCGAGCCGTCGGTGTAGTTCGACGCGGTGTCGAGCACGTTGCCGCCGGCCTCGGCGAAGCGCTCGACGATCCGGCGGCACTCCGCCGCGTCGGCGCCCCAGCCCCAGTCGGTGCCGAACGTCATCGTCCCGAGCGCGAGCTCCGAGACGCGCAGGCCGCTCGGGCCCAGCAGGCGGTAGCGCATGCCGTCCTCCTCGTCGTCTATCGTTCGATATTCATCGAATGGCTACGACTGGATTCGTACACGAGGCGATGCCTCCTCCGCAAGCCCCGCCGGTAGAGGTCGTGGCCGGCAGCGCCTTCGAGACGCTCGTCGCGCTCTTCGCGCGCAGCGACTCGGAGCTCTGGCTCCACCTGCTCGGGCTGGCGCTCGAGCGTCCGGACGACATCGTCGGCGCCGTGCGGGCGTGCCCCGGCGACGAGCTGCGGCGGCACGCGGTCGGCGTCCACGTGCCGGCCTGGCAGGCGCTCGTCGGGCTCGAGGCGCTCGAGGCGACGGCCCGCGGCGACACGAGGCTCCTCGACCACGAGTGCTACTACGCGGGCAAGGCCCGGGCCTCGCTCGAGGCGATCCTGCCGCTCTCGCCGGAGGAGACGAAGCGGTGGATCCTCGGCGAGCTCGAGTTGGTCCGCCTCGACCAGGAGCTGCTCGCGGCGCTCGAGCGCGACGCCGCCGCGAAGCGCGCGCTCGCGCTCGGCGCGGAGGAGGCGATCGACCTCGCGGCCGGCGGCTACCGGTACGAGCGCGAGCCGGACATGGACCGCATCGTGCTCGTCCCGCACGCGGCCGCGCGGCCGTGGCTCCTCCTCTGCCAGCACGACCGGACGCGGATCATCTGCTATCCGCTGCCGGAGGAGACGAGCGTCGAGGAGCGCGCGGTGGCGCTCGGCCGCGCCCTCGGCGACGACGGCCGGGTGCGCATGCTGCGGCGCCTCGCGCGCGGCGACGCGACGCTCGCGGAGCTTGCGACGGAGGCGGGTCTGGCGAAGTCGACCGCGCACCACCATCTCGCGCAGCTCCGGGCCGCGGGGCTCGTGACCATGCACGGCAACGCGCGCGGCTACCGCTTCACGCTGCGCGGCGACGGCGTCGCGGCTGCACACGAGATCCTCACGCGGCTAACGGCGCCGTAGGCCCAGCACCTCGTCGAGCCCGCGCGTGTTCAGGACGTTCGCCGCGGTCGCCCAGCCGCGCCGGGCCGTCGCGACCGACAGCCGCATGTTGCCGAGGCCGCGCACCGAGTGGGCGTCCGTCGAGCAGACGACGGCCACGCCGGCCTCGACGGCGAGTCGCACTTCCTCGTCGCGCAGGTCGAGCCGGTCGGGCAGGCCGTTCGTCTCCAGCGCGACGCCCTCCTCGAGCGCCACCTCGATCACGCGCTCGAGGTCGAGCGCGTTCGGCGGGCGGTGGTTGATGATGCGGCCCGTCGGATGGCTGAGGCAGCGCACCGCTGGATGCCGCATCGCCTCGGTCACCTTGCGCGTCAGCCGGTCGCGCTCCTCGCGCTGCCCCGCGTGGAGCGACAGCTGCACCCAGTCGAGCTCCGCGAGCACGTCGTCCGGAAGGTCGAGCGTGCCGTCGGCGCGGATGTCGCACTCCGTGCCGCGCAGCACGCGGAACGGCGCGAGCCGCTCGTTCGCCGCCGCGATCTCCTCCCCCTGGCGGCGCAGCGCCTCGGCGTCGAGCCCGGGCACCACGCGCACGTTCGGCGTGTGGTCGCAGATCGCGACGTACGCGTAGCCGAGCTCGCGGGCGGCGCTCGCCATCTCCTCGACCGTCGCCCGTCCGTCGGACCACGTCGTGTGGCAGTGCAGGTCACCGCGAATGTCGTCGATCTCGACGAGCGGTGGCGGGCTGCGAAGGAGCTCGGACTCGCGCAGCTCGGGTGGGCACCACGGGATGCCGAGGCGCGCGTACAGCTCCTCCTCGGTCGCGGCGCGCGGGAGCACACCGAGCGAGGCGACGTACTCCGGTGATCCGGTCGCCTCGACGAGTGCCGTGCCGTACGCGTCCGGCTCGGCGACGACGAGCTCGACCGGGATCCCTTCGACCGTGACGCCGACCGCGCGTCCCGGCGCACGCTCGACGATCGCGACGACCGTCGGCGACCGCTCGAGGCGCTCGAACGCGTCGTCCGCCGTCGTCACGAGCGCGAGCTCGTAGACGACGTCGCGCCAGCGGCGCACCTCGCCCGCGATGTCTGCGCCGAGCTCGAGCGCGATCGCACCGGCGAGCGCACGCGCGCGGTTCAGCGTGAGGCCGCGCCGCCTGCGCGACGGCTCGCGTGCGAGGCCTGCACGGATCTTCCGCTCGGTCCCGGGGCCGATCCCCTTGGCCTCGCGCAGCCGGCCGGCAGCCGCGGCCGCGCGCAGCTCGTCGGCCGTGCGCACGCCGAGCTCGCGGCCGAGCGCGACCATGCGCTGCGGCCCGAGGCCGACGAGCCGTCCGAGCGCGACGAGCTGCGGCTCGACCTCGCGCTCGAGCTCTTCGAGCTCCGCGATCCGGCCGGTCTCGACGAGCTCGGCGAGCCTGCGCTCGATGCCCGAGCCGATGCCGCGAAGCTCGCGCACGCGTCCCGCGCGCACGAGCTCGTCGACCGGCGCGCGCGTCTCGCGGATCAGCTCGGCCGCGCGCCGGTAGGCGCGCACGCTGTAGTGCCCGGCACCGGCGAGGTCGAGCAGGGCTGCGTACGCCTCGAGCGTCTGCGCGATCTCGGCATTCGTCATGGGGCTAGTCTCTCCCCGTGACGACGGTCGTCATTCCGTTCGCGGGCGTCGACGGCAAGACGCGGCTGCACGGGTCGCGCCGGCTGCGCCGCGAGCTGTCGCTCGCGATGCTCGGAGACGTGGTCGCGGCGGCCCTGCCGGTCGGGCGGACGCGCGTCGTCACCTCGGACGACGACGGCGCCGCGCTCGCCCGCGACGCGGGCGCCGAGGCCGTCGCCGATCCCGGCGGCGGCCAGGGCCAGGCCGTGCGCGCCGCGCTCGCGGGCGTCGAGCCGGGGGGCATCGTGATCGCGAACGCCGACCTCCCGTGCGCGACCCCGCACGACCTGCGCGGGCTCCTCGCAGCGACGCCCGCGGGCGGCGTGGCGCTCGTCGAGGCGCTCGACGGCACCACGAACGCGCTCAGCATTCCCACACCGGAGGTCTTCTCGCCGCTCTACGGCCCGGACAGCGCGCGACGCTTCCTCGCGCACGCGGACGGGCTCGGGCTGCAGGCCGTGTCGGCGGCCGTGCCGAACCTCGCCGACGACGTCGACACGCTCGACGACCTGGAGCGCCTGCACCTGAGGCTCGGTCCGCGCACGCAGGCGTGCCTTGCGACGCTCGCTGCGGAGGAGCGCGGATGAGGATCGTCGTCCTCTCCGGCGGCGTCGGCGGTGCGCGCTTCGTGCGCGGAGTCGTCGACACGGTCGACCCGCACGGAGTGACGGTCGTCGGGAACGTCGGCGACGACCTCGAGGTGCTCGGCCTCCACGTCTCGCCCGATCTCGACTCGGTCCTGTACGCGCTCGCCGGCGTGAACGACGAGTCGCGCGGCTGGGGCCGTGCGGACGAGACGTGGAACGCGCTCGAGACGGTCGCCGAGGTCGGCGGCGAGTCGTGGTTCCGGCTCGGAGACCGCGACATCGGACTGCATCTCGCGCGCACGGCGGCGCTGCGCGACGGCGCCGCGCTCTCGGCGGTGACCGCGCGGCTCGTACGCTCGTTCGGCGTCGAGGCGACGCTGCTGCCCGCCACCGACGACCGGCTGCGCACGTGGATCGCGACGCCGTCGGGCGAGTTCAGCTTCCAGGAATGGTTCGTCGCGCGCGGCCACCGCGACGAGGTCGACGGCCTGCGCTTCGCGGGCGCGGAGAGCGCCTCCGCGGCTCCCGGCGTCGTCGAGGCGATCGGCGCCGCCGAGCTTCTGCTCATCGCGCCGAGCAACCCGTACGTCTCGATCGCGCCGATCCTCGCGGTCGCGGCGATCCGCGAGGCGCTCGCGGCGCGCCGCGTGCCGTGCGTCGCCGTCAGCCCGCTGATCGGGGGCCGCGCCGTGAAGGGGCCGGCCGACCGGATGCTCGCGCGCCTCGCCGGCGGCACCGAGCCGCGGCACGTCGCGGCGTGCTATCCGGGCCTGATCGACGCGCTCGTCGTCGACGCCGCCGACGCGCACGCCCTCGCCGGGCTCGGCGCGGTGCGGCCGGTCGTCACGAGCACGCTCATGTCCGACGGCGACGCCCGCCGCCGGCTCGCCGAGGCGGCGCTCGGGGCGGTCCCTGCGTGAGGATCGCGATCGTCGGCGGGACGGGCGACTTCGGAGCCGCGCTCGCGACGCAGCTCGTCGCGGCCGGCCAGGACGTCGTGATCGGCTCGCGCGACGCGCAGCGCGCGCGTGCGAGCGCGGCGGAGATCGGTGCGGCGGGGGAGGCGAACGAGGACGCCGTTCGCGGCGCGGAGCTCGTCGTGCTCGCGGTCAAAGCGGACGCGGCGCTCGAGACGGCGCGGCAGCTCGCCGACGCGATCGGCGAGACGCCCCTGCTGAGCGTCGCGAGCGAGCTGCGCTTCACGAAGGGCGGCGTGCTCCCGGGCGACGACTCGCGCTCGCTGGCCGAGCGGACGGCGGAGCTCGTTCGCGCGCCGGTTGCGGCGGGGCTGCACTCGCTCGCGGCCGTTTCGCTCGCCGACTCGAGAGCGGAGGGAGATGCGCTCGTGTGCGGCGACGAGCCTGCGAAGTCGCTCGCGCTCGAGCTCGCGTCTCTCGTCGTCACCGGACGCGCGCTCGACGTCGGTCCGCTCGCGAGCGCACGGGCGCTCGAGGGGCTGACGGCCGTGATCGTCAACCTGAACAAGCGCTATCGCGCGCACGCGGGCGTCGAGATCACCGGTCTGCATTGACCGGCTACAGCGTCTTCCCCGTCACGGGCATCCCGGAGCTGCACGAAGGCGACGACCTCGCGGCGCAGATCGTCGACCGCGTCGAGCTCGAGGACGGCGACGTCGTCGTCGTCGCGCAGAAGGCGATCTCGAAGATCGAAGGACGCGTCGTCCGGCTCGACGACGTCGAGCCTTCCGGGCGCGCGCACGAGATCGCGGGCGACGAGGGCGATCCGCGCCGGGTCGAGTGGATCCTGCGCGAGGCGAAGCGCGTCGTCCGCGTGCGCGCGCCGCTCGTCATCTGCGAAACGCGGCACGGATTCATCTGCGCATCCGCCGGCGTCGACCAGTCGAACACGCCGGAGCACGGCACGCTCGTGCTGCTGCCGCTCGATCCCGACGCATCCGCTGCCACGCTGCGCGACGAGCTGCGCGGGCGGACGGGACGCGACGTCGGCGTGATCGTCACCGATTCGTTCGGGCGGCCGTGGCGGCAGGGGACGACCGACGTGGCGATCGGCGCCTCCGGCGTCGAGGTGATGCGCGACCTCTCCGGCTCGCACGATCCGATCGGCTACGAGCTGAAGGCGACGGTGATCACGGTCGCGGACGAGATCGCGGGCGCGGCGCAGCTCGTCTCCGGCAAGCTCGACCGCAATCCCGTGACGATCGTGCGCGGGCTCGACGTTCGCGGCGACGGCAAGGCCACCGACATCCCCGTCCCGCCGGAGCGCGACCTGTTCCGTTAGGGTCGGCGCGATGGACGAGATCGACGCAGCGAACGAGCTGCTGCGCGGCAAGGGCTATGCGGCGCGCGACCTCGCAGTGCATCCAGGGCCGCGCGGCAAGGCGCTGCTGAAGGGCAACAAGATCCTCAGCCCGTTCAGCGACGAGGCGGCGCTCGTCCTGCAGGTCGTGCAGGAGCTCGTCCCGACGGACGCGGAGCTCGGCCACAAGCTGCTGCGTCCGGCCGACCTGCGCGCCCTGCTCTAGAACCTCACTGCGATCGCGTCGGCCGAGCGCTCGACGGTCGCGCCCCGGTCGCGCACGATGCGTTCTGCGATCCGCACGCCGAGCGTGTCCGGCGGCGCCGGCGCGATCCGCACGCTCGTTTCCTCGACGGCAACCTCGAGGCCGCGCGCGCTCCGCGCTGCGAGCAGGAGCTGGAGCATCGCCTGCACGAGCAGCCCGGGCGGGCAGTCGACCTGCACGGGTGCGTCGGGGTACCGCTCTTCCACGCGGAGCATGCGCCCGCCCCCGTGGCGCAGCAGGCGCAGCGCCGAGCGCACGGCGTCGTCGAGCGATGCCCGCTCGGCCGTGTCGCCCGCGAGCCGCGCGAAATCGATGAGGACGTCGAGCGTGCGCTTCATCTCCGCCGTCGTGTCGGCGAGCAGCTCGAGCCGCTCGGTCTGCCCGGGCGTCGCGTCGTCGCGGAGCAGGTCGACGATCCCGATCGCGCCGAAGAGCGGGTTCGCGACGTCGTGCGCGACGTCCGCCGCGATCTCGCCGAGAGCCGCCGCGCGCGCAAGCGGGACGAGCTCGCGCTCGACGGCGGCCCGACGGCCGTCCGGGAGGTCGAGTAGCGTTGACAAAAGAGTCGACACGCTTCGGCGCATTCTCGTCTCTCCCAGGGATGGCCGCATCCACAACCATCGTCGTCGCCGACGACCACCCCGCGATGCTCGCTGCCGTCGGCGACACGCTCGCCAAGCACGGCTTCGAGATCGTCGCCCGCGCCGCAGACGGCGAGCAGGCGCTTGCGGCGATCGAGCGCGCGCAACCCGACGTCGCGCTCGTCGACGTGCGGATGCCGAGGCTCTCGGGCCTCGAGCTCGCGAAGCGGCTCGCAGGCGTCGCGCCGGGCACCGCGGTCGTCTTCTACACCGCGTTCGGCGACCGGGCGCTGGTCTCCGAGGCGCTCGACGTCGGCGCGCGCGGCTTCGTGCTCAAGGAGGCGCCGCTGGCCGACCTCGTCCGCGCCGTGCAGCTCGTCGCCGCGGGCGAGGCGTACGTGGATCCGGTGCTCGCCGGCGTGCTCGTCCGGAGCCGCGTCACCGACTCGCTGCCGACGCTCACGCAGCGCGAGCGCGAGGTGCTGCGCCTGCTCGCGGACGGCCTCTCGAACGACGAGATCGGACGGCGGCTGCACATCTCGGCGGAGACCGTGCGCACGCACGTCCGCAAGGCGATGACGAAGCTCGAGGCCGACACGCGCACGCAGGCCGTCGCGATCGCGCTCCGGCAGTCCATCATCTCCTGATGGAGCTGCGGCGGGCCGACCTCGATCCCGATCCCCTCCGCCTGTTCGAGGCCTGGTTCGCCGACGCCGCCGGTGTCGTGCCGGCGCCCGAGAAGATGGCGCTCGCGACCGCCGGCGCGGACGGCGCGCCGTCCGCGCGGATGGTGCTGATGAAGGAGGCGGACGAACGCGGCGTCACCTTCTTCTCGCACACGACGAGCCGCAAGGGCCGTGAGCTCGCTGCGAACCCACGCGCCGCGCTGCTCTTCTACTGGGAGCCGGTCGGCCGTCAGGTGCGCATCGAAGGCCCGGTCGAGGAGATCGCGCCCGAGGAATCGGACGCGTACTTCGCGACGCGCCCGCTCGGCGCGCGCGTCGGCGCGCTCGCGTCGCGTCAGAGTGAGCCGCTCGAGTCGCGTGCGCTGCTCGAGCAACGCGTCGCCGAGCTCTCCGTCGACGATCCGGCGCGGCCGTCGACGTGGGGCGGCTTCCGCGTGCTGCCCGCGGCGTGGGAGTTCTGGCAGCACCGAGACGACCGGCTGCACGACCGCTTCCGCTACACGCGCTCGGACGGCGGCTGGCTCATCGAGCGCCTGTATCCCTAGCCAGGCTCCGGCCCAGCCTCGCGAGCCGCTCGTCCCACTCCGCGCCGACGTCGACGATCCACGCGACCGCGTCGGCGAGCGGCTCCGGTGTGACCGCGTAGCGCGTCTCGCGGCCGGCACGCGTGACCGAGAGCAGGCCGGCGTCGGCGAGCGCCGCGAGCTGCTTCGCGACCGCCTGCCGCGTCACCGGCAGGTCGGCGGCGAGCTCGGTGGCGGTCGCGTCGCCGCGCGCCGCGACCGCCTCGACGAGCGAACGTCGCGACGGGTCGCCGAGCGCGTCGAATATGCGGCCTACGCGACCGCCGTCCACGCGAACGCGCACAGCTCGAGCGCGGCGCTCCAGTCGGGCGACGTCTCCGTGACGTGCAGCAGCGTCCCGTCCTCGACCTCCTCGAGCTCCAGCACGACCTCGCCGTCGTCGTCCCAGTCGAGGACGAGCCGCTCCTCCGGCTCGGCCTCGCGCACGGTGGCGCGGCGCTCGTCGCCGTCGCCCCAGCGGAAGACGCCCTTGCCGCCGGGCCGCGGATCGAGCTCGACCTCGGTCGCGAACCACTCCTCCAGCCGCCTCGGATCGGTCAGCGCCTCCCAGACCTCGTCGGGAGGGGCCGGGAAGACGATCTCGCGCTCGATCTGCATCACAGCTCCTCTCACTTGACATGCAACCGTGCGGTTGCGTATAACGTGCAACTGATGAGTTTCACATTACAGCAGCTCGTGCCCATGGTGGTCGAGTCCGACGGTCGCTACGAGCGCTCGTTCGACATCTTCTCGAGGCTCCTGCGCGAGCGGATCGTCTTCCTCGGCACGGAGGTGACCGACCAGTCGGCGAACCTGATCGTCGCGCAGATGCTCTTCCTCGAGGCTGAGGACCCGGACGCCGACATCCGGCTCTACGTCAACTCGCCGGGCGGGAGCGCGTACGCCGGCTTCGCGATCTACGACGCGATGCAGTTCGTGAAGCCCGACGTGCAGACCTACGCCGTCGGGATGGCGATGTCGGCGGGCGCGCTGATCCTGGCCGGCGGCGCCGCCGGCAAGCGCTACGTGCTGCCCAACTCGAAGGTGATGATCCATCAGGGCTCCGCAGGCACGAGCGGCTCGCCGGCCGACATCCAGATCGCCGCGCGGGAGATCCTCGCGCTGACGCGCCGGTATGCGGAGATCCTCGCGAGGCACACGAATCGCGACGTCGAGGAGGTCATGCGCGACATCGACCGCGACCGGTTCCTCGAGCCGTGCGACGCAGTCGACTACGGCCTGGCCGACCACGTGCTCTCCTCGCGCGACGAGGTCTAGCTAGCCCGCTGCGTCGAGCACGCCCGCGCAGGACGCCTCGGCGCGTCGCAGGGCGGCGAGCGCGTCGGTCGAATCGACCCGCTCGCCTAGGAGCTCGAGCTCGCGCACGGCGTGCCCCGAGGAGTCTCGGAAGAGGCGGCACGCCGCGAGCACGAGCTGCGGCGGATGGTCGATCAGGTCGATCAGCACGCGTGCGATCGCGGCCGGCGCGACGACCGCGTCCACGACGCGCCGCTGCACGTCGTCGTCCGCCCCCGCGAGCGTGTCGAGCAGCCGCTCGCAGGTCTCGGCGCACGCTTCCGCGTCGGTGAAGCATCGAGCCAGCTCGTCGGCCAATCCGCTGAACCACGTTCCTTCCACGGCGCGCTCGCTTCGATACCCGCAAGCTGACCGATCCGAACGGGCCGCTCACTAAGGTTTCCTGCGATGGCGGTCGTCGAGGACTTGCGGGAGCGGCTCCTGCGCGTCGTGCCGGACGAGCGGCGGGTCGCGAACGGGGACTCCGTCCTCGAGCAGCACGCGGGCGACCTCAGCTACCACGCGCCGCACCGGCCGGACGTCGTCGTCTTCCCCGAGTCGACGGCGGAGGTCGCCGCCGTGCTCGAGCTCGCCGACGCCACCGGGACGCCGGTCGTGCCGTTCGGGGCGGGTACGAGCCTCGAGGGCCACGTGATCCCGCTCGAGGGCGGGATCAGCCTCGACCTGACGCGGATGCAGGCGATCCTCGCGCTGCGGCCGGCCGATCTCGCCGCGACGGTGCAGCCGGGCGTGACCCGTTCGCAGCTCGAGCAGGCGGCCGGTCCGCACGGCCTCTGGTTCCCGGTCGACCCGGGAGCCGACGCGACGCTCGGCGGCATGGCGGCGACCAATGCGAGCGGCACGACGACCGTCCGCTACGGCGGCATGCGCGCCCACGTGCTCGAGCTCGAGGTGGTCCTCGCCGGCGGTCAGGTCATCCGCACCGGCTCGCGCGCGGTGAAGACGTCTGCGGGCTACAACCTCACGAACCTCTTCCTCGGCTCGGAGGGAACCCTCGGCGTGATCACGGAGCTGACGCTGAGGCTGCACCCGATTCCCGACGAGATCGTCGTCGCACGTGCGGCGTTCCCCTCCATCGACGCCGCCTGCCGGGCGGCGGCGGCCATGATCGGGGTCGGCGTGCCGGTGACGCGCTGCGAGCTCCTCGACGCGCTGACGATCGCAGCGCTGAACGCCTTCTCCGGAACGACCTTCGAGGCCTCGCCGCACCTGTTCGTGGAGTTCGGCGGCACGTCGATCGACGGCGACCTCGCGACGACCCGCGAGCTCGCGCTCGACGAGGGCGCGACGAGCTTCGAGTCGGAGAGCGACCCGACGGCGCGGGCGAAGATGTGGAGTGCGCGGCACAACGCCCTGATGGCGTCGCTCGCGCTCTCGCCGGGGTCGAAGGCGATGACGACGGACGTCGCGGTTCCGATCTCGGAGCTGCCCGGCGCGATCGAGCACGCGCGTCGCGCGCTCGAGGAGACCGACCTGCGCGGCGGCGTCGTCGGGCACGTCGGCGACGGGAACTTCCACGTCGCGTTCCTGCTCGACCCGGACGACGCCGACTCGATCGAGCGCGCCGAGCGGCTGAACGCGCGAATCGTCGAGGACGCGCTCGAGCGCGGCGGCACCTGCACCGGCGAGCACGGCATCGGCTTCGGCAAGCTCGCCTATCTCGAGCGCGAGCACGGCGACCTCGTCCCGTTCTACCGCGGCCTGAAACGGCTCTTCGACCCGAACGGGATCATGAACCCCGGGAAGGCGGTTCCGTAGCCTTCGGCGGCAGGCTCAGGCGACCCGGCGCTCGACGAGCACCTCGTCGAGCAGGTCGTAGCCCCGCGCGATCAGGGCGCGCTTCTCGTCCACCGTCCACGGCCGCGGACGGCGGAGGGCCGTCTCGAGCGAGACCTCGCCTGCGGTGGCCTGCACCGCGATGCGCGGAATCAGCCGGTCGCCGAGGAACGGGAAGCTCGCGTTCGCGAAGCGTTCGTCGATCGCGCGCGCGACGCGGCCGCTGCGCCGGCCGGCCTCGCGCTCGACGATCTCGTGGATGTCCTGCCGCAGCTGCTCGAGCGCCGCGAGCGCCTCGTCCTTGTCGCGCGCGATGCGCTCCTCCGTCACCGTGTTCTGCTGGATCGCCACGCGCATCAGGCGCACGATCATGTCGGGCCAGTGCGCCGGCTCGCCGCGCGCGCCGCGCTCCTCGGCGGCGCGCAGCTCCGCGATCAGCGCACGCACGGGAGAGATCCTCGGGAAGCGCTCGAGCCGCCGCCGCAGCCGTCCGAGGCCCTCGGTGCCGATGCGGATGTACGTCGGCAGGTAGCGGAAGCTCACGATCAGCTCGACGCCGTCCTGCCGGTACGCGGGCCCGAGCGGGAAGTTTCGCACCCACGCGCCGTCGGTTGCGATGCGGTCTCCGACACGGCGCGGCAGCACGAGCGCGCTCACGGCGGCCGACGCCAGGATCGCCTGCGCCATCGTCTCGGGGTCGGTCGTGCGCGACGAGTACGCGAGCTCGTACGCGTGCGAGCCGGCCCCGTGCTCGTCGTCCGTGACGTCGGTCGCGAACACCGTCACC
>Ga0070741_10005000_pt1 | contig 30205 bp, 24 predicted proteins | sample Coa_R1_4_FD_66440 | JGI IMG/M metagenome (GOLD analysis project Ga0070741, IMG submission 66440) | Surface soil microbial communities from Centralia Pennsylvania, which are recovering from an underground coalmine fire - Coalmine... | ecosystem: Environmental > Terrestrial > Soil > Unclassified ... | reverse complement strand
ACCGAGGAGAGGCCGAACAGCTCGAGCAGCTCCTCGGCGCGGCGCACGATCTCGGCCTCTTCGTTGCGGTAGCCGGCGGTGCGCAGGACCGCGGCCCACATGCCGCGCTCGGCGCGCAGGTGACACGCGACGCGCACGTTGTCGAGCACCGACAGCTCGCCGAACAGGCGGATGTTCTGGAACGTGCGCGCGGCGCCGAGCGCGGCGATCTGGTACGGCTTCTTGCCGGCGAGCGGCACGCCGTCGAGGAGGATGGCGCCCTCGGCCGGCGCGTAGACGCCGGTGAGCAGGTTGAAGATGGTGGTCTTGCCGGCGCCGTTCGGGCCGATGAGGCCGCTGAGCGACGAGCGCTCGAGCGACAGCGAGAAATCGGAGACCGCCTTGAGGCCGCCGAACGAAAGTGAAACCGATTTCACTTCCAGCGCGAAAGGTGAAGCCGGGTTCACTTCTTCGCCCGCGCGCGCGCTCACGACCGTTTTCTCGACGGCAGGAAGTGCCACAGCTCGCGCGTGCCGAACAGCCCCTTGGGGCGCACGATCATGACGATGATGAGCAGGAGCGCGTAGCTGATGAGGCGGTAGTCCTGCACCGAGCGGAGCAGCTCGGTGAGCAGCGTGAGCGCGATGGCGGCGAGCGCGGCGCCCGAGATCGATCCCATCCCGCCGAGCACCACCATGATCACGGCCTCGAACGACTTCATGAAGTTGAACTCTTCGGGGCGCGACGCGGTGCCGGCGCCGAGCTGGTGCGCGAACAGCGCGCCCGCGACGCCGGCGAAGAACGCGGCCAGCACGAACGCGGAGACCTTGTAGCGCGTGGTGTCGACGCCGATCGCCTCGGCGGCGATCTCGTTCTCGCGCACCGAGAGGAACGCGCGGCCGTGCGTCGACTCGCGCAGGCGGTACGCGCACAGGAGCGTGATCGCCACCGCGGTCCACGTCCACGTGAGCGAGTTGTACGACTGGCCGTGCGAGAAGCCGAGCGCGCCGCCGAGGTGCAGCGGCCGCGCGAGCGCGGGCACGTCGTGCATCTCCGACGGGTAGAGCGTGGCGGGCGTGGCTTGCAGGAGCACGCGGATGATCTCGCCGAAGCCGAGCGTGACGATCGCCAGGTAGTCGCCGCGCAGGCGCAAGCTGGGCAGGCCGACGACGTAGCCGGCGCCGGCGGCGACCAGGCCGCCGGTGAGGATCGACGCGAAGTAGAGCGAGTAGCCGGCGAGCGTGTCGTGGCGCATGACGTCGCCCCAGATCGAATAGCCGCCGTAGTAGGTGACGACGATCGAGCCGTACGCGCCGACGGCCATGAAGCCGGCGTGGCCGATCGAGAACTGGCCGGTGAGCCCGTTGACCATGTTGAGGCTCACCGCGAGGATGATGTTGACGCCGATGTCGAAGAGGATTTTCGCGGCGTAGCCGTCGGAGGGCGTGACCAGCTCGACGCCGAACGCCAGCACCACGGCGATCGCCACCGGCAGCGCCGAGCGTGCGGCCGCGCGCGCGGGCGTGATCATCAGACCTTCTCCACCACGCGGCGGCCGAGCAGGCCCGACGGGCGCACGAGGAGGATCACGATCAGGAGGCCGAACGCGATGGCGTCGCGGAACGTGGTCGACACGTAGCCGGCGACGAACTGCTCGGAGAGGCCGAGCAGGAGGCCGCCGAGCATCGCGCCCGGCAGGTTGCCGATGCCGCCGATCACCGCCGCGACGAACGCCTTCAAGCCGTAGAGGATCCACGACGCGTCGGCGGGCTGCTTGATCTGGCCGTAGGTGATGCCGACGAGCAGCCCGGCGGCGCCGGCGAGCGCCGAGCCGATGACGAACGTGAGCGAGATGATGCGATCGACCGGCACGCCCATGAGGCCCGCGACGTTGTGATCGACCGCGAGCGCGCGCATGCCGCGCCCGACCTTGGTGCGATAGACGAGGAGCTGCAGCGCCAGCATCAGCGCGAACGCGGCGAGCACCGCGATCACCTCGACGGCGCGGATGTTCACGCCGCCGACCTGAAACGTGTGCTCGGCGAGCTGCGGGAACTGGCGCACGTCCTTGCCGAACAGCTCGACGCACAGGTCGCGGCCGATGCAGATGCGGCGAAGCTGCGCGACGTTTTCGATCAAGAGCGAGACGCCGATGGCGGTGATCAGCACGTTGATGCGCGGCGCGTGGCGCAGCGGCCGGTAGGCGAACCGCTCGATGAGGAAGCCGACGAACGCGCACAGCGCCATCGCGCCGAGCAGCAGGCCGCTCGCCTGGAGCGGCGACGGCTGGGTGATCTCGAAAATCTTCGCCAGGCGCCACGAGAAGAACGCGCCGAGCATGAACACGTCCGAGTGCGCGAAGTTGATGAACTGCAGGATGCCGTAGACCATCGTGTAGCCGAGCGCCAGCAGCGCGTACAGGCTCCCGACGGAGATCCCTTTGAACAGGAATTGTAGAAAGCTGCTCACGGAGGGGGAATCGACGCGGCGGCCGTCGTCGACTTGCCGACGATCTTGAGCACGACGGCCGGCTTGGTCGCGTTGCGATTCGCGTCCATGGTGATCTTGCCGGTCACGCCCTGAAAGTCTTTGGTCGCCGCGATCGCGTCGCGCACTTCTTTGTGATCGATCTTCGGCGCGCGCTCGATCGCGTTCTTGAGCAGCATCATCGCGTCGTAGCTGAGCGCGGCCATCGAGTCGGGCTTCTTGCCGTAGCGCTTGACGTACTTGTCGACGAACTGCTGCACCTCGGGGCGCTTCTCGTCGGAGGAGTAGTGGTTGGAGAAGAACGCGCCCTGGATCGCGTCGCCGCCGATGTCCTGCACCGACTCCCAGCCGTCGCCGCCGAGCAGCGGCACGGTGATGCCGAGCTGCCGCGCCTGCTTGGCGATGTTGGCCACGTCGGTGTAGTAGCCGGGGATGAAGATCGCCTCGGGCGCGCTCGACTTGATCTTGGTGAGCTGCGCCGAGAAGTCCTGATCGCCGCCCTGGTACGACTCCTTGTCGGTGATCGCGCCGCCGAGCTTGATGAGCGACGACTCGAAGTCTTTGGCGAGCCCCTGCGCGTACGCTTGGCGCTGATCGATCAGGATCGCCACCTTCTTGATGCCGAGCCCGCTCTTGTCAGTCGCGTCGGTGGCGAAGCGCGCCATCACGTAGCCCTGGAACGGATCGATGAAGCACACGCGGAACACGTAGTCGCCGGTCTCGGTGACTTTCGGATTCGTCGACGAGGGCGAGATCATCGGCACGCCGTGCTGCTGCGCGATCTGGCCGCCGGCGATCGACAGCGACGACGCCACCTCGCCGATGATGGCGAGCGCGTGATCGTTGGTGATGAGCCGCGTGACCGCGGTGCCGACCTCGGACGTCTTGCCCTGGTCGTCGTAGTTGATGAGCTTGACCTGCTTGCCCTTGATGCCGCCGGCGGCGTTGATCTCGTCGACGGCGAGCGTCAGCCCGTTGTGCGTCGACTGGCCGAAGGTCGCCTCCGAGCCGGTCATCGAGCCGTATTCGCCGACGACGATCTCGTTCGACTCGACGGGCTTGTCGCCGCCGTTCTTGTTCGGGCAGGCGCCGAGACCGAGCGCGGCCGCCACGATGAGCAGCTTTCGCAAGCGGGAGCTCCTCATTAATAGGTGGCTACCACCTACCAACCCGCTCCCGGGAAGTCAACGTCACTTCATCGAGACGCTGGTGATACGCTCCGGCCGTGCGCCGTCTCGCCGCCTATACGATCGCGCTGCTGGTGATCGATCTGCTGCTGCTGCTCCCCGGCCGGCGCGCGGCGCGCCCGACGGTGGCGAGCGGCCAGGCGCTGCGCGTGGGGCTGGTGTTCGACGTCGGCGGGCGCGGCGACAAGTCGTTCAACGACTCGGCGTACCGCGGGCTCGACCGCGCGGTGCGCGAGCTCGGCGTCGAGCCGGAGTATATCGAGCCGGGCGAAGGGTCCGATCGCGAGAGCGGCATCCGCCTGCTCGCCGCCAAAGGGTTCGATCTGATCATCGGCGTCGGGTTCATCTTCTCGGACGATCTTTTTTCCGTCGCCAAGGAGTACCCGCGCGTGAAGTTCGCGTGCGTCGACTACGCCAAGTTCGACGCGCACGGCTTCGTGGTGCCGCCGCCCAACATGGTGGCGCTCAAGTTTCGCGAGGAGGAGGGCTCGTTCCTGACCGGCGCGCTGGCGGCGCTCACGTCGAAGACCGGCGTGGTCGGGTTCGTCGGCGGCATGGACATTCCGCTGATCCACAAATTCGAAGCCGGTTACAAAGCCGGCGTCGCCGCGGTGTGCGAGTCGTGCCGCGTGCTCACCGGCTACGCGGGCGTCACCGGTGACGCGTTCAAGAATCCGGCGAAGGGCAAGGAGCTGGCGCTGGCGCAGTACGGCGCGCGCGCGGACGTGGTGTTCCACGCCGCCGGCTCGACGGGGCTCGGCGTGTTCGAGGCGGCGCGCGAGCTGGGCCGCTTCGCCATCGGCGTCGACGCCGATCAGTTTGGCGAGGCGCCCGGGCGCGTGCTCACGTCGATGACCAAGCAGGTGGACGTCTCGGTGTTCGACACCGTGCGCGACTTGCAGAAAGGGAAGTGGGAGGGCGGCGTGCGCGTGTTCGGCCTCAAGGAGAACGGCGTCGACTACGTCTATGACGAGCACAACCGCGCGCTGATCCCGGACGCGGTGCGCGAGCGGGTGGAAATGCTGCGCCGCAAAATAATCGCCGGCGAGATCGTCGTGCCGTCGGAGGTGGCGCGGTGATCGGCGGCGAGGCGCTCGGCTGCGCGCACGTGTGGAAGCGCTTCGGCGACGTGGTGGCCAACCGCGACGTGTCGCTGTCGATCGCGCGCGGCGAGGTGCACGCGGTGATCGGCGAGAACGGCGCCGGCAAGTCGACGCTCATGCGCGCGCTCTACGGGCTCGAGCCGCCCGACGCGGGCGAGGTGCGCATCTTCGGCGAGGCGATCGCGCGGCCGTCGGTGGAGGAGGCGATCCGCCGGCGCGTGGGCATGGTGCACCAGCACTTCATGTTGGTGCCGACGCTGACGGTGGCGGAGAACGTGGTGCTCGGGCGCGAGCCGACGCGCGGGCCGCTGCTCGATCTCGACGGGGCGGCGCGCGAGCTCGAGGCGCTGTCGGAGCGATATCGGCTGGCGCTCGAGCCGCGGCGCCTCGTGTCCGAGCTCTCGGTCGGCGAGGCGCAGCGCGTGGAGATCGTCAAGGTGCTGTGGCGCGGCGCGGACGTGCTGATCCTCGACGAGCCGACGGCGGTGCTGACGCCGGCCGAGGTGGACGAGCTGTTCGCGGTGCTGCGCGGGCTGGTCGCGTCGGGGAAGACGGTGGTGCTGGTGACGCACAAGCTCGACGAGGTGCTGGCGCTGGCGGCGCGCGTGACGGTGCTTCGGCGGGGCGAGGTGGTGGCGGCGATGGAGACGCGCGGCGCGACCGCGGCCGAGCTGGCGCGCGCGATGGTCGGGCGCGAGGTGGCGCTCGGCGCCGAGCGGCGCGCGCCGGCGGCGAACGCGGCCGCTATCGCGCCCTCTATTAATGATGCGCGTAATGATGCGCGCGCCGGCTCGCCGCCGATCCGGCTCGCCGCCGAGCGGCTCACCGTCGAGCGCGCGGGCGGCGGCACCGCGCTCGACGGCGTCGACCTCGCGGTGCGCGGCGGCGAGATCCTCGGCATCGCCGGCGTCGAAGGCAACGGACAGACCGAGCTGGCGCTGGCGCTCACCGGCGTGGCGCCCGCGAGCGGCGGCCGCGTGCTCCTCGACGGCGCCGACGTCACCCGCCGCTCGGTGCGCGAGCGGCAGCGGCGCGGCCTCGGCCACGTGCCCGAGGATCGCCTGGAGCGCGGCCTCATCGGCGCGTTCTCCGTCGAGGACAACCTCCTGCTCGGCCGCGACGACGAGTACGCGCGGCCGTTCACGCTCGACCGCGCGCGCCTGCGGCAAGATGCCGCAGCCCTGATCGCGCGCCTCGACGTGCGCCCGACCGATCCGACCGCGCCCGCCGCCGAGCTGTCGGGCGGCAACCAGCAGAAGCTGGTCGTCGGGCGCGAGCTGGGCCGGCGCCCGAAGCTGGCGGCGCTGGTCTGCGCGCAGCCGACTCGCGGCGTCGACGTCGGCGCGATCGAGCTGATCCACGCCGAGCTGGCGGCGGTGCGCGACGCCGGCTGCGCGGTGCTGCTGATCTCCGCCGAGCTCGACGAGCTGCTGGCGCTGGCCGATCGCATCGCCGTGCTCTATCGCGGCCGCTTCGCCGGCGAGGTGGCGAATCCCGCCGGCGACCCGGCCGAGACGCGCGCCGAGCGCCGCGCCGCGATCGGCCGGCTGATGCTGGGAGCGCGCGCGTCGTGATCGTGCCGCTCGGCCTCGTGCGCAAGCTGCCGCTGCCGGCCCTCTGGGCCACGCTGATCGCGCTCGCGTGCGCGTCGCTGCTCATCCTCGCCGTCGGCGGCGCGCCGCTCGAGGTCTATCGCCTGCTCGTCGACGGCACGTGGGGCCACGCGTACGGCATCGGGCAGGTGCTGTTCAAGACCACGCCGCTCATCTTCACCGGGCTGGCGGTCGCCGTGGCGCTGCACGCCGGGCTGTTCAACATCGGCGCCGAGGGGCAGCTCACCGTCGGCGCGTTCGCCACCGGCTGGGTCGGCGCGCACCTCTCGCCGTCGGTGCAGCCGTGGCTGGCGGTGCCGCTGTGCGTGGCGGCGGGATTTTTGGGCGGTGCAGCAACCGGCGCGGTGCCGGGGCTGCTCAAGGCGTATCGCGGCGCGCACGAGGTGATCAACACGATCATGCTCAACTTCATCGTGCGCGCGGCGATGGTGGGCGCGGGCGCGTACCTGTTCGAGCGCGAGTCGATCCACATGGCGCCGATCGCGCCCGCCGCCCAGCTGCCGCGGCTCGGCGAGCTCGCGCTCTTCCCGTCGCTGCACGGCTCGGCGGTGAACGCGGCGCTCGGGCTCGCGGTCGCGTGCGCGGCGGCGGTCGCGTGGCTGCTCTATCGAACGCGCACCGGGTTCGCGCTGCGCGCGCTCGGCGCGTCGCCGAACGCGGCGGAGACCGCGGGGCTGTCGGTGGCGCGCGTGCGCGTGCTGGCGATGGCGCTGTCGGGCGGGCTCGCCGGGCTGGTCGGCGCCAACTTCGTGCTCGGCTACAAACATTATTACGAGGACAATTTTTCCGGCGGCATCGGCTACATGGGGATCGCGGTGGCGGTGCTCGGGCGCATGCACCCCGTCGGCGTGGTGGCGGCGGCGCTGCTCTTCGGCACGCTGTCGCAGGGCGCGCTGGCGGTGAACGCGATCGTGCCCAAGGAGATCGTCGACGTGCTGCAGGCGGTGGTGATCCTCGCGGTCGCCGCGTCGGCGCCCGAGGTGCGGCGGCTGATGCGCGACGCGGCGGCGACGGCGGCCGGCGCGACGGACGCGACCCGGGAGCGCGCGTGATGCTGGCGCACCTCGCCGCCGCGTTCCTGTCGCTCGCGTTCCTCGCGTCGGTGGTGCGCATCAGCGTGCCGTACGCGCTGGCGGCGCTCGGCGGCACCTGGTCGGAGCGCTCGGGCGTGGTGAACATCGGGCTCGAGGGCATGCTGCTCATCGGCGCGTTCGCGGCCACCGTCGGCGCCGAGCGCGCGGGCTCGGGGTTGGCCGGCGTCGTGGCGGGCGCGGCGGCGGGCGCGGCGGTCGGCGCGCTGTACGCGCTCCTGGTCGTGCGCTTTCGCGGCAAACAGATCGTGTGCGGCGTGGCGATCAACCTGCTCGCCGACGGGCTCACGCGCTTCTTGCTCAAGGCGACGTACGACTCGTCGTCGAACTCGCCGCGCGTGGACGCGTGGAGCTGGGGCGGCGCGGGGCTGCTCGCGTCGCTGACGCATCCGCTGGTGATCGCCACCGTGCTCCTGGTCGTCGCGTCGCACGTGCTGCTCTACCGCACGCCGTTCGGGCTGCGCGTGCGCGCCGTCGGTGAGCATCCGGAGGCCGCGGCGTCGCTCGGCGTCAAGCCGGCGCGCGTGCGCGTGGTGGCGCTGATCGCGTCGGGCGCGCTCGCCGGGCTCGGCGGCGCGTGGCTGGCCGCCGACCAGCGGCAATTTGTCGCAGGCATGTCGAACGGCCGCGGCTACATCGCGTTGGCGGCGATGATCTTCGGCAAGTGGCGGCCGTCGTGGGTGGCGGCCGCGGCGCTGGTGTTCGGCGCGGCCGAGGCGACGCAGAACGCGCTGCAGACCGCCGGCGTCGGCGTCCCCGAGTGGCTGGTGCAGATGCTGCCATACGTGATCACGATGGTGACGCTCGCCGGCTTCATCGGCCGCGCCACGCCCCCCCGCGCCCTCGGCGAACCGCTCCGCTAGGCCCGATCTTCTTCGGTAGGGAAGCTGACATAGCGGAAGTTTTGTGTTACTCATGGGCGGCTGTACCCGTCACTATTGCGAGAGCCCCGCCGGAGGAGGCGATGCCAAAGCAGATCCTGCTCGTCGATGACAGCAGCACGATCCAAAGGATGGTGGAGATTGCGTTCGCGCGTGAGGACTACACGGTCACCACCGCGAAGAGTGGAGACGACGGGATCGCGCGCGCCAGGGATCTGCGCCCGGATCTGGTGCTCGCCGACGCTGGGCTCCCGGGCAAGTCGGGCTACGACGTGGTGGCCGCGGTCAAGGGAGAGCTGGCGCAGACGGTCTGCCTGATCCTGACGGGGAACTTCGCGCCGTATGACGAGGCGCGCGGATCCAAGTCGGGCGCCGACGGGTTCGTGGTCAAGCCGTTCGAGACGCAGGCGCTGATCGACAAGGTCGGCGATCTGCTGTCGAAGAAGAAGAGCGTCGCAGCGGCCTCGCAGCCGACGGTGACGATGACGGCGCCGGTGATTCCGCCGCCGCCGGCGGCGCCGAAGATGAACGTCGAGCCGCTGTCGAAGCCGCTGTCGGTGGTGGCGCAGGAGACCAAGCCGGCCGCGGCTCCTCCGGCGGCGCCGCCCGCTGCGCCGCCTCCGCCGCGCGTGCCGGCTCCGCCTCCGCCCGTCGCTGCGGCGAGCAAGCCGCCTCAGCCGCGCGCGACGCTGATGGGAATTCCGGCGGTGAATCCGGCCAGCCTCGGGCCGGGCGCGACGCCGCTGCCTCCATCTCCGTCGGCGGCGAAGACGCTTCCGCCGACGCCGTGGCAGCCGCCCGCGCCGCCGAGCCCGCCTGCGCCGGTGCCGGATCGTCCGGCGACGCTCTCGGGGATCGGCAGCCCGCAGCCGGGATCGCCTCCGGGATCGCCGCCGTCGGCGACGCCGCCCGCGGCAGCGCCTGCGCCGTCACCGCCTCCGGCAGCGCCGTCTCCGTCGCCGCTGATCTCCGCCGTGCCTGCGCCGTCTCCGCCTGCACCCACTCCGCCGCCTGCGCCGCCGAAGCCGGTCGCGCCGCCGCCGGTGGTGGTCGCGGCGCCGACGGTGCCGACGCCGTCGGTGAGCTCGTCGAACGACGGCCGCTCGTCCTCGGGCGCGTGGCCGGCGGCGATTCCGTCGAGCGTGCCGCAGATGCCGCGCGCGCCGCTCATCCCGCACACGCCCGCTCCGACGGCGAAGCCGCTGCCGAAGACGGTGCTCGGCGCGCCCGCGCCGGTGGTGAGCGCTGCGCCGCCCGTCGCTGCGCCGGCGCCGCCCGTCGCCGCACCGTCTCCGCCCGTCGCTGCGCCGTCCGCGCCTGCGCTGAGCGGCAGCGAGCAGGAGCTGGTCGCGCGCCTCTCGCGCGAGGTCATCGAGCGCATCGCGTGGGAGATCGTCCCCGACCTCGCCGAGACGATCATCAAAGAACACCTCGACCGATTGGTAAAACAGCGCCAGGGATAACCGCGCCTTCGTCAGTTTTCAGCCGTCGCTGAAGCTGACGGCTGAAGAACTGTGAGCACATGAGCGAGCTCCCCAAAGCATACGATCCGGCCCAGGTCGAGCAGAAGTGGTACCGCTTCTGGATGGAGCAGCGCTATTTCCACGCCGACGCGCAGACTCCGAAGGCGCCGTTCTCGATCGTGATTCCGCCGCCGAACGTGACCGGCTCGCTGCACATGGGGCACGCGCTGTTCGTCACGCTGCAGGACATCCTCATCCGCTGGCGGCGCATGGGCGCGTACAACGCCATGTGGATGCCGGGCACCGATCACGCGGGCATCGCGACGCAGATGGTGGTCGAGCGGATGATCCTCGCGCTCGAGGGAAAATCGCGGCACGACCTCGGCCGCGAGGAGTTCCTCAAGCGCGTGTGGCAGTGGAAGGAGAAGCACGGCAACCGCATCACCGAGCAGCTCAAGGTCATGGGCGCGTCGCTCGATTGGGAGCGCGAGCGCTTCACCATGGACGAGGGCTTGTCGCGCGCGGTGCGCGAGGCGTTCGTGCGGCTGTACGAAGAGGGGCTGATCTATCGCGCCGAGCGGCTGATCAACTGGTGCTCGCGCTGCTTCACCGCGCTGTCCGATCTCGAGGTCGAGCACGAGGAGACGCAAGGCACGCTGTGGCACATCGCCTATCCGCTGCCCGACTCGACGGAGCGGCTGGTCGTCGCGACCACGCGGCCCGAGACGCTGCTCGGCGACACCGCGGTGGCGGTGCACCCGAACGATCCGCGCTTCAATAAATGGATCGGTAAGCAGGTCGAGCTGCCGCTCACCGGCCGCAAGATTCCGGTCATCGGCGACGCGGAGCTGGTCGACATGGAGTTCGGCACCGGCGCGGTGAAGGTGACGCCGGCGCACGACTTCAACGACTTCGAGACCGCGCAGCGCCACAAGCTGCCGACGCTGTCGATCCTCGACGCGCACGGCAAGGTCAACGATGCTGCGCCGCAAAAATATCGCGGCCTCACCGTGGTCGAGGCGCGCAAGGCGGTGCTGGCGGATCTGGAGAGCGCCGGCCTGCTCGTCGAGACCAAGCCGCACTCGCTCTCGGTCGGCCACTGCCAGCGCTGCGACACGGTGGTGGAGCCGCGCCTCTCGCTGCAGTGGTTCGTCAAGACCGCGCCGCTCGCCAAACCGGCGATCGAGGCGGTGGAGAAGGGCACGACCAGGTTCGTCCCCGAGTCGTGGACCAAGACGTACATGCACTGGATGACCAACATCAAAGACTGGTGCATCTCGCGCCAGCTCTGGTGGGGGCACCGCATCCCGGTGTGGTATTGCGAGCGCGGCCACGTCACCGTCGCGCGCGAGACGCCGGCGGGCTGCGCGTGCGGCGCCAACGATCTGGTGCAGGACGAGGACGTGCTCGACACCTGGTTCTCGTCGGCGCTGTGGCCCTTCTCGACGCTCGGCTGGCCCGACGTCACGCGCGAGCTCAAGACGTTCTACCCGACGTCGGTGATGGAGACCGGCTACGACATCCTGTTCTTCTGGGTGGCCCGCATGATGATGATGGGGCTGCACTTCATGAAGAAGGTGCCGTTCCGCACCGTGTTCCTGCACGCCATCGTCGTCGACGAGCACGGCGAGAAGATGTCGAAGGTGAAGGGCAACGTGATCGATCCGCTCGACGTGGTGTACGGCGCGTCGCTCGACGATCTGGTGAAGAAGGCCAAGGACGGCCTGGCGCCCGAGAGCGCGCTCAAGAACATCGAGAAGTCGTTCGCCACCGGGATTCCGTCGGCGGGCGCGGACGCGCTGCGCTTCACGCTGGCGGCGATGGCGGCGCAGGGGCGCAATATCCGTTTGTCGCTCGGGCGCGTCGAAGGCTACCGGCACTTTGCAAACAAGCTTTGGAACGCGGCGCGCTTTGCTTTGATGAATATGACCGGTTATGACGCCGATCGATTCGGCGATGCGCTGCGCGGCAATAACGAGAGCCATGAATTAACGCTGGCGGATCGGTGGATCCTGTCGCGTTTACAGCGGGTGACCCAGGAAGTCGACGAGGCGCTCGAGTCGTTTCGTTTCAATGATGCGGCGCAGGCGATATATCGCTTCGTTTGGAGCGAGCTTTGCGATTGGTATATCGAGATGGCAAAGCCGGCTTTGTATGATTCGGCCAATGAAGTGTCCGTGCAGCAGCGCAAGCGCGCCGCGCAGGGCTGCCTCGCCACCGCGCTCGAGACCGCGTGCCGCCTCCTGCACCCGTTCATGCCGTTCATCACCGAGGAGGTCTGGCAGCAATTGCCCAAGCCGACCGGCACGCCGGGGTCGATCATGATCACGATGTACCCGGTGGCCGACTCCTCGCTCGTCGACGACAAGGCCGAGCGCGACATGGCGCTCCTGCGCGAGGTGATCGTGGCGGTGCGCAACCTGCGCGCCGAGTACAACGTCGCGCCCTCGACGCCGCTCGACGTCACCGCGCAGAGCGCGTCGGAGACGAGCCGCGCCACGCTCACGCAGTACGGCAACCTGGTGCGCACGCTGGCGCGCGTCGGGCAGCTCGACGTCACCGCGCCGGGCGAGCCGCCGCCGGGCACGCTGGTCGCCGTCGCCGGCGAGGCGCAGATCTGCGTGAAGCTGGCCGGCACCATCGACGTGGCCGCCGAGCAGACGCGCATCGACAAAGAGATGAAGAAGGCCGACAAGGAGCGCGCGCAGGTGAACGGGCGGCTTCAGAACGCGTCGTTCGTCGAGCGCGCGCCGGCCGACATCGTCGAGAAGGAGCGCGCGCGCCTGGCCGAGCTCGACGAGAAGATGGAGAAGCTGAAGAAGAGCCTCGAGCGGTTGGCGCGGCTATGAAGCACGCGGCCGCGTCCGCGCTGGTGATCGACGCCGCCGACGCCGGGCTGGTGCTGATCGACGTGCAGACCAAGCTGGCGTCGGCGATGCCGCAGCCGGTGCTCGAGCGGAGCTTGCGCAACTGGCTGGCGCTCGTCGAGATGGCGGCGCGCTTGAAGATGCCGGTGGCGGTGAGCGAGCAGTATCCGCAGGGGCTCGGGCGCACCATCCCGGCGCTGCGCGAGATGGTGGACAAGGTGATGCCGCCGGCGCGCTTCCTCGAGAAGCTCGACTTCTCCTGCTGCGAGGCGCCGCTGTTCGATCAGTTCCTCGGCGGCGGGCGCAAGACGTGGATCGTCTGCGGCATGGAGGCGCACATCTGCGTCTACCAGACGGTGCGCGGGCTGCTCGAGCGCGGCTTCCAGGTGCACGTGCCGATCGACGGCATCATGTCGCGCTCGAAGTCGAACTGGCGCGTGGGCGTGAGCTTGATGGATCGCGCGGGCGCGGTGATGACCTCGACGGAGACGGTGCTGTTCGATCTGCTCAAGCGGGCGCAGGGCCCGGAGTGGCGGGCCCTCTCGAAGCTGATCAAGTAGCGGCTACGGGATCAGCTCGTAGCAGGAGCAGTCCATCTCGCCGGCGGCGCACGGCGCCGAGCCGGGGAACGGCGCGCGGCAGGTGACGCCGCTGCAGCACGGCACCGCCGCCGAACACGCCTGGTTGTAGAGCGCGCACGTGCCCTGCGCCATGTCGGTCGAGGGCGTGCCGCCGTCGACGGGCGGAGGCGGCGGGTTCACCACGGTGCACGTGCCCTGGAGCTGGCCCGGCGGCACGATGCACGTCACGCCGGTGCAGCAGTCCGCGGTCGTGGTGCAGACGCCGCCCGCGGGCACGCACATCGAGCCGCAGTGCAGGTGGCCCATCGAGTCGGGAACGCACGGCGCCAGGTTGCAGCAGTCGTTGGCGTCGGCGCACGCGCCGCCCGTCGGCACGCAGGTGGCGATGGCGTTGCAGCGCGGGATGCCGGCGTGATCGAGCTGGCAGCAGTCCTTGCCGCTGATGCATGCGCAGCAGTCGTTGCGCACCGAGTTCACCGAGCAGCCGCCGTTGTTCTTGAAGTGGCACGTGTCGCCCTCGGGGACGCACGAGTTGCCGCAGCTCTGTCCGCTCGGGCAGTTCGACGCCACCGGATCGGAGCAGATGCCGACGCCGGGATGCGCGGGATCCGGCGTGCAGACCACCAGGCCGGCGCCGGGGATGTTGCCGATGACGGTCGGATCGCCGCCGCAGCAGTCGGAGTTCTTCTGGCAGAGATCGCCTTTGACGTGGCAGCCCGACGCCGGCTGGCAGATGTGCGAGCCCGAGCCGCCGAACGGCGCGCACAGCGACGAGCAGCAGCCGGTGCAGCCGGAGCACGTGGTGCCGTCGACGGAGCAGGTGCTCGAGATCGCCGAGCACGTGCCGACGCTCGCGCCCGCGGCGATGGTGCACACCGACGTGCAGCAGTCGGCGCCCTTGAAGCAGATGTCGCCGACCTGCGTGCAGTAGGAGATCTGCGACGGCGCGGCGCACTGCGAGTTGATGCAGCTGTGGCCGCAGCACTCGCCGTCGCCGGTGCAGGCGTTGCCGGCGGTCTTGCACGTGGTGTTGAGCGGCGTGCAGGTGCCGTTGCACAGGTTGGAGCAGCACTGCGCCGCGCTGGTGCAGGCCAGGTTGTCGGAGATGCACGCGGTCGCCGAGCACAGGTTGCCGATGCACTGGCCGCCGCAGCAGTCGGGCGACTTGGTGCACGCCGCGCCGGGCGCGCCGCACATCGCGATGGTGCACAGGTGCATGCCCGGATCGCACACGCCCGAGCAGCACTGGGTGCCGGCGGTGCACTGCGTGCCGGAGACGCCGCACGCGACGCCGGCGTCGCCGCCGCCGTCGAGGGGAACGCTCAAGTCCTGCCCGCCGCCGCCGCCGTTGTCGCTGCAGGCCGCGAACGCGAGGACCGCCATCAAGCCAATTCCAGTAATCGCGCGCATGAATCCTCCTCGTCGGTCAGGGCTTGCCGTGGCCGTGGTTGCCGTTGCCGTTGTTGCCTTCGTTGCCGTTCGGGCCCCGGGGGCCGGAGGTCTCGCGGCTCGGGCCGCGTCCGTCGCCGACGTCGCCGCCGGTGCGGTGGAGGAGCTGCGCGGCGCCGTCGAGGCCGAGGCCGGCGGCGCTCGAGCGCTGGAGCGCGTCGAGCGCCTCGGTGCGGGTCACGCCGCGCGCGAGCAGCGACTCGGCGCGCGCGGTGAGCCGCTCGAGCTCGGCGGGGCGGCGCACGATCTCGGCGATGGTGCGCGCCGACGCCTGGATGGGATAGCCGCGCTGCGCGAGATCGGCCAGCACCTCGACGGCGCGCGTCTGCGTCGCCGGCGTCTTGCTCGACGCGAGCACGGTGATCACCGCGGCGCCGGCGCCGAGCGCGCGCGCGTCGACGATGGCTTTGAGCAGCGCGGCGCTCGGCGCGCCGACGACGTGCGGCTGCGCCTCGACGCGCGCGGACTCGAGCGACGACGCGAGCGCGCGCACCGCCTGAACGATGCGCGGCGCGGGCACGTTCTTGGCGAGCCCCTCGCGAACTTTGTCGGCGAGCAGCGCGTCGGGCAGTCCCTTCTGCGCGGCGTCGTCGACGAGCGCCTGCAGCTCGACGCGCTCGGCGCCGCCCAGCCGCGCATCGGCGGGGAGCGGCGCCGCCAGCGCGCGGCCGGCCAGGAGCGCAATCGCGCAGAACCAACGCATCGTAGGATCTACGATCCCGCGGCGCGCGGGATACACATCATTAATACGGCACATCGAGCACTCCGTTTTCGCCGCCGAACCCGTCCGCGCGATAGGCCGGCGCGTCGGGCGGACGCGTGGCGGCGCCGTCCACCGACAGGGCGTACTCGTGACGTCCGGGTGGGAGCACATAGCTGCCGGCGAACTCGTCGCCTCGCACGTTGGCGAGCGGCTGCGCGTCGGCGTCCCACGCGTTCCAGTCGCCGACCACCGAGACCCGCTGCGCGTGCCCGCGATAGTGGAACGTCACGCGCGCGCCGCGCACCTCGGGCTCGGCGCGGTGCGACCGCGACCACGCGCGCTCGAGCTCGTAGAGCACGCTCACGCCGGCGATCGCCTGGTCGCGCTGATAATTTCCCGCCGCCGCCGCCGACATCGAGTAGAGCAGGCTGTAGCGCGCGAAGATCTCCAGCCACCGCAGCGGCCGCGCCACCAGCGTCACGTCGAGCGACTGCAGCAAATCTTCGCGCGCGCCCGGCGCCGACGTCGCGTCGATCACGCCCGACGGCAGCTGCTGGTACGCGATGCCGTACCCGACCACGCCCACGAGCCAGCGCGTCGGCCGCACCGTCAGCGCCACGTCGACGCGGTGGCGATCGAGCGACGCCCGCGGATCGTTCGCGGCCAGGTGCAGGAACGTGTAGCCGAAGTCGAGCGCGACCGCGGCGTGCGCGCGCAGGTGGAGCCAGGCGAGCGCGCGCTGCTCGACGTCGCGCTGCTCGAAGCCGAGCTGGGCGAAGCGCAGCGGATCGGTCCAGACGCGCGCGTCGCCGCGATAGACCAGCGTGAGACGCGCGCGCTCGCCGGCGTCGACGCGCAGGCCGGCCTCGCCGCCGCCGAGGTGGAACGTGTCTTCGGGAAACGCCGACGCGCCGTAGTATTCGTACAGGGCCGCGGCGTAGAGCGTGACCGGGCCGATCGGCGGCGCGCGGTACTCGAGGCGCAGCGTCAGATCGCGCAGGTCGCCGTTCGACGGCGTGACGCGCTCGAGGAAGTCGGCGCCGAGCGTGAGCGCGTGGCGGCCGAGCCCGAGGCGCGCGTCGAGGCGCGGCTCGACGTCGAAGATGAAGTCGGAGTAGACCTGCGACGGCAGCGTGCCCGTCGGGTGCGCGTCGAGGAACAGGTTGTCGTCGTAGCCGGCGCCGACGCGCAGCTCGGGAGTGAGGCCGCCGCGAACGTCGGCGCGAGCGAGAGTGCCGCCGAGGCAGACGGCCAGCGCGAGAAACCTCACGCTAGCGTTATACCGGGAGCTATCCGCCGACGCGAACCAGCGCGTTGCGTCCGCCGAATCCGTCGGCGCGGTAGGACTCGGCGAACGGATCCTCGACCCATTTGCCGTCGACGACGAAGGAGTAGCTCCAGGTGCCGGGCGGCAGGCGCACGGTGGCGGTCCAGGTGCCGTCGGCGCCGCGCTCGAGCGGCGTGGAGTCGGGGCGCCAGCCGTTGAAGTCGCCGGCCAGCGACACCGCGCGCGCGCCGCGCGCCGGCAGCGCGAAGCGGATCAGCACCGGCTGCGGGTCGGTGGATGCCGGTGACGCGGCCGCGGCCGGTGGTGTCGCGGAGGGCGGCTGGGCGGCGAGCAGGGGCGCTGCGGCATTTTGCCGCAAGCGCGCGCGCAGCCCGGCGGTGCACGCGAACGCCACCGCCGCCGCGCCGGCGAGCGCGGTCACGCGCGACCAGCGGAAGCGCACGGTGAACGATCGCGGCGCGGTGAACGCCGACCACCACGAGCGGCGCGGGCGCGGCCGGAGCGCCACCTGCCGCATCACCGCGTCGGTGAGCCCGGCGCGCGGCTCGGGCGTGCGCGCGCGCAATCGGCCCAGCTCATCGCGCAGCTCGTCGTCGTCCATCACAGCGCGCCTTTCTCCACCAGCCGCTCGAGCGCCGCGCGCAGCCGCGAGCGCGCGCGCACCACGCGGATCTTCAGCGCCGTCACCGGCCGCCGCAAGATCTCCTTCAGCTCGGTGTACGGCAGCTCCTCGATGTCCTTGAGCACCAGCACCTCGCGATCGGCCAGTGACAGCGACGCCAGCCCGCGTTCGAGCAGCCGCTCGCGCTCGCCGGCGATGGCGCTCGCCTCCGGCTCGGGCAGCGCGCCCGCGAACATTGCACGGGCCCCGGTGCCCGCGCACGCCTCGCCCGCGTCGCCGCCGGGGATCTCGCCGCGCCGCCGCGCCTTCAAATGATCCTTGGCCAGGTTGAGCGCGATGCGATAGATCCACGACGAGAAGCGCCGCTCGCGATCGAAGTCGCCGAGCGCGTCGTACGCCGCCAGGAACGCCTGCTGCGTCAGGTCCTCCGCGTCGGCGCGATCCTGGATCAGTCGGACGATCACCGCGTGCACTCCCCGCTGGTGGCGCTCGACGATTGCGCGGTACGCGGCCGGCTCGCCGGCGAGCACCCGCTCGATCGCCCGGCTATCCGCCGCCCGCGCCTCCTCGGGCGCCTCGACGTGACTACGAGCGGCGACGCGGGTCGGATACATCCACGCAGCATGTTACCATGCCCGGCCATGGCTTCGCGCAAGCTGTCGCCGGCGCCGCTCGTCGAGACGAGCCTGGTCGGCGACGAGCCGCATCCGACGGCGATGATCGAGCGGCCGGGCCCGGTGCTCCGCTGGGTGTTCGGCCGTTTCTTTCGGCCGATCGCGTTTCCCGAGGCGGCGGCGGCGCAGATCCGCGAGGCGGCCGAGCGCGGCACGGTCGTCTACGTGTGCCGCACGCTCAGCTACGTCGACTACCTCTACTTCACGTTCGCGTTCCTCGCGCACGGGCTGCCGCTGTCGCGCTTCGCCAACGGCGTCAAGACGCTGCTCATGCAGCCGCTCGGCCGCATCGTGCGCGGCGTCGCGGGATTGTGGCGCCGCCGCCGCACGTCGCACGTCGCCGAATTGTCGGAGGTCGTGCGCGCGGGCGAGAGCGCGCTCTTGTTCCTCAAGCGGCCGCAGACGCTGTTCGGCTGGGAGCCGGCGGGATTTCGCGGCGCGTACGTCGAGGAGCTGATCCGCATCCAGCGCGAGCGCGGGCCGAGCGGGCGGCCGATCATCTTCGTGCCGCTGATGCTGCTCTGGGGCTCGTCGGCGCTGCGCACCGGCACGCGGCGCGGCATCATCGACCTGGTGTTCGGCGAGCGCGAGGCGCCGGGCCGCTTGCGCGCGCTCGTCGGCTTCTTGCGCCACTACGGCAACTCGCAGGTGCTCGCCGGCCAGCCGATCGATCTCGCCGACTTTTTGCGCGACGAAGGCGCCGACACCGGCGACGACGTGCTGGCGCGCCGGCTGCGCTGGTATCTCACCGGGCGCTTCGAGTCGGAGCTGCGCGTGATGCTCGGCCCGTCGCGCAAAGGAGCGCGCCGCATCCGCGAAGAGGTCTTGCGCAGCCGCAAGCTGGTGGCCGAGGCCAAGGCGATCGAGCGCGCCGAAAATCTCTCGCCCGCCGCCGTCGAGAAGCGCGCCCGCGCGGCGCTGCGCGAGATCGCCGCCGAGCCCAAGCCGTGGATGTTCTCGCTCACCGCGCCGCTGCTGGCGTGGATCTGGCGCAAGATCTTCGACGGCATCGAGGTCGACGAGGCCGGCCTCGAGCGCGTGCGCGAGGCGGCGCGCAAAGGGCCGCTGGTGCTGGTGCCGTCGCACAAGAGCCACATCGACTACCTCGTGCTGTCGTACGTGTTCACGCAGCACGACCTCGTGCCGCCGCACATCGCCGCCGGCGCCAACCTGTCGTTCTGGCCGCTCGGCTTCTTCTTCCGCCGCGGCGGCGCGTTCTTTCTGCGGCGCACCTTCAAGGGCGACAAGCTCTACGCCGCGGTGTTTCGCGCCTACGTGCGCAAGCTCTTGCGCGAGGGCAACAACATCGAGTTCTTCATCGAGGGCGGGCGCTCGCGCACCGGCAAGCTGCTCGCGCCCAAGCTCGGGCTGCTCGGCATGATCGTCGAGGGGGCGCTCGACGACGACGGGGCGCACGCGCGCTCGGCGCAGGTGGTGCCGATCTCGATCGGCTACGAAAAAGTGATCGAGGAGAAGTCGTACGCGCGCGAGGCGGCGGGCGGCGAGAAGAAGGCCGAGGACGTCAAGGGGCTGCTCAAGGCGACCAAGGTGCTGGGCGCGCGCTACGGGCGGCTCAACATTCAATTCGACGAGCCGTTCTCGCTCGGCGACACGCTGCGCGAGGCGGGCGCGATGGCGGCGTGGAACGAGGAGGAGAACTGGGTGGTGCCGGCCGACGAGGCGCAGCGGCGCCACGCGACCACGCGCCTGGCGCACCGGATCGTCTACGGGATCAACCGCGCGACCGCAGTGACGCCGACGGCGCTGGCGGCCGCGGCGCTGCTCGCCACCGGGCGGCGCGGCATCACGCGGCGCGAGCTGCTCGATCAGGCGCGCTTCCTGCTCGCGCACGCGCGCTCGGGCGGCGGGCGCTTGTCGCAGTCGGTGGTCGACGCGGCGGGCGGGCTCAACGTCGAGGCGATGAACCGCGCGCTCGATCTGCTGGCGCGCGACGGCGACCTGGAGATCCGCGGCGGCGGCGAGACGCTGCCCGACGGCGAGATCTACACGGTGCCCGACGAGCGGCGGCCGCGGCTGGCGTACTACCGCAACAACGCGATCCACCTGTTCGTCGCCGACGGGCTGGTGGCGCTGGCGCTGCTCGGCGCGACCACCGGCGGGCCGACCGCCGAGCGGCTGGTGTCGAAGGAGCTGCTGCGCGCGCGCACGCTGGCGCTGTCGCGGCTGCTCAAGCTCGAGTTCTCGTATCGCGTCGGCGAGTCGTTCGAGGCGATCTTCGACGCGACGCTGGCGCGGCTGGTCGACGCGAAGCTGCTGGCGCCCGACGTGGTGGGCGACCACGCGGCCGGGTTGCGCGCGACCGAGCCGGCACGCCTGGCGCTGCTCGCGGGGCAGGTGCGCGACTTCGTCGAGTCGTACTCGGTGGCGGCGCGCGCGCTCGACGGCATTTTGCCGCTCGCGGAAAAAGATCTGGTGCGCAAGATCCACGATCTCGGCGAGAAGCTCTACTACACCGGCCACGTGCGGCGGCGCGAGGCGTGCGTGCGCGCGAACTACCAGAACGCGGTGGCCTACTTCAAGGAGCGCGGCGTGCTCGTCGAGCAGGACAAGAAGCTCGCCGTCGCCTCGGTCGCCGACGCGCGCGCGCTCGCCGCCGAAATCGCCGAGCTGCTCCCCGCCGACTGATCGCGCGCGTGAATAAGTCGCGCCGACGCGCGTCGGCGAGGCGTGCGTCGTGTGCTCGCCGTGATGCTCTGCGCGATGCTCGCCGCCGGCGCGGCGCACGCGAGCCCCAAGCGTCGCGACACAGCGGCGGCGGTGGTCGGGATCATGGGCGCGCTCGTGGCCATCACCGGCATCGTGCTCCTCGTCGTGCCATCGAGGCCGACTCGGCAAAGCGCGCCCGACGGAAACACACGAGCCATCTTCGGCGCGGTCTTCGTGTCGAGCGGTCTCGTCGCCGCGGTGACCGGGCTCGCGCTCGCCCGCATACGTCCGGCGGAGCGGCACTATCGCGCGCGAGAGCCGTCGGTGTATCAGCCGCCGGTCGCGCACATCGAGAGCGAGCCGCCGCCGATGCCGCCGCGTTCGGAGCCGCGCCCGCTGGCGATGCGCGCGCCGCCTGCGCTGGCACCGATTCCCTCGGGCCGCGACCAACGATGAAGCGCGCTAGTTCGTCGACTGCTTGGGCCGGCCGGCCTGGCTCGGATTCTCTTCGAACAGCACGTCTTCGGACATGTCGACCGCCTGCGCCTCGAGCCGCGCGCCGGAAAGATCCTCGGTCGTCTTGCGCAGCCGCTCGGTCAGCACCTGCACGAACGACCACAAGAGCTTGGTCGCCAGCACCGGCTCCTTGCGGATGATCTCGTAGAAGTCGCGCCGCCTGAGCATCAGCGCGCGGCTCGGCTCCTCGGCGCTCGCCGACGCCGAGCGCGGGCTGCGATCGACCAGCGCCATCTCGCCGAAGTGCGCGCCGCGCTCGAGGTGCGTGATGAACGCGTCCGACTTGTGCAGCCGCACCTTGCCCGAGAGGATGATGAACAGCTCCTCGCCGTCCGTCCCCTCCATGATGATCGGCTCGCCCGCCTTGTAGTCCTTCACCACCGTCACGTTGAGGAGCCGCATGATCTCCTTGTACGTGAGGTGCTTGAACAGCGGCATCTTCTTGAGGACCTCGACGCGGTTCGCCAGATCCGACGCGCGCGCCTGCGACTCCTTCGCCTCGCCCGCCTCGACGCGCACCACCACCGCGGTGATGTTGTCGTGACCGCCGCCGGCGTTGGCCAGCGCCACCAGCGTCTTCGGCGCATCGGCCACGTCGTCGGCGGCGAGGATCTCGGGCAGCTCGTCCTTCAAGTAGTGGTGCAGCCCGTCGGAGCAGAGCAGGAAGTGATCGCCCGGCAGCACTTCGAAGTCGAGCGTGTCGACCTCGACGCTCTCGTACGCGCCGACCGCGCGCGTGACCGCGTTCTTGTATTTCGCGTAGGGCGAGCTGTCGATCTCGTCGCGCTTGAGCTTGCCGCGCCGCACCAGCTCGTTGATGAGCGAGTGATCCTCGGTGAGCTGGTGCACCTGGCCGCCGCGCAATAAATAGATTCGCGAGTCGCCGACGTGCGCGATGAAGCCGCGCTCGCCCGAGATGAGCAGCGCGCTCGTGGTCGTGCCCATGCCGCGCTTGTCGGCGTCGGTCTGGCCGCGCTGATAGATCGACGCGCAGGCGGTCTGCACCGCGTGCTCCATCATCACCAGCAGCTCCTGCCGCGCCTCCATGTCCTTGGCCTGGTGGTAGCGCTCGATCACGTCGGCGTTCTCGCGCACCACGCGCGACACCTCGTGCACGCTGATCTGCGACGCCACCTCGCCGGCCGCGTGGCCGCCCATCCCGTCGGCCACCACGAACAGGTGGAGCTTGGGGTCGACCAGGTAGTTGTCCTCGTTTTGATCTCGCTGGCGCCCGACGTCCGTGGCGGCGAAGAACTTGAGTTCCACCGGCTCCCTCTCGACGGTGATTCGCGGTCCCCGACTGTCGCAGACAATCACGGAGATTGCAATCGATCGAGGAGGCTGCGGCCGAGCTCCTCCTGGACCTGGCGCTCGAGGCGCTCGAACGGCGGCGGCGTCTGGTAGAGCACGCCGTTGACCAGCATCGCCGGCGTGTAGACCAGGCCGAGGCGGCGGCCCTCGGCGACGTCGCGATCGACGATCGGTCGGACGAGATCCTGGCGCTGATCGCGCTGCGCGCGCGCCGGATCGCAGCCGGCGTCGCGCGCCATGCGCTCGAGCTCGTGGCGCAGCATGCGCGCGCGCGCCGCGCCGGACGCGAACGCGAGATCGTGCAGCGCCCAGAAGCAGCCCTGCGCCGCGGCCGCCACCGCCATCTCGGCGGCGTACGGCTCCTGCGAGTAGAGCGCGCGATCGGAGAAGAAGTTCTTCCACACCTCGCGCACCTGGCCGGGATGCGCCGCGCGCAGGCGATCGACCAGCTGCGCCGATTGATCGCACGCGGTGCAGAAGAAGTTTCCGAACACCACCACCGTAACCGGCGCCAGCGACGGGCCGCGCGACGGCGCGCCCTGCACGTCGACGGCGATCCGTTTGCGCGGCGCCGGCTCGCGCGCGGGCGCGGCCTCGGGCGGCGCCTCCATCAAGCGATCGTAGACGCGGCTGAGCGGCACGCCTTCGTCGAGGAGCGCCTGCGCGCGGCGGCGCGCGTCGGCGAGCTGCGCGAACAGCTGCTCGTCCGAGGCGTAGGGCGTGAGGCGCGCGCCGTTGACCAAGAGCTCGCCGGCGCCGTGGCCGAGCGCGCGCGCGCGGCGATCCAGCTCGAGCACGGCGGCGCGGTGGCGGCGCGTCTCGAGCGCCTCGGCCAGCCGCTCGCCGTCGAGCCCGGCCTCGCGTCCGGCGCGCAGCAGCTCGGCGGCGGTGAAGACGAGGCCGCGATCGGCGAGCGCGCGATCGACGAAGGCAAAGAAGCGCCCCTGCGCCGCCGCCTCGAGCGCCGCCTCCGCCGCGAGATCGGAGCCGGGCGGACCCTGCACCAAGAGGTGCACCACCTCGCGCGCGTCGCGGTTCTGCGGATGCTCGACGGCGCGCCGCGCCGCCTGCGCCGCCGCCGCCGCTTGCGGCTGGCCGAACGCGATCCACACGTCGAGCGTCACGCGGGCGAAGCGCGGTCCGCGCACCGGCTCGTTCCACGGCTGAGGCGGCGGCAGCGCCACCTCCCAGCCCGCGCCGGTCTCGACCTCGCCCGGCGCCGCGCGCGCGACGCTCTGCTGCGCCGCGAAACTCGCCCACGTGATGATCGCCAGCGCCGCGAGCCGCACGCTCCGAGTCTAGCCCGCCCGGTGGCGCAGCGCTTGCTCTCCAGCCGCCGCATGACGCCGATCCGCCCGATTCACCGACGGAGCCCCCGCGCGCTGGGGTCAACTGTCCTGGGGCTCTTGGCCCTGTTCGCCGTCGCCTGCGACGCGGGCAAGGCCGGCCCGGGCGGCGACGCGGGAGGCGCGGGCGACGGCGGTCCGCCCGCGGGCGATCTCGCCGGCGCGTGCGATCCGACGAACTGCCCCGCGCCCAAGGTCTGCCTGTTCAACGCGTGCCTCGATCCGCCGCCCGGCTGCACCGACGACAGCACGTGCGAGAACGACTCGTATTGCAACATGGGCCAGTGCATCCCGTACGGCCTCGGCCCGCGCGGCCCGTTCGATCCGAACTGCCAGCGGCTGCAAGCGATCGGTTTGCTCGCGCCCAAGACCAAGTGCGAGTGGACCGGCCCCGCCGCCGGCGATCTGTTTCCCAACCACCACAACGTGCTCACCACGCCGCTGGTGGTCGACTTCGACTTCGACAACAACCCGCAGACGCACCATCCGTCGATCGTGTTCATGAGCTACAACTGCGACGACGGCGGCTGCGGCGTCGACGCCACCAACGGCTGCTACGGCATCATCCGCGTGATCGACGGCGACACGTGCAAGGATCAGTACTCGGTCGGCGCGGCCAGCCTGCTCATCGGCTCGGTGACGCCGGCGATCGGCGACCTCGACGGCGACGGCCGCCCCGACATCGTGGCCGAGCACATCGGCGGCGGCATCGCCGGCTACAAGTACGACGCGACGTCGAACAGCTTCGTCCCGCTCTGGACCAACTACTCGAGCGAGAACGCGACCGGTTGCCACTGGGACTCGCTCTCCATCCACGATCTCGACGACGACGGCAAGCCGGAGATCCTCGAGAACGGTCCGTTCCCCGCCGCGTACGACTCGACCGGCGCGCTCATCGACGCGGTCGCCACCGACGTGAGCTACTCGGAGTTGCTGCACCCGGTCGCCGCCGACATCGACGGCGACGGGCAGGTGGAGATGGTCGACGGGCGCGAGACCTACCGCTTCGACAAGACCACCAAGAAGTGGACGCTCCTCTCGACGGGACAGCCGGGGCTCGGCCAGGTGGCGATCGCCGACTTCGGCACGTTCGGCGCGAACCCGGCGCTCGATGATCGCTCGAAGCTCGACGGCATTCCGGAGATCGCGGTGGTGACGAGCGGGCACGTGCGCGTGCAGACGCAGAGCGGGCGCGTGGTGTTCGGGCCGATTGCGCTGCCGTACACCGACGCGGCGATGACCGCGGGCACGGGCGGCGCGCCGACGGTGGCCGACTTCGACGGCGACGGGCGCGCGGAGATCGGCGTGGCCGGCGCGAGCGCGTACGCGGTGTTCGATCCCGACTGCGTCGCCGGCGCGTCGGCGGCCACCTGCGCCAGCCAGACCACCACCGGCGTCCTCTGGTACAAGGCGTCGCAGGATCAGTCGTCGAACGTGACCGGCTCGTCGGTGTTCGACTTCGACGGCGACGGCGTCGCCGAGGTGGTGTACGCCGACGAGTGCTTCGCGCGCGTCTACGAGGGCACGACCGGCGAGGTGCTGTTCTCGCAGTTCCACACGTCGTGCACCTGGTACGAGAACCCGATCGTCGCCGACGTCGACGGGAAATTCCGCTCGCAGGTGGTGATCCCGTCGAACCAGAACTGCAGCGTCTCGTGCCCCGCGATCGATCCGATCGACAACGGCGTGCGCTGCGACGTCACCGCCGACTGCCCCGGCACCACCACGTGCGCGCGCGAGAACGCCGGCGATCGCTACGGCCGCTGCCGCTGCAACACCAGCGTCGACTGCGTGTCGTCGGGCCTCACGTGCGTCGATCCGATCGCCGGCCCGTCGGCGCAAGGCAAGGTGTGCCGCGCGCAGCACCCGGTCGGCACCTCCGAGCGCGGCATCCTCGTCTTGCACGACGCGCAGGATCGCTGGGTCTCGTCGCGCCCGATCTGGAACCAGCACGCCTACGCGGTGACCAACGTGAACGACGACGGCACCATCCCGAAGACGTCGGCGTGGAAGAACAACTGGAAGGATCCCAAGCTCAACAACTTCCGCATGAACGTGCAGGGCGCGCTCGATCCGAAGGCGGCGCCCGACCTGACCTCGACGGGAAACGCGCCGCCCGGCATGCACGTCACGCTCAACTGCGACGCGTCGGGCACGCTGCACCTCGAGGCCAAGCTGTGCAACCGCGGCACGTTCCCCGTCGGTGGCGGCGAGCCGCTCAGCTTCTACGCCGGATCGCCGCCGACCTCGACCACGCCGATCTGCACCGCGATGACGACGATGACGCTCATGCCCGGCCAGTGCGAGGTGGTCGGCTGCGACTGGGTGAACGCGCCGACCAGCCCGACCGACGTGACCATGATGGCCAACGACGACGGCACCGGCGCGTCCAACGTCTCCGAGTGCGACGGCACGAACAACCTCGGCACGCTGCTCGGCGTCGTCTGCAACCCGCTCATGTGAGCACCGTCTACCGCGACCACGGCACGCGGCCTGCGTTGTTCTCGCTCCATGATCGAAAGCAGAACTCGCTTCGCCCTCGCGGGTGCGCTCTTGTGGAGCGCGTGCGGAAACGGCGTGCCGCAATCGGCGCCCTCGCGCGCCCCGCGCGGCGGAGCGGCGCCCACCATCTCCACGAACGTCCCCGGCGGCGGCGGCGGTGGTGGCGGCGCGTCGGGCGCGCCCGGCGTGGTGAGCTTCGTGAAAGTCGTTTCCGACCGAGTGGAAGACGTTTCCAGCCTCGACGCCTGGCAGCGATCTTTTTTGCGCAGCGACATGAGCGACGAAGAGAAGGCGCTCGCGGTGTGGCGCTCGGTGGTGGAGTTCCGCAGCCAGGACGAGCCGCCGCGCGAGTACCTCGAGCTCGCCGGGCACGTCCACGATCCGATCCGCGACTTCAACGTGTACGGGTACGCGCAGTGTTGTTGCGCGTCGGCGTTCGTCGAGGCGCTGGCGCGCCAGGCCGGCCTGACCGCGCGCGCCCGCTCGATCAACGATCACAACGTGCCCGAGGTGTTCTTCGCCGGCGCGTGGCACCTGCTCGACGGCGCGTACATCAACTATTTTCGCAAGGGCGATGGATCGATCGCCGGCGTCGACGACCTCCTCGCCGCCGTCGCGTCGTTCTACTCGTCGAACCCGGGCGCGCTCGGCGACGCGGCGACGCTGCAGCAGATGCGCACGAGCGGCGCGTGGCGGCAAGGTCCCGACCTGCTCGCGCGCTGCCCGTTCTACGACGCCGACGGCCTGTTGCCCGCGGGCGTGCAGGGCTGGGACGAGACCATGCACGACTACGACGGCACGGTCAGCTACACGACCGAGTACGGCTACACGCTCGGCTACCAGGTGAACGTGCAGTTGCGCAAAGGCGAGCGCTTGATCCGCAACTGGGCGAACGTGGGCCGCCACGTCAATCAGCCCGACGGGCTCGTCTGCGCGTCGGTCGACGACGTGGTGGGGCAGGGCGAGCTGCGCTACTCGCCGGCGTACGGCGACCTCGCGCCCGGGCGCGTCGGCAACGGCACGCTCGAGTACCACGTGCCGCTCGGCGACGCGGAGGTGCTGCGCGCGGCGCTCGCCGCCGACAACTTCGCGCCCGGATCGCCGGCGCACGCGCTCGACGGCGCGCGGCCGGCGGTGCTCGAGTGGCGCATGCCGTCGAGCTACGTCTACCTCGGCGGCGCGATGACGTTCACCGCGACCGTGCCGAGCGGCGGCGCGATCACCGTCGAGCTCTCGACCAACAACGGGCTCGACTGGCAGTCGATCGCCGCCGTGACCGCGTCGGGCGCCCAGCGCATCGATCTCGCGCCGTACATCTATCGCCGCTACGACTACCGCCTGCGCGTGACGCTGAGCGGCGCCTCGACGGGGATCGACGCGCTCGACGTGGTCGAGGACGTGCAGCACTCGCAGCGCGCGCTGCCGGCGCTCGGCGCCGGCGACAACCACCTCGCGGTGAGCGCCGGGCCCGACGAGGGCACGATCACGGTGCAGGCCGCGCTCGATCCGTCGCTCGCCGGCAAGGCGCCGCTGATCGCCGATTTCCACGGCTCGGTCGACGCCGGCGGCGCGCTCACGTTTCCCGTCTCGACGCCGGGCGACCTCGAGCGCCTGCGCTTCGGCGCCACCTATCGCGCCGCCGGCTCCGACTCGAGCTGGGACTACCGCGTGTCGTTCGACAACGGCGCCACGTTCCGGACGGTCGCGCACCTGACCGGGCCGACCGGCGACGGCGCCGTGCAGTACGTGACCGTCAGCGACGTGCCGCCCGGGACGCGCAGCGCGCTCGTGCAGTACGCGCCCACCGGCTCGGCGCACCTCCTCGACTTCCGCATCGACGCCGACTACGCCGAGCCCGCCGGCGGATTCCAGCCGATCCGCGTGACGTACGCCTGGGAGGAGAACGGCGTCCCGCACACCGACGTGCACGTCGCCGCCACGGCCGACGATCACTACGTCATCCACTGCGCCACCGCGCCGGTGATGAAGTCGTTCACCGTCGAGCGCGCCGACTAGGGCACGCTCGGTCAAGAAACGCGCGCGCTCGCCGTATCCTCCACCCACACTCTCGGGAGGAGCCCATGAAGAAGATCCTGCTCGCCGCCGCGCTGATCGCGTCAACCGCGCTGCCGACGATCGCGTCGGCCAAGTGCTACCACTACGACAGCTCGCCGAGCGACGTCTACGTCTGCGTCGGTAAGGGCGGGCGCGACGACTTCGCGGATCGCAACAAGGGGCAGGAGATCTGCAGCTCCAAGACCGGCTCGAAGTGCGGGCCCGTCGGCAGCTACTCGTCGTCGTGCCACTCGAACGCCGGCAAGTGCTACGACGAGTCGGGCGGCGCGCACTCCGATCTCAACGGCTACTAGACCAGCTCGTCGGAGAGCTCGTTCTCGGCGCCCGGGTAGGGCGGGTAGTGCTCGGCCAGCTTTTCGCCGATCAGCTCGACGCCGGCGATGAGGCCGTCGGCGATGCGGCCGCGCGCGAACCACTCGCGCAGCACGGTCGCGGCGCGGTGGAAGAACTCGGGGCGCGCGGCGCCGTGGATGCCGCGATCGCCGACGATGGCGAACTTGCGATCGCGCGCGGCGACGTAGAGCAGCACGCCGTTGCGCGCGCGCGTGCGCGTCAGGCCGAGGCGCGGGAACAGCCGCGTGGCGCGCGCGAGCGCGTCGCCCGAGCAGCGCGCCTCGACGTGCACCTTGATCTGCCCCGACGTGCGCCGCTCGGCGCGGCGGATGGCGTCGACCACGCGCTCCTGCTCCTCGGGCGACAGCAGCAGATCGAGCGGGCGCGCCATCACCAGCTCCCGCTCGCGCCGCCGCCGCCGAACGATCCGCCGCCGCCGGAGAATCCGCCGCCGGAGAATCCGCCGCCCGAGCGCCGCGACCAGCCGCCCGATCCGCCGAGCCAGCCGCCGAAGAACAGCGGCCACCCGCCGAGCGAGCGCCGGCGCCGTCGATGATCGATCACGCCGAGCGCGATCACGAACAGGATCGCGATCAGCCACAGCCCGGCCGGCGAGCGGCGCGCGGCGCGATCCTCGTCGGGAACCGGCGCGGCGGCGCCCGGCGGCGTGCGGCCGATGACCGCGGTCTCGATCGCGGCGAGCCCGGCGCTCAGCCCCTCTTCGAGCTTGCCTTCGCGAAAGCGCGGCGCCATCACGTCGCGCAGGATGCGGCCGGCTTGCGCGTCGGTGAGCCGCGACTCGAGGCCGTAGCCGACCTCGATGCGGAACCGATGATCGTCGGTGGCGACCACCACCAGCACGCCGTCGTCGGCGCGGCTGCCGATCTTCCATTTCTCGGCGAGCCGCATCGACACGTCCTCGATCGGCTGCCCCTCGAGCGAGCGCACGATCGCCACCGCGATCTGCGCCGATGAGTTGCGCTCATACGAGGCGAGCTGCGCCTCCAGCCGCGCGCGCGCCTCGGGCGAGAGCGCGCCGGCGAAGTCGTTCACGCGCGCGGCCGGCCGCTCGGGCAGCGTGAGCGCGCGCGCCGGCGCGGCGGCGAGGAGCGCGGCGGCGGCGACCATGGCGGCGCGCGCGATCAGAACTTCACCTCCGGCGGGCGCTCGGCGTTCGGCGCGGTGGCGTGGAACGGCTCGCGCGTCTTCAGGTGCGCGAAGTGCGCGCCCATCGACGTGGGAAACTGCCGCACGATGCGGTTGTAGTCCTCGACCGACTCGTTGTAGCGCCGACGCTCGACGGCGATGCGGTTCTCGGTGCCCTCGAGCTGCGTCTGCAAGTCGCGGAACGCGGCGTTGGCTTTGAGGTCGGGATAATTTTCGCTGATCGCGAGCAGGCGGCCGAGCGACTGTGACAGTTGATTCTGCGCGGCCTCGAACTGCTGCACCTTGGCCGGATCGTCCAG
>Ga0070741_10004999_pt1 | contig 30206 bp, 26 predicted proteins | sample Coa_R1_4_FD_66440 | JGI IMG/M metagenome (GOLD analysis project Ga0070741, IMG submission 66440) | Surface soil microbial communities from Centralia Pennsylvania, which are recovering from an underground coalmine fire - Coalmine... | ecosystem: Environmental > Terrestrial > Soil > Unclassified ... | reverse complement strand
CTTCAGCCTGTTCGGCTTCATTCTCGGGCTGTGGGCCGACAGTTTCGAGAAGCTGCAGATCGTGCCGCTGCTCATCGTCACGCCGCTGACGTTTCTCGGCGGCACGTTCTACCCGACCAGCGTGCTGCCGCAGCCGTGGCGCACAATCACGCTGTTCAATCCACTGGTTTATCTGATCAGCGGCTTCCGCTGGAGCTTTTTCGGCATTGCCGACGTCCATGTCGGCGTCAGCCTGGCGATGACGCTGCTGTTTCTGGCGATCTGTCTGGTCATCGTCTGGTGGTTCTTCAAGACCGGGTATCGGCTGAAGAACTGAAGCTTGCATCGTCTGACGGAAAGCATTCGTGCCTTGACAGCGTCTTCCACCTCCGAGCGCGTGCGCATCGCGGTTAGCGAGAGCGTCCCGGTCTCGGGCTTACTCGACAGGCCGGCCGGTGCGCGCGCCTGCTACGTGCTGGCCCATGGCGCCGGGGCCGGCATGGCGCATCCGTTCATGGCGGCGGTGGCGGCCGATTTGGCGCGGTGCGGCATCGCCACCTTGCGCTATCAGTTCGCCTACATGGAGCGCGGCAGCAAGCGACCCGATCCGCCGCAGCTCGCGCACGCGGCGGTGCGCGCCGCGGTGATGCGAGCGCAGCAGCTGGTGCCGGATTTGCCGCTGTTCGCCGGGGGAAAGTCGTTCGGCGGCCGCATGACATCGCAGGCGCAGGCGGCAGCGCCGCTGCCGGGCGTGCGCGGGCTCATCTTTCTCGGTTTTCCGCTGCATCCGGCCGGCCGTCCGTCGCAGGATCGTGCCAAGCATCTCGGCGACGTGCGCGTGCCGATGCTGTTTTTGCAGGGCAGCCGCGATACGTTGGCGGCGCTCGATGAGCTTCGTCCGGTCTGCGCGGCGCTCGGATCGCGCGCGACGCTCAAGGTATTCGCAGACGCCGACCATTCGTTTCATGTGCCGGCGCGATCGGGCCGCAACGATGCGCAGGTGCGCGGCGACGTGCTTGATGCGCTCGCCGGCTGGATCGATACGATCCTCGGGCAGTAAGCTTGCCCGTCATTGCCGTCGTCAACCTCATCGGGAGGACATCATGGACCGTCGCGCTTTCCTGCAATCGGGAACCATCGTGGCCGCCGCCGGCGGCGCGCTTGCCAATGCCGTAGCGCCGGTGGCGGCCAAAACCGCCAGCTCTGGCGTCGCAGGGCAGCGCGACTGGTCGCGGCGGCAGCCAAAGGGCGCGCCCGTGATCAAGCGTTTCGACGAGCAGCGCTGGGTGCTCGACAACGTCATCCAGGCCAACGGCGTCGATTGGGACCAGAGCCACACCGGCGTCGTGATCCGCTCTGGCGGGCCGAGCACGATCCCCGACATGGCGGAGCTGCGCAAACGCGTGAAGCGCCTGGTCGACATCGGCCCGGCGTTCGAATCGCTCGCCAAGCAGCGCGAAACCATGGCGCACCAGGCCGAGCAGGCCGGCGACAAGGCCGCGGCGCGGGAGAACTATTTTCTGGCGGCGAATTATTGGTCGTCCGCCATGTGGACCATCGACGAGGTCAACCAGAAGCTTTTAAAGCTGAACGAGAACAAGCGCGGCAATTTCAACAAGTACATGGCGGTGGCCGACCATCACATCGAATGGGTCGAGCTGCCATATCGCGGCAAAACGCTGCCGGCGATTTTCCACCTGCCGCCGAACTATCAGGCCGGCGCCAAGGTGCCGGTGATCGTCGCCGTCTCCGGCATGGACGGTTTCAAGGAGCGCGGGCTGGGCCGAAGCCGCGCGTACCGTCGCCGACTGGCTCACCAAGCGGCCGGAGATCGACGCCGACAAGATCGGCATGACCGGCGTGAGCTTCGGCTCGTTCTTCACCGCCATCATGATGTCGGCCGATGCGCGCTACAAAGCCTGCGCGGTGGTCGGCACCTGCTACGAGCCGGGCGGCGAGACCATCTTCAACCAGGCCTCGCCGACGTTCAAAAAGCGCTTCATGTTCATGTCCGGCATCACCGACGAGCGCGAGTTCGACGACTTCCGCAAGACCATCGACTGGAACGGCTACGCGCAGAAGATCAAGGGCGCCTGCATCGTCGCCTGCGGCGAGTACGATCAGCTCTGCCCGCCGAACACACCGATGCGTTCGTCAAAGCGCTGGGCGGTCCCAAGCAGCTCCTGGTCTATGAGGGCGGCAATCACAGCGTCGCGCTGACGACGGCCACCGTGAACGGACCCGAGCCGCGCAAATATCAGGCCGAATGGATGGCGGCACGGCTCGAAGGCCGGCCGTTTGCGAGCGAGCGGTGGTTCGTCGGGGTGGACGGGAATGTGGTGAAGGAGGCGTTGGGGTAGGAGGTGGCGACGCGCAGCGTCCTTATCCATTCGTCACAGATTGCTCAGCTATAACTTTTCTCGATCAGAGAAAGCCGTCGATCGCAATGGCCAGCGTGTGTTTCGAAAGGATTGTCTTGTCAAGGGCGCGAAGCGCCGCCTTCGGCGGTCAACAGACCCTTGACAAGACAATCCTTTCGAAACTTTTTGCTGCCATTGCGATCGACGGCGCAGTACGATCAAGGATCCGAGCGCTTTTCTGCTCGATCCCATCCCTTCCGCTTTTGGCGCCGCTCAAAAAAACGCCTGGATCCCCGTCTGCGCGCGGCCGAGCACGAGCGCGTGGATGTCGTGGGTGCCCTCGTAGGTGTTGACGGTTTCCAGATTGCACAGCACGCGCATGACGTGGAATTCTTCGCTGATGCCGTTGCCGCCGTGGATGTCGCGGGCGAGCCGGGCGATGTCGAGCGCCTTGCCGCAATTGTTGCGCTTCAATAGCGAGATCGCCGGCGGCGACGCCTTGCCGGCATCGATCAGCCGCGACAGCCGCAATGCCGCGTGCAGGCCGAGCGCGATCTCGGTCTGCATGTCGGCGAGCTTTTTCTGAACGAGCTGATTGGCGGCGAGCGGCCGGCCGAATTGCTTGCGGTTGAGCGCGTAGTCGCGGGCGCGGTGCCAGCAGAACTCGGCGGCCCCCATGGCGCCCCAGGCGATGCCGGCGCGCGCCACGTTGAGGCAGCCGAACGGGCCGGCGAGGCCCGACACGTTGGGCAGCAGATTGTCCTCGGGCACCACGGCGCCTTCGAGCACCACCTCGCCGGTGATCGAGGCGCGCAGCGACAGCTTGCCGTGGATCTTCGGCGTGGAAAAACCCTTGGTGCCGCGCTCGACCAAAAAGCCGCGGATGCGGCCGTCGAGCTTGGCCCAGATCACGGCGACGTCGGCGACCGGCGCATTGGTGATCCAGGTCTTGTTGCCGGTGAGCCGGAAGCCGCCCGCCACCTTTTCGGCGCGGGTCGACATCGAGCCCGGATCGGAGCCGTGGTCGGGCTCGGTCAGGCCGAAGCAGCCGAGCAGCTCGGCCTTAGCCATCTTGGGCAGATATTTGCGGCGCTGCGCCTCGCTGCCGTAGGCGTAGATCGCCTGCATGGCGAGCGACGACTGCACCGACATGGCCGAGCGGAAGCCGGAATCGACCCGCTCCAGCTCGCGCGCGATCAGCCCGTAGCAGACGTAATTGAGCCCGGCGCCGCCGTATTCGGCCGGGATGGTCGAGCCAAGCAGGCCAAGCTCACCCATCTCGCGCGCCACCGCCGGGTCGTATTGCTCCTCGCGGTTGGCGGCCAGCACCCGCGGGAACAGCTTCTCCTGGGCATAATCGCGCGCGGTGTCGCGCACCATGCGCTCTTCCTCGGTGAGCTCGCCCTCGAGGTCGAGCGGATCGTCCCATTGGAACGCGGCATCCTTGATGCGGGCGCTCGTCGGCACGTGAGTTTCGGATTCGGTTTCAGCGTGCTGCTGCGCGTGGTGTTCCGCGACTTGAGCCATGTGTTCCGCAGCCATTGGCGTCACTCCTCGGCCGACCGGCCACCGTCTGGAGTAAGATTAGGTGGCGCCCTATCGAGCGGCAAGCGGCCGTTGCCGTTAGGGCGGCATTTCGCTATCTAGCCGGTATTGCCGGTTGCCTGCGCCCGTAGCTCAGCTGGATAGAGCGCTGCCCTCCGAAGGCAGAGGTCAGGGGTTCGAATCCCTTCGGGCGCGCCATTAAATCGAGGGATTTTTGTACTTCGGCGGCGAAAGCTTCCGGCACGCAGCCAGCAAATAATAATAGCCAGCACCGCTATCGTCTTCGGTGCGTTGCGGCGGGCCGACCTGGACAGCGCCGGCCGGCCGCGTGCATCAATGGACGCGTGTCGCTCACGGACGAACGCGGACGACCGTCTTGCCCGCGCGTCGCTTGGTCGCGTTGAAGGTGGCGACGGCATCGTCGAGGGCCGAGACGTTGCCGATGTTCGTCCGCAGTCGTCCATCCCGCACCCGCTGGACGATCTCAGTCAGTTGGGCACGATCAGCCTCGACAACGAAGTCGACCGCCAGGCCGCCGGCGGGCCGCGCCTCGGTCGGCCCGACGACGGACACCAGCGTTCCTCCGGCTCGAATCAGGCCTGCGGACCGCTTCTGGATGTCGCCGCCTATGACATCGAACACCAGATCGACGCCGCCGACGTCTTCCAGCGTGTCGTTGTCGAGGTCGACGAACTCCTGCGCGCCGAAGTCGAGCACCTTCTGACGGTCGGCAGCGCGTCCGGTACCGATGACGTAGGCGCCGGCCTCACGTGCGAGCTGCGTCACCATCGACCCGACTGCACCGGCCGCGCCGTGCGCGAGGACGCTCTGGCCCGCCTGAAGACGGCCGTGCTGGAACAGCCCCTGCCACGCGGTGAGACCCGAGATTGGCAGGCTCGCGCCCACCGTGAAGTCGACGTCGCCCGGCAGCGGCGCGAGGTTGCGTGCCTCGATGGCTACATACTCCGATAGGGTGCCGTCGCGATACCAGTCGGCGAGACCGAACACTCGCTGTCCTACCGACAGTCCCGTCGTGCCGTAGCCGAGAGCGGTGACCACTCCGGCCAGCTCGTGGCCAGGGATCGACGGTGTTCGGTCACGGTCGCGGCGATCGGTCCAGGTCGAGGGCCACGTCAGCTCAGTCGGGACGAATCCCGACACATGAATCTGAACGATGACGTCGTTTATCGCTGCCGGCGGCTCGGGCCGCTCCACCAGCTTCATCCCGGCCGTTCCCGCAGCCTCGTCCGTCACCACGATTGCCTTCACCGAAATTTTCTCCCCGGTTATTTGTAGGCGCTCGCTATCCGACCGAACCTTATCTGCCATCTCCTGCCAACGAGCCGGCCGGCGGCCCGGGTTGGGAACAGATTGTCAAGCTGTATCGAGTCACACTGGATCAGCCGCGCTATCGTTGAGCAGGAGGCCGGCGACCAAACATCTTTGGGTTTGCGGATACTCAATAAACGAATTTTTCGTGTTCCATTTTTCCGTCTGACCACTCGTGAATGGCCACCTCGCTTACGTTGAGCGTACCCCAATCGGCATGATCGATGTCAATGCGATAAACGATGAACGCCTTGTTGCCAGAAATCACGCAGCCGTCGCAAGCAAACGTTCTTTTCGCCTTGATCTTTGAAATAAAGTCCTTCTCGAAAGCACGACAGGCCGCCTTGCCAACTCGCGGCGGCTGCTCGTTTTCTTGCATGGTCACGTCGTCGACATAATATTGATCGATAGCGTCAAGCGATTTTCCCGCGACAACCTTTGCAGTCAAGTCGTCAACTGCCGTTTTGAAGGTCTGGGCGTTCATAAAAGCTCTCCTGTGGCTGGCTTCGTAAAAAAAGCACGTCCATCGGCTAGCAAAAAGGCATAATTTTGCGCCTGCCATCTTTGCCGATAAATCGTATGAGCCTGCACTAAGCTATCGTTATGTAGAATGGAGCTGTCGGGCAGCCAATCGAAACGGCGCCGATTGCAGCAAATCAGCACAATTTAGGACAAGCAGGCGCAAATTTTGGCGCAACAAGAGTCTTGAACCCGACTCCGCCCCAGGAAATCTCAAAGCAAGCGACGGTCATATTTGGCTCTGATTATCCGCCAGCATAGCGTGTTGATACTAACTCGCCCGAATCCTCCTTCTAGCAATCATCGTCTGGCGAGCTAATTAAAGGGTGACTCGCTTCTTATCGCGAGAAGCTGGTCGTCCAACGTGGAGCTACATCAGCTTCGATATTTCTGGCCCTCTGACAGGAAATGACCGTGCCGCGCAGCGAGACGCGGCGGCATCGCAATCATCCGGTTAGAGGAAGAATTCGGCAGCTCATCTTTGGGCGCGGCCAGTGCGGACCAGTGACTCTACGCGGATTTCTCATCCGGCCAGCCTTGGCGCGGATCGGGAGATGTGTGGCCGTTGCAAACGCAAAGCCAGGAAATTCCACGTTGGCGGTTCGAGCAGCGACAAAAACCAGCAGCAAATGGAGTGGTTCATGCGCACTCGCAATGTTCTCATCGTCACCGCCATTATAATCCTGGCGATAGCGGTGAAGCTGTTTGTTGCCCCGCCAAAGCAAGCCGAAGCCGTCCTGCCCAGCAGCATGAACGTGCTTCAAATGCACACCCATTATCCGAACATGAAGAACATGCCCGCTCAGAAAATGGACGATATGTCGCTTGTCTTCTCCGAGAAAGATTGAGGCGCGATCGATCTTGCCTGGCTGCCGCGCTTCCCGTCGCTGCCGACGCCCCTAGGCCGGGTCGTTCGGAGGAGCGCTTTGTTCGCCGAAGGGTTCGGCTTGAAAACAGGTCTTTTGTCGCACGCTCAGGCAATAAGACCATGGCGCCGAGACAGGAACGTCCGGCGGGGCGTCATCGAGTGATATGCGCCGCGCTTTCCGCTGCGGCCGCTTCCCTGCGCGCCCACCGGATAGGCGCGCTGATTGTCGTTGCCGGGGTTATGAAGCCGCGATACGAGGTCAATAGATTTATTACAAGATTGTCGGATAGTGGACCTAGCAGTCTCTAAAGAGGCTGCTCTATGCCACAGAAAAATTCTTTTTCTGTGGTGTAGTCGCCTGCTCTTATTTTCACCAAAGCGGGTGGGAGAGGCTTGGGGAGAAAAGCGGGATGCAACCTTTTGATTGGAATACGGCGAGCGCCGAGGACAAATTGAGTTTTCTTCGTCTTTGGGCCCAAGAGCTGCAGGCAACATTGAGTCAGTTGAACGATGCACTGGGTCGCCGTAGCTCTGACATCAACGACATCTCCAGACGCCTGGTTAAAGTCGAAAGCCGCGTCGGAATCACTTGACGTGCGCTGCGTCGCAAAATCACCCCTTGCTTTCCGGCGAGCGGCTAACTTCTGCCGGCAGCCAAACCCTTGATCTCGCGACTGACCGTGGGTCGCCGACCTGCCTCCGGATGGACATCGTTCCTCCGAAACAGCGAAGCAGCCTCACCTCGGGCGCGCCAGTTGGTAACCAGACCATTAATACAACCGCAAGAATTGTGTCGGACGATGCGCCGCCCCGACGGATGAAGAGCTCGCCTCATGGCGCCGCCTGATTCGGTCCAGTCTTTTGATGCCCGCCTGTCGCTCTACGCGCTGGACGATCGGGCGCGCCGCGTTCTCGCAGAAACATGGCCGGTGATCGCGCCGACGCTCGAAGGCGCCATCGATGAGATCATGGCGGCGGCGAGCCGGCTGCCGGGAGTCGGCGCGGCGATATCGCAGAACCTAGCCGTGCTCAAAAAGCTCGAACTGGCGCATCTGCAGGCGCTGTTCGGCGGCAAGCTCGATCAGCAGTATGCGCAATCGTGCCGCCATACGGTGCTGCAGGAGGCCGCGATCGGGCTCGACGCGCGCATCCGCAGCACCGCCGGCTGTTATGTGCTCAAGGCGGCGCTCGATGCGCTCGCCCGCAAGCACCGGCTGTCACCGGGCCGGCTGGTCGAGCGCGCCAAGGTCGTCTCGCAGGTGCTCAGCTTCGACGTCGCCAACGCCATGACCTTGCACCGCCAGGCGCGCGACCAGGCGACGCTGGAGCGGCGCCAGGCGATCGACGCGGCGATCGGCGATTTCGCCGGCGCCATCGGCGAGGTGGTGGAGGCGATCAAGGAAGCCTCGGCGTCGCTGGCCGCGACGTCGGAAACGCTGACGCAGATGACCGGCGACACCCGTGGCCGCATGGCGGCGGCTTCGTCCGCGTCCGCCGCCACGGCGCGGCGCATGGATGCCACAGTCACCGCCACCGAGGAATTGTCTGGATCGATCGAGGAGATCGGCCGGCAGGCGGCGCGCGGCCTCGACATGGCGCAGTCCGCGGTCGGCGACGCCGAGCACAGCCAGGCCGCGATCCGCTCGCTCGACGCGGCCGCCGAGCGCATCGGCTCGGTGGTCGACGCCATCTCGGCGATCGCGGCGCAGACCAACCTGTTGGCGCTCAACGCCACCATCGAGGCGGCGCGCGCCGGCGAATCCGGCCGCGGCTTTGCGGTGGTCGCCGCCGAAGTGAAGACGCTCGCCAACCAGACCTCGCGCGCCACCGAGGACATCTCGCGGCAGGTCGCCGCCATTCAGGAAGCCACCAAGCGCTCGGTCGGCGAAATCGCTTCGATCGCCCGCGCCATCGGCGACCTGACCGGCGTGTCGACCAGCATCGCCACCGCGGTGGAAGAGCAGAGCGCCACCACGCGGAGCATCGCCGAAAGCATTCACGGCGCCGCCGAACATACCGGGCAGGCCTCGACGGAAATCGAATCGGTCGAGCAGGCCGTCGCCATGGGCGCCAATGCGGTCGGCGACATCACGACCTGGACGGCGCGGCTTTCGTCGCGCGCCAAGGATCTGGAGACCAAGGTGGCGACGTTCTTTTCCCGCGTGCGCGCGGCGTAGCGCGGGATACACGCGGTCGCGCGACGTCCGCTTTCACTGATCCAGATGAATATTGTTGTCGCGGATCACCCGGCCCCAGCGCGCGATCTCGCTTTTTAGGAACGCTTGCGCCGCCGCGGGCGTGCGCTGCTCCTGCGGGAACGGCGTGACACCCTGCGCCGCCCAGTTCTTCACCACGGCCGGATCGGCGACCGCGACCTGCGCCGCGGCATTGAGTGTGTCGATCACTGGCTTCGGCGTCTTGGCCGGCGCAAACAGCGCCTGCCAATAGACGAAGTCGAGCTTTGGGCCGAGCGCATCGACAAAGCTTTCGACGTTGGGCAGCTGCGGCAGCTTCTCCTTGCTGGTGACGCCGTAGGCTTTGAGCTTGCCGGTTGCGACCTGCTGCACCACCGATTGCGGCGTGGCGAAGAACAGATCGACATGGCCGCCAAGGAGATCGGTGATTGCCGGCGCGGCGCCGCGATACGGAATCTGATCGAGCTGCACCTTGGCTTCCTGCGCCAGCAGCGTGGTGGCGAGATGGCCGGTGGCGCCGTAGCCCGGGATGGCGGCTTTGAGCCGCTGCTTTTTCATCAGCGCGATCAGCTCCTGCAGATTGTTGGCCGGCAAGGTGGGGCGGCCGACCAGAACCAGCGGATTGCGGTTGACCAGCATCACGGCGGCGAAATCGTTCACGGTGTCGAACGGCAGGTTCTTGTAGAGCGAGACGTTCGCCGAGATCTGCAGATTGTGCAGGATCAGCATGTAGCCGTCAGGCGCGGCGCGCGCGACCTTCTCGGTGGCGATGATGGTGTTGCCGCCGCTGATGTTCTCGACGATGAAGCTTTGCTTGAGCTGGGTCGACAGGGACTGGGCGACGACGCGCGCGGTCTCGTCGGTCGGTCCGCCGGCCGGATAGGGCACCACCATGGTGACGTTGCGGCTCGGATATTTGTCCTGCGCCGCGGCCGGTGCGGGCAGCGCGGCGGCGGCGAGCGCGAGCGCGGTTGCGGCCAACGCGGCGAAACGCTTCAACGCCATTTTGTTCCTCCTCGATGTGCGTGTTCTTTGCGGGCTACTTCGCCGGAATAATCGGCAACAGCACGTAAGGTTGCCGGCCGGCAGCGAAATGCAGCGTGTTGCGGGTGGCGAAAATCGCCGGCGGCCGGTCATCCGGATCGACGTGCAGGAACGGCCCGACGCCCTTCATCGGATACGGCGCGTTGGGCAGCGCGATGTCGCTGCCGTCCACCTCGTAGTCCTTGCCGCGCACGGTGAGCGCCAGCCGACAGCCGGGCGGCACCACGATCGAGGTCGGCCAGATCTCGACGTCGAGCTCGACCGGCTCGCCGGGCGTCAGCGGCCATTCCTCGTCGTGCGGATGCCACGGCCGGTACGGCAGCGAACGCGCCGGATCGAGCTTGCGCTGCGAGGCGCGCAGCCAGCCGAGCCCGACCGGCACGCGCGGATCGTTGGAGCCGATGTAGGTCACTTCCTTGCCGTTCGGATCGAACAGCCGCAGCACCAGAAATACGTCGGCATCGCTCGTCGCCGACGACAAGAACATTTTTGCGGCGACCGGGCCGGTGATCTCGAGGCTTTCGGTGAGCGGCGGTGTCGAGAAAGTGAGGCCGTCGCCAGTGGTATCGTAAGCAAGTGTCGTGGCGCCGGCGCTCGGCTGGGCCCCCAGAGCCATGCCGTCGGGCTGCAAAAAATATTTGGTCCATTGCGTGCGCGCGAGCGGCCATTCGTCCTCACTGCGTAGCACGAACATTTCATTTGGATGGCGGATGTTGAGCAAAACACGCGGCAGCTTGCTCCACCCGGTGTCTTCGCCTTTGAGGAAATGGCCGAAGAAGCGTTTTTGCAACGTCTCGCCATAGCGGCTGTAGAAATGCGTGAAGTGCGTGTCGCCATGCACTTCCAGCCACTTCTCCTTGGAGCCGGCGCGCAAAAAGCCTTCGAAATTGCCGCGGGTGTGCAGGCCCATGCCGCCCCAATTGGCGGCCGAGAGGAGCGGCGCCTCGATCTGTTCGAACAATGCGGTGCGGCCTTCGTAATAATCGTCCATGAGCCGGCGGCGCTTCGCCTCGCCCGGCGAGTCGGCGCAGTTTTTCGCAAGCTCGGTTTCCGGCAGCGTGGCCGGGCCGGCGACCAATTCTCCCGTCACCGCGCTCTTGGCGCCACGCGTGCCGACGCCGTACTGCACGCTCGCCACCTGGCGCGGATGCCAGCTGCGCAGAAAGTCGCAGAGGATGCCGCCGTGCCGCGACAGTTCGCGGTAATAATCCGACGAGCCTTCCCAGATGCACAAAGCTGCGAGATGCGGCGGCCTGAGCGTGCCGACGGTCCACTGGTTCATCGCGTAATACGAAATGCCGTGGATGCCGACCTTGCCGTTGCTCCACGATTGCGTGCCGGCCCACTCGATGCAATGATAGAGGTCGAGCGTCTCGCGCGGCGACCACACATCCAGATAACCCGGCGAGCGCCCGGCGCCGCGCGAATCGACGCGCACGCAGGCATAACCGTCCGGCACCCATTTCTCCGGATCGACCAGCTCCCAGTTCTGATATTTGTTTGTCGATCCTTCGAGTACTTCGGGCGCCGCCTTGGTGAGCCGCACCCAATTGCCCTTGTAGCCTTCCTGGAACGCAAGCCCCTTGGCGTACGGGCCATAGCTGAGGATCGCCGGATAGTGTCCCTCGCCGACCGGCCGAAACACGTCGGCGCGCAGCGTGACGCCGTCGTCCATGGCGATCGGCGCATCCCAGTCGATGCGCATGCCGTCGCGAATTTCGGATTTCATGTCGGTCATGGAAGGCATCGTAGGATGGGTAGAGCGATAGCGAAACCCATCATGCAGCTTCGACGCCCAAACGATGGGTTTTGCTTTCGCTCAACCCATCCCACAAAATCAGCCTTCACCGATCTCGCGCAAGATTTCGGCGCTGTGTTCGCCGAGCCGCGGCGACGGGCGCTCGGACGCCATCGGCGCGCCGTCGAGCACGATCGGCGTGCGGATGCCGGGAATGACGCCGTCCTTGGCGGCCGGGCTTTTCAGCGCGAGCTTCATGCCGCGATGAATGACCTGCGGATCGGAAAACACCTGGTCGAGATCGTTGATCGGGCCGGCCGGAATGCCGGCGGCTTCGAGCTTTTCCAGAAGCTCTTCGCGCTTGCAGCGCGAGGTGAGCGCGCACAGCTTGCCGACCAGTTCGGCGCGATGGGCGAGCCGGCCTTTATTATCCTTGTAGGCGGCCGCCTCGGCCAATTCGGGCGCGCCCAGGATGCCGCACAGCTTGACGAATTGCGCGTCGTTGCCGGTGGCGATGATGATGCGGCCGTCGGCAACCGGAAATTCCTGGTAGGGCACCAGATTGGGATGGGCATTGCCGATGCGCTTGGGCACCTCGCCCGAGACCAGATAATTGAGCGCCTGGAACGCCAGCGTGCCGACCGTGGAGTCCACCAAGGCGGCGTCCACATAGCCGCCGCGCCCGGTGGTTTGCCGCCGCACCAGCGCCGCCAAAATGCCGACCGTGGCGTAGACGCCGGAAAAGATATCGGCGATCGGCACGCCGACCCGCATCGGCGGCCCGTCCGGCGATCCGGTCATGGCCATGATGCCGCCGATGCCCTGGGCCATCAGATCGTAGCCGGCGCGCGCGGCCGACGGCCCGGTCTGGCCGAAGCCGGTCACCGAGCAATACACCAGCCGCGGCATCGACGGGGCGAGGCTCGCGTAGTCGAGGCCGAATTTCTTCAGGCCGCCGACTTTGAAATTCTCGATCAGCACGTCGGAGCGGGCGGCGAGCTTTTTGACGATGCGCTGGCCCTCGGGGCTGTCGAAATCGAGCTCGATGGAGCGCTTACCGCGATTGGTGCAATGAAAGTAGGCCGCCGACAGGTGGCCGCCATCCGCCCCTTCGACGAAGGGCGGGCCCCAGGCCCGGGTGTCGTCGCCTACGCCCTTGCGCTCGACCTTGATCACGTCGGCGCCGAGATCGGCCAGCATCTGACCGGACCACGGCCCGGCCAGAATACGGGCAAGCTCCAGAACACGCACACCAGCCAACGGACCCGGCATCGGCAACCCCTCGTCAGGCAAAGCGCCGCGCAGCAAGGCGAAACCGCACCGCCGCGCCGGCGTTAACTGGCGCAGGCCGGCGCGTTTGTCCACTGCGGCCGTTTCGGCCCCGAAGCGTCGCCGTGGACGGCCTTAGGGTTAGCGCCACCGTCAGCTTGTCACCGCGGTTCCGCATCATTAGCTACAGGGCTGCCGAGCGGAGGGATGACGGCTTTGGCGACTTCATTCTTCAGCGACATGCTGCAAAGCATCGCCGACCGCGGCCGTGCTCTGATTCATCGCCGCGAGCCGGCGCGCGAGCGTTCGGCCGGCCTCGTCGAATTGTGCGAGGCGCTGTTGTCCGGCCGCGGCGAAGCTTCCGGCGTGGCGCTGGCGCGCGATATTCTGGCGCGCTACGCGACGCTCACCATCGGCCCGCGCATCGCCTTCTTCGAGGCGCTCGACACCACCTTCGGCCACGACCGCGCCCGCATCGATGCCGCGGTCGCCGCCTGGAAGCAGGCGCCGTCCGCCGCCACCGCCGCCGAGCTCAACCGCGCCAGCGAGCCGCGCCGCCTCGAACTGTTTCGCCGGCTCAATCTCGCCCCCGGTGGCACCACGGCGCTGGTGCGCATGCGCGAGCAGCTGATGGACGCCATGGATCATCGCGACGATCTCGCCGCGATCGACGCCGACTTCGTTCATCTGTTCACCGCCTGGTTCAATCGCGGCTTTCTGGTGCTGCGCCGCATCGACTGGTCGACGCCCGCGGTAATCCTGCAGAAGATCATCCACTACGAGGCGGTGCACCAGATCCGCGACTGGGACGATCTGCGCCGGCGCATCGATCTGCCGGACCGCCGCTGCTATGCGTTCTTTCATCCGGCGCTGGTCGACGATCCGCTGATCTTCGTCGAGGTGGCGCTGACCCGCGACATTCCGGGCGCCATCGCGCCGATCCTCGCCGACAAGCGCGACGTGGTCGATCCGGAGCGCGCCACCACGGCGACGTTCTATTCGATCACCAATTGTCAGCGCGGGCTGACCGGGGTGAGCTTCGGCAATTTCTTGATCAAGCAGGTGGTCGAGGAGGTGTCGCGCGAATTCCCGCGCATGTCGACGTTCGTGACGCTGTCGCCGGCGCCGAACTTTGCCGCATGGCTCAAGCGCGAGCGCGCCGCAGAAGGCTCGCTCGCCGTCGACGAGGAGGAGCGCGCGGCGCTCGCGGCGCTCGACCAGCCCGATTGGTGGACCGTGCCGGAAACCTGCGAGCAGGTGCGCGAGCCGCTGTTGCGCGCCGCCGCCTGGTATTACCTGCGCGCCCGCAACGGCCGCGGCCTGCCGGTCGACGCGGTGGCGCGCTTCCATCTCGGCAACGGTGCGCGCCTGGAGCGACTCGACTGGCTCGGCGACACCTCGGGGCGGGCGCTGGCACAGTCGCACGGCCTGATGGTCAATTACCTGTACGACGTCGATTACATCGAGCGTAACCACGAGGCCTACGCGCAGCAGCGCGCCGTGGTCGCATCCAATGCGGTGACGCGGCTCGTCCGTTCGCCGATGCGCGAGATCGTGCCGGTGACGGGGTAATCGCTGCGCGTCAGTGAAGCGCGCCTGCGATCAGAGAAAACCGTCGACCACATTTGCAATATGAGATACCCATGCCCAACCTCGTCGGCGTGCTCGAAACCGTGCTCTACGTCGACGCCTTCGAGCGCGCCTGTCCGTTCTACGAGCAGGTGCTCGGGCTCAACAGCATCTATCGCGACACCCGGCTGTGCGCCTACGACGTCGGAGCGCGCGGCGTGCTGCTGTTGTTCCTGCGCGGCCATTCGCTGGAGACCGTGAAGCTGCCCGGCGGCACCATTCCGCCGCACGACGGCAGCGGCCCGGTGCACATCGCGTTCTCGATCGCGGCCGACGAACTTGCAGCCTGGGAAACGCAATTGGCCGGCGCCGGCGTCACCATCGAAGGCCGCACCAAATGGCCGCGCGGCGGCGAGAGCATCTATTTCCGCGATCCCGACGGCCATTTGCTCGAACTGGCAACGCCGGGCCTATGGCCCGGATATTAGGATGTGTGATCCCACGGCATGCTCGCAACTCGGCAATGTCTGCTTTTGGGGAAAGTAAAGCGGATAATGGAGTGCGTGCGGCAGGAACAGAACGTGGAAACAAGCTAACGCGGCGCGGGGCGGGCGCTCGCTTGCTCGCCCCGCAGCAAACGCCTTCTTGATTGATCACCAGTCACTACGGCGAAGATTTTCGTTGTAACCGAAGCTACCGCCGCCAGTGGCTCCGGGAGTCAAAGAGGCGCCACCTCCGTACGCCGGCACCATGTCGTAAGCGTAGACGCCGCTGTCGTACGCGCGCTGCGCGAACGCCGGCGAAGCAAAACCCACGGCCACGATTGCCGCGATGCCGATCAGTTTTGGCTTGTTGATCATGATACATCTCCAGCAAAGCAACTTGCCTGCTGAATTCAATATCGAGGAAAATAAGATCACTGCCAATGGGTGATAACGTGCACTTTGCAAGCACGAACGTCTCATCGGGCAAACCCAAATAGCGAGCCACGACTGGAATGAGATAACGCGTTGGTCGGCTTGTCGACTTTACGTTGGGCCGGCGCGGCGGGTGTTCAGTCGTCAGGATGACCTTGAGCGGCACGGTAATGTTTGTCGCGTCACCGGCGGCCAGAATCGGTGTAGGATTGATCTGGCGCAAGAAAGCAACTCGCGGAAATCCTTCGAGCCAACTCAAGCCTTGCGCGGCTCGCGACACCCACAAGTGCTTTCTTGCGCCACGCTTCCACGCGGGGCCTGGCCGTGGCGACTGGCGATATGACACGCGACCAGGCGCGGCCGACGACGACGGTCAAATAAGCCGAACACGCGTGAGGCACGCAAGCGCCTCCGCTCCGCTCCGCTCCGCTCCGCTCCGCTCCGCTCCGCTCCGCTCCGCCCCGCGCCGCGCCGCCTGCGCTACACTGCTTTCGTTCGCGTCGAACATTCCGACCTATTCGAGAGCAGGCGGACAGGACCAAATGAAACCGACACACCGATGACCGCGCCGAGTAAAGGTCTGCCAACGCACATCAGGGGGAAATTGAGAGCAATAGCATCGGTCCTGACTTGTTAATCCACGCCAATAGCTTGCCGTTGCGGATCGAGAGCTGGTGCCCTGAATATCGCAAAACATTTGCCAACATGAGCGGCCAACACAAATGCCGGGCTGACGCGGCTACTCGCCGCAGCAATCTTTGTCGGGCACACGACCTAAGAAACAGAAAAACATTGCGACTCAGACTGCGCTGAGTACAGTCCCGCTCTCAAGAACCTTCGAAAAGCGCGTAGCGCGCGGTTATGGCAAAAACGAGGGTCTCGGCAATGGGGATTTACGACGAATACGTAGAACTGTCCCGCCTGTGCTGGCGGCAAGCAACCTTGGCGGAAACGCCAGGTGTTGCGGAGATACTGCGCAAGATGGCGCGCGAGTACCAAGAAAAGGCCGCGAAACTGGACGGCGGCAAACCGCCCGACCTGGAGCGGAAGAGCGTCGCTTATTGAATGCCGCCATTCTCGATTAGGTCGGCCCCAGCGGATCGGGCCGACGCTACAAGCCGGCCATTCCGCCACGGCGATACCAGCACTCTGTCGCCCAGGCTCAAGATAGACCGGAGCACATGCTCAGCGGGCTATTGCGCGACCGCGAATGCGGAAAACCGGACCAGATTTGCCGGCAGGCCGCTTAGAAAGCAGGGAGGCCCCCAGCGCGAGGTTATGCTCGGCGGCAGCTACGCCGCAAACAACGGTCTCGTGCGCCGCAGCCGCTCGGTCGGCAATTCATCGACATCATCCGCCTTGGCGGCCAGATTGAGTGCCATCAGCCTAAGACGTTCGGCGACGTGTCGATCTTCACAGTCTTCCGCCAAACGGGCACACACGCGGGCCTGCCGCCGCAAGTTCCCTGCCAACATTTTATGGAGTCTCCCTACGCCAAACAAAAGCAAAGCATCTTCGGCCGGCAATTTGCACCTGTCACAAGGTGTACATCGGTTAAACCATCGTGTTCTTGCTGGAACCGCGAAAATTGCGCCAATTAGCGCTGCTGGCGGCAGTCCCACGCCCCAGCCCCTCTCTTCCCCCCGGGGGCTGCCGCTGCGTGTTTCCTCCTTATGGACGTGAGGGCTCCGCCGACGGCATCGGCGGGGCCCTTTCATTTGTCGGCGCATCGGGCAACTCGCCGATAAAATTCGACCGCTTATCGAGCGGTGGGGCGCCGGCGCATCGAGCGATCCGCTACAGCACTGTGCGCGCAGTACGGCGTGCCGCTGCAGGCGTTCGAATGTGAATAGGGCGAAGCGATCGCCCCGAGATTCGAACGCGTCGACTCAATCCACCTTGATGTGCGCCGCCTCGATCACCTTGGCCCACTTCTCGGTGGTCTCGGCGAGGATCTTGGCGTACTCGGCCGGCGAGACGGGAAGCGCCGTGCCGCCGAGATTGGCCAGCCGCTCCTGCGCCTTGGCGTCGCCGAGGATGGCGTTGACCGCGTGGTTGAGCGTGTCGATGATTTGGGGCGGCGTCGCCTTCGGTGCGCCCATGCCGTACACCGCGCTCGCCTCGTAGCCCGGCACGAATTCGGCGACCGTCGGCAGGTCGGGCAATGCCGTCGAGCGCGCCGCCGACGTCACCGCCAGCGCGCGCAGCTTGCCGGAGCGGACATATTCAATCGACGACGGCATGGTGGCGAACATCACCTGCACCTGGCCGGCAAGGAGGTCGACCACCGCCGGCCCGGCGCCGCGATACGGCACGTGCAGCATGCTCACCCCGGTCATCATCTTGAACAACTCGCCGCTGACGTGGACGATCGTGCCGTTGCCGGACGACGCCATCGTCAGCTTGCCCGGATTGGCCTTGGCGTAGGCGATGAACTCGGGGACCGTCTTGGCCGGGACCGATGGGTGCACCACCATCAGGTTGGGCTCGCGGCTGATGGCCGCGACGGGCGCGATATCGCGGATGAAATTGTAGTTGAGATGCTCGTAGAGCGTGGCGTTGATCGGCTGCGCGGCGCTCATCATCAGCACCGTATAGCCGTCGGCCGGCGCATGCGCGACGGCTTCGGTCCCGATATTGCTGCCGGCGCCCGGCCGGTTGTCGATAACGAACGACTGGCCGAGCCGCTCCGACAGCCATTGGCCCATGAGGCGCGCGATAATGTCGGTCGCGCCGCCCGGCGGGAAGCCGACGATCCAGTGCACCGGTCGCGACGGATAGGTTTGCGCTCTTGCGATCCGCGGCATCGCGGGCAGCGCGGCCGCAGCGGCGGCGAGGCGCAGAAATTTTCGGCGCTGAGGTTTCATGGCTTCCCCCTTGATCCTTGGACCTCGTGTGCACGTTACCGGTCCAATCGTTCGAGCAAAAGGGGGCCGAAGGCGCCTTCTGGCACTTGGAGAAATTTGCTGAAATTACAAAGCGTTTCCCGCCGCAGTTTGCCATTTCCCATACGAGTTTGACGCGACGTGCCAGGAGCCGCTGAGTTGCTTGTATGCCGGAGGCCGCCAATAATGACGTCCAAATGGGAGAGCTGTCATGAATGACGCCACAACGCTGTTCGCCGATGGCGCTGCCTATGAAAAGCGCATGGGACGCTGGAGCCGTTTGGTCGGCGAGATCTTTATCAACTGGCTCGCCGCACCGGCAGGATTACGCTGGCTCGATGTCGGTTGCGGCAATGGCGCCTTCACTGAGGTCTTGATGGCGCGTTGTGCGCCGGCTGCTGTGAGCGCCGTCGATCCGTCCGAGGGCCAACTCAAATATGCGCGCACGCGGTCTGGCACCGCCTCGGCGGAATTTCGCATGGGCGATGCGCAGGCGTTGCCTTACGCCGACTGCAGCTTTGACATGGCGGCTATGGCGCTTGCCATCAGCTTTATACCCGACCCCCTCAAGGCGGCGCACGAAATGAAGCGCGTGGTGAAGCCGGGCGGCCTCGTTGCAACTTATATGTGGGATTTGCCGGGCGGGGGCCTCCCAGTCGCGCCGATGTACCGAACGTTGGAGTCGCTCGGCATTGCCGTCTCATTGCCAGGAACCGAGGTCTCACGGCGCGAAGGTATGGCAACGCTCTGGGCAGACGCCGGTTTGAAATTCGTTGAAACGCGCGTGATCCGAATTCCGGTGACGTATGCCAACTTCGACGAGTTCTGGGAATCGTACAAGGTTCCAGAAGGACCGGCCGGGCTCGCAATCCGCAAGATGTCGCCGGCTGAAATCGAACGCCTCAAAGCGCGGCTCCGCGAGTACCTGCCGGCTGCCGCGGACGGCACCATTTCGTACGAGGCCTTCGCCAACGCGGTAAAGGGCCGAGCACCAAATTAGGAAGCCATCCGCGGACTCCGCACTCCCCGCCGGTGATCGAGCCCAAGGCGATCGATCGCTTCCAGGACATCCTGGTCAACGGCCATGTGCTCGATCAAGACAAGCGTGTGAAGTTTGCCGATCTGATCCGCACCGAGTTCGCCGCCCGGGCGAAATAGCAGTTTTTTACCCGGGGGCCGGCCTCTCGCCAAGAGTCTCATTCACAGCACCAGCAGAATAACGCCGCATGCCGCCAACGCCCCGGTCCAAAGCAAATCAAAATTGATCCAGCCGCGCCGGAGAAACGCCACACCGATCCACTTGTAAACGCTGACCGAGACGATCGCGATCGTTCCAAGCATCATGGCGGTGTGCAGGCCAAGCGCCGCCAACGCAATCGGAGTCGAACCGCGGGCGGTCAGTTCGTGCGCCGGCGCGGCCGCAACACAGAGCGGGATGACCGCCGGGATCAGCATCAATCCCGCGCCGTGGGCGTTCGCCATCAAGAAAGACCAGACGCCCAGCCCCACGTAACCGGCCTGCATGCCGATGCGCACTTTATGGCGGCGCCCATAGGTGGCCTGCCATGCCGCCCATGCCAGCAGGATCACCCCCGCAATGCGCTGCAGCGGTGCCGGATCGATGATGAATCCAGCCGCGAGGGCAGCCAGCAAAACGAGCGCGACCGCAACGGCATGACCCAGCGCGATCGGCACGAGCGATAACCAGACCACGCGCTCGCTGCGCCGATTGAGGCCGAGCGCCGCCGCAAACAGCCAGCCCATGGCCGGATTGAGGCCATGGAAGAGGCCAAGCGCGGCGACGGCAAGCCAAAGCCAAAGCTGGCTGGGGACCGCCATTCCGCTAACGCCGCTGCCGACCGGGCGCGCTCACGGATAACAATAGGAGTCCGACGAGCAATCGCCGTTTTCCAGGCGGACCTGGTGCGGGCGGTGCCCCTTCGGCCAGTCGATGAAGAATTTCGGATCGAACGCGATGCCGCCCTCCGCCTTCGCGTCCAGTTTTACCATCCAGCCGTCGATCCCTTCGGGATAGAACTGCGGATCGACCGCCCCATAAAGCGAATTGGTGAAGTACACGCGACGGCCGTCGCGGCTGACCTCGACCATCTGCGGACCGCCGTTGAGCTTGCCGTTCTTGGCGCCCGGATGGCTCGCGCGCGCCACGATGCCGCCGATCCGCACCTTGCCGGCGAGCTTGGGATTGAATGGATCGGAGACGTCATACTGCTGCAGGTCGCCGGTGCCCCAGCAAGCCACGTAGAGAAAGCGGTCGTCCATCGAAAGATCGATGTCGGTAACCAGCGGCGGCACCGCCTTGAAGCCCTTGAGCACCGGCGGCAACAGATCGGGATCGGCCGGCTCCGCCGGGATGGAGATGATCTTCTTCACCGCCCATTTGTCGCCGGCGCGATACCAGGTCCAGATCGAGGACGACAAATCCTTGAGACTGATGACGCAATTGACGAAGCCGTGCGCCTTGGTGGGGTCGTGCGCCGGGCGCAGCTCGAACACCAGCTGATGCTCCTCGCCGAAGTCGATTTCCTGCAGATGCCGGCGTTTGGTGAAATCCCAGAAGTGCAGCCGGCGGCCGTATTTGCTGCCCAGCAGAATTTCAGGAACGAGGCCGTTCTCGAATGTGTCGGGCGTGCCCCATTCGCTGGTCACCATGGTGTCATAACCGAGATGCCACCAAGCGTCGTAGCCGAGCAGCTGCGGTCCGCGGTCGACTTCCCAGCGGCCGAGCGGCTCGAACGTTTCCTGATCGATGACGAAGACACCGCCCGGCGCCTTGCCGTCCTTGTTGCCGAGCGCGGCGACATAGATGCCTCCGGGTCCGCAATGCACGGTGTGCGGTCGCGTGTAGCCGGTCTTCTCGGCGAGTTCTTGCGGCTCGATCACCTTGACGATTTTGGGCCGGCGCGGGTCGGGCTTGGTGTCAAGGATGTAGATTCGCGATGAACGCAGCCCCGGCACAACCAGATAACGCCGCTCGACATGCGGATGCGGAGCGTTGGGGCAAAGACAGGACGAACAGGCGTTCCAGCCAAAATGGTGAAATTCATCGCCCGGCTGGGTGGCCGGCACCGTGCCGACGATCTGCGAATACGATGACGATTTGGGATCGACATCGACAACCGCGATCGCGTCAGCCGTTTTGCGGTCCGGATCGAACGCCGCCACATAGGCCAGCGTTTCGGCCGGTGCCTTGGCCGCCAAGCGAGGAGAGGGATAAAAGCTCGGATCAGGTTGCCATGTCGCTTGCCATGTCGCCATTGTCGCCTCCCGATGTTGCGCAACCACATTGTCCCGGACGCTGTCGGCATCCGTGACGGCAGAATTCGGATTGTCTCAACGATGAGGTTGCCTGCCGACGGCAGCATGGCTGTCGGTCGCCCTGGAGACTTCGGCATGTCTCCTGACAGCTCTTCAATCAAGCCAAGCTTTATATTCAGTCAGGCAGGCTATGTTTTTCCAGGTGCTGACGCAACCGGTCGCGGCAACGGGTCGCGGCCGATAATCGGAGCAAATCGGACATTTGCTGGCAGCGCTGAACCAATGGATTGTGGCGACAGACCTTAGGATTTAGCTAGGCGAACAAAGAGTAATAATGTGCAGGAGGAATCGAAACGATGCTGATCGCGTTGACCGGCGCAACAGGTTTTATCGGCCGCTACCTGCTTGGCGAACTGCCGAAGCACGGTCATCGCGTCCGTGTGTTGCTCCGCTCTCCGATTGCCGCAATGCCATCGCACGCCTCCGCGGTGATCGGCGATCTGCGGTATCCGCAAAACCTGGCGGCGGCGCTCGCCGGGGTGGATGCGGTGATCCATTCCGCCGGACTGGCGCATGCCGCTTCGGGCCTGCCCGAGGCGGATTACAGATCCATCAATGCCGCCGCGACAGTTGCTCTGGCGCGAGCGGCAGAACGCTCAGGCGTCTCGCGCTTTGTATTTCTGTCCTCGATCCGCGCCCAATGCGGCCCCGTCGCCGACGCGGTGTTGACCGAGAGTGCCGAGCCGAGGCCGACCGATGCGTACGGCAAGTCGAAGCTGGCGGCCGAGCTTGGCCTCGCCGAGCTTAAACTCGACTGGGTCGCATTGCGGCCGGTGTTGGTGTACGGCCGCGGTGTCAAAGGAAATATGGCTCAGCTCGTCAGACTGGCGCGGTCGCCCTGGCCGCTGCCGCTCGGCACCATCACCGCACGGCGCTCCCTGCTGGCGCTGGAAAATCTGGCATCGGCCATTGAGGTCGTGCTTGCGGCAGCCCGGCCATTGCGACGAGCCTACATTGTCGCCGACCGGGACGCGCTCACGGTTGGACAAATGATTGCGGCCATGCGCCAGGGACTGGCGCGAAAACCAAACGTGTTTCCCTTTCCTCCGGCTTTGCTCGGCGCGCTGTCCCGCGCTGCCGGCCAAGGCGAGGCTTACAGCCGCGTCGCTGGCCCGTCGGTGGCCGATCCTTCCGCCTTGATGGGACTGGGGTGGCGCCCTGCGGTGGAGACGATGTCCGGGTTGCGTGTGTTGATGCGTGATATCGAAGCGGCGTGACGGCCACGCCTCGGCAGCGCCGAGCTCGTACGGTTTGTGCGCGTACGTCCTGACATCGAACTTTTAGACGAATGACGCGATCGTTTACGTCCGCGTTACGGCTCAAGCGCGCGAACCGCCGCCGCAGCGCATGCGGGTCATTAACGTCGCGGTTCCATCATTTCGCCGACAGGCGGCGACCGGTAAGGTTTTGGCTGCCTCGCGATTCGACGAATGTAAGCATTTCAATGCTCTGCCCCGATTGTTGCTGTTTTATCACTTAACGCGAATTTTTGGCGGCCGATCGGCAAATTGGGCAATCTGCCATCTTTGCCGCGTACAAAAACCGCACGTTCGATTCGCATAGGGGAATTCGATCATGCAAAAGCTGTTAGGCGCCGCTGCGGTGACCGCGCTATTGCTGGGAATGTCCGTCGGTGCGCAGGCGGCCGATCTTGGGCCTGCTCCCGCGCCGGCCTATAAGGCGCCGCCAGTCTACGCGCCGGTGTTCAGCTGGACCGGGTTCTATCTCGGCGGCAACCTGGGCGCGGGGTGGAGCAACGGCAACCTGACCGACAGCGTGTTCGGCCTGAGCTGGAACACCAACAACAACGCGACCTTCGTTGGCGGCGGCCAGGTCGGCGCCAACTATCAGTTCAACAGCTTCGTCGTCGGCGTCGAGGGCGATTTCGACTGGTTCGCCAACAACAATAATTCCGCCTCCGTCACGGCGCTCGGCACGACGGTGACGGGCAGCAACAACGGCCGCTGGCTCACCACGCTGACCGGCCGGCTGGGCTACGCGGCCGGTCGCGTGCTGGTCTACGGCAAGGGCGGCGGCGCATGGGTGGGCAGCGACAACTTCACCGTGACCAACGTGGCGACGGGCTCGTCGGTATCGTTCGCCAACAACAACACCAACACCGGCTGGACGGCCGGCGGCGGCATCGAGTGGGCGTTCTACAATAACTGGACGGCGCGGGTTGAATACGACTATGTCGGGCTGAGCGACACCTCGTTCACGATCCCGGCCACGTTCCCGGTCGTCGGCGGCGACGTCTTCACCAGCCACAATCGCAACATCCAGATGGTGACGGTCGGAATCAACTACCTGTTCAACTGGGGTCCGTGAAGATCGCGCCGGAGCGACGCGATCAGGGTCGATCCGCGCCGCGCCGAAGCCTGGAGCGCGCCCACACTTTGAAGAGTGTGGCGATTGTTCCGGCTGGATAGCGGCGGCGCGGAACGCCGAACGGCCGCGCGGGGCCGTTTATTTCCGCCAACCCGACGGCAATCGGCCGAGCTCGCAACACTCGGTCCTGGCCGACTATTTGAGTGCACAAGCGCGCGGCGGCGCTCCGCCGATCGAGAACAAAATCCCGTTTGTTTTAAGTTCGTGCCACGGCGCCGCGGCCGTCTGGTTAACGCCGTGTCCGCTTGGCAAATTAGAAGATGAATGCGCGAATCGACTTTCGCAAAATTGCTTGATTAGAACGATCTTTGCATAAATCACCGGACAGGAGGCGGTGCATTATCCGTCGGCGCAGGATTTGTTGGTGGCCCCTTTGGTCTGTTCGCGACGCCGGAATGGGGGCTGCTATCATACGTTTGACCTTTGCACGGTGTCAGGAGCGCTTCGTTCCGGTTCGGGGGCGCGCCGCATCTCGTGTGTGTACCAAAAGACATTGTCGCTGCACCTAAGAACACTATCAGACCGTCAATCGCATAAGCCAAAGTCGCAGGGCGAACAATGAATTTCCATGGCCCCGCATCACAGGAGCCGCATCCATTTGGAAAGGAAAGCACCCGTGAGTACAAATGAAGAAGGCGACCGGCGCAATTCCCTCAGCCGCCGCAATATTCTGCTCGCCAGCACGTCGCTTGCCGCCGCATCGGCGCTCGGCACGGCTGCGGGCGTGCAACAGGCCGTCGCGCAGGCACAACGGGCATCGCCGACGGGCAAGCCGAACATCCTGGTCATCATGGGCGACGACGTCGGCTGGTTCAACATCGGCGCTTATCATCGCGGCATGATGTCGGGCAAGACGCCGAACCTCGACAAGCTCGCCGCCGACGGCATGATCTTCACCGACTATTATGCGGAAGCGAGCTGCACCGCGGGCCGCGCCAATTTCATTACCGGCGAAATCCCGCTGCGCACTGGACTGACCACGGTCGGCCAGGCCGGCGCCGACGTCGGCATTCCGGAGCAGGCGTGCACCATCGCCACGGCGCTGAAATCGCTCGGCTATGCCACCGGGCAGTTCGGCAAGAATCATCTGGGCGACAAGAACAAATACCTGCCGACGCTGCACGGCTTCGATGAATTTTTTGGCTACCTGTACCACCTGGACGCGATGTCCGATCCGTACTGGTTCGACTATCCGCAGGACTGGATCGACAAGTACGGCCCGCGCAACCTGGTGCATTCGTTCGCGACCGATAACGACGACGCGACCGAAATGCCGCGCTGGGGCAAGGTCGGCAAGCAGCGCATCGTCGACGAGGGCCCGCTGCGGCCGTTCAAGGACATGTCCGGCGATCACCAGTATTGGCAGAAGGGCCGCGACTCCAAATACGACATGGAGACCTTCGACGAGGTTCTGGTCGATAACTCGAAGCGCTTCATGGATCAGGCCAAGCAGGCCGGTAAGCCGTTCTTCATCTGGCACAACACCACGCGCATGCACGTCTTCACCTTCCTTCAGCCCAAATATCAGAAGAAGATGAACTACGAGAGCAATTACGGTCTGGAAGAAGCCGGCATGGCGCAGCTCGACGACAACGTCGGCGACCTCCTCAAGCACCTCGACGACATCGGCGTCGCCGACAACACCATCGTGATCTTCACCACCGACAACGGCGCCGAGGTCTTCACCTGGCCGGATGGCGGCATGACGCCGTTCCGCGCCACCAAGGGCACGTCATTCGAAGGCGGTTTCCGCGTGCCATGCATCGCCCGCTGGCCCGGCAAGATCAAGCCCGGCACGGTCGAAAACGGCATCTTCTCGGGGCTCGACTGGTTTCCGACGCTCGTCGCCGCGGCTGGAAATCCGAACATCACCGAGCAACTGCTCCAGGGCGTGACTCTGAACGGGCGGAGCTACAAGAACCATCTGGACGGCTACAACCAGACGGATTTGCTCACCGGCAGGGGGCCGTCGGCGCGGCACGAAATCTTCTACTTCGCCGAGGCAAACCTCGGTGCCATCCGCATTGACGACTTCAAGTTCCAGTTTCTGCAACAGCCATGGGGTTGGCCGGGCGAGAAGACGGCGACCGACATGCCGACGGTCGTCAACCTGCGCCAGGACCCGTTCGAGCGGACGCCAAATATTCGCGGCGAGTCGCCTAATAACGGCGCCTTCGGCTATGGCCAAGACTTCTTTGCGCGCGAGTTCTGGCGCTTCATTCAGGTGCAGCAGAAAGTGGCGGAGCTGGCGCAAACGGCGATCAACTATCCGCCGATGCAGTCGCCGGCCTCCTTCAACCTCGCCGCCGTCAAGGAAAAGATCGATGCGGCGATGAAGAGCCACGAAGGGCAGTAAGCCAGCGGCGAACGCCGGCGGGTGCAAGCGACCATGCGCCCGCCGGACTCCAAAGAGCAGAAAATGAAGCCGAAGGATCGTTTATCGGGCCTTCATCGCCGCGCCGTTGTTGCCGGTCTGGCACTCGTTCCAGCGCTGTCTGGCATGCTCCGGAGCGGAAGCGCCGCGGCACAGCCGACGCAGGACGCCGCGCTGCCGTCCTGGAACGACGGTCCCGCCAAGCAGGCGATCTTCGATTTCGTCCGCGCCACCACGGATCAAGCGAGCCCTCGATTCGTTCCGCCCGAAGATCGTATTGCGACTTTCGATCAGGACGGAACCTTATGGGTCGAGCACCCCATGTACACGCAAGTCGTCTATTGCCTCGAGCGTGTGCCTGCTTTGGCGGCACAGAAACCGGCGCTGAAGAACCGCGAGCCGTTCAAGACCGTGCGCTCGGGCAACCGCGAAGCGATAGCCAAGCTGTCGCTTCACGACCTCGAACAAATCCTCGCAGCGACGCTGACCGGCATGCCGGTGGAGGTGTTCGAAGCCGAGGCGAGCGAATCTCACTTATCAGCCGATGCAGGAAGTCCTGCAATTCCTGCGCGCCAACGGCTTTAAGAGCTACATCGTGACCGGCGGCGGCCAGGATTTCGTGCGGATCTATTCGCAGCAGGTTTACGGAATCGCTCCCGAGCAGGTGGTCGGCACCATGGGCGGCACGAAGTTCGGCTACGGCAAGGACGGCAAGCCGTTCCTGACCAAGGAGCCGAAGCTGCTTCTCAACGACAACAATGCCGGCAAGCCGCAGGGCATTCACCTGATGATCGGCCGCCGTCCGCGCGCGGCCTTCGGCAACTCGACCGGCGATCGGGAGATGCTGGAGTATGCCGGTGCAGGCGCAGGCGCGCGGCTGGCGATGTTGGTGTTGCACGACGATGCGCAGCGCGAATATGCCTACGGCCCCGCGCAAGGACTTCCTGACACGAAGGTCGGAACCTTCACGCCGGCGCTCTATGATGAAGCGAAGAAAAAAGGCTGGACCGTCATCAGCATGAAGAACGACTGGAAACGTGTTTTCGCGTTCGACTAGCGCCAGTTCCGCGCCCGCCCTGCTGCACCCGCGTGCGGGCATCATAATGGGAGATTGCCAGATGTCAGGCCGGATCGTCGTCGCGATGCTATGCCTCATTTCCGCACTTAACGTCATCGTGTTTATGATAGAGATATCGATGCCGTCACGCGCCGCGGGCGGCGGCCTGACGTATCAGGATCTCATCCGCGATAGCGACTTCACGCGCGCCGTCAAATCAATCGCCGAATCCTGCACCGTCAATGTCGATATCGGCAAATTAAAGTGCCAGTGATAGACTCCAGGCCGGATGTGAAAGGCCGCAGTTGTTTGGGGCGGCCGGCTGACGGTGCTCTGGCGGTAACGGCCTGAGTTGATCCGATGGCTGCAATGCGCCAATCGCATCAGCCGCTTCTCGCCAGGCGCAGTGCGACCAACACATCTGCATCGCTGAACGGCTTCTGCAAGACGGCAATCGCCTTGTCGGTCGCCGGCGAGGTATTGGCAAAACCTGTTATCACGATAGCCGGAATGTTCAGTGCGTGCATCTCATCGAGCAGGCCATAGGACAGTTCGCCGTTTCGCAAATTGATGTCCACCAAGGCGACGTTGGGGTTGCTTTCACATAACAGACGCCTGGCATCATTTGCGGTAGCGACCGGCCCGACAACCTCGGCGCCATAAGCCTCGAGCAATGTCTTCAATCCGGTGCTGACTTCCCAGGAATCTTCGACGATCAGGACGCGGGCGCCGAAAAGCTCCGAGGATTCGGATTCGAAGGGCTCGCGCATATCGGCGGCACCATTGTCAGATTCACAAAAAAATTTCTTTGACTGAATTGACAATGTTTCATCGCAGCTATGGGCGGACAAGAGCCGAGTGGCGGGCTGTAACGACATTCGTCGCGAATGGTTACTGCGCGCGAACGTCGTGTGGACGATGTCAGTTGTACGGCGCGGTCCAAGCCTTCCACGGGTCAACGAGCAACGTGCCGATATCGAGCGCGGTGTGGAAGCAGGGCTCGGTCCCCGGTCCCGCATATACCATCGTATAGTCGCCGATACGATCCGATAGGCCGACACGATCGCATAATGATGACACGGAGGTGCAACTGAGCGTTGGCCCACCCAGCCTGTTAACGTAAAGGCCGCGACATGCTGCAGAGTCGCCGCGAACAGATACACAGTCGACGTGCGAAAACTGTCGGCTCGATACCTCGATTGTTCGCGCCGACCGCGCTCGCTGTCATCGTCGGCATTGCCTACTTTTTGTCGGCCCGCCTGAGCCTCGTCCTGCTGACCGTGCCTGACGGCGTGGCGGTTTTTTGGCCTGCCGCGGGCGTGGCTTCCGGTATCCTGATCGCGCTAGGGCCGGGCGCGCGATGGCCGGTGGCGGCCGGCACCATCGTTGCGACGGTTCTGGCAAACCTGCTGGGCGACCGAAATTTCGCGATGGCTGCAGTCTCCGCGCTTTGCAATGCGGGCGAAGCGCTCCTCGTCGCGTGGTTGATCGAGCACAACTTCGGACCGACTTTTGCCCTCGACAACGTGCGTCGCGTATTCGGCCTGATTGCGGCTGCGACGGTGAGCGCGGCGCTCTCCGGAATCGGCGGAACGGCGGGATTTATTTTCTTTCACGGCTCCGGGGCGCCGGTTCTAACGATCTGGCAGCATTGGTTCGCGTCCGACGCCCTTGGAATCGTCGCGATTGCGCCGGTGCTGATTGGTTTCGCATCGGCAATTCGCAATCCGCCGTCGACGCGGGAGAGCATTGAAGGCTTCATGGCCATTGCGGCGGTGCTCGTCACAGCGTGGCTGGCCGTTTTCAAGCTGCGACAGCCCTGGGCCGTGATCGTTCCCAGCGCGCTGCTTTACCCATTGCAGTTGGTGCTTGCAGCCCGCTGCCAGCCGGTTTTCGGCGCGCTCGCCGCGTTCATTGTCTCCCTTGCGGTCGTTTGCGTCACGAGCTTCCGCCTGGGTCAGTTTTTCGACGCCGATGTTCCGATCGATGACAGGATTCTGGCGGCTCAAGCCAGCATTTTGGTGACCTCGTTGGCCACGTTTGTCCTCTCGGCGCTGTTCGCCGAACGACGCCAGCGCGAGGCAATTATCGCCGAGAGCGAGAGCCGAATGCGTGCGGTTGTAAACACCGTGGTGGATGGCATCATCACCTTCGACCGTCAGGGAGCGATTGAGAACCTGAATCCAGCGGCGGCGCGCATCTTCGGCTATGGCCCGGAAGAAGCGTTGGGGCGGAATGTCAGGATGCTGATGCCCGAACCGTTTCGCAGCGAGCATGATCGCTACTTGATAAGCTATCTGACAACGGGCGACGCCAAGCTCATCGGAAAGGGCCGCGAGGTCACGGGACAGCGCAAGGATGGTTCGACCTTCGCAATGGACCTCGCCATCAGTGAAATGAATGTGGCCGGGCGGACGATGTTCACCGGCATCGTGCGCGACATCACCGAGCGCAAGCGCGCTGAAGACGCGTTGCGTGCCGGCAAGGCGGAATTGCAAGCCGTCCTCAATCAAACGCCGTTTATGCTGGTCCGCTGCAGTCGCGACCTGCGCTATCGTTTCATCAGCCAGGCCTATGAGCGGTGGATCGACCTGCCGCGCGAGGAGGTCCTCGGCGCGACGATCGTGGACACGCTCGGCAGCGAAGCCTTCAACACGTTGCGGCCGTACATCGAACAGGTCCTCCAAGGTCGGCCGGTCGACTTTGAATGCGAAATGGAGTTTCGCGGGGTTGGCAGGCGCCTTCTCAACATCGCCTATCGGCCGGAATTGGACGGCGCGGGGCATGTCGACGGCTGGATTGCGTCTCTGCTCGACGTCACCGAGCACAAACGC
>Ga0070741_10004998_pt1 | contig 30207 bp, 26 predicted proteins | sample Coa_R1_4_FD_66440 | JGI IMG/M metagenome (GOLD analysis project Ga0070741, IMG submission 66440) | Surface soil microbial communities from Centralia Pennsylvania, which are recovering from an underground coalmine fire - Coalmine... | ecosystem: Environmental > Terrestrial > Soil > Unclassified ... | reverse complement strand
GGGCCCGTTCGCCCGTAGGACGAGATCGTGCAGTGGACGAGCCCCGGCCGGCGGGCCCGGAGCTCGTCCGCGCCGAGCCCGAGCTCTTCCGCCAGCCCCGGGCGGAGGCTCTGGACGAAGACGTCGGCCCGGTCGACGAGCCGGGCGAGGACGTCGGCCCCGCGACGCAGGTCGAGGGCGACCGACCGCTTGCCGGAGTTGGCGGCGACGAAGAGCGTGCCCAGCCCGCCCGTGAACGGCGGTCCCCAGGCGCGCGCCTCGTCGCCGCTCACCGGCTCCACCTTCACCACGTCGGCCCCGAGGGCCGCGAGCAGCTGCGTGCACGTCGGGCCGGCGTACGAGGTGGTGACGTCGACCACCCGGGTGCCGGCGAGAGGCGCGAAGGGCATGGCGGCGATTATCGTGGCCTGGGTGAACGGCATCCCAGTCACCGGCGTGAGCGAGCTCGTGCTCGAGGTCGTCGACCTGACGGCCGCGGAGCAGTTCTATGCCGGCGTGCTCGGGCTGCCCGTCGTCGAGCGCTGGGAAGAGCGGGAAGCAGTCTGGGTGATGGCCGGCGACCGGACGCGGATCGGCCTCTGGCGGCCGCAGGTCGGCCTCGCGGGAGGACGCGGCGGAGTCCACGTCCACTACGCGCTGCATCTCGCCGAGGACGACTTCGACGCCGCGCTGGAGCGGTTGCGTGAGCACGGGTACGAGCCCGAGCTGCAGAGCTTTCCCGGCTACGGTGACAGTCGGGCGGCCTACGTGCACGACCCTGACGGCAACGTCGTCGAGCTCTGGACGTGGGACGTGGCCGGCCATCTCCGCGGCCGATGAACCGGCTCGCGGGCGAGACGAGCCCCTACCTCCAGCAGCACGCGGACAACCCGGTCGACTGGTACCCGTGGGGCGAGGGCGCGCTCGCCCGCGCACGCGCCGAGGACCTGCCGATCCTGCTCTCGATCGGCTACGCCGCCTGCCACTGGTGCCACGTGATGGCGCACGAGTCGTTCGAGGACGCCGAGACGGCGGCGGTGATGAACGAGCATTTCGTCAACGTCAAGGTCGACCGCGAGGAGCGACCCGACCTCGACGCGGTCTACATGGACGCGGTCGTGGCGATGACCGGGCACGGCGGCTGGCCGATGACCGTCTTCCTGACGCCCGAGGGCGAGCCCTTTTACGGCGGCACCTACTTCCCGCCCGCGCCGCGCCACGGCCTGCCGAGCTTCCGGCAGGTCCTCGAGGCGGTCGCCGCCGCCTATCGCGAGCGGCGCGCGGACGTCGGCCGCTCCGCCGCGCAGCTCGCCGAGGCGGTTCGGTCGTCGAGCATGGTCGCACCGTCGACCGACCCTCTTACCGCCGCGACGCTCGGGGAGGCGGTCGGGAACCTGCGCCGCATCTTCGACCCCGAATGGGGCGGCTTCGGCGGCGCGCCGAAGTTCCCACCGGCGTCGGTGCTCGAGGTCCTGCTCCGGCGCGGCGAGCTCGACCTCGTCACGAGGACGCTCGACGGCATGGCGGCCGGGGGGATGTACGACCTCGTCGGCGGCGGCTTCCACCGCTACTCCGTCGACGCGCGGTGGCTCGTCCCGCACTTCGAGAAGATGCTCTACGACAACGCGCTGCTGATCCCGGCGTACCTCCACGCGTGGGTGGTCACCGGGGCGGAGCGCTACCGGCAGGTGGTGGAGGAGACGTGCGACTACCTGCTGCGGGAGCTTCGGCTGGCCGAGGGCGGGTTCGCCTCCTCGCAGGACGCGGACACGGACGGCGTCGAGGGCCTGACCTACACGTGGACGGAGGAAGAGGGCGTCCCCGCCGAGCTCCTGCACCCGTTCGAGCACGGCCGCTCGATCGTCCGCGGACGGTTGGATCCCGAGCTGAAGGCCCGGCTGCTCGAGGCGCGCTCGCGCCGGCCGCAGCCCGGCCGCGACGACAAGGCGGTCGCGGCCTGGAACGGCCTCGCGCTCGCAGCCCTGGCCGAAGCGGCCCGCCGGCTGCCAAGTAACAGACTGTTACAAGCTGCCGAAGCGCTCGGAACGTTCCTGCTCAGCCAGCTTTCTTCGGACGACGGCCGGCTGTTCCGGACATGGCGGGACGGGCGGGCCTCGATACCCGGCTTCCTCGAGGACTACGCCGACGTCGCCCACGGGCTGATCGAGCTGCACGTCGCGACCGGCGATCTGCGCTGGCTGACGGAGGCGAACCGCCTGGCGCGGCTCGCGGTCGACCTCTTCGCGGACGACGAGCGTGGCGGGTTCTTCATGACGGCGCGCGACGCCGAGCAGCTCGTCGCGCGGAAGAAGGACCTCGACGACAACCCGGTCCCGTCGGGGAACTCGATGCTCGCACACGTGCTCCTCCGTCTGTCGCGGATCTACGGCGACGACGAGCTCGAGCAGCGGGCGGTCGGAGTCCTCCGGCTGCTGCACCGGAATCTCGCGCGCGTGCCGTCCGCGTTCGGCTGGGCGCTGTGCGCGCTCGACCTCTACCTGTCGCCGCCGAGAGAGCTGGCCATCGTCGGCTCGCCGGAGGACGACGTCGCCCGTGCGGCGCTGGCGCCGTTCGACCCGAATGCCGTCGTCGCCTTCGGCCCGAGCGAGGACGTCCCGCTGCTCGCCGACAAGGCCCGGGTCGGCGGAAAGCCGACGCTGTACGTCTGCGAGCGCTTCGCGTGCCAGGCGCCGATCGTCGATCCGGCCCAGGTCCGGACCGGGCCAGCCGAATCGGCCACAGGGGTCTGACCCCGATCGTGCCGATTCCGCAACGTTTTTCCCTCGCCCCACCGCTGGTTGCGCGCTCTGGAGCCTCTCGCCGTCTCTTCGCGCCATGTCAGGGGTCTGACCCCTGACATGGCCGGTTCAGACGACGAAGGCCTCGGGGCGGGAGGCGCCGCGCTCGAAGCGGCGGACGTCGAAGGCGGAGAGATCGAGCGTCGGCTCGCGCCCGGCGATCAGCTCGGCCACGTACTCGCCGACGGCCGGCGCCTGCTGGAACCCGTGGCCCGAGAAGCCGGTCGCGTAGAAGAACCCCGCCGGCTCCGCCGTCTCTCCGACGAGCGCGTTCCAGTCCGGGCTGACCTCGTAGTAGCCCCACCAGGACGACTGCACCGGCAGGTCGGCGAGCACCGGCAGCCGCCGGGCCGCGTGCTCGGCCACGTCCTCGAGCCGCGCCTCCTTGCCGCCGAAGACGAGCCCCGGCCCCTCGCGGTGGAAGTAGAACGAGGTGCCGAAGTCGATCGTCAACGGCAACCGGGCCGGCAGCCCGCCGTTCTCGGGCGTGAACCACATCCACCGCTTCTCGCCGGTCACGGGTAGCTCGACGCCGGCGAGGCCCGCAACCCGACCCGACCATGCGCCGGCGCAGCAGACGACCGCGCCGCAGGCGATCGTGCCCTCGCTGGTCCGGACGGCGGTGACCCGGCCGCCGTCGACGTCGATGCCCGTCACCTCCCAGCCCTGCCGGACGTCGACGCCGCGCGCATACCACTGGACGACGGATTCCGGCGAGGCGTACCCGTCCAGCTCGCAGTACGTGGCCGCGAGCAGGCCGCCGGGATCGAGCTGCGGCACGATCCCGAGCGCCTCGTCGACCGACAGCTCGCGCGACGGCACTCCGAGCCGGTGCTGCACCGCGAGCGCCTCGCGAAACCGGCTCGCGTCGTCCTCGCCGTCGAGCAGGAACAGGTAGCCGAACTGCCTGAGGTCGATTCCGTCCATCTGCAGGAACTCGTCGAGGGAGCGGAGCGCGATCCGGATGTTCAGCTCGTCCGAGAACTGAGCTCGAATCCCGCCGGCCGAGCGGCTCGTCGACCCTGCCGCAAGCGCCTCCCGCTCGAGCAGCACGACATCGGCGACGCCGAAGTTCCGGAGGTGCCAGGCGACGCTCGCGCCCATGGCGCCGCCGCCGACGACGACGACCTCGTGCGTCTCCACGCGTCCACCTTACGGGCCCGAGACGGCGAAGGGGCTCCGACGAGCCCCTTCGCTCACGCTGCCGGCCTCGAAGGCGGCAGCTGCTGCAGCGCCGTCGCTTCGAGTCGCGCCTGCCGGCGCACCTCGAGCGACACCACCTTTGCCGGCCGCGGAGCGGCGGGGCGTTCCACGAGCCGGCGACGCAGACGCAGACGCATCACGTCTCCTTCCTCTCTCGAAGGCGCCGGCGGCACGAAGCCGACGGCAAGACCGGTGAAACGCACGTCCGTCGACGCCATCGCGGCTGAAACTGAGCACGCAAAAGCAGAGACATCGATTTCAGCCTCGATTGTCAGGCGCGACGGTGCGGTGCGCCCGTTTCCCTCAGGTGGATCTCGGTTGTCTCTCCTGCGCTCTCACGTCGTGCACCACCTCGCTTCCGAACACGTGAACCGTCCTCCAGAACGACAAAGGCGACCTCGTGGGTCGCCCTCGTCTGGATCGCTATGCGGCTAGGGGACTAGTCTGCAAGCCTCCAGTCGAGGGCTGGACCACCGCCGAAGCGGAGCCGCTCGGTGACCTCGTTCCGGCAGGGATACGGGGACGCTGCGGGCGTCTGCTCGGCGATGATCTTGTCGGCGTTGGCGTTGATCACGAGAACCTCTGGACGTCGATACCGAAGGTGGAGCATAGACGAAACCTTCGCCACTCGCAAGAACAAGTTCACGATCCTTGCCGCCGCCGAGGCCGGTGGCAGCAAAATGCGGGGAAAAAGCGGAGAAGGAATTACGCCTCAGTCGAAGGCGCGCCCGACCAGATCGCGAGAGACGGCGGCCTTCGCGTACTCGGACGTGCCCTGTTCGAGGAGCTCCCGGGCGGCAGCGGCGAGGGCGCCGTACGCCGCGCCGGCCAGCAGGCTGCCGGTCGAGGCCCGCCGGACGCCTGCCGCCTCGAGCTCGCGGATGCCCGGGCCTGCGGGCAGCGCCAGCACGTTGACCGGAGCGCCCGCCTCGTCGACGACTCGGCGGATCCGGCCGAGGTCGGTCAACCCCGGCGCGTACAGGCAGTCCGCGCCCGCCTCCCGGTATGCGTGCAGCCGCGAGATCGTGTCGTCGAGTTCGTCGACGCCGCGGATGTGGTTCTCCGCACGCCCGGTCAGGATCATCGGCGGGTCCAGGCGATGCGCTGCCTCCGCGGCCGCCGCGACTCGCTCCGCCGCGAGCTCGACGGCGACGAGACCGGAATCCGGGTCGTAGTCCTCGATCGAGCAGCCGGCCGCGCCCGCCTCGCCGAGGAGACGTACGGTCTCGGCCACCCCGCCCGGCTCGCCGGGAAAGCAGTTCGCGCTGTCGACGTTGAGGGGCACCGTCACCGCGGCCGCGAGCGCCTCGACGTGAGCCACGACCTCGTCGCGCGTGGGGCCGTAGTCGAGCTTGCCGAGCGCCCACGCGAAGCCCTGGCTGGTGGTCGCCAGCGCCTCGAACCCGAGCTCCTCCAGGAGCCGGGCGGAGCCGACGTCCCAGGGGTTGGGCAGCAGGAACAGGCCCTCGCGGTCGTGCAGCTCTCGGAACCGGGCCCTGCGCTCGGCGGCGGACATGCGCCTCATCTTGTCAGCAGCGGGACAGTCCCCGCGGGAACGCTTCTGCGCCGCAAGCCGAGCTTGCGACCTCCGTGGCGTCGGCGGGCCGGAGAGGGGGACTGCTCGGCGGGCCGCCCGGCGGCGACGGCGAGGACGGCCGGCCGGGGACGCCGCCGAGGCCTACCCGGAGTCGCGACCCTCGAGTGCCTCGAACGAGTGATCGCGGAGCGGGACCGGAAGACAACGGCCCGCCGGGTGGTCTAGTTCTCCACATCGGGAGAGGGGAGGTGGCAATGAGCACCATCGGCAGTCGGTCCGACGCTCGCCTGAGCAGGAAGAGCTTCCTCGGCAAAGTCGGAGCCGGCGCGGTTGCAGTCGGCTCCGTCGGTGGCCTCGGCGGCCACTCCGCCGCGGCGGCGACACCGCAGCCGACTCACGCCCGCGTCGGCATCACGCAGCACTTCGGCCGGATGTTCGAGCGAATGGGGCCTTTCGTCGAGCCCGGCACGAAGGGGCTGGAGGCGGCGCTGGTCGACATCGGCTCGCCGGGCGGGATCATGGACGCGCGCGACGCGCTCGGCCGCGGCCCGGTCGACCTGATCGCCGATCCTGCGCTGTCCGCACGCAACCGGGACAACCCGACGCACACGGCGGGGACGACGTTCTTCGGCCAGTTCATGGACCACGACATGACGTTCGACCTCTCCTCGCCGCTCGGGAAGCCGTCGGCCCCGCAGGACTACCGGAACGGGCGCACGCCGTCGTTCGACCTCGACTCGGTGTACGGGGCCGGCCCGGTCGGCTCGCCGCAGCTCTACGACCCGGCCGACCGCGCGAAGCTGAAGGTCGAGTCGGGAGGCCTGTACGAGGACGTGCCCAGGATGCCGGACGGGACGGCGATCATCGGCGACCCGCGGAACGACGAGCACGTGATCATCGCCGGCCTCCAGGCGGCGTTCCTGAAGCTGCACAACGTCGTCGTCGACCGCCTGCGCGCGGGCGGGACGACCGACGCCGCCGAGCTCTACTCACAGGCCCGGCGGCTGGTCACCTGGCACTACCAGTGGCTGATCCTGCACGAGTTCCTGCCGCTCTTCGTCGGCCAGTCGATGGTGAACACGATCGTGCGGCGCGGCCGTCGCTTCTACCGGCCGCGGAAGGGTGAGGCGTTCATCCCGGTCGAGTTCCAGGGCGCCGCCTACCGCTTCGGACACTCGATGGTGCGGCCCTCGTACCGGGCGAACCTGGCCGGCGACCGGGGCAAGCCGTTCTTCGCGCTGATCTTCGACCCGCAGGCGACCGGGCCGGACCCGGCCGACCTGCGCGGCGGCTTTCGGGCCGCCAGACGATTCGTCGGCTGGCAGACGTTCTACGACTTCGGCGACGGCCAGGTGAAGCCGAACAAGCGGATCGACACGACGATCTCGTCGCCGCTCTTCGACCTGCCTCTGGGCGCGATCGCGAATCACGCTCCGCCGACCGTGCTCGCCGTGCGGACGATGCTCCGGCACCTGACCTGGGAGCTCCCGTCCGGCCAGGCGATCGCGAGGGAGATGGGCGTCTCGGCGCTGTCGCCGGCCGACCTCGACGAGCTGCACGGCTACGGGCTCGGCCTGGAGCGCTCGACTCCGCTCTGGTACTACGTGCTCAAGGAGGCGGAGCTGGTCGAGGACGGGCTGCGCCTCGGGCCGGTCGGCGGGCGGATCGTCGGCGAGGTGGTCGTCGGCCTGCTCCAGAGCGACCCCGCCTCGTACCTCGGCTTCGATCCCGACTGGCGGCCGACCCTGCCCTCGCGCAGTCGTGGCGATTTCCGCATGGTCGACCTCCTCACCTGCGCCGGCGTCGACCCGCAGGCCCGCGGTCAGTAGCGCAACGGTCGAACCGCTGGGACAATGGCCGCATGTCGGATTCGACTCGGCGGTCCCGGTCGGGGCTCGGTCGGCGGGGCGAGCGCGGGCGCCCCGAGCTCGATCCGAACGGCGCTGCCGAAGCGGGCGCCGACGACTGGGAGTGGGAGGACATCGACTGGTCCGACGACGCGGACCGGACCGCGCCGGACGCCCTTCAGGCCGCGCGTCCAGCTCGCGGCTCGTCGAAGGTCGGCCTGATCCCCGCCGCCCGGCCGGCGGCCGAGGCGCGGGCGCCGGCCGAGGCAGATCGCGCCGACCTCATCCACCGGCGGCGCGTCGCCGCGCTGGCCGCCGCGGGCGTCCTGATCGCCTGTGCGCTCGTGATTCCGCTCGTCGTCTTCGGAGGCGGCGGCAGCAGCGCCGAGACGACGACGGCGCCCTTCACGACGCCGACGGTTCCGACCACGACGCAGGAGCAGCCCTCGACGACGACGACCACGACCACGCAGACGACGACGGCGAGCGGGCAGCAGCCGCTGCGGCTGACGCTCGGCAAGGACGAGTCGCTGCGCCGGGGAGCACGAGGGAGCGACGTCGTCACGCTGCAGAAGGCCCTGGCGGCGCTCGGGTTCGCCTCGGGTCAGCCGGACGGTGTCTTCGGCCGGGTCACCGAGGCCGCCGTGATCGACTTCCAGCGATCGAACAACCTCGATCCCGACGGGGTGGTCGGGTTGGACACGGCACGGCTCCTGAACATGGCGCTCGCCCGGAAGGGCGTCACGAAGTAGTCGAGACGCGGGCTCTCGTCGATCTCGTCACCCGCCGGCGCGCGCCGCCGCCGGGCCCTCGACCTGGAGGCGCGGCAGCCACTCGAGCCAGCTCGGCAGATACCAGTTCCACCGGCCGAGCAGGCGCATCGCCGCGGGCAGCACGACCGACCGGATGATCGTCGCGTCGATCAGCAGCGCGACGGCGACGCCGAAGCCCATCTGCTGGAACATGATCAGCTCGCCGCTCGCGAAGCCGGCGAACACGGCGACGATGATCAGGGCGGCACCGGTGATGATCCGTGCCGTCGACGAGACGCCGAAGGTGACCGCCGCCGTCGTGTCGCCGACCTCGTCGTGGCGCTCCTTGATCCGGCTGAGCAGGAAGACCTGGTAGTCCATCGACAGGCCGAACAGCACCGAGAAGAGGAAGAGCGGCACCCAGGCCTCGATCGTGTCGACCTGGTCGAACCCGAACACGCCGGCGGCGACGCCGTGCTGGAAGACGAGCACGAGCAGCCCGTACGCCGCGCTGACCGAGAGCAGGTTGAGCAGCACCGAGAGTCCCGCGACCACGACCGACCGGAACACGACCGTGAGGAAGACGAGCGTCAGCCCGAGCACGAGCGCGATCACCCACGGCGCGGGGCCGGTGACCGAGTCGAAGTAGTCGATGTTCTCCGAGGTCGTCCCGCCGACGAGCACCTGCGCGTCCGTGTCGCGGAACGCGTCCGGAACGAGCGTCGACCGGAGATGGCGCACGGCGGCGACTGCCCGGTCGCTCGAGGCGTCGCCTTGCACCGGGGCCGAGAGGACCGCGACCGTGCCGTCGGGCGAGCGGCCGATCTCCCCGCGTCCGAACCGTGGGTCGGCGGCGAGCGTCGTCCGGAGGCGCTCGAGCGCGCGTTGCGCCGCCGGGCCGGCCGCTCCCTTCGCGACGACGATCTCGACCGGGTCGGCGGAGGCCCCCGGGAACGTGCGCGCGAGGTCGGCGAAGCCCTGCTTCGACTCGAATCGGTCGGGCAGCGCCGTGACGCCGCTCGTCCCGACGTGCATGCCGAAGAGCGGCACGGCGGCGGCGACGAGCACGGCGACGGCGGCCGCCAGGCTCGTCCCGGGACGGCGGAGGACCGCGCCCACGATCGCGCTCCAGAATCGCCCTTCCGGATTGGATGCCTCGAGCGACCGCCGGCCGACGATCGGGATGCGCAGACGGTCGACGCTGCCGCCGAGCAGCGCCAGCAACGCGGGAAGCAGGGTGGCCGAGGCGACGACGGAGACGATCCCGACGACGATCGCGCCGACGGCGAGGCTGCGCATGATCGAGCTCGGGACGATCAGCATCCCGAACATCGCGATCACGAACGTCGTGCCGCTGAACAGCACCGCGCGGTTGGCGGTCGTCGACGTGACGGCGATCGCCTCGAGCCTGTCGCGGCCCTTGCCCCGCTCTTCGCGGAACCGGGAGACGACGAACAGGGCGTAGTCGATCGCGAGTGCGAGGCCCATGCCCGTGAGCATGTTGATCGTGAAGATCGAGAGGCTGAACGCGTGCGCGAGGACGGCGACGAGGCCGAGCGCGACCACGATCGACGGGAGCGTGATCAGCAGCGGCACGAGCCCCGCGACGACCGCGCCGAAGACGAGCAGCAGGATGATCAGCGCCGCGGGCAGGCCGACCTGGAGCTCGCCGGACTGGAGGTCGTGCTCGGACAGCTTGTTGAAGTCGCGGTCGAGCGTGCGCTGACCCGTGATGGAGGCGGAGAAGTCGGGGCTGCGGTCGAGTCGCTCGACGGAGCCGACGATGTGATCCATGCCGTCGTCCGACGCGTCCGAGAACTGCACCATCGTCGCGCGACGGTCCTTCGACACGAGCGCCGGGTCATGCGTGTCGAGGTAGGTGTGGACGCTCTCGACGTCGCCAGACCCGCGGATGTCGTCCGCGAGCGCGCGCACGCGCTCGCGGAACTGCGGGGCGCCGACCGGGTAGCGCTGCGAGCGCACGACGACGATGTCGGTGACCGCACCCCTGGCCGTCGGCGGAAACGAGCGCTCGAGCGCGTCCTTCGCGCGCTGCGACTGCGGGTTGTTCGTCGGGTTTCCCTCGGTGGTGAGCGCGCCGCCGAGCAGCGCAGCGATCGCCACGATCGCGACCACCATCGCCGCGACCCAGGCGCCCACCGTCCGCCACGGGTGCCGCGCGCTCGCGAGCGCGATCGCGCCGAGCCTGCTGGACTTCACGGTGCCCCCTTCCTGGCCGTCGGTTCCATAGTACGACGGCGGACGCCCGCGCCGGTTGTCGCGGCCCGGCGGCGGACTGACGCACGACGCGTTCTTACTCGCGGGCGTGCTCGGACCGCGAGGCGAGCGTCGGCAGGGGCGGCAGCGGCTCGCGCGTCCGTGCGCGGCGCAGCAGGTGAGCGGCGAGGAACACGAGCGGGATGACGAGCGCCAGGCCGAGCAGGCCGGCCGGCAGGAGGAACCACCAGGCGGCGACCCTGGACCGGCCCGCGATACCGACCAGCGCGGGCTTGAAGTCGTTCGCGGCGTGGAGGTTCGAGCTCGGCGGCGTCCCTTCCGGCGAGAAGGTCGCGACCGGCACGACGGCGTCGACCAGCCACCGGCCGGCGATGCGCTTCACGTCCACCTTGAAGATCTCGGCGCCGACGTCCCGCCGCGCGGGGTGCAGGAGCAGGTCGAGGCTCACCTCGTCGGGGTAGGCGTAGTTCAGGTGCCAGGCGTGGAAGGTGGTGCCGCGCGGCCGGTACGGCGACACGGGCAGGTCGCCGCGAGCCCACTGCGCCCGGGTCGTCCCCGCCCGGAGCGCGGGCGTGGCGAGGCCGAAGGAGGCGGCCGGGTCGCGGCGCGCGAAGGCGGACGGGACGAACCGGTCGAGCAGCGCGTCGATCCGGCGGCGGTCGGCGCGGGAGAGCGGAACCCGCCGCTCGGGCGCCGCTCCCGCGCGGGTGGCAGCGGAGGTCGTGTGCGTGGGCAGGCTCGAGCCGCTCCGGAGCAGCACGACGGCGAGCGCTGCCGAGCCGGCGACGAGCGCGAGCGCGGCCAGCCAGACGAGGCGGCGGCGACCGCGCGCCGAGGACAACGACACCATCGTCATGGTTTTGCCGGTTGCCACGGTACCAACCGGGCGCGGCCGAAAGTGGTGCGGTGACGGCCGGCCGACCGTCACCGCCCGGTGTGTCGAGCTACTGAGGCTGCGGGACGATCCGGATGTAGGGCTTCGGCTCTTCCCACTCGCCGAAGAGCTCCTTCGCCTCGTCGTTCGAGACGGAGCCCGCGATGATCACCTTGTCCCCCTGCTGCCAGTTCACCGGCGTCGAGACCTTGTGCTTCGCGGTCAGCTGCAGCGAGTCGATCACGCGCAGGACCTCGTCGAAGTTGCGGCCGGTCGTCATCGGGTAGACGAGGATCAGCTTGATCTTCTTGTCGGGGCCGATGACGAAGACGTTGCGCACCGTCTGGTTGTCGGCAGGAGTACGGCCCGACGCATCGCCCGACGTCTCGGCGGCGAGCATCCCGTAGAGCTTCGCGACCGTCAGATGCGGATCGCCGATCAGCGGGTAGTTCGGGGCCATTCCCTGCGTTTCCTCGATGTCCTTCGCCCAGGCTGCGTGGTCGCTCTCCGAGTCGACCGAGAGACCGATGATCTTCACGTTGCGCTTGTCGAACTCCGGCTTGATCTTCGCCATGTAGCCGAGCTCGGTGGTGCACACCGGCGTGAAGTCCTTCGGGTGCGAGAACAGAACGGCCCACGAATCGCCGATCCAGTCGTGGAAGGTGATCGGGCCTTCCGTCGTCTGCGCCTCGAAATCGGGCGCGGTGTCGCCAATCTGCAGAGCCATACCCTTGCCTCCTTCTAGCTGCTTGCCGCCATTACTATCTAATCAAAAGCGAGCTGGGCCTACGCCTCGATCGTCAGGCTCTCGAGGTCGCTCGGGTAGTCGGTCAGGATCTCGATCCCGTCCCCGGTGACGACCACCGTGTCCGAGTGCCGGAAGCCGCCGACCTCGCTCGAGTACACGCCCGGCTCGATCGTGAAGACCATGCCCTCCTCGACCGGCGTGTGGTCGCCGACGTCGAGGAACGGGGCCTCGTGGTTGCGCAGCCCGATCGCGTGGCCCGTGTGCTGCTTCCAGAGCGGGAGGATGTCGTTGTCCTCGAAGTAGCGGAGCACCGCGCGGTCGACGTCGGCGCAGGTCACGCCCGGGCGGAGCGCTGCGAACGCTGTCTGCTGCGCGGCGAGCATGTGGTCGAACAGGCGGCGCATCTCGTCCGTCGGCGTCCCGACCACCATCGCCCGCTCGAGCTCGGCGTGATAGCCCCAGACCGGCGCGGCGGTCTCGGTGACGAGCACGTCGCCGGGCGCGAACCGGATGTTGTGGGCGACCGCGTGCGCCCAGGCGCTGCGCTTGCCGATCTGGCCGCGGTAGCCGGCGGTCGCCCCGTCCTGAGACGAGAGCTGCCCCGCGTACGAGGGGCCGAGCGCCTCGAGCATCGCCAGGGTCGCCTCGTGCCCGGCGCGGAGGCTCGCCTCCGCCTCGGTCGCCCCGGGTTGCGAGTACTCCTGAAGCAGCCGGTGCGCGTGCTCGCACCAGCGGGCGCTCTGCCGGATCAGCTCGACCTCGGCAGGGCTCTTGCGGCGCATCATCAGCTCGATCGGCCTCGCGACCTCGACCACGGCCGCGCCCGTCGCTTCGCTCAACGGCGGCCCCTCGTAGCCGAGGATGCCCGGGTAGCCGTCCTGGTCGGCGCCGATCGAGCCGCCGATGCCCAGGTCGGCGAGCACGCGGGCGAAGATCCGCATCGGGTGCTCCGTGCCGGGGTACTCGGGGTAGGACTCGACCCGCTCGAAGGCCGTCTCCGCGCGGGTGCGCTCCACCTCGAACTCCGGCACGAAGACCGCCATGTCGCCGCTCGTGCTCTGCGCGAAGGCAACCGGCCGCTCCGTCGCGAGGAAGTTGAAGCTCGTGAAGTACTGGATGTAGCGGTCGTCGAAGAGGACGACGCCGGAGAGGCCCTCGCTCCGCGCATGCTCGAGCAGCCGCTCGCGCCGCTCCGCCAGCTCCCCGGTCGAGATGCCCGTCGCCTGCACGCGCGAGACGATAGTCGCTACGTGCTCTCCAGTTGCGAGAACGCGCGGTCGAAGGTCGCCCTCGGGTGGGCACCGAGCACGAGCAGGCGTTCGTCGAGCACGAAGGCGGGGATGGCGTTGATTCCGAGCGCGTGCGCACGGCCGGTCGAGCGGCGCACCGCATCGGCGTAGTCCTCGCCGGCGAGGACGGCGTCCGCTTCCTCGACCCCGACGTCGGCGGCGAGCTCGCGGAGGACGTCCACGTCGCCGATGTCCTTGCCCTCCGCCCAGTAGGCGTCCATCACGCGGTCGTGGAACGGACCGTGCAGGCCCTGGGCCCGCGCGTGCTCGGTCAGCCGGAGGGCGCGCAGCGAGTTCGGGACGACGTCGGGGTTGGGGTTGTACTCGAGCCCGTGCTCAGCGAAGAACGCCCTGGTCCGGGCGATCCCGTCCGGGCCGTAGCGGGCGACCAGCTGCGAGCGCGGAATCCCTTCGGGCGGATACTCCGGATGCAGGTCGAACGGGAGCCATTCGACGGAGGCGGCGTGGCGCTCGCGCATCCACTCGGCCAGAACCTGACCGACCCGGCAGTAGGGTCAGATGTAGTCCGACCAGACGGTGACCGTGTGCTCCGGCACGACCCGACGCTACCTGCCGGCGAAGGGGCCGCGCTCAGAGCCCGACGGCCGAGCGGGTCGTGAGCGCGAACACGCTGTGGATCGGGATCTCCAGGGAGGCGATGCCCGCGGCGTCGGAGAGGACGGGATGCCCGACCGCGAGCTTGCCGTTTCCTGACCGGTTCCAGAGCAAGAGCTCGAACCGGGTGCTCGGAGGCAGCCCGCCGATCGTGAACGGCGCCAGGGACGACGAGGTCCCGTTCAGCCCGCTGCCCCGTGTGTCGAGGCCGAGCACGGACACCTCGCCCTGCGGCCCGGCGAAGCCGGCGACCTCGCGGGTGTCACGGCCGGCGCGGCGGTCGACGGCCAGGACGCGCCAGCCCGGCTGCGTCGTCAGGGTGAACAGGCGCAGCAGGAAGTACGTCGGGTACAGCTGCCAGCCCTCGCGGCCGGGCTCGCCGATCGCGTAGTAGGCCTGGCGGCCGTCGTCGTACCGGCCGAAGTAGCAGTCCCACTTGATCGCTCCGGCGTAGCCGAGCTGCGCGGCGCGGATCTGGAACCAGGCCGCCTGGAACGCGGCGATCGCCGTCCGGCACAGCGGCGTTCCGTGGAACGTCCCCGGATCGACGACGCCCTGCTCGTGGCGGTCCTTGCTGCGGGTGCCGTACTCGGTGACGAAGATCGGCTTCGGGTGCGTCAGGCCGTCGACGATCCGGCGGACGTCGTCCAGCCGCTGCTCGAACCGGCCCGGGTCGTCGTAGTCCCAGTAGATGTGCACCGCGTACGCGTCGAAGAGGTCGGCCAGCCCGCCGGCGAGCCGCTCGAACCAGCGATGCTGGCTGAGCGGGCTGCGCGGGTCGCGTGAGCCCTCGATCAGGTCGCCGCCCATGAACCGGACCAGGTCTCGCAGCCCGAGCGCCGCCAGACGCCGGTCGAGGATCTCGTAGAGCTCGGCGAGCCGGTCCGGCGTGACCGCCTTCGTCCGTCCGGGCGGCGGCGGCGAGTTCGGCTCGTTCTGGATCGTCACCCAGCGCAGGGCCGAGACGCCGTGGTCGTGCGCCAGCCTGGCGAGGACCTCGGCGAAGCCGCCCATGCTCGCCTCGCGCTCGGCGCTCGTGTCGACGGCGCCCGACTGCCAGGTGACGTTGAGCGTCGCTCCGGCGCGCTGGGCGAGCCGCGCGGACTCGACGAAGGAGGACCAGTTGTCCTTCTGGACGTCGGTCTGTCCCGGGTCGGCCGGATTGCCCTCCTGCCTCGGGTTGTAGAAGAGGCGCACGAGGTGTGGGGCCAGCGCGACCACCTTCGCCTCGAGGTCGTCGAGCTGCTCCGCAGGGAGGCCGGTGATCCGCGCGTAGACGTGCTGGTTGAACTGGACGCCGTAGCCCCCGAAGCTCGAGACCGATTCCCTCGAGGTGACCTGGAACTCGGCGTGGGCGTGCCGGGCGGTCGAGCGCGGACTCTGCTCGAGCATGCTGACAAAAGACAACAGAAGTCGCCGTGCCTGTCAACGTCGCCGGCACGAGCGGAAAAGCGCGGTGGAGGTGCTAGGTGTCCGCCGCGGCCGGTGCCGTCGCTCGCGTGGAAACGGCGAGCGGCGTGCCGGCCTCGCCGGCCAGGGCGCGCTTGAGCACCGCCAGCGCCTCCTGCGGGCGGCCGAGGTCCTCGAGCAGCGCCGCGAGCCGTCGGCCCGCCTCGACCACGTACGAGCGGCCGCTCTCCTCCAGCAGCTCGAGCGCGAGCTCGTAGAGCTCGATCGCGCGCTCGTGATCGCCGCCGGCCCGGAAGACGTCGCCGAGCAGCATGTAGGAGCGCCCTCGCTCGAGCGGATCGAGGGCGTCCATCTTCGCCAGCGCCTGGGCCGCCCTCGTCGCCGCGGCCTTCGACTTCTGCATCGCCATCAGAGCGCGGGTCTCCTCGAGGGCGAACTTGGCGTCGTCGCGGTCGCTCAGCGCAGCCCCGAAGAGCTCGCGTCCGTGCTCGAGGTGCTTGAGGGCGGTGTCGGGGCGGCCGGCCTCGATGTGCGCGTAGGCGAGCAGGTGGTACGCGGTCGCGACATATGCGTCGTTCTCGGTTCGCTCCAGGACGTCGATCGCGCGCCGGGCGTACCGGATGCCGAGCTGCGGGTTGTGGTTGTGCGTGTGCAGCCGCGCCTGCGACCAGTGGATCCGCGCGGTCGCGAGCGGATCGCGCAGCTCGGCCGCGTCGGTCAGCGCGTCGGCGAGCACCTGCTCGGCGCGCTGGAACTGCGTGTTGTCGATCAGGGCGTTCGCGAGCAGCACCCGGAAGCGGAGCACCTCGATCGGGGCCCCCGCCGCCTCGGCCTCGGCCAGCGCGCGCTCGACCAGCGCGATCGCGGAGTCGAGCGCGCCGCTGAGCGCGTACGCGCGCGCGAGGGTCTCCACGCCGCTCGACAGGTCGAGCAGCCGCGTGCCCCGGGTCTCGAGCGCCTGCTCGAGCAGCGCGGTCGCCTTCAGCAGGTGGTTCTCGCGCAGGGCGATCGTCCCGAGCCCGACGAGCGCCTGCGGATCGCTCGGGTCGGCCGCGAGGCGCTTGCGGTAGATCTGGCGCGCCTCGGCGATCTCACCGAGCCTCAGGGCGATCTCGGCGTTCAGGAGCTCGCTCTCGGCGTCGTCGGCGACGCCGGTGGCGAGGAACACCGGCGACACCCGTAGCCGCCGGGCGAACTCGTGGATCACCTGGAGCGAGGGAACTCGCTCGCCGGACTCGATCCGCGAGATGTACGCGCTCGTGCAGCCGGGAAAGGCGAGGGCGCGCTGCGAAAGGCCTGCCTGCTCGCGGAGCTCCCGCAGGCGACGGCCGAACGCCTTCGCGTCGTCCACGTGGCTGCGAGCCTGCCTCGCCATGGCGAGAGGCTACACGGGTCTGGACACTGCCTCAAGGCAACAGGGTTCACTCGGCCAATTGCGGGACCGGATCGCGGTTCGCATACTCGGCGGAGGCCCCGGGGCCGTCCTGGTTTCCCTCGACGGAAAGGACGGTCCACATGCGCAGGATCATCGCTGCAGCCGCGTTCGCCGCGCTGATGGCGATCTCGACCTACGCGGCCGGCGCGACCTACTGGCCGTAAAGGCCGGCGTCTTCGCGATCCGTTCGCGTCGGGCGGCGACGCCACTCTGCGGCAACGGGTGGCGTCGCCGCTCAGCCCGCGTCGGCGACCTCCGCGGCGAGCAGGGCGTCGACCGATTCCCGCGCACGGATCGGCCGCCGTCCGCCCGGGCCGACGAGGACGGCGGCCGGTCGAGGCAGCACGTTGTAGCTCGACGCCATCGCCAGCGTGTAGGCGCCTGTCGCGGGGACCGCGAGGAGGTCGCCGCGCGACGGCGCGGGGAGCTCAGCGCGCTCGATCAGGACGTCGCCGCTCTCGCAGTGCTTTCCGCAGACCGCGTACACGCCTGCCGGCGGCGCGCCGGCCCGGTTGGCGAGCAGCGCGGAGTAGCGGGCTCCGTACAGCGCCGGCCGCGGGTTGTCGGCCATGCCGCCGTCGACCGCGACCCACGTCGTCGCTCCCGACGACTTGACCGCTCCGACGCGATAGAGCGTCACCCCGGCGCGGCCGACCAGGGAGCGGCCCGGCTCGAACACGAGCTGCGGCTCGGGCAGCTCCAGAGCCGCCCAGGCCTGCGCGACCCGCTCCGACAGGGCTCGAACGTACGCCTCCGGCTCGGGCGCCGGGTCGTCGGCGACGTAGCGGATTCCGAGGCCGCCGCCCAGGTCGAGGACGGCCGGCGTCCAGTCCAGCTCGGCGCGCGCCTCGGCGACGAAGCCCGCCAGCCACTCGACCGCGAAGCGGGCCGGCGCCTCGTCCAGGAGCTGGGAGCCGAGGTGGACGTGCAGCCCGAGCAGCTCGAGCCCGGCGTCCCGTGCGGCGGCGAGCACGGAGGGCGCCGCCTCCGGCGGGACCCCGAACTTCGAGCCCGCGTGACCGGTCCGGATCGCCGCGTGCCCGCCCGCTTCGATCCCGGGCGTCACCCGCAGCAGCACGCGCCGGACGCCTGCGCGGACGCAGCGCTCGACCTCGCCGGGCTCGTCGATCACCACCAGCCAGACGCCGGCCTCGGCCGCCGCCGCCAGCTCCTCGTCGGACTTGTTGTTCCCGTGGACGACGATGCGCCCGGGCGGGACCTCTGCCGCCTGCGCGTAGCGGAGCTCGCCGAGCGTGGACACGTCCGCGCCGATTCCTTCCTCGGCGAGCAGGCGCATGATCGCGACGTTCGGGAAGGCCTTCGTCCCGTAGACGACGACGGCGTCCGGCGCGCCGCGGCGGTACGCGCGCGCCTGGGCGCGAACCGTTTCCTCGCAGTAGACGACCAGCGGCGTCCCGTGCTCCTCGGCGAGCTCGCTCGCACGAACGCCGCCGATCGACAGCTCGCCGTCGTCGATCGCGGCGCTGTCCGGGAAGAGCTCGAGCACGTGCGCTGCGACCAGGGGACGCCTCAGGCGTCCCGGTCGTCGGGCCGCGCGCCGCCGGCGCGTGCGGACCAGGGCAGGGCGTCCCACGCGTCCGGCCGCCCGGGCCGCCAGTGCGGGTACGGCGCGTACGCCTCGTGCGGCGAGCCGGTCTCGCGCTCGACCGCGGCGCCGTGGCGGCGCGCGAGCTCGGACTCGCGGTAGACGATGCTTCCCTCCTCCGGCCGGGCGCCGACCATCAGCAGCACGCAGGGGCCGTCGCCGGCGCCGACGAAGGCGTGCGTCGTCCCGCCCGGGCAATGGAGGAAGTCCCACGCCCGCAGGTGCCGCTCCTCGCCCCCGACGATCGCGAGGCACTCGCCGACGAGGACGAGGAAGTCCTCCTGCGCCGTCTCCGCGTGGTAGAGCGTGCTCGGCCGGCCGGGGCTGAGCACGCCGAGCTTGATCCCGAGCTCCGGGAAGAGGTGGGGCTCGAGCCCGGCGTCGCGGACGGCCGGCACGTCGGCCTCGAAGCCGCAGCGCGAGGCGAATCCGTCTCTCGTCAGCCAGGCGGCGTCGCGGACGTTGACGACGAACCAGCCGTCGCCCTGGGGCACGAGCCCCGAGCTGGTCTCGACGAGCCTCGCCTCTTCCGTCATCGAGTACCATTCTCCACGAATGCAGCGGCAGCTCGGATAGAGGAGGAAGCGAGCGCGGCGAGGCCGCGGCCGGCTTCCCACGGCCTCTCGCAACGAGAGGCTTTTTCGTCTCAGGGGACGACATGGAGAAGTACGAGCCACACGCAATCGAGGCCAAGTGGCAGCGCGTCTGGGAGGACGAGCGGGCGTTCTACACGCCGAACCCCGAGCCGGGGCAGGAGCCCGAGCGCCACTGGTACCAGCTCGAGATGCTGCCCTATCCGTCGGGGACGCTGCACATGGGCCACGTCCTCAACTACACGATGGGCGACGTCCAGACACACTTCCGGCGCCGGAACGGCTGGACCGTGCTGCGACCGATGGGCTGGGACTCGTTCGGGCTGCCGGCCGAGAACGCGGCGATCCGCGAGGGCGGCCATCCGCGCGAGATCGTCGAGGAGAACATCAGGGGGATCCGCGAGCAGATGAAGCGGATCGGCTGGGCGATCGACTGGGACCGCGAGGTCGGCGCCCACGAGCCGGACTTCTACCGCTGGACGCAGTGGCTCTTCATCCGCTTCTTCGAGCGTGGCCTCGCCTATCGCAAGGCGGCGCCGGTGAACTGGTGCCCGAACGACCAGACCGTGGTCGCGAACGAGTACGTGATCGACGGCCACTGCGAGCGGTGCGGCGCGAAGGTCGAGGCGCGGAACATGGAGCAGTGGTTCATGAAGATCACCGCCTACGCAGACGAGCTGCTCGAGTACGACCTCCCGCCCGGCGGCGAGTGGCCCGAGCGGACGATGACGATCCAGCGCAACTGGATCGGCCGCAGCGAGGGCGCCGAGGTGATCTTCCGGGTCGAGGAGCTGGACACGGACGTCCCGGTCTTCACGACGCGGCCGGACACGCTCTTCGGCGCCACCTTCTTCGTGATCGCCCCCGAGCACCCGCTGGTGGAGCGGATCGGCACGGAGGAGGTGCTCGCGTACGCGCGCGAGACGGCGGCGAAGCGCGGCGAGGCGCGCGCGACCGAGGAGGAGAAGACGGGCGTCTTCACCGGCTGCCACGTCGTCAACCCCGTCAACGGCGAGCGCCTGCCGGTCTGGGTCGCCGACTACGTGCTGATGGACTACGGCACCGGCGCGATCATGGCGGTGCCGGCGCACGACGAGCGCGACCACGGGTTCGCGCGGACGTTCGACCTGCCGATCATCGAGGTGATCTCGGAGGACGGCGTCCTGGTCAACTCGGGCCGGTTCGACGGCCTGCCGGCCGAGGAGGGCAAGCGCGCGATCGTCGAGTGGCTCCGCGAGCAGGGGAAGGGCGCGCCGGCGGTGTCCTACCGGCTGCGCGACTGGAGCATGTCCCGCCAGCGCTACTGGGGCTGCCCGATCCCGATCGTCCACTGCGAGCGGTGCGGGCTCGTCCCGGTGCCGGACGACCAGCTCCCGGTGCTGCTGCCGGAGGTGGAGGACTACCGCCCGAAGGGCGTGCCCCCGCTGGCGTCCAACGCCGGGTGGCTGCACGTCGACTGCCCGCGCTGCGGCGGCCCGGCCGTCCGCGACGCGGACACGATGGACACCTTCGTCGACTCGTCCTGGTACTTCCTCCGCTACGTCGACCCGCGCAACGCGGAGGAGCCGTTCGGCCGCCGGGTGATCGACTACTGGTGCCCGATCGACCAGTACATCGGCGGGATCGACCACGCCACGGGGCACCTGCTCTACTCGCGCTTCTTCGTCAAGGTGATGAACGAGCTCGGCCTGCTCGGGTTTCGCGAGCCGTTCGCGCGCCTGTTCCACCAGGGCTGGGTGCAGATGGGCGGCTCGAAGATGTCGAAGTCGAAGGGGAACGTCGCCGGCCCGGACGAGCTGGTCGCGACCTACGGGGCAGACGCGGTGCGCCTCTACATCCTGTTCATGGGGCCCGCCGACCAGGACATGGAGTGGAGCGACTCGGGGATCGAAGGGATCGTCCGCTTCGTCCGGCGGCTCTGGCGCGTGGTCGGCGAGGTCGCGGAGCGAGCCCCATCGGGCGATTCCGGGGACGGGCCGCTCGTGCGAAAGGCTCACGCCACGATCGCGCGCGTCACGGACGACGTCGACCGCCGCTTCCAGTTCCACACGCCGATCGCGGCGGTGATGGAGCTGGTCAACGCGATCGCCGAGGACGTCGCCGCCCCGGGCGCCCGGTTTGCCGCCGAGACGGCCCTGTCGCTGCTGCAGCCGTGGGCCCCGCACGTGACCGAGGAGCTGTGGGAGCGGCTCGGCCGCTCGCGGCTGTGGGAGGAGCCGTGGCCGGTCGCGGACCCCGCCCTGCTCGAGCGGGAGACCTTCGAGCTCGTGGTGCAGGTGAACGGCCGGGTGCGGGATCGGCTCGTCGTGCCGTCGGGCCTCGCCGACGAGGAGCTGGTCGAGCGGGCGAAGGCGTCCGAGCGTGTACAGACGCATCTGGACGGGAAGGAGATCCGCCAGACGGTCGTCGTGCCGGGCAAGCTGGTCAACCTCGTCGTCTAGCCACGGGCCTCGATCACCCCGCGGCTCGCGGGTGCCGCGGCCCGGCGGCGAGGCTCCGTCGAGCGATGACTATCGACCGCCGAGGGAGTCGTATCGCCAGGCACAGCCGCGAACGACGAGAGGAGAGAGATGCCGGGCAAGATCGTGCACACGGAGATTCCCGCGGACGACACGGGTGAGAGCCAGCGGTTCTGGAGCTCGCTCTTCGGGTGGCAGTTCCAGTCCTTCCCGGGGCCGTCCGAGTACCACATGGCCCAGATCGGCGAGCAACAGGGCGTCGCGATCACGAACATGGAGCCCGGAAAGCGCGGGACGCGCTCCTACTTCGACGTCGACGACATCACCGCCGGCGCCGCGCGCGTGCGCGAGCTCGGGGGCGAGTCGAGCGAGCCGATGCCGGTCCCGAAGATGGGCTGGTTCACGACTTGCACCGACCCGCAGGGAAACGAGTTCGGCCTCTGGCAGAACGACGAGTCGGCGCCGGAGCCGGAGCAGTAGCCGCCTGCAGCCCGGGCCGGGCCCTGCCCCGGGCCCGGCCCGGGCGAGCGCCCCGCCGGTCGGCCGGGCCCCGGCGGGGCGTCGCGCGCCTACTGCCGGCGACCGACGAAGCGCACGCCGACCGCGGGCAGCGCGCCCTGCGCGATCAGCGCCTCCTCGGCGGCACGCAGAGACTCGGGCAGGTTCCAGCGGTACAGGTAGCTGCCTCGCACAGGGGCGGCGAGGTCGAAGTCGGCCTCGAGCGCCGCGACGATCCGGCTGACCGGGTGGATGTGCTCGCGCAGGTCGGCGACGATCGCCGTCGCGCTCGTTTCCTCGTGGAGGTCGCCCAGGAGCCGCCACTGCGCGAGCAGCCAGGCCGCCGCGCGCTCGTCGAACGCGTCGACGTCGAGCTCGTCGACCAGCAGGGCCCCGCCGGGCCGGACGAGCTCGCCGAGCCGGCGGCACGACTGCTCGAGCGGCTCCACGTGGTGGAGCGACACCACGGCGAGCGCTGCGTCGAAGGCCGGGGCGTGCTCGAACTCGTGCAGGGCGACGGGGAGGACGCTCTCGCCGGACGGCTCCGGATCGATCGCGAGCACCTCGTAGCCGGCGGCGGTCAGCCCGCGCGCGAGCGCCCCGTCGCCGGCCCCGACCTCGAGCACGCGCGCGGGCGGCGGCGGAAGGTTCGCGCGGGCGAACGCCCAGACCTCGACGGCGAGCACGCGCGGGCGCCCTACCGCTCGAGGAAGACGGCGAGCGTCGCCGTGAACCCGTGCAGGAAGGCCTTGCCGCCGACGGGGCCGATCTCCCCGCCGCAGAAGAACCCCGCGAGCGAGTCGGTGCCGAGCGCCTCGGCGACGACGCGTGCGTCGTGGTCCGGCTCGGGAAACATGTTCGTGCCGCGGCCGTTGCACGTGAAGAGGAGCGCCCCGGCGGGGCTCACCGGCTCGAGCACGGCGAGGGCGCGCCGCAGGTCGGCGTCGGCTGAGCCGGCGTCGCGGACGAAGAACCGGAGCGTCTGCCCGACCCTGACGGTCTCGCCGAGGACGAGCGCGCCGCTCTCCTCGTCCGCCCCGAGCAGGCCGCGCATGAGGAAGTCCCCGGTGTCGTACTCCGGCCGGTTCTCGTCGATGACGATGCCGGCGAGCAGTCCCCGGGCGGCGAGCGTCTGCTCCTCCGCCGACAGCGCTGCGATCTCGCTCCTCAGCCGCTCCAGGGCGGGCATGCCGGCGAGCTCGTGCACGACGTTGCCCTCGCAGCGCGTGATCACGGCTTCTCGGCCGATCGGCCGGCATCCCTGCGAGACGATCGTGACGATCGGCTGTCCGGAGACGACCACCCCGACCGCTCCGTCCGTGTGCACGTCACCGTCGAGGAGCAGCGCCTGCGAGCCGGGCCGGCGACCGCCCACCGAGATGCCGCCGACCACCGGCAGCCGCTCGTAGCGCTCGTTCAGCTCCGACAGGAAGGCGCCGGCCGGAAACGTGAAGGGATCGACCAGCAGGGTGACGAGGCTCGCATCCGCGAGGTCGGGCATGCCGGAGATGCCGACGCCCTCGTCGCTCTCGATCGCCTGGAGGTGGAATCCCTCGATCTCGGCGCCGGGAAGCGCGGCTGCCCAGACCGCCGCTGCGGGCCCGTTCTCGAGCTCCCGGGTGCGGGCGACGAGGCCCTCGGCGACACAGCCGACGAGATGCCGAGGCTCCAGCTCCTCGCGAACGGCCTCGGCCGCCTCGGCCGCCGCGCCGAGGTGGGACGGGGACAGGAACAGGAAGGCGAGGTCGGTCTGACCGTGACCGCCGGGACGGGCGTCGCGAGCAGCCTCGGTTGCCGCATCCCAGCCGGACGACGCGGTCGACACCCCGGTGCCGACCTGGCACGCCAGACGTTGCTGCATCGGCTTTCGAGTGTACGCGCGAGCGCCGGGCGTGCGCCTAGCTCTTGGCGGCGACGACGCCGAGCCCGACGAAGATGCCGCCCGAGGCGTAGCGCACGGCGCGCTGCCGCCTGCGCAGGAAGCGGCCGACCGTTCCCCCGGCGAGCGCCCATGTCCCGTCGCTGAGGAGCCCGAGCACGACCCAGCACAGGCCGAGCGCGGCGATCTGGGTCCAGACCGTCCGGTCGCGGTCGACGAACTGGGGCAGGAAGGCGAGGAAGAACAGCGCCGTCTTCGGGTTGAGCACGTTGACGACGACTCCCTGGGTGAAGACGCGCCGCCCGCTGCGCGGCGGCCTGGCGACCGGCTCCGACACGTCGTCGCGCTCGAGCCACTTCCTGATCCCGACGACGATCAGGTAGGCGGCGCCGACGTACTTCACGGTCGAGAACGCGACCGCCGACGAGACGATCAGCGCCGACAGCCCCGCGACCGCGGCGACGACGTGGACGAGCGAGCCGAGGTGGACGCCGGCGACCGAGAGCAATCCGTTGCGCCGGCCTCCCTCGACGCTCGTCGCGACGACGTACAGCACAGCCGGCCCCGGGATCGCGAGCAGCACGAGCGCGGCGGGCACGAAGACGGCGAAGGCGTGCGTGCTCGGCATCGCCGTAGCCTATGCGGACCGCGTCGGGCGTTCGTGTCGCGACGGCGCTCCCGGGCGGCTCCGCGCCTGGGCCTTCCGGGCGGCCGTTTCCGCCCGCCCGGAAGTCGCACGTTCGGCACGGTCTCGTCACTCCCTCGTCGCAGCATCGTTGTCACGATGGACGACATGCAGCCGATCGTCCTCTCTCGCAGACGAGTCCTCGCCGGGGCGCTCGCCCTGTTCCTGCTCGCGGCGCTGGGCGCGAGGTTCCTGCTTCATGCGCGTGCTGCGCCGAGCGCCCCGGCCGTGGCGCCGATCGTCGGCTCGACGACCGGAGACGGGCCCGTGGCGGCGTCGAGGCTCGTCGTGTACGTCGTCGGCGCGGTCCGGCGCCCCGGCCTCTACCGGCTCGCCGACGGCGCGCGCGTGGCCGATGCCGTCGCGCGAGCGGGAGGGCTGAGCCCGAAAGCCGATCGCGCAGGCGTGAACCTCGCGGCGCCGATCGCCGACGGACAGCAGGTCGTCGTGCCGGCGCGGCTCCCGGCAGCGGTCGCGGCCGCACAGGGAGCGCCGGGCGGCGGCGCGGCATCGGCGGAGGGGCCGGTTCAGCTCAGCGTCGCGACGCTCGACCAGCTCGACTCGCTGCCGGGAATCGGGCCGGTCACCGCGCAGAAGATCCTCGACTACCGGACGGCGCACGGCGCCTTCAAGTCGGTCGACGAGCTCGACGAGGTTCCGGGGATCGGGCCGTCGCGCGTGGAGCAGCTCCGCGGTCTCGTCGTTCCGTGATCGCCCGCCTGCTCCGCACCTACCCGTACGCGCTCGCCGGCTCGCTGTGCCTCGGACTGGCTGTCGCGAACGGCGCCCGCGTCCACGAGGCGGTGCTCGTCCTGGCGATCGGGGTCGCGGCCGCCGGCGCGCTGGCGGCCCAGGCTGCCGTGCGCGTCGTCCTCGTGGCCGTCGCGCTCCTGCTCGGCGGTTGGTGGTGGGGCAGCGCCCGCCTCGACGCGCTCGACTCGAGCGTCCTCCTCCCGCACGTCGGCGAGGCTGCGCCGGCGCAGGCCGTCGTCACGGGCCCTGCGCGCACGAGCACGTTCCAGCTGCGCGTCCCGGCGACGCTGCGTCGGTTCGGCCCGGTCGCGGTCGACGAGCCCGTGCTGCTCGAGCTCCCGCTCGGTCGCTCGCCGCCTCAGGGCGCACGGCTCGAGCTCGACGCGTACCTGCAGCGTCCCCGACCCGCGTCGCACGGCTTCGACGAGCGAACGTGGCTGCGCAGACACGGTGTGCACGTCGTCGTCACGGCACGCGAGTGGACGGTCGTGGGCCGCCGCGGCGGGCTGGGCGGGTACGCGGATCGCGTGCACGCGTGGCTTGCGAGCTCGGCCACGCCTGGACTGACCGGGGAGCGCAAGGCGATCCTCGAAGGGGTCGTGCTCGGCGAGGACCAGGGTCTGTCGCAGGGCCTCAGGGACAGCTTCAGGGCGTCCGGGCTCTACCACCTGCTGGCCGTCTCGGGTCAGAACGTCATCTTCGTCGCCTGCGGGATCCTCGGTCTCGCGTGGCTGGCCGGCGTCCCGCGCTGGCTCGGCGAGCTCGGCGCCCTCGCGGGGATCGCGTCGTACGTCCTCGCGGTGGGGCCGCAGCCGTCGGTGATCCGGGCCGGCATCGCAGGCGCGCTCGGCTCGCTGGCCTGGCTCGCGGCGCGCCAGCGGGACCGGTGGCACTTCCTGCTGCTCGGCGCGTTCGTCCTGCTGGCGTGGAATCCGTACAACCTCCTCGACGCGGGCTTCCAGCTCTCGTTCGCGGCCGTGACGGCGATCTTCGTGGCCGTCCCGCGGGCGACCCGGTTCCTCGACGGCTACCCGATGCCGCGGAGCGCTCGGGAGGTGATCGCGGTCTCGTTCGCCTGCGGGCTTGCAACCGCGCCGATCCTGTGGCTCCAGTTCGGCCGCATCCCGCTGTACACCGTGCCGGCGAACGCGCTCGCGGCGCCCGTCGTCGCGCCCCTCCTGGGCCTGTCGCTCGTAGCCGCGATCGTGGCGCCGATCTCGTCGCCGGCGGCCGCCGCGCTCGCGTGGGTGAACGGTTGGTTCGCGGCATACCTGGCCGCGTGCGCGCGCGCCGTCGCAGGGCTCCCGGGCTCGACGGTCTCCTCGGCGCGCGGACTCCTCGCTCTGTGCGCGGTCCTCGCTGGCGCCCTCGCGCTGGCCCTGAGCGCTCGCGGGCGCGCGCAGGGCGCCTGACTATGCTTGGCAGGGGTGTCCGCCGAGCTGAAGGCCGTCTATCTGCTCACGGGCAGCGACCGCCCGAAGATCGAGCGCGCGATCAACCGTCTGCGCGAACGCTTCGGAGATGACTCGGTCGAGCGGCTGTCGGCGAGGGACGCAGGGGGTGACGACGCCGTCGCCGCCTGCAACGCGCTCGGGCTGTTCGCCTCCGGCGGCCGGCTCGTCCTCGTCGACGAGGTCGAGCGGTGGAAGGCGGCCGACGCCAAGTCGGTCGCCGACTACCTCGCCGCGCCGACCCCCGGGACCGTGCTCGCCCTCGTCGGCGACGGGCTGAAGAAGGACTCGCCGCTGGCGAAAGCCTGCGCGAAGGGGGGTGAGGTGCTCGTCTACGACGTCTCCAAACGCGACCTCCCGAAGTGGGTGGCGGGGCAGTTCGGTCGCCACGGCGTCCGGGCGACCGCAGACGCCTGCCGCGCGCTGGTCGAGCTCGCCGGAGACGACCTGCACGAGCTCGCCAGCGAGATCGACAAGCTCGCCCTTTATGCCGGCACGGACGAGGTCGGCGTCGACGAGGTCGAGCTCCTCGTCGCCGCCCGGGCGGACGTTCCGCCGTTCGTCCTCACGGATGCCTGGGGACGACGCGACGTCGACGCGGTGCTCTCGGCCTGCGAATCGCTGCTCGAGCGCTCGACTCCGCGTACGCGCGAGGTGCATGCGCTGGTCGGCAGGCTCGCCGCGCACGTGCGGCGGGTGCGGGCCTGCCGGCGCCTCGACGACGAGGGCATCCGGCCGCGAGATGCCGCCGGACGGCTGAAGATGCACCCCTTCGCAGCCGAGAAAGCCTTTGCGCAGGCAAGGAACTTCACGTCCGACGAGCTGGGTGCCGCGGTCACGGGGTTGGCCCGGCTCGACCTGGCCGTCAAGGGCAACAGCAGGCTCCCCGCGGAGCTCGAGCTGGAGCGCACGCTGATCGCGATCACGCGGCCGGCCGCTCACTAGCCGGCCGCGTTCGACGGCGCGCCGCTGTGCGAACATGTGTTCGTGTCGGAGCGCGCCGAGATCCTCCACGCGGACGTCGACTCGTTCTTCGCGTCCGTCGAGCAGCGCGACAACCCGGCGTTGCGCGGCCGGCCGGTGATCGTCGGGACGTGGGTCGTGCTCGCAGCGAGCTACGAGGCCAAGGCGTACGGGGTGCGCACCGCCATGGGTGGCCGCCAGGCGCGGCGGCTGTGCCCACGAGCAGCGGTCGTCGAGCCGCGGATGTCCGCGTACGCGAGCGCGAGCAAGGCGATGTTCGAGGTGTTCGAAGACACGACTCCGCTCGTCGAGGGCCTCTCGATCGACGAGGCGTTCCTCGACGTCCGCGGCCTCGAGCGACTCGCGGGCTCGCCGGCCGAGATCGCCCGGCGCCTCAGGCGCAGGGTGCGCGACGAGGTCGGGTTGCCGATCAGCGTCGGCGTCGCCAGGACGAAGTTCCTGGCCAAGGTCGCGAGCGCAGTCGCGAAGCCGAACGGGCTCCTCCTCGTCCCGCCCGAGCGCGAGCTTGCGTTCCTGCACCCGCTGCCCGTTGAGCGACTGTGGGGTGTCGGTCGCGTCACCGCGGAGAAGCTCCACGGACGGGGAATCGTGCGCGTCGGCCAGGTCGCCGAGCTCTCCGAGCCGGCGCTCGTCGCGCTGCTCGGCCGGGCGTCCGGCAGGCACCTGTACGCGCTCGCGCACAACCGCGATCCGCGGCCGGTCGTCGTGGGACGCCGGCGGCATTCGATCGGATCGCAGCGCGCCCTCGGGCGGCGGCCGAGGTCACCCGCGGAGCTCGACCTGACGCTGATCGGAATCGTCGACCGCCTGGGCCGCCGGCTTCGTGCGGCGCACCGGCTCTGCCGGACGGTCGTGCTGCGCCTGCGCTTCGGCGACTACTCGCGCGCGACGCGCTCGTACACCCTGCCCGATCCGACCGACCGGACGCACGAGCTCCTCGAGACCGCGAGAGGGCTGCTCGCCGCGTCCGCGCCGCTGATCGAGCATCGGGGACTGACCCTGATCGGCCTCTCGCTGACCAACCTCGTCAACGAGGCTCCGCTGCAGCTTCCGCTTTCCTCCGGCGTCCGGCCCGACGCGGCGCTCGATGCCGCGCTCGACGTCATCCGCGACCGCTTCGGGCCGGGGGCGCTGACCCGTGCAGTGCTCGTCGGGCGCGATTCGGGCCACGAGATGCCGGTGCTTCCGGACCCGCCGCCGGCAGCCTGACGTACCGCGCTAGTCTGGCCGGAGGCAATGGCGAGCGAGCCGCGAGCGAGCCGTCCCGACATGCCGGCCGGGTACGGCGTCCCCGACGGCGAGGAGGGGATGCTGGACTGGAGCTGGGCCGTGGAGCGGCTGGAGCAGGCGCAGAACTACTGGTTCGTCACCACTCGCCCGGCCGGACGCCCACACGCGATGCCGGGCTGGGCCGTCTGGCTCCACGACGCGCTCTACTTCGAGGGGAGCCCGCAGACGCGGCGGGCCCGCAACCTGGCCTCGAGCTCCGCGCTGGTCGTCCACCTCGAGAGCGGCGACGAGGTCGTGATCCTCGAGGGCGACGCGCACGAGGTCGGGAAGCCCGAGCGGGCGCTGGCGGAGCGCCTCTCGGCGGCCTTCACCGAGAAGTACGGCTCGACGCGCTACGAGTACCGGCCCCGGCCCGATCAGTGGGACGAGGGAGGCCTCTGGGCGATGCGACCGCGGGTCGCGTTCGGCTGGGACGACTTCCCGCGCACCACCACGCGCTGGCGCTTCGCGGGTACCGGCGAGGAGGGCTAGGAGCCGCTGCCGGCGGCGAGCCGCGCCGCCTGCGACTTCTTTCGCGCAGCGGTGTTCGGGTGCAGCGCGCCCTTCGAGGCGGCCTTGTCGACCCAGCGGACGAGCGTCCGGTGCTCCTCGGCGATCGCGTCCGTGTCGCCGGCCTCGACCGCCGCCTGCAGCCGCTTCGTCAGCGTCTTCACCGTCGAGCGGTAGCGCAGGTTCTCGGCCCGCTGCCGGGCCGCGATCTGCACCCGCTTCTTCTGCTGCTTGATGTTCGGCATCGCGCGAAAACGCCCGCTGCGCGGGCCGGCGGATGGTAGCAACAGGCGCGCTCCGTATGCTCAATCCCTGTGAGCCCGGTCGGCGTGTCCTCTGGGGCGTTTTCTCCACATTCGCCCGGACCAGGCGCGTCCAATCCAGCCCGTTTTCACGCCGTTTCGGCCACCGGCGAGGGACAGTCCCTGGAACAACTCGTCCACAGGGGCAGCGCCCGCCCGTGAGCGCGCCGGCCGACGAGGCGCTCTCGGCGCCGGTCGACGCGGGCCGCCGGCGCCTCGCCCGCTCGACGGCGATCTTCTCGCTCGCCACCGGCCTCTCGCGGATCCTCGGGCTCGTCCGCGAGATCGTCGCGCGCTACTACTTCGGCACCGTCGGGGCGATCAACGCGTTCGAGGTCGCCTTCCTGATCCCGAACACGATCCGGGCGCTCGTCGCGGACGCCGCCCTCTCCTCCGCGTTCGTCCCGGTCTTCAGCGACCTGCTCGTCAAGGGCGAGCGCAAACGGGCGTGGCGGGTGGCGTCGAGCCTCTTCTGGCTCGCGCTGCTCGGCCT
>Ga0070741_10004997_pt1 | contig 30207 bp, 19 predicted proteins | sample Coa_R1_4_FD_66440 | JGI IMG/M metagenome (GOLD analysis project Ga0070741, IMG submission 66440) | Surface soil microbial communities from Centralia Pennsylvania, which are recovering from an underground coalmine fire - Coalmine... | ecosystem: Environmental > Terrestrial > Soil > Unclassified ... | reverse complement strand
ACGGCGGGCAACTCGCTGACCGACACGGCGCCGTCCGACGCGTGGGTGCAGCAGGCCACGGGGCTGCTGCATCAGTTCAACGTCCCGGTGAACACGGTCTCGCAAAACCTGCTCGCGCTGTGGCCGGGGCGCTCCGGAGGCGCCGTTCCCCAGAACTTCGTCAGCCAGGATCCGAACTCCTACACGAGCTACAACGGCATCTTCAAGGTCGACCACAACTTCAACCAGGTGCACTCGATCTCGGCGCGCTACTTCGGCGGCGGCGGCGATCAGGTGGCGCAGATCAACTCGCCGTACCTGGCGTACTTCCAGGCCGTGCCGAGCCGGATGCACAACGTGTCGGTGGTCACGACCAGCGTCTTCACGTCGCACGTCGTCAACCAGTTGGTCATCGGCTACAACTACTTCCGGCAGACGTTCAACTCGTACGACACGTCGGCGGATCCGTTGTCGATGGGCCTCAACACCGGCGTGACGGATCCGTCGCTCGCAGGTCCGCCGAACATCACGATCAACGGCTTCGCCCAGGTCGGCGGCACCCAGCCGCTCGGACGCGTCGACAAGACGATGCACTTCACCGACAACCTGAGCTGGCAGAAGGGCTCGCACCAGATCAAGGTCGGCGGCGAGGCGCGCGTGGCGAAGCTGTTCGTTTTCTACGACAGCAACAAGCGGGGGAACTTCACCTTCGACGGCACGGTCGGGCCGTGGGCGTCGCTGCCCGCGTCGCAGGCCAGTTCCGCGCTGAAGGCGCTCGCCGACTTCATGGCGGGCGAGGTCGCCACCGGCAGCATCGTGTACGGCGACACGCATCACAACTACTTCCAGAACACCTTCGACGGCTACGCGCAGGATTCGTGGACCGTCTCGCCGAAGATGACGGTGAACTACGGGCTCCGCTACACCTACCCTGGCGTGCTCGGGGCGAGCGACGGCGCCTTGACGACGTTCCTGCCGGCGCAGGGCATGGTGTCCACCGACTCGCTGTATCCGGCCGACAAGACCGATTTCTCGCCGCGGTTCGGCGTCACCTACACACCGTTCGACAGCCGCAGGACCGTGGTGCGCGGCGCCTGGGGTCTCTATTACGACATGCTCGCCGTCAACTTCTTCACCGCGAACACGTCGTTCGCCAACGGCGGCGCACTCGGCGTGGGCAACAACCCGGGCGGCGATTCGCCGGTGTACTCGATCACCCAGCGGAAATTCACGTACGCGCCGAACGTCCCCGTGTTCGGCACGACGGCTCAGCCTCCGTTTGGCGCGTTCGCGGTGAGCCAGGACCTGAAGCTGCCGTACCTGTACAACTTCAACGTGAACGTCGAGCAGCAGCTCGGGCCGGGCACGATCGTGCAGATCGGCTACGTCGGATCGCGCGGCCATCGGCTCGCCTTGATGCGCGACATCAACGCGCCGGCGCCGAGCGCGGGGGGCGTGTCGCAGACGCAGCGGCCGTACTACGCGTTGTATCCGACGCTCCAGGCGATCAACGAGCTCGACACGATCGGCCGCTCGACGTACAACTCGTTGCAGATGTCGCTCATTCAGAACAGCTGGCACGGCCTGTCGGGCCGTTTGAACTACACCCTCGGCCACGCGATGGACAACGGATCCGAGGCGCGCAACACGCTGCCGATGAACTCGGCGAACATCGAACAGGATTTCGGTAACGCCACGTTCGACGTCCGCCACATCATTTCCGCGGGGTTCACGTACACCCTGCCGTCGGCGGGCACGTCACGGTTGCGCGACGGGTGGCAGTTCAACGTGATCTCGACCGTCCAGAGCGGCACCCCGTTCAACATCGTCGTCGGCACGGACGTCGATGGAACGGGAGATCGTCAGGATCGGCCGAACCTCGTCGGCGATCCCTTCTCCAACATCCCGTCGTCGCCGAACGGGCTGACGCAGTACTACTTCAACCCGGCGGCGTTCGCGATTCCCGCGGCGGGCACGTTCGGCAACCTGCCGCGCGACGCGTACTACGGTCCATGGTTCAAGACGGTCGACGTATCGGTGTTCAAGACCACGAAGCTGACCGATCGCACGTCGATCCAGTTGCGCGCCGAAATCTTCAACCTGTTCAACTGGGTCAATTGGGCGAACCCGGGTGCCACGCTCACCAGTTCCACGAGCTTTGGGATCATGAGCAACACGAAGAACGCGACGAACGCGCCGGGGATCGGCGCCGGCGAACCGTTCAACATGCAGCTCGCGGCGAAGCTCATTTTCTAGGAGCGCGACGCGTCAGCCGAGCGAGAGTGTCGTGACTGTCGTGGGCCATTGGAGCAGACGATGAGAAAAGCACTCGTGTGGGCAGCGCTCCTGGCTGCCGGGTTATGGCCGCAACTCGCGGCGCAGCCGAGCCGGATCGACCAGAGCCTGTACTCTGGCCTTCGCTGGCGCCTCATCGGCCCGTTCCGCGGCGGCCGCGTCAACGGCGTCACCGGCGTGCCGGGGCAGATCAACATCTTCTACTTCGGCTCGGTCGGCGGCGGCGTCTGGAAGACGATCGACGCCGGCCGCACGTGGCAGCCGATCTTCGACAGCCAGCCGATCGCGTCGATCGGCGCGGTGGCGGTCGCGGCGTCGCAGCCCGACACCGTGTACGTCGGCACGGGCGAGGCCGACATGCGGTCGCAGATCTCGTACGGCAACGGAATGTACAAGTCGACCGATGCCGGCAAGACGTGGCGGCACATCGGACTCGACAACACGCAGCACATCGCGCGCGTCCTCGTTGACGCGCGCGACGCGAACCTCGTCTACGTCGCAGCGCTCGGCCACGCGTACGGCCCGAATCCGGATCGCGGCGTCTTCCGTTCGAAGGACGGCGGCGCGACGTGGCAGAAAGTGCTCTTCAAGAGCAACGACGTCGGCGCGGTCGATCTCGCGATCGATCCGTCGAACCCGCGCACGATCTACGCGTCGCTCTGGAACACGCGGCGTCCGCCGTGGAGCGTGTACCCGGCCGCCAACGGTCCCGGCGGCGGGATCTTCAAGTCGACCGACGGCGGCGACCACTGGCAGGAGATCGACACGGGGATTCCGGTCGAGGGACGCGGCCGCATCGGGCTGACGATCTCCGCCGCGCGGCCCAGCCGCGTGTACGCGATCGTCGACGCGAAGGAGGGCGGCCTCTTCCGCTCCGACGACGGCGGCGCGACGTGGACGAAGACGTCGGGCGATCAGCGCATCTGGGGACGCGGCTGGTACTTCGGCAAGATCGTCGCCGATCCGAAGAACGCCGATCTCGTCTACGTCTCGAACACCGGCGTCTACCGTTCGCGCGACGGCGGCAAGACGTTCGGCGAGCCGTTCAAGGGATCGCCGGGCGGCGACGATTACCACCAGCTCTGGGTCTCGCCCGACGACTCCAATCGCATGATTCTCGGCGGCGATCAGGGCGCCGTCGTCAGCGTCGACGGCCTGCAGGAGCATCCGACGTGGAGCTCGTGGCTGAACCAGCCGACGGCGCAGCTCTATCACATCGCCGCCGACACCAACTTTCCGTACTGGGTGACGGCGGCGCAGCAGGACAGCGGCGCGGTCCGCGTCCGCACGCGCGGCCGCTTCGCGACGATCACGATGCGCGACTGGGAACCGCTCTGCGCGGGCGGCGAGAGCGGCTACACGGCGCCCGATCCGCAGAACGCGCGGTTCGTGTTCGGCGGCGACGTGCAACGCTGCGACGTCGAAACGGGACGGGTCGAGAACGTCAGCCCCGAGGTGAACCTGCCGACACCGGCGCGCCACGACTGGACGAACCCGCTCGTGTTCTCGCCGGCCGACAATCACGCCCTCTATTTCGGCGACCAGTACGTCTTCAAGACGACGGACGGCGGCGCGCACTGGGCCCGCATCAGCGACGACCTGACGCGCACCGAGCCGGGCGTGCCGCAGAACCTCGATCCGGTCACCGCGCTCGACGTCGACCAGCAGCGCGGCAACCGCGGCATCGTCTACTCGATCTCGGCGTCGCCGCTCAAAGCGCCGCTCGTCTGGATCGGCACCGACGACGGCCTGATCAAAGTGACGCAGGACGACGGCAAGAGCTGGCAGGACGTGACGCCGAAGGAGATGACCGCCTGGAGCAAGGTGGTGATGATCGAGGCGTCGCACTTCGATCCGAACGTCGCGTACGCCGCCGTCGATCGTCACCGCCTCGAGGACAGCGAGCCTTACGTCTACCGCACGCGTGACGGCGGCAAGAGCTGGCAGTCGATCACGCGCGGTCTGACGCGCGGCGTCTACATGCAGACGGTGAAGGAAGATCCGAAGCGCCGCGGCATGCTGTACGCCGGAACCGAACTCGGCATCTTCATCTCGTTCGACGACGGCGACACCTGGCAGCCGCTGCAGTTGAACCTGCCGCCCGTGTCGGTGCGCGACCTCGCCGTGCACGGCGACGATCTCGTCGCCGCCACGTACGGCCGCGGCTTCTGGGTGCTCGACGACATCGGCGCGCTGCGCCAGGTGAACGCGGACGTCGCCGCGTCCGACGCGTTCCTGTTCAAGCCGGCTGACGCGATCCTGCTGCCGCCGGCCAGCGACAACGGGACGCCGACGCAGAAGGACGAGCCCGAGGCGGAGAATCCGCCGAACGGCGCGATCATCGACTACTACCTGAAGACGGCGGCGAACGGCCCGGTGACGATCGAGATCCTCGACGCGAACCAGCAGGTGGTCCGCCGCTACTCGAGCGCCGATCCCGTGCGGCCGCCGGATCCGAACACGCTCGCCGTCAACGCCGTGTGGCAGCAGCCGCAGCAGCCGCCGTCGGCGGACGCGGGCATGCACCGTTTCATCTGGGATCTGCGGCCGACGCCGCCCGCGGGCGGACGCGGCGGGCGCGGCGGCGGCTTCGGCCGCGGCGGTCCGCCGATGGTGGCCGCGGCGGCCTACACCGTGCGGCTGACGGCGAACGGCAAGACCGTCACGCAGCCGATCAACGTCGTGCCGGATCCTCGCGACCGGCGATGACGTCCGCGGCGCGCACGGCCACACGACACGCCCGAACGGCCGTGGGCCTGGCGTTCGCGTGCGTGTGCGTCGTGTGCCTCGCGCACGTCGCGGGCGGCGTCGCCGCGAACGAACCGGCGGTCGACGCGATCTTCTCGCGCTGGCGTTCGACGTCCACGCCGGGCTGCGCCGTCGGCGCGGCGGTGGACGGACGCCCGGTCCTCGCGAGGGGCTACGGGATGGCGGACCTCGAGCACGACGCGCCGATCGCGCCGGACACGATCTTCGAAGCGGGCTCCGTGTCGAAGCAGTTTACGGCGGCGGCCGTCCTGCTGCTCGCGCGCGACGGGAAGCTGTCGATCGACGATCCCGTCAGGAAATATCTGCCCGAACTTCCCGACTATGGCACCCCGCTCACGATTCGCCACCTGCTGACGCACACGAGCGGCCTGCGCGACTGGGGCAACGTCGAGGCGATCGCCGGGTGGCCGCGCACCACGCGCGCGTACACCCACGCGCACGTGCTCGACATCGTCTCGCGGCAGAAGGCGCTGAACTTCACGCCCGGGACGCGTTGGTCCTACAGCAACACCGGCTTCAACCTGGCGGCGATCCTCGTGTCGCGGGTCAGCGGCCAGACGTTCGCGGCGTTCACCGCGGCGCGCCTGTTCGCGCCGCTCGGCATGACGCACACGTCGTGGCGCGACGACTTCACGCGCGTGCTGAAGCACCGCGCCGTCGCGTACGCCGAGCGCAACGGCGAGTTCCACACCGACATGCCGTTCGAGGACGTGCACGGCAACGGCGGGCTGCTGACGACGGTCGGCGACTTGCTGAAGTGGAACGAGAACTTCACCGCGTCGACGATTGCCGACGCGGCGTTCGAAGCGGCGCAGCAACAGGGCGGCACGTTCACCAACGGCCGCCCGTTCGGCTACGCGTTCGGTCTGTTCCTCACGACCGCGAGCGGCATCCGCGTCGTCGAGCACAGCGGATCGACGGCCGGCTACAGCGCGCACCTGCTGCGGTTCCCCGATCAGAAGGTCTCGGTCGCCGTCCTCTGCAACGCGGCGACGGCGCGCGCGACGGAGTACGCGCACGAGGTGGCGGACCTGTACTTGCCGCAGCACACGCGGACGGCTGCGGCGCCGGCCAGACCGCTGCCGGCATCGGCCGCCACGCTGTTCCGGAACGTCGACAACGGGATGGTGCTGTCGTCGGTGCCGTCGGGGTCGACGTGGACGATCGCCGGCGATCGGCTCACGGTCACGGATCGGTACAGCGTCGAGAGCATCTTCGAGCGCGCGCCGGCCGCGTCGCCGACGCCGGCGGAGCTCGAGGCGCTCGCCGGCACGTATGTCAGCGACGAGGCGCAGACCGCGCTGACCGTCACCGTCGCGCAGGGTGCGCTGACGGTCGTCCGCCGCCCCGACGCGACGTTTACGATGACGCCGCTCTACGCCGACGCGTTCCGGGCGCCGCGCCTCGGCACGGTCATCTTTCGCCGCGACGCGGGCGGCCGCGTCACCGCGCTGAGCGTCGTCGACGATCGCGTGTGGGACCTGAGGTTCGCGAAGGTGTCGGACAAGTGAGCTACTACGCGCTCTTCTACGACGTCGTCGACGGCTTCGCCGACAGGCGGATCCCGCACCGGCCGGCGCATCTGACGAAGATCAACGAGTCGCACGCGCGCGGCGAGCTCGTGATGGCCGGCGCGCTCGGCAATCCGCCCGAGGGAGCGCTAATCGTCTTCAAGGCCGACACGGCGGACGCGGCGGAGCGCTTCGCGCGCGCCGATCCGTACGTGACGCAGGGGCTCGTCACACGGTGGCGCGTGGTGCGGTGGAACGTGGTGATCGGTCAGCGGTGATCGAGGCTGGCGATCGATGATCGCGCGGATCTGGCGCGCGCGCGCGACGCCTGACCGCGCGCCGGCGTACGACGCGTACTTCGCACGCGTCGTCGTCCCCGAGCTCGAGGTGGTCCCCGGATTCGAGCGCGCGACGGTGCTGCACGCCGCGCGCGGCGACACCGTCGAGATCACCGTCATGACGTGGTGGACGTCGCTTGGCGCGATCGAGGCGTTCGCCGGCGATCGTGTGACCGACGCCGTCGTCCACGACGAAGCGGCGCGGCTGCTGATCGACTTCGATCGCGTCGTGACGCACCAGGAGGTCACCTACGACGCGTGTCGCCGTTCTCAATGACCTGCACGGGAACCTGCCGGCGCTCGACGCCGTCCTCGCGGACGTCGACGCCGCCGGTGCCGATGCGATCGTCTGCGGCGGCGACGTCATCGTCGGCCCGATGTCGCTCGAGGTGCTGGAGCGGCTCGCATCGCTGAGCGTGCCGGTGCACTACCTGTACGGCAACTGCGAAACCGCGGTGCTCCAGCAGTTGCGCGGCGAGACGCCGTCCGCCGTGCCCGACGCGCACCGCCCGACGATCGCGTGGACCGCGGAGCGCGTCGGTCCGCGATTTGGTGCTGCCCTGGCGGCGTGGCCCAAGCTGGTGCGCCTGACGATCGACGGCATCGGCGACGTCGTCTTCTGCCACGGTACGCCGCGCGACGAACACGAGATCTTCACGCGGCTCACGCCGGACGATCGGCTGCGGCCGCTGTTCGATCCGCTGCGGGCGCCGCTCGTCGTCTGCGGCCACACGCACGTGCAGTTCGATCGCGTGGTCGGTGCGACACGCGTCGTCAACGCGGGCAGCGTGGGAATGCCGTGGGGACAGACCGGCGCCGAGTGGTTGATCGTCGGGCCAGACGTGGCGCTGCGGCGCACGGCCTACGACGTGTCGGCCGCCGCGCGGGGCGTCGAGGCGGCCGGCTATCCCGATCCGAACGGTTTCTTCGTGCGCAGCGTGACGAGCCCGCCGTCGATCGCCGAGATCGAAGCGATCTACGAGCGGGCGAGCCTCGGGGCTGCGGCGCGCTGAGGCGTGCGGCTGAGCTCGGTACCGGAGGCTGCGGGGTCGCGGCCGTGCTAAGGTGAGTCGGCCATGGCGGGTGGTCGAGAGATGGCGCCGCGGACGATTTCGCTCCGCACGTACTTGCTGCTGCTCGTCGTCGGAACGCTCCTGCCGGCCGTCGCGATTGCCGCGTTTCTCGCGAGCCGCGTGGCCGCCGACAACCGCGAAGAGGTCGAGCGGCGTCTGCTCGAGGCCGCGCGCGCCGAGGCGGCGATCATCGACGCCGAGCTGACCGGTTCGATCCGCGCGCTCCAAGGCCTCGCCCAATCCGATCGCCTCACCAACGACGACCTGTCCGGCTTCTACACGCAGGCCGTGGGGCTGCTGACGACGCAGCCGGCGTGGACCGCGGTGAGTCTCGCGACACCGGCCGGACGGCAGATTGCGAACACCGAGCGGCCGCTCGGCAGCCAGTTGCCGTTCGGCACCGATGCGCAATCGGTCGAGCAGGCGGCGCGGCTGCAGCAGCCGGCCGTCGGCAACCTGCGCATCGGCGGCGTGTCCGGGCAGTGGGGGTTCGCCGTCCGCGTGCCGGTCGTGCGCGACGGCCGCGTGCGCTACATCGTCTCCGCGTGGATCACGTCGCGCAGCTTCCAGGCGGCGCTCCGGCGTCAGCGGACGACGGACGACTGGACGCGCGGCGTGCTGGACGCGACGGGCGTGATCGTCGCGCGGTCGCGGGAGAGCGATCGCTTCGTCGGCCGCAAGGGCGTCACGGAACTGCTGCAGACCGCGGACGGGCGCGACGAGGGCGTGTACCGCGGGCTGTCGCTCGACGGCATCGCCGTCTACAGCGCGTTCAGCCGCGCGCCGGTCTCGCGATGGCTCGCCGGCGTGTCGGTGCCGGCCTCGACGATCGATGCGCCGTTCCGGCAGTCGGTCTTCACGCTGTCGTTGATCGCGCTGCTGCTGTTCGGCGTCGGCGGCGCGGGGGCGTTCACGATTGCGCGCCGCCTGTCGCACGACATCTCGCGGTCGGCCGAGGAAGCTGACGCGATCGCGCGCGGCGGCGGTTCGTCGCATCCCACGTCGCGCGTCGCCGAGATCCAGCGGCTGCTCGACGGCCTCAGGCGCAGCGCCGAGCTGCTCGAGACGCGGCAGCGCGAACGGGACGAGCAGGTCGCGCGCGCCGATGCGGCGCGTGACGAGGCGCAGGCCGCCGATCGCGCGAAGGATCAGTTTCTCGCGATGCTCGGCCACGAGCTGCGCAATCCGCTCGCGCCGGCGCTGACGGCGCTCGAGCTGATGAAGCTGAAACGCGACGGCTCGTCGACGCGCGAGCGGGACGTGCTCGAGCGCCAGATCCGCCACATGGCGCGGCTCGTCGACGATCTCCTCGACGTCTCGCGCCTCCGCCGCGGCACGATCGGGCTTCGCCGCGAGCGGGTCGACGTCGCCAGCGTCGTCGCGCGCGCGGTCGAGATGACCGCGCCGATCTTCGACGAGCGCGGGCACGCGCTCGACGTCAGCGCGGCACCGGGCCTGGTCGTCGACGCCGATCCCGATCGGCTCGCGCAAGTCGTTTCGAACCTGCTCGCGAACGCCGCCAAGTACACGGAGCCGGGCGGACGCGTGACGCTTCGCGCGCGCGCGGATGTCGATCCGGCGACGGGCGCCGACCAAGTGGTGATCGAGTGCCGCGACAGCGGCATCGGCATGCCCCCGGAGCTGCTGCCGCGCGTGTTCGATCTGTTCGTGCAGGGCGAGCGCGGCCTCGATCGGCGCGAAGGCGGCCTCGGCCTGGGCCTCGCCGTCGCGCGCACGATCGTCGAGCTGCACGGCGGGCGCATCGAGGCGGCGAGCGACGGTCCTCAGCGCGGCAGCACGTTCACCGTGCGGCTGCCGGCGGCGGCCGCCGAGGCGCGCCGGTCCGGATCGCCGGCGCCGCCCCGCGGCGGGCCCGGCGATCCGCGCGTCGGACGCGTGCTCGTCGTCGACGACAACGCGGATGCGCTCGACATGCTCGTGGCGTCGCTGCGCGAAGCGGGCGTCGACGCGTTCGGCGCGTCGCGCCCGAGCGAGGCGCTCGCGCTCGCGGCGCGCGTGTCGCCGCAGGCCGCGATTCTCGACATCGGCCTGCCGGAAATGAACGGCTTCGACCTCGCGCGCGCGTTGCGGCGGCGGGCGGACGGCGCGCCGCTGCGGCTGGTGGCGCTGACGGGGTACGGTCAGCCGCAGGACATGACCGCCGCGCGCGCCGCCGGCTTCGACGCGTTTCTCGTCAAGCCGGTCGACACGCCGGCGCTGATCGCCGCGCTGACGCCGCAAGTCATGGCACCATAGCGGCGTGAGCGGTCCGCTGCCTCCCGGCCCCAAGGTGTCGCGCCTCGGGTCGATGACGTACAGCTTCACCCGCGACCCGCTGAACTTCCTCACGAACCTCGCGCGCACGTACGGCAACCTGGCGTCCTACCGCATGGGCGGCGAGCAGCTCTTCTTCGTCAACGACCCGTCGTGGATCAAGGACATCCTCGTCACGCACCATCGCAACTTCACGAAGAGCCGCGGCCTCGAGCGCACGAAGAAGCTGCTCGGCAACGGTCTGCTGACGAGCGAGACCGACGTGCATCTGCGTCAGCGCCGTCTGATGCAGCCGGCGTTTCACCGCGACCGCATCGCCGCCTACGGCCGGACGATGGCGGAGTACGCGGACGAGATGCGGCGCGGCTGGCGCGACGCCGCGACCGTCGACGTGTCGACCGAGATGATGCGGCTGACGCTGGCGATCGCCGGCAAGACGCTGTTCGACGTCGACGTCGCTTCGCAGGCCGCCGATGTCGGCCGCGCGCTGACCGACGTCATGGCGTCGTTCTGGATGACGATGCTGCCGTTCGCGGAGGCGATGGAGAAACTGCCCGTCGGTCCGATGGCGCGCGCGAAGCGCGCGCGGCAGCGCCTCGACGCGATCATCTACGGCTTCATCGCCGAACGGCGCGCCCGCCCGAGCGACCGCGGCGATCTGCTGTCGATGCTGCTGCTCGCGCAGGACGAAGACGACGGCAGCGTCATGACCGACCGTCAGGTGCGCGACGAGGCGATGACGATCTTCCTGGCCGGCCACGAGACGACGGCGAATGCGCTGACGTGGACCTGGTATCTCCTGTCGCAGGCGCCCGACGCCGAAGCCGCGCTGCACGCCGAGGTCGATCGCGTGCTGCAGGGACGATTGCCGACGGTGGCCGACCTGCCGTCGCTGACGTTCGTCGAACGAGTCGTGACCGAAGCGATGCGGCTGTATCCGCCGGCGTGGATCATCGGCCGCCGGGCGATCGAGCCCTATTCGATTGGCGGCTACACGGCGCCGGCGCGATCGATCTTTCTCATGAGCCAGTGGGTGACGCATCGCGACGCGCGCTTCTATCCCGAGCCCGATCGCTTTCATCCGGATCGCTGGACGCCGGCATTCAAGGCGGCGCTGCCGCCCTTCGCGTACTTCCCGTTCGGCGGCGGCCCGCGCCGCTGCATCGGCGAGTCGTTCGCGTGGATGGAACTCGTGCTCGTCGTCGCGACGATCGCACAACGATGGCGGCTCCAGCTCGTGCCCGGTCATCCGGTCGCGCCGCAGCCGCTGGTGACGCTGCGGACCAAGCACGGGATGAAAATGATCACAATCGCGAGATCTGCGATGCGATGATCACCAAGTCTCAACTCTCAACTCTCAACTCTCAACACCCAGCACTCAGCACTCAGCACCCAACACTCAGCACCCAGCACTCAGCACTCAAGACTCAGCACCCAACACTCAGCACTCAGCACCAGCACTTAACACTCAACACCCAACACTCATCACTCGGAGCGGCTCGGTATAATCGCCGATCATGCAGAAGGTAGTTGTGATTACCGGTGCGAGCAGCGGCATCGGCGCGGCACTGGCGCGTCAGCTCGGCGCGCGCGGCGATCGGATCGTGCTCGCGGCGCGGCGCGAGGCGGCACTGCAGGCGGTCGCCCGCGACGCCGGCACCGACACGCTCGTCGTCCCCGCCGACGTGACGCAGCGCGCCGACGTCGAGCGGTTGCGCGATCGGGCGATCGCGCGCTTCGGCGGCGTCGACGTCTGGGTCAACAACGCCGGCCGCGGCATCACGAAGCCGGTGCTCGAGCTCACCGACGACGAGTTCGATCACATGATGGCGGTCAACGTGAAGTCGGCGCTGTACGGCATGCAGGCGATCGCGCCGCACTTCCTCGCGCGGCGGCGCGGCCAGATCGTCAACGTGTCGTCGATGCTCAGCCGCGTGCCGTTCGCCACCTACCGCTCGGCGTACAACGCGGCGAAGCACGCGCTCAACGCGCTGACCGCGAACGCGCGCGTCGATCTCCACCGCCAGTGTCCCGACGTGCACGTCACGCTCGTCATGCCGGGGCTCGTCACGACCGAGTTCGGCGCGCACGCGCTCCACGGCAGCCCGCCGCCGCCGACGCTGGGCGCCCAGAACGCCGACGAGGTCGCGTCGGCGATCGTCGCCGCGATCGATCACCCGGTCGCCGAGATCTACACGAACCCCGCCCATGCGGCGATGGCGGTGCGCTATGTCCAGGACGTCGCCGCGTTCGAGAAGGAGCAGATGCGATGAAGCGCGCGTTACTGGCCGCGCTGGTGTTCGGCGCGGCGCTGCACGGGCAGACCGCCGACCAGATGAAAGGGCTGGCGTTCCGCAGCATCGGTCCGGCGCTCGCCACCGGACGCATCCAGGACGTGCAGATCGATCCGAAGCATCCCGACGTCTGGTACGTCGCGAGCGCATTCGGCGGCCTCTGGAAAACCGTCAACCGCGGGACGACGTTCACGCCGGTGTTCGACGAAGGCGGCGCGTTCACCCTCTGCTGCGTCGCGATCGATCCGAAGGACTCGAACGTCGTCTGGCTCGCCACCGGCGAGAACACGAGCCAGCGCAGCGCGCATTTCGGCGACGGCGTCTACAAGTCGACCGACGCCGGCGCGACCTGGACGCGTGTCGGCCTCGCAACGTCCGAACACATCGGCCGCCTCCTGATCGACCCGCGCAACTCGAACGTCGTCTGGATCGCCGCGCAGGGGCCGTTGTTTGCGGCCGGCGGCGAACGCGGCGTCTACAAGACGACCGACGGCGGCAAGACGTGGCAGGCGAGCCTGACGATCAGCGCCGACACCGGCGCCAACGATCTCGCCTTCGATCCGAAGAACCCCGACATCGTCTACGCGTCGGCGTACCAGCGGCGCCGCGCCGTCGGTCAGCTGATCGGCGGCGGCCCCGAAGGCGGCATCTACAAGACGACCAACGGCGGACGCACGTGGACGAAGCTGACGAAGGGCCTTCCGACCGGCGACATGGGACGCATCGCGCTCGCGACCGACGGACGCCGATCGCCCGCGACCGTGTTCGCGCTGATCAACGCGCGGTCGAACGAAGCCGGCTTCTATCGCTCCGACGATGCGGGCGCGAGCTGGGAGCGGATCGGGCACATGCCGGCGGAACGGCCGGGCCGCGCGGATGGCGCCGGTGCGGGCGCCGACGAAGGACAGCCGCCCGAGCCGACCGGCCCGCTCGGACGCGACGATTGGTACCGCGGCGGCGATCCGCAGTACTACTTCGAGCTGTTCGTCGATCCCAACCACGCCGACACGATCTGGTCGGTCAACACGAACCTCGAGCTGAGCACCGACGGCGGCCACACGTGGAAGCGCGCGGGCTTCGAAGAGCAGGGGATGCACGTCGATCACCATGCGATCGCGTGGGACCCGAGCGATCGCGGCCACATGCTCGTCGGCAACGACGGCGGCCTGTACGAAACCTACGACGAAGGGAAGACGTGGCGCTTCTTCGCCAACATCCCGGTGACGCAGTTCTACCGCGTCGCGACGGACAACGCGAAGCCGTTCTATCACGTCTGCGGCGGCGCGCAGGACAACTGGTCGATGTGCGGTCCGTCGCGCACGCAGAGCCGCTGGGGCATCCGTTCGAGCGACTGGTACATCGTTGGCGGCGGTGACGGCTTCCAGGCGCGCGTCGATCCCGAGGATCCGAACATCGTCTACGCGCAGTCGCAGGGCGGCGCGATCACACGCTTGGATCTGCGCAGCGGCGAGGTGAAAGGCATCCGGCCGCCGCAGTCGCGTGGGCGCGGCGGCCGCGCGGGCGGGGCGGGTGGCGAAGGCGCGCGCGGCGCTGCGCCGAGCGACGCCGACCGTCCGAACTGGGACGCGCCGTACATCATCAGCCCGCACTCGTCGCGTCGGCTCTACTGGGCGAGCAACAAGCTCTATCGCAGCGACGATCGCGGCGACACGTGGGTGGCGGTCAGCCCCGATCTCACGCGCAATCTGAACCGCGACGAGATTCCGATCATGGGCAAGATCTGGGGACCCGACGCCGTCTCGCGCAACCAGGCGACGACGGCGCTCAGCAACATCGTCGCGCTCGACGAGTCGCCGCTGCTCGAAGGGTTGATCTACGCGGGGACCGACGACGGCCTGCTGCAGGTGACCGACGACGGTGGGAAGACGTGGCGCAAGGCGGAGCCGTTTCCGGGTGTGCCGCAGTGGACGTACGTGTCGGACGTCTTCGCGTCCGCGCGCGACGTCGACACCGTCTTCGTGACGCTGAACAACTGGCAGCGCGGCGACTACGCGCCGTACGTGGTCCGCAGCACGGACCGCGGACGCACGTGGACGTCGATCGCCGGCGATCTGCCCGCGCGTCACGACGTGTGGGCGATCGCGCAGGATCACGTCGACGGCGATCTGCTGTTCGCCGGCACCGAGTTCGGGCTGTTCACGACGATTGACGGCGGCCGCCACTGGGTGCAGCTGAAGGGCGGCCTCCCGGTGACGCAGGTGCGCGACCTGACGATTCAGAAGCGCGAGAACGATCTGGTCATCGCGACGTTCGGCCGCGGCTTCTACGTCCTCGACGACTACTCGCCGCTGCGCGAAATGAGTGCGAACACGTTCGATGAAGACGCGCACCTGTTCGCGCTGCGCGATGCGCCGCTGTTCAATCCGCTCGGGCTCGCGCCCGCGGGATCGGCGGGGCTCGGCGCGATGGCGGGCAACTGGACGGCGCCGAATCCGCCGTACGGCGCCGTGTTCACGTTCAGCCTGAAACAGAATCCGCCCGCGCCCGCCAAGCTGGTGATGACGATCGCCGACAGCGCCGGCAAGCAGATCCGCCGCTTCGACGTGCCGAACGGCGCGGGGCTGCGGCGCGTGGCCTGGGACCTGCGCGCGGACGCGCCGCCCGATCGGTCGGGACGCGCGGGCGGGGCAGGCGGGGTCGGTGGGGTCGGTGGGGTCGGTGGGGTGGGTGGGGTAGGTGGGGACGAAGAAAACGGAGCGCGAGGCGTTCAGCCGAGCGGCCGGGGCGCGCGTCAGGGACCGCTCGTCGCGCCGGGACGTTATCGCGCGCAGCTCGGGACGCAGGTCGGCAACGACGTGACGCCGCTCGGCAACGCGCAAACGTTTCTCGTCGTGCCGCTCGAGCGATGATCGCCGTCACGCGCAGCAACGCCACGCGGATCGCGACGCTCGCGCACGGCAAGGCGAACGCGTTCGACGTCGAGCTCTCGAACGCGATCGCCGCGCTCGTCGCGGAGTTCGAACGATCGGACGACCGCGCGCTCGTGATGACCGGTCAGGGGACGATCTTCTCCGCCGGCGTGGACCTCCTGCGCGTCGTCGACGGCGGCGCGGCGTACGTGCGCGTGTTCCTGCCGGCGCTCAGCGCCGCGTTCGCGGCGGTGTTCGCGTGTGCGAAGCCGATCGTCGCCGCGGTCAACGGTCATGCGATCGCCGGCGGCTGCATTCTCGCGGCGGCCGTGGATCATCGCGTGATGGCGCGCGGCAGCGGCCGCATCGGCATCCCCGAGCTGCGCGTCGGCGTGCCGTTCCCGGTCGTGCCGCTCGAGATCATGCGCTTCGCCGCCGCGCGGCATCTGCAATCGATGGTCTACGGCGGCGCGACGTTCTCGCCTGACGAGGCGCTGGCGCACGGCCTCGTCGACGCGGTGTCGGAGCCTGCCGCGCTGCTCGATGCCGCCGTGGCCGCGGCCGAGCAGTTGGCCGCGCTGCCGCCTCGCGTGTTCGCGCTGACCAAGCGCGCTGTTCGCGCGCCGGCGCTCGAGCGCATCCGCGGCGGCGACGCGATCGATCGCGAGGTCGTCGACGCGTGGGCGGCGCCCGAGACGCTGGCGCACATCCGCGATTACGTCGCGCGGACGTTCAAGAAATCCTAGGCCTTCGGCACGCTGTCCTAGACGCCGGCGGAGCGGGGTAGAATCGGCGCCATGAAACTGCGCCGGCTTCTTCCGCTCGCGTTCCTGCTCGCGCCGCTCTTCATCGCGCTTCCGTCCGGCCAGGACGGAGCCTCCTCACCGGTGAACGCGCTCAAGTTCCGCGCGGTCGGTCCCGCCAGCATGGGCGGCCGCATCGACGACATCGCCGTGTCCGAGTCGGACCCGAACATCATCTACATCGGCTACGCCGTCGGCGGCGTCTTCAAGTCCGAGAACAACGCGACGACGTTCACGCCGGTGTTCGAGCACTACACGACGGCGTCCATCGGCGATATCGCCATCCATCCGACGAATCCGAACATCGTCTACATCGGCACGGGCGAGCCGAACAACCGGCAGACGTCGAGCTTCGGCGACGGCATCTACAAGACGACCGACGGCGGCAAGACGTTCACGAACATCGGCCTGCGCGAGACGCAGACGATCGGGCGCATCGTGATCGATCCGAAGCATCCCGACACCGTCTACGTGGCGTCGCCGGGACATCTGTTCGGACCCAATCCCGATCGCGGCGTCTACAAGACGACGGACGGCGGCAAGAGCTGGGACAAGATCAAGTTCATCGACAACGACACCGGCTTCATCGACATCGTGCTCGATCCGTCGAACAGCAACACGATCTACGCGGCGAGCTATCAGCGGCGCCGCAGCGGCTGCTGCTTCAACGGCGGCGGACCGGGCAGCGCGATCTGGAAGAGCACCGACGCCGGCAAGACGTGGACGAAACTGAGCGAGCACGGCTTGCCCAACGGCACGTACGGCCGCATCGCGCTCGACGTGTCGCGATCGAATCCCAACGTCGTCTACGCGCAGATCGAAGCGGACGAAGTCGGCAAGCCCGAGCCGACGCCGCGTCGCGATCCCGAAGCCGCGAGCGAGCCGACGCCCGCCGGCGCTGCCGCCGTGAATCCGGCGGCCGGACGCGCGGGTGCCGCGGGCCGGGCCGGAGAAGCGGGCCGTGCGGGACAACCGGCGCCGCCGTCGAGCGCCGCCGAAGTCGGCGGACGCGGCGGCCCCTCGTTCGACTGGTGCAACAACGGCGGTCCGAACAAAGGCTACGTCCCCGCGCGCGGCACGCCGCCGAATACGCCGCCGCCCGCGGGCTGGAAGCCGCCGCAACTCGACGCGAACAAGACGGGGCTCTTTCGCTCGGACAACAAAGGGCAGTCGTGGACCGCGCTGAGCAACTGCGACGCGCGCCCGATGTACTTCAGCCAACTCCGCGTCGATCCCACGAACGACACGACGATCTACGTCGCCGGCCTTCCCGTCGCGAAGTCGCTCGACGGCGGAAAGACCTTTGCGACGCTCGACGAAGAAGGCGGCAACAAGGCGCCGGGCCACGTCGATCAGCACGCGATCTGGATCGATCCGAAGAACCCGCGTCACCTGATGATCGGCAACGACGGCGGTCTCGACATCAGCTGGGACCAGGGGCGCACGTGGGACTTCGTCAACACGATGCCCACGGCGCTCGCCTACATCGTCACCGCCGACATGCGGCATCCCTATTACGTCTACATCGGCCTGCAGGACAACGGGAGCTGGGGCGGACCGAGCGCGGTGCGCGGACGCGGCGGCATCATGAACGCCGACTGGTTCGGCATCGGCGGCGGCGATGGGTTCTACACCGCGGTCGACCCGACCGACTACAACCTGGTGATCACCGAATCGCAGGACGGCAACACGAATCGGTACGACCTGCGCACGGGCGTCGCCAAGAGCATTCGTCCGGTGGCGCCGCCGGCGCCGGGCCGCGGAGGACGCGCCGGAGAAGCCGGCAGGGCCGGAGAGGCGGGGCAAGCCGGGCAGGCCGCGGCTCCCGGCGGGTTTGGCCGCGGCGGTCCGCCGAACGTGCTCAACGCGAAGCCGGGCGATCAGTACCGGTTCAACTGGAACACGCCCGTCGTGATGTCGCCGCACAACCCGAAGATCATCTGGTTCGGCGGCAACCGGCTGTTCAAGTCGTACAACCAGGGCGACACGTACGTCGCGAGCGAGGATCTGACGAAGAACGTCGATCGCAACACGGTCTCGCTGATGGGCGTGCCCGGCAACGTTACGCAGCTCTCGAAGAACGACGGCGTCGTGTCGTACAGCACGATCATCTCGATCTCCGAGTCGCCGCTCCTTCCCGGCGTCGTCTGGGCCGGCACCGACGATGGGAACCTGCAGCTGACGCGTGACGGCGGCGCGACGTTCACGGAGGTCGGGAAGAACATCCCGGGCCTGCCGCCGAACCAGCAGTACTGGTTCTCGCGCGTCGACGCGTCGCACTTCGACGCGGGCACCGCCTACGTCGCCGTCGACGGACATCGCAGCGACGATCTGAAGCCGTACGTCTTCGTCACGCGCAACTACGGCCAGACGTTCGAGAACATCAGCGGCAACCTGCCGCCGTTCGGCAACGTGCAGGTCGTCCGCGAGGATCCGAAGAACAAGAACCTGCTCTACGTCGGGACCGAGTTCGGCCTGTATCTCTCGCTCGACGACGGGAAGACGTGGCAGCACGCGCCGGCGAGCTATCCGACCGTCCGCACGGACGACATCCTCGTCCACCCGCGCGACAACGATCTCATCGTCGCGACGCACGGGCGCAGTCTGTACATCGCGGACGACATCACGCCGCTGCAGCAGCTCACGCCCGACGTGATGAGCGAAGACGTCCATCTCTTCGACGTCCGTCCGGCGATCGCGTACCTGAACGATCAGCAGCACAACGAGCAGGTGGGCGGCGAGAAAGTGTTCATCGGCGAGAACGCGCCGCGCGGCACCTACATCAGCTACTACCTGAAATCGGCGCCGAGCGGCGACGTGAAGATCTCGATCGCGGACGCCACCGGCAAGGCGATCCGCACGATCGACGGTACGAAGCAGGCCGGGATCAACCGCGTGACCTGGAATCTCGCGCCGAACCCGCCGCCCGGGCGCGCCGGCGGGCCCGGTGGGGCCGGCGGACTCGGGCGCGGCGGTCCGCCGGCCGTCGACGCCGGCACCTACATCGTCACGCTGACGGTGAACGGCAAGACGTACACGAAGCCGGTGACGGTGCAGCAGGACCGCTGGCTCGAGGAGCGTTGATGGACGCGCACGTCAAGGTGCTGGCCGTGCTCGAGATCGCGATGAGCGCGTGCGGACTGTTCGGCGCGTTCGTGCTGATGCTGATCTTCGGCGGCGCGATCGGCGTCCTCGGCGCGCGCGGCGACGCCGACGCCGCGTTCGCGATGCCGATCATCGGCCTCACCGGCATGGCGCTCGTCGGCTTCCTCGTGCTGTTGTCGGTCCCCGGGCTCGTGATCGGTATCGGTCTCCTCAAGCGGCGGCCATGGGCGCGCGTCGCGGGGATCGTCATCTGCATCCTCGGCATGATGGCGATTCCGTTCGGCACCGCGCTCGGCATCTACGGACTATGGGTCCTGTTCTCGAAGGAGACGGAGCAGCTCTTTCAGGCGTCGGCGTAACCCGGGCCGCCTTCGCCTTCATCTTCGTCACCGTCCTGCTGGACATGCTGGCGCTCGGCGTCATCGTGCCCGTGCTGCCCGCGCTCGTCGTGGCGCTGAGCGGCGGCGAGACGGCGCGCGGCGCCACGATCTACGGTCTGTTCGGGACGACGTTCGCGGCGATGCAGTTCGTGTTTTCGCCGGTGCTCGGATCGGTGTCGGATCGGTTCGGCCGCCGGCGCGTCATCCTGCTCTCGAACTTCGGACTCGGCCTCGACTACGTGCTGATGGCGCTCGCGCCGTCGCTGTGGTGGCTCTTTCTCGGCCGCGTCATCTCGGGGATCACCTCGTCGAGCTTTCCGACCGCGATGGCCTACATCGCGGACGTGACCGAGCCGCGCGATCGCGCCGCGAAGTTCGGCATGCTCGGCGCCGCGTTCGGCGTCGGCTTCATCGTCGGACCGTCGGTCGGCGGGCTGCTCGGCGGCATCAGCTTGCGCGCGCCGTTCTGGGGCGCGGCGGCGCTCAGCCTCGCGAACGCCGCGTACGGCTTCTTCATCCTGCCCGAGTCGCTGCCGCCGGATCGGCGGACGCCGTTCCACTGGCGTCGCGCCAACGTCCTCGGATCGTTCCGCATGCTGCGCGCGCGTCCGCTGCTGCTCGCGCTCGGCGCGGCGAGCTTCCTGTCGATGCTCGCGCACGATTCGGCGCCGACGACCTTCGTGCTGTATTCGCAGTACCGCTACGCGTGGACGGAGCGGACGATTGGGCTCGTGATCGGCCTCGTCGGCGCGGCATCCCTCGTCGTCCAGGGCGGACTCGTCGGGCGGCTCGTCGCGTGGCTCGGCGAGCGCAAGGCGATGGCCACCGGATTTCTGTGCGGCGCGGCGGGAATGGCCGTCTACGCGCTCGCGCCGACCGGCGCGCTGTTTCTGTGCGGCCTGCCGTTCACCGCGCTGTACGGCCTGGCGACGCCGTCGCTGCAAAGCGTGATGACGAGCCGCGTGTCGGCGAGCGAACAGGGTCAGCTGCAGGGCGCGATCGGCAGCCTGAACGGCGTGGCGAACATGATCGCGCCCGTGCTCTTCACGGGGATTTTTGCGGAAGCGGTCGGCCGCTTCCGCGACTGGCATGTGGTCGGCGCGCCGTTCTTGCTCGCGGCGGCGCTGCTGGTGGCGGCGTTCGCCGTCGGCTGGCGCGTGACGAGCGACTCGCGACTCACGACTAGCGACTCGTGACTGACGACTGACGACTTATTGTCTTCCGCGGCCGCCGAACGGACTCGCTTCTTTGGTATAGCCGGCCGGCACTTCGAACGTCGACGCGGGGAACGCCTGCCGTTTCGCGTCGACCAGCTCGCTCGTGATCGGCTGCGCGCCAGACAGCATGATCATGCGCACCGGGAGTCCGCTGTAACCCTGCTGCTCGGGCGAGCCGATCGCAAAGACGCGATCCGCACCTTGCGGCATCATCGATCCGAAGAACTGCGCGAGCTCCTTCGTCACCTGGAAGTCGGCAGCGGTGAAGCCGAGCACGGACGGCTCGACGGTGCAGAGCTCCGACACTTTCTTGTCGCCCTGATAGCCCTCGTACTTGTCGCACTTCCACTTGCCGACCGTGTCGCTGCCAATCTTCTTGTACGTCGTTTTCGGCGCGGCGCCGGCGCCGGGCGCTCCGCGGCCGCGCATCATCGCCTCCATCCGGGCGCGCTGCTCGGGCGGCATGTTCTTCATCTGCTCTTGCATCTGCGCCATCATCGCGGACATCTGACCGCCGAGCCGGTCGACGTCGGCTCTCGTCATCTCGGAGTACGTCTTGCGTGCTTCGTTGACGATCCAGAGCGTCTGCTTCGCGCCGTCGAAGATGATCGCCTGCGGGCCGGCGTCCATGCCGCCCCGCGCACCCATGCCCGCAGTTTCCGCGCGCATACGGTTCTGTTCGATTTGCACCTCGTGCGTCTGCGTGCCGCCGGCCGTCGTCGTCTTCTGAACGATGAGGATGCCGTCGGCGGCGAGGAGCGGCGCGGCCGAAAGGCTGGCCGCGAGGGCCAGTGCGAGCGGGAGATGTCGTGTCATCTGACTGTTATACACTCCAGCGTCGCGATGCGCATCCTCGGTCTTCATCACGTGACGGCGACGGTCGACGGCGCGCAGGACGACCTCGACTTCGCCCTGCGCGTGCTCGGGCTGCGGCTCGTGAAGAAGACGGTGAATTTCGACAACCATCACGTGTTCCATTTTTATTACGGCGATCGCGTCGGCACGCCGGGCACGATCTGGACGACGTTCCCGTATCGCGACCAGAACGTCCGCGTCGGCGCGAAGGGCGCCGGGCAGGTGACGACGACGGTGTTCTCCGTTCCGGTCGGCGCGCTCGAAGCGTGGCGCGTGCGGCTCGCGTCGCGTGGCATCGCGGCGGACGATCTCGCCCCGCGGTTCGGCGATCCGGCGATCGGCTTCTCGGATCCGTCCGGCGTCGACTTCGAGCTCGTTGGCGTCGCCGATGCGCGCGCCCCGTGGATCCCCGCGGCAGACTCGGCGCGTGCGGTGGAGTCGGACATCGCGATCCGTGGTCTGCACAGCGTCACGCTGACGGTGCGCGACGCGGCGCCGACCGTCGCGTTCATGACGTCGCAGCTCGGCTGGCGGCGGATCGACGAATCCGCGAACCGCGTCCGGATGGCGATCGGCGACGGCGGTCCCGCGCGCACGATCGACGTCGTCCACCGCGCCGACGCGCCGCTGGCGGTGAATGGGCTCGGGACGGTCCATCACGTCGCGATGGCGATCGGCAGCGCGGAGGAGCAGCTCGCGCTGCGCGAACGGTTGATCGCGGCGGGCGCGAAGGTGACGGAGGTCCGCGACCGCTGCTACTTCACGTCGATCTATTTCCGCGAGCCGGGCGGCGTGCTGTTCGAGGTCGCGACGATCGCGCCGGGATTCACCGTCGACGAAGACGCCGACGCACTCGGACGCGGCCTGCAGTTGCCGCCGTGGGAAGAGGCGAACCGCGCGGACATCGAAGCGCATCTGCCGGCGATACGCGATTGACGGACCGCCCGCGCCGCACGCACGCATCGGCGTCTGTCGGCGTCGCCGAACACGTCAACGCGGCAGTGCTCGTCACCGTCGCGCCGGACGGCGCCTGCCTCGATCGGCGCCGCATCGAGCTGACGGATCGCGACATGCCGACGCACCCGCATCATCACGAGGGTTCGTGGGCCGTCGGCCGCTACCTGAACACGCCGGGCGCGCGTGCGTTGTCGCTCGCGGACGCCGTCGCGCTCGTCGAGCGTGTGCGCGCCGCGGCCGCTCGCGGCGCGCGTCAGGCGTTCGACGCGCTGGCGTCGTCCGTGTCCGTGCCGATCGCGTCGATCGCGATCCGCGCGTGCCCCGCGATGCCGCCGACAGCCGAGGAGCGCATCGCCGATCACCGCGTGCAGACGTTCGCCGACTCGGTCATGTATCGCGAGGTGCTCGCGGCCGCCGCGGAGGCGCGCGGCTGGTCCGTGTACTGGTATGACCACGAGCGTGTGTTTCGCGACGCCGCCGTCGCGATGGGCCGCGACGATGTGCGTCCGTTGCTGACGGCGATGGGGCGATCGATGGGACCGCCGTGGCAGGCGCGGCACAAGCTGGCGGCCGCCGCGGCGCTTGCGGCGAGAGGTCGCGCCTGATGCGTCTCCCCGCTCCGCTGCTGCTGTTGCTCGGCGGCGTCGCCGTTGCGGCGCTGCTCACGTGGATCCTGCCCGCCGGTCAGTTCGATCGACGCGACGATCCGGCGACCGGACGCCGTGTCGTCGTCGCCGGCACGTATCACGGCGTGGAGCGCGCGCCGGTGGGCGTCTTCGGCGCCGCGGTCGGCGTCGCGCGCGGGTTCATCGCCGCGGCCGACGTCATCGCCGTCGTGCTGTTCGTCGGCGGCGCGTGGGTGGTGCTCGACAAGCTCGGCGCGCTCGGCGCGGTCATCGCCGATCTCGTCAACGCGCTGGGCGCCGGCGGCGGGCTCTGGACGATCCCGCTGCTCTCGCTGTTCTTTGCCTCGATGGGCGCGCTCGAGAACATGCAGGAGGAGATCATCCCGCTCGTGCCGGCGCTCGTCGTCCTCGGCAACGCGATCGGCGTCGACGGCGTGACGGTCGTCGCGATGAGCGCCGGCGCGGCGATGATCGGGTCCGCCTTCGGGCCGACGAATCCGTTCCAGGCCGGGATCGCGCTGAAGGTGGCGCAGCTCCCGCCGCTGACCGCCGGCGGGTTGCGAGTCGCCGTGTTCGTCGTGGCGCTCGCGATGTGGATCGGCTGGACACTGTGGCACGCGCGGCGCACGCGCACGCCGCCGTCGGACGTCGCGCCGGCGATCGGCCATCAGCCATCCGCGCTGAAATCGCGCCTCGCGCTGGTGGCGATGCTGCTGCCGATGGCGGCGTACGTGTACGGCGTCATGAAGTACGACTGGGGATTCAGCGAGCTCGCCGGTGCGTTTCTTCTCGGCGGCCTCGCGGCGGGCCTGATCGGCGGCTTCGGCGTCGTCGACACGTTGAACGCGTACATCGAAGGCATGCAGGCGCTGCTGCCGGCATCGATGCTGATCGGGACCGCGCGCGCCATCTCGCTCGTCCTCGAGGACGGTCACGTCGTCGACACGATCCTCAACGCGTTCGCGTCGGCGCTGGCGCGGATGCCGCCGATCACCGCGGGGTTCGTGATGGTCCCGTTCCAGGCGGTGCTGCACGTCGCCGTGCCGAGCGTCAGCGGCCAGGCGGTGCTGACGATGCCGCTGATGGTGCCGCTGACGGATCTGCTGCACCTGCCGCGGCTGGTGGCCGTGCTCGCGTATACGACCGGCGCCGGACTCACCGAGCTGCTGACGCCCACCAACGGCGCGTTGCTCGCCGTCGTCGTCGCCGCCGGCGTCCCGTTCCGCACGTGGCTGCGCTTCGCGGTCGTCGGCGTCGCGATCGCCGCACTGGTCGCCGCGGCCGAAATGTGGCTGGTGATGCGCTAGCGCGTTGACGACGACACAAATATTCGATGATCGCAGAACGCATCAGGATCGTTCAGCCGCGCGTCGACAACCGACGCCGCGTCGACGTGCTCGCGAATCGACGCTCCAAATTCCCTCCGTTCGTCGCCATCGCTCGCTGAAATAGTTCCGCTAATTATTCGGCACCGGAGTTGTAGCTCCTGCGCGTGCGCGCTCGGCCTCGAACGTCAGCTGCTCGACGTTGCGCCGCGCTTCCTCGTCGTCCAGTTGGAGCAGTTGCTTGATTTCCGGCGCGACTGCCACGATCGCGTCCTCCTGGGTCGTGGCTGCCGGGCTCGGCCGCGCTACGTTCGCGGGATCTTCGCGATGTCGTCGGTCAGCGGACCGTCTAGCGCGTCATACACGCGGTGCAGAAACCAGTCGACGAGTTGCAGCTTGAAATCAGCGTTCAAGCGCGCATCGTCGTGGGTGATGCGGATCCTCGCGTCGTGCAGCGAGGGCAGGATCGCGTCCCTCGCCTCGTCTGCGGTCAGGCCGCGCGCGTGTGCGGCCGTTCCTGCTTGCAGCAATGTTTGGAACACGGCCAGCGTGTCGTGCAGCAGCGCCTTGTCGTGCAGCGGCGCGCCATGGCCGGTGACGATGACGTTCGCGTCGAGCCGGTCGATGCGTTCGAGGACGTGCACCCATTCGGTGGGATAACACGCAAGCGCGAACGTGATCGGATTGACCAGAAGATCGCCGAGCAGCAGCACCTTTTCGTTCGGCAGGTAGACGAACGCATCGCCCGGTGTGACGCCGCGGCCGTAGTTCAGCACCTCGATGTGGCGCTCGCCGAGCGCGATCGTCATCCGGTCGGTGAAGGTGACGTTCGGAAATACGTGATGGACGGCGCGCTTCTGCTCGAGGAAGAAGCGGTCGTCGACGGCGAGCGGCTGCAGCGCGGGGTCGCTCTTCGCGCGCTGCTCGACGCTCGCGACGTATGTCGGCAGATCGTGTTCGAGGCCTGGCCGGTTGAACTCGAGCGCCGGCCCGATCATCAGCGCGCGCGTCTTCTCGTGCGCGATGACGCGAAGGTCGGGAAACGCCTGCAGGTACGTTTCGGTGCCGTACCAGTGATCCCAGTGCCAGTGCGAGTTGACGACATAGCGGACCGGCCGATCGGTGATCGAGCGAATCTGCGCGAGCACGGCGGCGGCGGCGGCCGGCGTGCCGTTCGTATCGAACACGAGCACGCCGTCGCGCGAGGTGACCGCGATCGAGTTACCGTCGAGCCCGACGTCGCCGTAGCCCGGCGTGGCGAAGACGTAGATCCCGGGGACGATCTCGGTGCGCGTCGGGGCCGCCCGTTCCTGGCCGGCGACCGAAATCGAACACGCGAGAACACACAGAAGCGCGCGCCGCATCGCCGATTGGACGATGGACGCGCGCTGGAAGTTCGATTAGCGACGAGCGACTAGCCGACTCGCGACTCGCCCTACCATTTCACGTCGACGCCGATGCGAACCAGCCGTCCCTGCAGAATCGTCGACGGCTGCATGTAGGTCGCCGCGCCGTACTGCAGCGTCGTGACGGTCGTGTAGCCGTCGGAGTTGAACGCGTTGAACAGATCGAGGCGCGGCATGAACGACCAGTTGTTGAACCGCAGCGTTTTGCTGGCGCCGAGGTCCACCTGGTTGTAGCGCGGCGCGAACTCCGTCAGCGGCGCGACGATGGGAATGCTCGCGGTCGCCGCGGTGAGGCCCGGGACGATCACTTGTCCCGGCGCGCAGCCGGCGCTCTTGCATGTCGCCGCCGTGTACGTCTGGTTGCGCTGGACGAGCATGAACGTGCCGATGCCGTTCGGCTGCGTGAAACCGGTGCCGGCCGTGAACACGCCGTACTGGAGCGGCGAGGTGCCGAGCTGCGTCGGCAGCGACTGGATCCCGGCGCTGACGCTGATGCCGTACCACGGCAGCGGGTAGGTGCCAAACAGCTTCAGGTTGGTGATCCACGGCACGTTGTTCTTCGTCCCGTCGCAGAACTGCAGCAGGTTCGGATCGTTGCCGGCGCCGCTGCAGCTGTTGGTCAGCAGCCGCTCGGTCGACGTGCCGCCCGCCAGCCGCGCGCCGCCCGGCAGCCGCGACGTGACGTTCAACTCGATGCTGTTGTACCAGCGCTGCAGGTTCGGATCGTTGCTATCGAGATACGTGACCGCCGCGGACTTCGCCGCGCTGACGTTGTAGTAGGTGAACGGCGAGCCGTCGATCGGGCTGTACACCGTCACCGGCGTGTAGTCGGCCGTCGTGCGGGCGATGTTGTTCCGCTCGATCAGGTTCTTGAAGTCGATGTGGAACCATTCGGCGGTCACCGACGTGCCGCGGAACAGCTCGTGCTGCACGCCGACGTTGTAGGTCAGCTGATACGGACGCGACAGATTCGAACTATACGCCGCGAGCGAGCGGACGCCGAAGTTTGCCGGCAGCGTGCTGAAGTCGATTTCGCATCCGGGCGTCTTGTAGGCGCAGCCGCGCTCGCCCTGCGGGATGCCGTCGTTGTTCAGATCGGTCCACGCGAGGCTCTGCGTCGTTAGCGCCGTCGGGTTGTACAACTGGGCGAAGCCCGACGTGACACCGGTCATGTACTTGTTGAAGCCGAGGCGAAGCGCCGTCTTCCCGTTGCCGAACAGGTCGTAGACGACCGACGTCCGCGGCGACCAGTCCTTCCACGTCGGCAGGTAGATGTCGCCGTACGCCGGCGCGTTCTCGAAGCGGCCGGTCTGCGCCGGTTCGCCCATGACGTGCTGCCTGACGTAATCCCAGCGTACGCCGTAGTTGAACGTGAACTTGTTGTAGTGCCACGAATCCTGCGCGTAGATGCCGAGGTTGTCGTCGAGGTATTCGCCCGTCTGCAGCGGCGTGTTCAGCACGGTGACCGACTGCGCCACGCCGTTCTGGAACACCGCATACAGATCGCCGTTGGCGGTGTTCCAACGCGGATACGGACCGTACGAATTGAGGAAGCCGACCTTCACCGAATGCGAGCCGGTGATGTAGGACAGCGCCGCCATGTAGTTGTACTTGTCGGGATAATTTCCGAGCTGCGCGCTCGACGCGTTCCACAAGAAGCCGGTGCTGTTGTCGCTCTTGCGGATGCCGGCGTACCACGCGGCCGAGCCGTACGGCTGGTTGATGCCGGGCTGGTACACGTTGTCGTAGCGCTCGCGGTTGAACGAGAAGCCGGTCTCGAACAGGACGCGCGACGACACGGTCGACGTCCACTTGGCCGATCCGGTCGCGAACGTCGGCGTGTGCCAGACGACCGACGCGGTGTCGGGGTCGGTGTTCGCGGTCATCGCGTGACCGCGCAGCCGCATCGCGCGATCCATGTACGCGGCGAACTTGTTCTTCTCGGACATCTGCCACGTCACGCGCACGACCGGGTTCTTCATCTTCTCGTCCGAGATCCCCTGGTCGCAGCTGATCGCGCCCGTCTGGCACTGCTTGAAGGCCACCGGCGCGCTGACGCCGGCGGGCAGCACGAACGTGTTCGCGATCGGCTTGTCGTAGTGCGCGTTGCGGAATGCGCCGAAGAACCACAGCTTGTCCTTGACGATCGGACCGCCTTCTTCGATGTTGACTTCGTAGAAATCCGAGATCTTGTCGACCGCGCCGACGCAGTTCGCGCCGGTCAGGTTCGGACACTGCGACTGCAGGCTCGGCGTCAGGTTGTTCCCCTGCCAGTCGGACGGCGACTTCGCGTACTTGAACGCGCCGGCGAAGCGGTTGCCGCCGTCCTTCGGCACGAAGTTCATCGTCACGCCGCCCACGAGCGTTTCGGCGTTGCCGCCGGCGGTGAGGAAGACGATTTCCTGCGCCATCGCTTCGTTGTGGTACGCCTGGACGGCGCCGTCGCCCATCAGGCCGTTGCTCGGCAGGCCGTCGACCGTGACGGTTGCGCCCGCGGCGCCGACGCCGTGGACGACGAAGTAGGCCTGCTGCATCGCACGCGATCCGCCGACGTCGGGCGAGGTGAGCTGCACGCCGACGATCAACTGGCCGAGGCTCTGAATCGTCTTCGCGCTCGGCACCGCGTCGAGGACGTCGCGCGAGATCACCGACGTCTTCTGGTTGTTTTGGACGTCGACGACCGGCGACGAGCCGGTGACGGTCAGCGCTTCCTGCAGCGCGCCGATCTTCAGCTCGGCGTTGAGCGTCGCGGTGAATTCGGACGGCAGCTCGAACCCTTCGCGGCGCACCGTGCTGAACCCTTCGAGCGAGAAGGTGACGCTGTAGGTGCCCGGCCGCAGGTCGACGATCTTGTAGTTGCCTTCGGCGTCGGTAACGACGCTCTTCGATTTCTCGATGAGGACCGGACTCGCGGCCTCGACGGTGACACCCGGCATCACCGCGCCGGTCGCGTCCTTGACGGTGCCGGCAATCGCGCTCTGCGCGTGCGCCGTCCGCGGCAGCAGCGCCACGCACGCAAACGTCAGAGCTGCCGCCGCCCACTTCAGTCGGGTCATGCTGTTCCTCCTGCAACCGGATTCGAACGATGTATCAGGAAATCGAGTGCGACACGCTAACACCGATGACGGGAAGAGGCGAGACGGTTTTGAAGGGGGGAGCGAAAAAGCGTGATCCGCGATCCGGAAACATGAACGAGGAATCTCGTTCACGTCTCCGGATTCTATCGAAAGTTTAGGAGAGGTCTACGTCGTCGCGCTCTCGCCGGGCACGCCGCGAATCGCGCGCTTCACGAGATTCCGCATCAGCGGAATCTTGTAGCCGTTGTAGCGCAGCGCGAACGTGTTTTCGATCGCCAGCTTGCCGGCCATGTCGGCGGTCTGTTCGTCGCGCGGCTTGCCGACGATCGCCCGCTCGACGTTCGCCAGCCGCTTCGGCGTCGCCGCCACTGCGCCGACGACGAGGCGTGCCGCGTCGATGCGCTGATTCGTGCCCTTCAGCGCGGAGGCGACGTTGACGAGCGGGAAGTCCCAGGCCTGGCGGTCGCGCACCTTCTCGAAATAGAACTGCGCCCCCGCCCACGTCGCCGGGATGCGGATCGACGTGAGGATCTCGCCGGGCTTGATCACTGTCATGCGCGTGATGTCGATTGCCGGGCCGACGAAATAGTCCGCGGCGTCGACGACGCGCTCGCCGTTGGCCGACTTGAGGACCATCTGCGCGTCGAGGGCGACGAGCGCCGGCGCCGTGTCCGAGGGGCTGACCGCGACGCAGCGCTCCGCCCACGTCGACACCTCGCCGAGGAAGAGGATCGCGTGTTCGCGATTGATCGCCGTGGGCGTGTCGGCGTAGCAGATGTTGCCGCCGGCGCGGTAGCACGTCCAGCCGCCGCGGTAATACCAGCAGCGCGTGTCCTGCGAGACGTTGCCGCCGATCGTCCCCTGGTTGCGGATCTGCGGCGAGGCGACCAGACCCGCCGCCTCGGCGAGCAGCCCGAACTTGTCGCGGACGAGGGCGGAGGTCGAGACGGCCGTGAGCGGCGTCATCGCGCCGATCTCGAGGCCGCCGTTCGCCTCCTTGATGCCGACCAGGTCTTTGATCTGGCTGAGATCGATCACGTAGCGCGGGCGGCG
>Ga0070741_10004996_pt1 | contig 30219 bp, 10 predicted proteins | sample Coa_R1_4_FD_66440 | JGI IMG/M metagenome (GOLD analysis project Ga0070741, IMG submission 66440) | Surface soil microbial communities from Centralia Pennsylvania, which are recovering from an underground coalmine fire - Coalmine... | ecosystem: Environmental > Terrestrial > Soil > Unclassified ... | reverse complement strand
GGGCGGGAAACCTGGAACTCGTAGCCCTCGCGCCGCATCGTTTCGATCAGGACAGAGAGGTGTAGCTCGCCTCGTCCCGAGACAATGAACTCGTCAGGGGTATTGCCATCCTCGACGCGCAGGCTGACATTGGTCTCCAACTCACGATAGAGGCGCGCTCGCAACTGACGCGAGGTGGGATACCTGCTCTCACGGCCCGCGAACGGGCTGGCGTTGACGCCAAAGGTCATTTTGAGCGTTGGCTCCGAGATGGCAATCGTTGGCAGCGCCTCCGGCACATCGACATCGGCAACCGTCTCGCCAATGTTGGCGTCGGCAATGCCCGTCAGCGCGACGATATCGCCAGCCTGCGCCTCTGTCACTTCGACGCGCTGTAAGCCTTTGTAGGTCAGCACCAGGCTGATTTTCTGGCGCGATACTTCACCATCGCGATTGATGCGTGCCACCACGCTATTCGGCATAATGCGTCCGCGTACAATGCGACCAATGGCGTATTTCCCCTTGTAGTCATCGTAGTCCAGGGCCGCGACCAGCAGTTGCAGGGGAGCATTTACTTCGACGCGAGGGGCTGGCACGGTATGCAGAATGGTTTCGAAGAGCGGCTCCAGGTTTTTGCGCTCGTCGTCCGGGTGGTACATGGCCACGCCATCGCGCCCGATGGCATAGAGAATCGGGAAGTTCAGATGCTCATCCCTGGTTGCCAGCTCCAGGAAGAGATCCTGCGTCCATTCCACTACCTGCTCGATACGGGCGTCGCGCCGGTCAATCTTATTGATGACGACTATAGGCTGCAAGTTCAGTTCTAAAGCTTTTTGCAGCACAAAGCGCGTCTGGGGCATCGGTCCTTCAACCGCATCGATCAACAGGATGCAGCCATCAGCCATATTGAGCACGCGCTCCACCTCGCCGCCGAAGTCCGCGTGTCCGGGGGTGTCGATAATATTAATTTTGACATCATGATACGTAATAGCTGTATTTTTGGCGAGAATCGTAATGCCACGCTCGCGCTCCTGGTCATTCGAATCCATAATCAGCTCGCCCACCTGCTGATTCTCGCGGAAAATGTGGCTTTGCTTGAGTAATCCATCGACTAATGTCGTTTTCCCATGATCGACATGGGCGATAATCGCCACATTCCGCAGGTCTGCGCGCTGCGCCACATTGCTTGTTTGCTGGTCTTTCTGAGTCATATCGTCTATCATATGCATAATTCTGGGTCACTGCTCCTGCACACATAAAAAAACCGGGCACCGTCAAAGTCACCCGGTAGGATTATCCTGGTAAACCGTTCACCTTGCTCTTGCTATTGATTGGTTACCCTATTATAACACACTCGTTCAACACATGTATTTCTTTCTCTTAGCAGTCCCCAGGGCTGTTGCAACGTCTTTTTTGCCGCCTTCGGCGGCGGGGAGAAGAGGAAAAAGTGGGGACACCCCACCCCCCGCAAGGAGGCTGCCGCCCCCTTGACCCCCGCTTGGCAGACTGTATTCCCGACTTTGCAACAGCCCTGTAGCAGTCCCAGGGCTTCGCAAAAGTCGCTGCACGCGCTGACTGCTCGCGCCAAAGGCGCTCACAGGGAGAGGAAGGTGCTGGCTGGGGGCTGTGCCCCCAGCCAGCACCTTCCTCTCCCCAACGGCTCGCAAGCGAGCCGTTCAGGATGAAAAGACCACTTTTGCGAAGCCCCGTTAGCAGTCCTATTGGACCGCCGTTTACTTAAATGATCTCCGACCACCTGTGAGCCATTGACGGAGAGTTCCGGTCAAGAGTCTTCTCGTTCCCAACGCTCAAGCGCCTCCTTCAACCATCCAGGAGCCTTGTTCATCTCTATACCAAATCCCCCCTCTTGAGTATAACGTTCAGCTTGCTTGAGTTGCTCCTGGAGAGCAGGGACGTGATTGGCAGTACGCTCGGCATCAGCAGTGTCAGGCTCCACATCCCAGAGCCGCCAGCGTTTGCCGTCCGGGACGAACTGCGTCCCATATTTTTGCGGTTTGCCCTGGTACATCAGCCAACGATCCAGGGCGGCGGCCAGCCAGCGGCTATCTTTGTAACCCATCGATTGAGTAGCGCCCATTTCCGTGGCTTTTCGTGCCAGTTCATGGGCTTGCCAAACATCTTCCAATGTTTCGCCATGCTGGAAGATCAACGCCGCGTGAAAATAATCATCGGGCGCGCTCACCCCTCCCTGAGCGAGCAGTTCGTTCACGCGCTGGCGACGCTGTGCATCACGCTCCCGCATTTGCCAATATTCTGGAGTATCGTAGACGATATCACCGCAACGTTCGGCCTGATCGGCTACAAATAGATCCCGCAGTTCCTGGTTCATAAACACCTTCTTTCTGGTTGCAGATGGTCCACCCCTTCATGGCTGCCCTCCAACTTATTCTATCGGTGAGGGGGCAATTCGGTTGTTTCAGGTTGGTTATTGCTTGCCCCAGGTGACTGCCAACCAGAGATCGCTCATTGCGTTGTTATCCAGGTACAGCGTAAATTTGCCGAGCGGCGTCGGCAAGGGAATGTTTGCCAGCTTGCCAACCTGGAGATTGAGCGTGCGATCAAGTGCCAGCGCATCCTTGTTGCCGGTGCCATCAGGTTTATCGTTGATATTGACGACGCTGGCGGTTTGCGCGAAAAAGTCCATCTCCTTGAGCACGTTCAAAATGCCCTGGCTCCAGAAAGGATAATGTTCCGGGCGCAGGGTCAGCGAAAGCTCGGCGAAACCGGTGGCGCCACCCAGTTGTACATTCTTAAACCTGGCCCACTCGGTCGGGAACTCATGCCGGATGGAGAAGAGACGGACAGAGCCAACTGCCTGAGCACTCTCAATGGCGGTCTTGAGATTTGCCACAGCGCCTTTACGCAGCAACGCTCCGCCCTGGCGCGCGGTATAGCGAACATGCAGGATAACGTCGGCGATGGTCTCGTAGTCAAACTGGCGCAGGTCGGCAGGCAGTTCCAGTTGCCACTCGCTGATCGCGCCCGATCCCTCGAAGGGCAGATAACGCTCGTCGTGCAGATTGGCCTCGAAGAGTCCACTATCGTTCTGCCCCGTGCTGGTGACAATCGATTCCAGGCTGCTGAAGTAGTCGCTGAAGCGGGGATCGTCCGCGCCCGTGCGAGCATAATCGCCGTCGCTGACAACGCGAATCGAGCTTTTCAGTAGGGTCAGCGTGCAGGGAACGCTGGTATAGGGACCAACCACGCAGGGAATGCTCACGGCAACGGTTTTGATGCGGCGGAAGTAGTGCCCCGGCGTGTCCAGATCGAACAGTTCCTCGGGCAGAGTAAAGGTGCAGCGACCGGTGGCTCGGAGCTGGAGCAGCGCAAGCGGACCGAGCTGGAGCAGGCTCACATTTTTCATCAGCTCATATTCGCGCCGATTGAGATCGTGGTAGGCCATTTCCATGCGTTTGATGTCCTGGTAGAGTTGTTCGCCCGCCAGCAGTCCCTCTTTGCCGGCGAGATAGCCCGTCTGGAGGAAGGTCAGGTTCGGATCGCCCAGTTCATGTTGCAGGGCGCGCTCGGCCTTCCTGGCGACATCGAAGGCAAACTGGAAGCACTGTCCATACAGGCCCTTGACTTCGCGCTTCATCCAGAGATAGAAGTCTTTGTTCGTCTCCTTGCCAACCTTCTCATCGGTAAGAAACTGCTCAATCTCTCTGGCATGCTCGATCTGCTTCTGGTGATTATGCCATTCGCGCTCAGTGATGCTTTCGCGGATCTGGGCGGCACGCAGTTGCTTGAAGATCTGGGTAATCTCGCCTGCCGCGAGATTGCTCTGGTACGTCCACTCCAACTGGCGACGATCATAGGTCGCCGTTTTGCCTGCTTTAGTGGCCTCGTAGGTAAATTGATCTCCGGCAACTTTTGCATGGTCAGCTAACATGGACATCATCTTGGAGAGCTGCACGCCGCCAAAACCCGCCGCGACTCCCACTCCCAGAGGTGTGCCATGAATGTTAAACTGTGGGATCATGCTCAAGCCTGTTCCAACCATATTTAAAGCTGTTGCTGTAATTTGCATGTCATGCGCCAGATTTATTTTGTCGAGCTCCTCCTTTTCAAAAGAACTCATCAGTTTGCCGCTGGCCCCACTCAGGTCCTGAGCAATATCGACGGTAATAGTTCGGGTTGCCATAGATGGCTCAGTTTGTGAAAAGTTCATCGTTTCCAGGCCGTTGGCATCGACTCCGTCCAGGTTCGGAATGGCGCTGGCGATATCGCTGCTCTGTTTGCCCAACTGCATTTCGTAGTAGGTATAGCGTTGCACAGCGTTGGCAAGCGACTTCTCCAGTCCTTCGCGGCTCTTAACGGCCTCCTGCCACTGTTGATACTTGACCGTTTCCGAGATTTCCAGGATCTCGCGCTCATGCTGCGCCCGTAGAATAGCCAGAGACTCGTTATCCCCTTTCTCCATCGCCGAAAGCAGGCCACCGCCCAGCGATTTGACCTCCTGGCAAACTTCCGTGGCTTTTTGCAAAAGCAGATTGAAGCGAATCAACGGCATCGGCTGATTCAATCCGCTGACAATTGCGCCCACATCCAGCCCGGCAGCGGCAGCCCTGGCGAGCAGCGCGGGATCGATTGGCGGCTGGAAGAGGGGCAATTGGCGGAAGATGCCCTGGAAGTTCAGGCTATTATGGATCTTGAACAGACGATCCGCAACGGTATCCCAATAGCCAAGCAGGTTATCGTTGCGCGGCACGCAGAAGTAGAGCACATTGCCCGCGCTACGTAGTGAGTCAAGCGGCTCCTGCCTGGCGGAAGAGCTGGGATGAGGGGCGAGATCAAAGGGAATGGCAGTTTCCAGCTCGCGCAAGGCATTGCCGAAGGCATCCAGATCGTTGCGCAGGCTGGCATAGGTCTGGGCGCGGACAGTTCCCTTCTGCGGCACCTCCTGCGGACGCGGACCGAGGATATTGGCGGCGAGCACATAGAGCTGCGTGGCCTCGTTGATGCTTTCGCCCGTGTCCTGCTGGAAGAGAATATCGCCCCAGACAATCAGATTATCGAGGTAGGCCATCACCGCCTTAAACATAAAGGCCGTCTGGCGATAACGAGCCACCAGGAAAGGTCGAAATGGAGCATTTTTCCACGCCTCGATACTATTGATCGTATCCTGGTAAAGCTGCTGATCAACCTTCGTCGAGAGATTGACCAGAATACCCTCAATCATCTTGACGTCGTTATACTGGAACGGCTTGACCTTCCAGAAACGCTCCGGGGCGGGGCCGTCGCTATTATCGGTGGGATCGAAAATGTAGTGGAACCACTTCTGCGCATCCTCGAAGTGCTGGTTTTTGCTCAGGTGAATCGCAATTTCCAGCGGGATGTGATAGAACAGCTCCCAGTTATAGACCGAATAGGCCCCGCTGGAGGTGAAGTCGAGATCCTTCACCGGGTAGGGCTGCTGCACCATATCCGAAGGGTTATAGCTGTTCGACGTGAATAGCTCATCGTAGAGCGTTGGCCGGGGCTTGCCATCTGGCAGCGCCACAAAGCTGCCATCAGGATTTTTCTGATAATCGGTATCGGCATCCTGTAAGCCCTCGATATCCGTTTCAATCAGCCGCCTGACCAGTTCTCCCACGTAGGGATGGAAATGTGGAAAGAACTGGTAATTCAGCGACCTCTCCTCGGTGGTAATATGCCTGGCGATGACGCCTGTCCAGCCCAGACCTAACCGATACGTCTGGTAGGGGCGCGTCCTGTTATCATAATAGCCATGAAATGACTGTAAGCTTGTTTTCTCCATCATGTTCCTCTCAACTGGGCAACCGGTAGGGGCAGGGCTTGCCCCTGCCCTGCCTCCAGGGCAACCGCGAGGGTTGCCCCTACAGACCTAACCCGGGTGTGACCGCAGGGCTACCGGTTGCCCCCCGATTCATCCGTGGGAGTGCCCCTACTGCGCATTTATATTTTCAGCGATACGATTCACGCCGTTTAGATGTTGTTCAAGCTGCACATTTGTCAGCGCGCCCCGGGTCAGGCCGGTGGTATCGATAAGATTGAGGCTACCACCGCCGACATGCACAATGCCGCCGTTGAGCGACTTCGCGCCATTGATAACAGGGGTACCGATAATCCCCGGCACAATAGGTATCAACCGCAACCCCGTACCCGGTGTCCCGATGGGAGCGCCCACCGGCTGCTTGAGGATGGTCAGCCCGCCGCTCTGGCCCACTAAGTGATCTCCGTAGTGCAGCACCGTCGATTGATTGGTGGCCCAGTCCTGGAGCGGCTTGAAATGGTAGAGCGATGTTGAATCGATGACTTCAATCGGTGGCATACGGAACGTCGTCGGCACCGCTGCCTGTAATACCAGGTTGCTCCACCATTGATCGCCATTGAGGTGGGCGTAGGGCCAGGGATATTGAATCACCCACCAGTCCCACTCATCAATCTTCGTTTCGGTCATCGTCGGCTCAACAAAAAACGTGTTCTCGCTATCCTGATAGAAGAATGGACGCGTCAGGGTCTCGATCAAGAACGACGAATCGAACCAATCGAGCCAGTTCATCGATCTCCGGTCCCTATTCAGCATAGGAGCTGGCGGCGGGTTGCTGGCAAAGAGCAACTTGTAATCGCTTCCCTGCTGGAGAATGGCTTTGTTGATATTCACAACGTTGGGGAAGTTGCTCATGTTGGAAACTTCGATACTCTGTGTATAGCTTACGCTTAGCTCGCCCGTATCTGTATACTTTGTCGCTTCGTGACCATTAGATGAGTATGGTTCGTATGGCAGGTTCGAATACTGAGAGTTATGCTGCGGCAAACTATTTTTATTCACAACTCTAAAGGTCTGATTGACAGGATTGCTCAAGTAGATGTTGACAGCGCCCTCCATGCCGTTATTGTATTCGACAGAGATGTGGATATAGACATCGTCACTACGGAATATATCGCTGCCCAGGCTTGCCAGGTTATCCAGCGTACCAAAGTCGCTGCTCTGGCGCGGCGTCCAGGAGCCCTGGAAGTATTCGCACCAGTTGAGCTGGACATCGACCTGCTTTGGCGGCAGGCTGACATTGTCGTTATTTCCCATGTTCTGATAGGTTTCGTTCGAGCTGGTCATAGCATTCTGCTGGGCCTTCTCCATAAACGTCACCCAGAAGATGTGCAACCGCTGTCGCCAGACCACCACGGCGATATGATTGCCATCGATATCAGTCGTCACGGGAACCCAGGGTGTCCACATCTGATGGGCGAAGGTGCGGTAAAAGTACTTGTGCGGCGAGTTGTGGCTGCGCCCGATCACATGCAAGACGTTATCTGCCGGGTTCGGCTGCTCTTCGCAGTACATCGAGACGATATCCAGGCGCGCCAGCGCCTCCAGGTCCTTGAGGTAGTTGTAAAAGGCATCGCTCGCCAGGTCATCGGAGACGTCGCCTTGCAGCAGCGAACCCTCAAGGTCGAGGAAGAGATTGGTTTTGTCGTCGCGGAACTCCGGTTCGAGCCAATTTTCGGGGAAGAGAAAGATCTTGCGATTGGCCTCCCAGACGCGATAACGCTTCATCCATTGCCACTGTTTAGCATTGATTGCCAGCGGGTTAACCTTAGGCTCAAGGTTGAGCAGGCAGCGCTGGATGAAGAGCTGCACGGAAGAGATCGCCAGCACCATGCGCGAGGTCTGGACGACAGGCTCCATGCCGGGATCGATCAGGAAGTACTCAAAGAGTTGCTCCGGCATTTCAAAGCCTTGCTGCTGCATGATATAGGCCACCAGCGCATCACGCTGCTGCTGGCGCAGGTTGTCGAAAATGGGCTGGGCGATGCGCTGCCACGCGTCCGGGTCATAATGAGCCTTGACGGTATTGCGCAGGTCGCGCGCCACAGCAAAATTCGGCGCGGGCTGCAACCAGCGTGTAAGCTCGTCCATTGAGAAGCCCAATGCGCCAATCGTCTGCAACGCGTTCCAGAGGCGCTGCACTCCCTGCTCCTGCGTAAAATCAGGGGCGGTAATCAGGATCTGATCGATGCCGAGCGGCGTGACGCTGGTGGTGAAGCCTAAAGCCGTCGCCACCGCCTTGACCGTTGGGGCATCTCTACGCGTGAGATTCGCAACTCGCTGGCAGAGATCATCGAAAAGCGCGGCCTGTCGTTGCGCCGTACTGCCTGTCACCGGAAAGCTGAGACGAGCATGGGTGAAAAGATCGACCAGGTCATCCGTATTGCTTGCCAGTGTGCCTTTCAAGCTGGCATATGTGGCAAGGCACAAAAATTGTCCAAAGAGGGTTGTGGCTCCTGCTGGCGTATCATCTGCTGCCTGGGTGGGCAGCTTGCTCGGGTTGAGATTGGCAAAATCGCCGGCATGCGTTAACAGGTAACGCACCTCGACCTCGCTAAAGCCGAAGCTACCGATGAGCTGCAAGGTTTTCGCCAGCAGGACCTGGGTGCGCGTCACCCGATCAATGGCGTTCTGGCTATAGAGCGTCAGGCGGTCAAGCGAGCCTTTGGGCAGATTCTCTCCCTGAACGAGCAGCGAGGCATCGCCGCCTCCCAGCGTGTAGACATCAAAGGTGAAGTGATAGGGAACGCCCGCCTTCAGCTCGGTAAACTGGCTGCTCTCGCTATTATCGCTGCCAGCCGTGACGCGCAGCAGCGGGTCGGGCAACATAGTCAGGCGGAACTCGGCGCTGGCGTTTTGCTTGCCCAGTTCGACATAGAAACGATAAGCTCCACTGGTCGGCGCCTCAATATATCCCTCGAAATGGGCGCTATTGGTGCCATTGGGTTTGCTGGCAGTAGCGACATCGGCGACCAGGGAAGGCACCTGCAAAGTCGCGCCGCTACCATCTTGCGCGGCAAAGAAGCTGGCCGTCACGCCGCGCTCCGCGCTAGAGGCAAACGCATCAAGCAGCGCATTGCCCAGCTGGCCCGGGGCTGGCGGATTGGTGGGATCGCTCAGTAAACCGGGATCAGTCAAGAGATCCTCTATCAACGCGGGGTCCGCGCTGAGCGCCGTTGCCAGCGTCGTCACCACAAACTGCCGCGTGAGCTTCTGCTGCAAGTAGGGCAGGAACGCCTGCGCCAGTTGCAGCCGCCTGGCCTGCATCTGCGTCTGCTGATCAGCATCGGACAGACCAGCCGCCAGAGGAGTAAAGAGCTGAGTGAACGCGCCGGCTGAAAGGAACGGCAGCAGGTAGCTGGAGAAGAATCTGGCCGCCTGACCCTGTACCTGATTGAGTAGCGCCGCCAGCACAGGCGAGGTATGCGCGGTCTCGATCTGCGTTCTCTGCGCATCCATCAGCACGCCGCGGAATGTGAGCTGTTGCGCCTGGCGCACGCTATCATAGCTCACCTGGATTTCCGGTTCCTGAGCAAAATCTGCCGCTTTGAGCTGATCGGCTGGCAGCACGTTATTTTGAGTCGCGGTGTAAAGGACGGTGCCGCTCCACATCGCAAAGAAGGTATCGACGACAGCGGAGGGCAACGCCAGCGCCAGTTTCTGCCGCAAGAAATCATCGGTCAGGCTGCTCGCCGCCGTTGGCACCGCACAATCGTTACTAATGCCGCGAATTTCGGCTGCTAACGTCTTCACCAGAGCAAGGATGGCGTTGGGATCGGGCCGGTATTTCCCGACCGGATCGAAGCGGTGACGCAGGAGATAGTTCAAATCCTCAACCGTGAAGCTGCTGTTTTTGACTGCCGTCACGATTTCGACAAAGCGCAGCGTCTGAGTGAGCGGGTAGTCATCGGTCAGTTGCGTCAATGGATCGGGGCTAAGCGGCTTCAACGGGTCCAGGCCGGAGAGGCACTTTAAAGCGATCAGATCGCGCACGCTTAACCCCAACCCCTTCGCCAGCAGGCCGTAGCGATAGAGTAGCGAGAGCGTAGCCAGCGTCAGAGCTTCGCCCTCCAGCGTCTTACCCAGGTCTGTCAGGATCTGCCCGATCTCATCGACTGAGAGGCCAAGCGCGGCCTGCACGGAGCTGAGATGGCTTTGCAGCGAAACATTGCCCGTTTTGGGGTCCTCCGCTTTGGTGCTATCCCAGTGGAACGGCTGATACTGCTTGCTCGTAGTATCGAAGTAGGTCAGGTAGAGGCCCAATGGATGATCGAACACCAGATCATTCTGCAAGATGCTGCGCTTGAGGAAAAGCTGAGCGTAGAGCGGCGTATTCCCCGTTGTGGCAAGATCAGACCAGAGAGCGAGCAGTTGCAAACGTCCGTTTTGGCCCGCTTTACACTGCCCGGCAAGCGCGTTGAGATGGGCAATGTAGAGCAGAGCCGCCGTAAAGGCCGGGCCGAGATTCGCGCCGGTCAACGGGCTGGCATGCCGGGGCATAAAGACCTGGAGCGCGCGATCAGTCTCTTCGATGCTCCAGCCCAGGCGTTTCCATAAGCGCACAAACAGATTGATCTTCAGGAAGACCAGGTTTTCCGCCGCGTTCCCGTTGGCGTAGCGCAGGGTCGTTAAGTCAAAATTGCCTTCAGCATTGGGATCGGAAAGCACAAGGATCGAGTTGAAGTCGCCATTTTGCCAGGCCGAGTCGAGCCAGGCGCTGGCATCAAAGCCAACGGTCGTACTGCTAAAGCTTGCGCTCAGATCGTCCAGCTTCTTTTTGAAGGCAGCCTGTTCTTCAGCGGTGAAAGCTGGATAGCCTGCCTGTCCCTTGTAGCTAAACACATCTTCGACGCTCACTCCCAGCTTGTAGAGCATACCGAGCGTATGCAGTTGCGGATTGACAAAGCTGGTGCTCACCAGGGCGATCAGCTCTTTATAGCTTACTCTCAGACGCTGCGAGAGCGTTTTGGCCGATGACAGAGCTGTCAGAGCATCGTTTTCTGTGGTGTAGCCATAGAGCGTATACCAGTCGGTCAACGGGTTTGTATTAGTGAAAAGCGCGTATTCTGCTGGCGTGATGCCGAGATACTCGCTAAAGATGGCTGAGCGGTAATAGCTCCTGGGATTGGTCTGGGGGGCGAACAGCTCATCGGAGGGACGGAACACGTCCAGCACCTGCCAGAAGGGCATCTGATAGTAGTTGAAGAAGCTGCGTACCGTCTCCAGCCAGAGATCAAACGGGAGGGAAAGCGGGTAGTGAGCATTTTTTAATGTATCATAGGCGCTGACAAGGATATTCTGCGGCTCTGCCAGCAACTCCGGCGTGATGGCGTCGCCAGTATCGTGAACGGCATTCTGATCCAGGCTGCCATGAGCGATAAAGTATTCCAGGATCTCGTTGACGATATCGATATAGGGCATAGCCGTGTTGGTATTTTCGCAGGTCAGCGGCAGGTATGGCAAATCGGGGCGGCGCTCAATCAACACGCTATAGGGTGTTTGCTGCGGATCTGGATCGGGAGCGCCTGGATGTGCAGTATGCCACTGATTGAGAAAATCGGTCCACGATGCCTGATCGACAAAGGGATAAGGCGCGTTATTATGCTTACCCTTCCAGTCACTGAGGAAGCTGGTCCAGACATTGGCGCGCGGGTCAAGGAACTGGAGCAGATCCACAAAGTACGCGGCGGGGCTCAGCACCGAATGGCAGTGCTCACACTCGCAGAAGTCGAGCGAGCCAAAAAGCGTCTCCATCGTTGGGTACTGCTTAATCAGAGTATCTCTGGCCTGCTGTCGCCGCTCACGCGAGGCGGAGACGGCAAACATCGGCGGAGTCGCGGTAATCTGCTGAGCAGCCGAGAAGAAGTTATAGGTGACGGTCGTGATCTGCTGCGACTTGCGATAGACCAGGTTCGCCTCTTCCTGTGAAGGGAACAAGCCGCCATAACGAGCAACAAAATCGCCTTGAGAGAAGGCTACAACATCATGGGCCGAAGTAAAGCCCTGATCGAGCATGATCTTGAGCGACTCGTTCGTTGGCGTGATCTGATAGAGCCGTTGCACGGTTTTCACGTTTTGCACCGTGGTATTGATCTGGTCCTGAGTCGCAGCGGGAAAAAGCGCATTTTTATTGGCGCTGACAAAGCTATCGAGGTTGGCCTGGCTCAGGGTAAAGCCAAGAGGCGTGGCTTTTTGCAGAAACGTCTGCACGCTCTGATTATCTTTGCCCTGGTTAATTTGCAGCTCGTTATTTGCCAGCATGCGCCCGACGACCTGGGTCGGATAGCTGATACGAACCTTGCGGGCGAGATCAGCGGAGTAGGCATCAAGGTTATCAGAGAGCTGCGCATTGTCGGCGATGAACGCGGAAGGGATTAGCGCCTGCAACTTCTGATTGTCGTTGCCCGCGAGCGTGGTTAGCTGCGCTTTCCAGGTTTCGGGCTTATAAAAATCTTTGCCCGCCAACTGCTCAAGACTGCTCCCGACTGCCTGCTGTAGCGAGGCTGCCAGGTCGGCGTTGTTGAGGGTCAGATAGGCCAGCTTGCCCTGAGTGCGCAGGGCATCCAGCTTCTCCTGAGCAATCCCTTTGGCCTGCGCCTGCTGCCAGAGATCTGCGCTCGTGCTCAGATGGGAGAAGTAAAGATCGGCAAAAGCCGTCTGCTCATTGGCTACCAGGTTCGACTTGCTCAGCAGTTCGCCAAAGGTCGATGCCGTACCAGGGGACTGCGTGGCGAGGCGCAACGGACGCGCAAAATCGTTGAAGGCTGATTGAGCTGCGGCAACCTGTTGATCGTTAAAATTACTAATGCCAGCCTGGTTGGTGGCGCTAAGCGCCTTAGGGATCGCTGCGGCATCGACCCAGGCGAGTTGCTGCGGATCGGTAGGAAGTCCGGCGCGGAAGAGCGCGTAGAGCGTATCCTGCCTCAAGTTAGTGGTCGCGCTCAGCTTGTTCGCGGTCGCAGCAAGAGAGACCAGGCGGGGGTCCCAGCCGGTAGTTGCAGCCAGGTACGTTAAATCCTGGCGTGTACTATTTTCCTGAGCGTCACCCAATTTGCTCGCCGGACCAAGATGGACGCTAAGATCGCTATTTAAACGCAAGTATTCGGGTGCCAGCGGCTGGACAGAGGCGGGGGCAACCAGGTTGAGCACCTTTTGCTGCGGAGGATTGTACTGAGGGGCGGTAATCGAGACTTCTTTGCCATCGGCTCCGACGACGCGCACATCAAGATTCGCGACCTGATTGCCTGTGCTATATGAAAAGTTATAGGCTCCTTGCCCATCCGTTTTTGTTTCGCCGAGCAGGGTGTCAGCGCCACCAAAGCCGCGATTATAGAGGCGAACAGCCACGCTATTAGCAGCTAGCCCATGATCGAGATAGATAGTCCCCTGAAGGCTATTTGAACCGCCAGTTGTAACCGGGGGAGGAGGCACAACCGGCGGCGGGGGTACAATCGGCGGCGGCACCACTCCTATCGGAGGTATGACTGGTGGCGGCGGCACAACTACTCCTCCGGGTGGCACCACTGGCAGCGGCGCTACTCCTATCGGAGGTATGACCGGCGGCGGAGTATGGACAGGAGGCATTTCTCCCTGCACAGGTGCGACCGGAACGCCTGGATGCGGTTGAACAGGATGAGGAATGGGCGGCACAGGTTGCGCAGGCAAGGGCGGAGGCGTCGCTTCCCTGACAACCTCTATCAGTGGTTGGCGCGATACAGCCCCTGGCATTCCTGGAACGCCTGTCGGTCGTATTGGAGCAGCGATATGAGGCGTTCCCTCAGTTCCCGGTTGGGGCGCGGGAGGAGGCTGTAAAGGCTGCTGGACAGAGATAGCGGGCCGGATGATCGTTTTATCCGCCTCAAACCGGTTCACCAGGGCCTGCGCGGTAGCTGTATCGACCACGCCTGTGGGAGGCAACCCTCCCTGTTGCTGGAACTGCACCACAGCCCGGTACGTGCTTTCGCCAAAAAATTCGTTCAGAATCTCCGAAGTGGCAATAGTATAGCCAATGTTGATCAGCCGGCTGTGCAGCAGGACAATATCCTTACCTTGCTGGTTCAGCGACAGGTTCGGGTTCTGTTGTGTCATGGGTACGCCTCTCTTTGATTAAATTACTCTATACATTTCTACTTGTTCCTTATGATCGTCCTCATAATGATAGGCAGCTCAAAATCTATGAGCATAACCTGCTCCCCCGCCTCCATAGAGATTAAGAGAGGGAAAGGTGGTATGGCCGATGGTATCCCATTCCCCACGCAGGCCAAAAAAGCCGCCTATGCTCAAGACATTGAGTCCTCCCCGACCAAAGGGGATATTCACCGTCAGACCCGTGGAGCCACCGAACACCCCAGTGCCCCCTGAAGGCAAGGGCGTACCGCCTTTTGGCGTAAAGGCACTACCTCCTGTATAGCCACCATACGCCTCAAGCCAGGGATTAAGAATAGGGGTTTTGCCACTATAGACAAAGCCAAAGGTAGCATTAGCAACTCCCCCAACGTTGTACGCGTTAGAGAGGGAAGTGCTCGGCTGTGGCGTAGCAGATGATCCTATGGCACTCACTCCCGCAAAATTTTGATAGCCCAGATTGAAGTTGCCTCCTAGCGTCAGGGACGGATGGTCGCGGTCGCGACCGAACAGACGTTCCGCCCCCAGTGTGGTTGAAAAAGCTGCGTTTCCGCCACTCACGCCCGGCGGATTTGCTCCCCATACATTGCCGGCGAAAGCATACGCCGTCAGGTTATACATATGCCCATCAGGACCATACCAGCCATGCAAGCCTGCCAGGAAATTGCCACTTGCCGCGCCGGTTGGATCTACAGCGGCAGAACCATTCAGCACCAGTTCACCTCCCCAGGGCCTTCCTTCACGCTGGGGAACCAGACCTATATTCACGGCCCCCTGGCTGGAAAAACGAGTCAAAGTTAGTCCCTGTGCGAACGCGCCGACATTGAAGCCGCCAAAATATTGGCCTGGACTGGATTGATAGCTTTGCCCAAATGGCGTGGCCGGCTGAGGCGGATCGCGGGTCACAGGGGCCTGCGGTGGCGGAACAGGCGTAGGGGTAGGAGTGGGAGCGGGTTCTTTTTTAGGTTCAGGAGTAGTTTGTTGATCCACAAAATGCAATTCAGGCGCTCTGGGAATATGAGGTCTTAACTTGCCAATACCTTTGGCATCCGCCTCACGTAGTGATTTCAACGCCGCCTGATGAATGAGATTGGACAACTCTTTATCATTTACGGGAATGGTCTGTTCTTCAGGATGGTGCCCCTGTGTTCCACTGGAATCTATCAACCTGACAGGGTTATTACTGGTATATGCATAGACGTTCACCCCATCGGCTACTCCAGCCGGATCGCAACTCGTCCACCTGCCCAGCCAACAGGCATAATAGCGCATCCCGTGATAATACAGAGCGTTCTCTTCGTCGCGTTCCTTGCCGGTATAGCGATAGCGTTTGGGCGTCTCGGTCTGGCTACGCACGGCTTGATACGAGGTGCTACCAAAGGGGTAATACTCCTCGTAAGTGATAATCTGCGCCTGGTCATCCAGCTCCAGGCAAGCAGTGCCAAGATGATTGCTGAACTGGTAACGGGTCAACTGTTGTAGCGAATTGTCGTTCCCTTGTGTGCGTGTCTCGACCAGGGCAATGTATTGTTTATCGTCCATAATATGCAGAGTTTCACGCTCTAGATTGATTGCGTTGCCATCACCGCCGTACTCGTGGTAGAGCTCAAAGCTACCGAGGTACAGCCGTTCTTTCAGACGCGTTGGCGCCTGTCCCGAGGCTGCCTGACGCTCGGTGACTTTGCGCACACGCTGCCCGTTGGCATCATAGACATAGTAGGTTATCTCCGGCGTACCACCGTTGCTGACAATCTGCTGAGTTGTGGCCTGGAGCTGATCTTTGTAGTCCCACTGCATCAACGGCAGATGATGCATGACGGTCATATTTCCATGAATATCATAGGTATAGGGCTGAGGCGGATTAGCGCCAATTTGCGTATTAGTCAAGCGGTTGCTCACCTTGCCGGCTTCTAGCAGGCTCGGCTCGTTGTAGGTATAGCTATGCGTCCAACCTGGCTGAACAGGATCAGTGCCAGTATGGAGCATTTGCAGGATATTGCCCACATCATCATAGACGTATTGCTGAAGATAGGTGCCCATAGCGTTACCATCACCAGGCTGCAATACACCGCTGCGCACTGTGTCATCGTCACTCAAGGGGATAAGAGCCTGAGCCTGGCCCAGGTGTTCACGCCCGCTCGCTGCAATCAGGCGATAGACGGCGTCATAGGTGTAATCGGCGCTCGGCTCAACGCGGCGATTCTGGAAGTAGATCGTTTGCTGGGCGTCATCCTGGACATGCGTAATATTGCCCTTTGGATCGTAGGTATAGCGCAGATTTTGCACGCCCACAGGAGGATTCGCCGGATCAAGCCCATCACCAGGAAAAGATGCGCCTCTGGTCGTGAAAAGGTGCATCAGGCGGAAAGTGAGCGGATCATACTGGTATTGCGTGCTCGCCCCATTGCCATACTCAATTAAAGTACGCTGGCCCTTAGCATTATGATCAATATTGCTCACCAACGTTGTAAGGTTTACGTCTCCCCGCAGGTTGACTTTAATGTTTTCTAGCAAGCCTGCTTGATTATAGATATGCCGAACGATGGTGCCGTCGGGGGGTGTTAGCGTCACCGGACGATTGAGAGCATCATAAGTTGTGCTACTGGCATACGTTTGCGCCTCTAACGGGACTCCAGTAGACCAATCGAGCAACTTCTTGTACTCTACAGCCAGTTGACGCGTGCTATTTAGCAGGTTCCCTTTGAAATCATAGGCTCCGCTGGTGACTACTCCCGCTCCATCCGCAACCTGATACACTTTTCCGCGCAAATTCGTTGTTTCCGGGTTGGGTCGCGTTTCTCCATAAACGGTACGTCCTACCAGCGCTTCGGGTCCTGTGTTTTCGCTCAAGTACAGTTCAATAGGTCGCCGCAGAGAATCGTAGACGGTACGCATTGCATGACCACGGCTATCCCAGGCTCGCATTGGTTTGCCAGACGTATCTTGCAATGTCCAGCGCTCTCCTGACTCCATGCTTGCCTGATGAATAAGCGAGCCAGGTAGATTGTAATCGTAGCGCACGATCTGGCGGTTTAGCGCATCGCTGATGGCATGCTGACGGCCCTGGATATCAAGGACGACACGACTTGCCAGGTGTCCCTCAGTAGTGACGTTGTTACGCACGAAACGATTACTCGCGATGGTCAGAAAGGTATGTCCCAGCGTGTCAAAGTAGGCAACGGTCGGCGTATTGGCGTGGACGGAGGTTTTCTGAGCAGCAGCCTGCTCCTGCGTCCCCAGCGCCCCGCCCTGCCGCTGATCGTACCAGGTCGGCAGATAATCGGCATCGGGCAGACGCCGGAAGAAATCGCCCACATCCGGGTCGGTTTTTGGGCCAAGCAATACGGTGTCGTTTACATCCCACGAGGTCTGTTTCCAGGGATCAAACAGCGCTTTCTCGTAGGTATGATCAGGATGAAGGGTCGCTACAACGCGCTCTGCCGGGTCATAGAAAAGGATAGGGCTAACGCCTACCGCCATAGCGAATTCGAAATGATGGGTTACGCCGAAAAACGGCTCGTATTTGCGTACGGGCTTACCTTTGTTGTTAAAAATGGTCCAGCCACTTCCGACCCAGCGCGGATCGACTGCCGCTCCTCCTTGAGATAATGGCCCCGGCTCGGCCTGCATCTTCTTCTGAATCTCGCGCCCGAAGCCATCCGAATACACAAAGCGATGTTGCATCTTCGTCTGCTGGCCTTGAGCAAGATCGGCATCGTGCGTTTCACGAGCCACTGTATAGGCAACTGGTGGCTGCGGTTGCGCGTCATTCTGCGTGCGCTGATAGGCAAACAGGTCGTAGATCAGGCGTGTAGTCGCGCGTTGCAGCAGGCTAGTTGGATCGGTAAGAGGATTTTGCAAATGTGCCGCAATCACGGTATCTTCTAGATCCGCCACAAAACCATCCAGCGTATCGCCCAGTTTCTCCTCTGGTTTTCCCATCACTGCCGTTCCCACGACCATTTCCAGCACATCGAAGGCTACTGCTGCACGATTACGGTTGGCATCCATCGTCAGAGTAGGTTTGAGTACACGATAATCATTGCTCTTGCCGATTATCGTGCCGCTGGCATCACGCGTACCTGCTGTGATACGATTGCCTAACGAGTCTTGCGTCTCCAGAAGCAAAAGGTCATAATCATCGTACGTGACGATAGTCGTATCTCCAAAGGGATCACGGAAGCGGTGCGCCAGGAAGAAGTGCTGACTGGCGTAAGCGAGCTCCTGAGCAAAGGTATCGTTGAGATTGGGCGAGTAGAAAACCTGCCCCGAGGGCGCCCACCAGTGCTCATCTGGATCGCTGCCAGAGAAACGCCCGTCGGCTTTCAGCTCGTTGCTACGTAGATAGCCGCCCTCTTTACCAAGCACGCTTAGCGGATCGGGTAATAATGCTTGCGTTACATTGCCGTTTTTGCGTTGGTAGACGGTGGCAAGCAATCCCGGTGTAAAGGCCAGCTTGTAGCTTTCAAACGGCAGCCCCATTGTCTGCATCTGACCCAGAGGTAACGCTGAACTCAGATCATCGCGACGATAGAGGGTACGGCCCCAATCGAGCAAACGGCGATAGGGTGAGCTGGTCGTCGCGCCCGTCGCCTCAATATCTTCATAGGGCAGATTGTGTTGACCATCGCTGGCCGCCTGCACCTTCTGCATCAGTTCGTCAAAGCGGAACAGATTGGTAATCTGAGGAAGATTGCTTGCTGGCACAACATTAATTAGCTCGTACGTGCGCGTCTCGCTCAGATGCGGGGAGCGATAGGCAGCGTCTTGCTGGATTGCGTTGGTGTACTGGCTCTCGGTATAAGTCAGCAGTATACGCTTTTGCTGCTGGCGGTCGCTATCGCTCAAGAGCGGATCGGGGTCGTCATGACGACGGCCATAAGCAACTGCGACTGTTTGCAGCTCATTGCCAAAATCGTCTACAGCTAACGTTAGCGTATGGCTGACCCGGGGATCGGCGAGCTTCTGCCCATTCACATCAAACAATATACGCTCATAATGAAAATCAATCGTCTCGCGAGCGTGCGTGAAGAAGACAGCATGCCGGTTGACGCCCTGAGGCTGATGCAGTTCAATTGTGTAGTTATGCTCTGAGACGCTATAGGGGCGATCCTGGGCATCTGTGCCATCCAGGGCATAGATTTCCTGGCGCAGCAGCGACCCCTTGAGCGCGCGACAGGCTTCCTGCGCCTCCTCACCCGAGAGGTCAAAGGGCGGGCGCGTGCCATCGGGCAGGCGTATTGTGGTCGGCAGGATGCTATCATCGAGCAGTACTGCCTCTAACTGAGCAGCGCTCAGATCAGACTCACGGTAATATTCGTCCTCGTGCTGGCGGCTGACATGGCGATGATCGATAAAAACTCCGGTATGGTACCATGTACGCGTCAACACCGGCGGCACATAGGAGTTCTGGTCGATATTGGTGGCAGCCGGCAGCGTACCAGAGGCGGTCAACGCTGCCAGTTCCTCAGTATCCCACTGCTCAACCATGCCGAAGCCGCGAAACTCGCGCTCGAAACCATCGTAGTACCCATGATGATAGGCGTAACGGGTAGTGAAGCGGTTGCCGCCGATACGGTCGCGTGTTTCCACCCGCTCAACCACATGAACCGGGAAGGGCAGGCGGGTGATCCAGGGTTTGCCTGCCAACTTATCAGCCAGATAGAACTTGGTGGAGGATGCGTACTGGATCGCCGTTTCCGCGCCAAGATTGTTTTTGATCGAGAGCAGCAGATGCGGCTTCTGACCGCCCATCAGGTCAATATAGCGCACAGGGCTGCGCATATTGCTCGGCAGCGACGAGGACCAGACCAGGCAGGCGGTTCCATTGCCCAGCAAGTCCACCGTCATCACCGACGAGAGTCTGTCGAGATGGGGTAGAGGGCTGAGCGCCTGCGCCTGGCTCCAACTGTTGCCGGACTGGTTGAAGTACACCTGGATAGCGTCTGCGCCAAGATAGATGAGATCGGCTGTACCAGAGCCGTCGATATCAGCCAGCCGCACGCGTTGCTGATCAAACAGCTCTGTCGTCGTAAACCAGGGGGCAGCGTCCGTCGTGACCTTACTGCCGAAATGCCCATAGCCCAGGTTGGGCCAGTAACAAATCTCGCCGTTACGCACGCGCACCAGATCGGTCAGGCCATCCCCGCACATATCGGCGAGATAGATCGACTGCGTGCCATCGGCGAAAACAAGCTGCGGGCCGCGCTCCTCGTCCTGTGGCTTGCTTGCCCGTTGAGCTGGAGCAAAGCCGGCCTCGCCCAGCGAAGCATACCAGGTAAACACTTCATGTTCGGTAATCAAAACATCCGCCAGACCGTCTCCGTCCAGATCGACGAAGCGTAGATTGTCATCCTGCCAGGCAATATCCGGCAACGCGGTAAAGGTGGCGAAATTCTCCCACTGCTGATCCTCTGTCCGCTTGAAAAAGCCGGGGGCCGCACTCGAAAAACCGACCAGATCGAGCTTACCATCACCGGCAAGGCTCAATAGCTGTTGCTGACCGGCGCGCAACGCGGTCAGCGCGGGCTGCTGTGCGACCATCTCCAGAGGGCCAAATTGTCCATTGCCCAGATTGGGCTTATAGAACCATGCGCCCGCCTGCTCCGTTAAGATGCCGGAAACGCCCTCTCCATCCAGATCCACCCAGCGGTAAGACCTTCCATCCAGCCCCGCAGGTAGATTCTCCAGACTGGCCGCGTCAAGCTCCAGCACATCTCCGCTGATAATGGGCTGGCTATAAGCAAATTCGAGCGGCGGGAGAGATTTTTTGAGATAGCTGCCATCCTGCTGGCGTTTGTAGCCATTTTGCGTAACAGAGGCAATAAACGAGGCAATCGGATGACCTTTTCTGCGATCATCAGGATTATTGCGCGTGTTTTGATAGGTAAAATCGGTGGAGCGCACTAGGCAATCCTGTCCGACGCCAGGCTCATTCGGAAAGTGGTGAAACATCAAAGCACGCTGGCACAGGCGATACGTGCGCACCTCGAAGCAAGAGCGATACCCAGAAAAGGGATCGTTGCGACAGAGCCAGGGTTGCACTTCAGCAGGCGTCGGAGCGAGCGGATCATGTTCGCCATAATCAAAGACCAGCTCAAACAGCCAATCGGTCTTTGAAAGATCAGGTTGGATCAGATGCGAGATGACATTCCCATACTTTACGCGCTTTAAGTAGCGTTGAGAGGAACGGCTGGACGGGGTGCGATTGCTCTCGTTGGCCTGTGCAAGATCGATGTTCTCCGAGTTCTCCGCTTTATACTCATAGACAACGGCATTGCCCTTGTCATCGTAGCTGGTGCAGATCAGCCAGGTAAAGATGCGCTGGGGGTGGGTCGCGTCAGCCGGATCAAAGACTTCCTTGCCGAGCGACTGAGCGCTAGCTAGCTGTGAAGCAGCGTTGTCGCTCGGAATTTCAAAGATGCGCGAATTGTTGTCCTTGCCGTAAAGTGTGGTGATGTTCTCCTTCGTGATCGAACGCCAGTGGATTTCGCCCGTTGCCAGCTCGGTCCAACGCTCAATGCGCGAAAAAAGCCCTTCTATGCGCGGTCGATATCCCTGAACATGATAGGCGATCCCATCTACCGTGCGTGTCGCCACCTCACGCTGCCACTGGCCGCCTGTCTGTACCTGAATCGGCACCAGGTCTTCGGCCCCTGAGAGGAGAAAAACATCGGATTCCTCGCCATCGCGGTACTGGGGCAGCCCTCTGTCCGTTCTACGCGTGATAGATGGGAGCATCAAATGCCAGCCAAAGCCAAACGGCCCATTGCCTGAACCGGAGTCATAGGAGAGAGAGAGCTGCGGGCCAAAGCCGGAGCGGCCAGGGCTGGTGGTGATTGGCACCGTCATAGAACCAGTGCCGGTAACAGGATTGGCGGCAAACTTCTCGCCGATGCCGCGAATGGCTCCCCCACCCTTTGGCAGCGAGATCGATGGCGCGCTGATCTGGTCTTTATCAGACGAGCTTTGCTGGTCCTGTTTCACATCTTTAGGGGTTTCAGCTAGCATATGACAATCCTTCTATCAAAAATAGACGCCATAGTGGAACACAGACAAGGTGTTGTTAGCGGGAAAGGAACGATTAATGTGTATTAGAGATGCGATAGGATATAAAATGCGGTACAAATATTGAGACGCTAGCCACCCTTTCTCCTCCTCTAATATGTGGGCACAGATCATACATCTGTAATCAGTATACCAGGGCAGATACATGATCTGCTCCGATACTTATTCTAAAATGTAGACGATGAGGGGGATGTTTTTTTGCGGGGGAGTTTATCGATTTGACATTCTTCTCAGAGTGTCACCGGGCGACCAGTCCCATCTTGCTTCGCGCGATGATAGACCAGGCTTGCCGCCGCCATATCTTCGCAGGCGTGGCCCATCGCTTTGTAGATAGTAATCTGATTGTCTGACTGTCGGCCCAGCTTCTGGCCCAGCAACACTTCGCCGAGTTCTGTACCTATGCTCGGGTCCAGACCAGCTAACTCGCCACAGCCTGCCGGGGGCGGCTCGAAGGCCAAGCGCGTCTCCACAAAGAGACGGCCTTGCTTGATCGCCTGGGGGTCCAGTTCGCCGCCTGGAGGGCTGTAACCAACGGAGGTGACGTGCATGCCGGGCGCGAGCCAGTCCGCGCTGATCACCGGATTGGATGCATCGGTACAGAGACAAACCACGTCAGCTCCTCGCACCGCCTCTTCAGCACTTACAACGGCTCGCGCCCTGCCATCGCTTGCCGCGAGTTGTTCGGCGTGGGCGAGGTGGCGCGAGGCGATGCGGATCTCGGAGAATGGGCGCACGCGTGGCAGCATTGTCAGATGCGCGTGGCCCTGGACGCCCGTGCCAATAATCGCCAGCACTCGTGTATCCGTACGAGCCAGCAGCCGGGTCGAGAGGGCTGCCGCGCCCGCCGTACGCAGCGCCGTGATATGGGTTCCATCCATGAACGCGAGAGGAGTGCCTGTCTGGGGATCGAACAGGCAGATAAGGGCCTGATGCGTGGGAATGCCTAGCCGCAGATTGTCATGAAAGACGGAGACCAGTTTGATGGCGATCTCGCGACCCGGCTGATAGGCGGGCATAGAGAGTAGAAATCCTTTGTCGGGAACGGAGACGTTGATGCGATTGGGCGCATCCACCTGACCGCCACTGAGCGCCTTGAAGCTTTCGGCTAGCACATCCAGTAGCGCATGCGGGTCCAGCAGCCTCTGAACCTCTGTTTTATCCAGCATCAAAATATCCATAACTCTCCCCCGTCATTAGCAGATTTTGCAGCTTCACGCCGCTCCTATCAGTATATCCTCAATTGATCATGAAATAAAGAACAGGAGCGCCAGGGAGACAACAACGTAGAGCACGGGAGCGCCAACGACCAGCGCCCATCGGGTGCTGCGGGAAATCTCCGACCTGCCAAACAGGAAGTAGGCGATGGGTCCCAGGATCGGGATCAGCAATACCACCGCCATCCAGCCAAGACGCGCTCCGCCTTTTAGCTGGGCGCGGCGCACAATATCCCACATGGCGATGCTAACCCAGGCCGCATAGAGGGCCAGCGGCAGGTAGTAGGCGTAGAAGGCGGTGAGCACCTCGAAAAAAGGATTGGCGAGGCCGATACCGGCCAGCGTAATTGTTGGGGTATAAGAGGCGGCAGCAGGTGTCATATTTAATGATGTCCCTTCTATTGAAGTGAAGATTCCTTGCGGTGTACTATTGGGGTCCGGCATCCCTGGCTGATTAATATCGGCGGGTACGGGTCGCGTCTTCCAATCGGGAGACACATAGCGATGCTGCGCCACCTGCATAAAATGAACAAAGGTGGAGGCCACCGCACCTGGATCGCCCGCTCCGGCATGCGCCATAAGGGAGCCACACGCGTGCGTAAACTGCAACAGTGGTGGCGACGTGCGAGCCACTTTATTATCGGAGAAGCAGTTATTGCCCCCTGAAAGCGCCGCGAGAGCCAGATCGGCCACGCCTGAATTGGTCACATAGTTGCCCTTGACCGTATTACCGCTCGGTACCCAGAAGCTTTTGTCGATGTTAGGCACGATCAGGATACCATAGTAGCGATGTCCATTGATACGATTATTGGCAACTAGATTGTTGTTGCCGCCCGCCAGCACAATACCATTACCAATCGATGGGTACTCCTGACCTTTGGTGGGAACGTTTTCGTTATTATTGTTCTCAATCAGGTTATTGATAATGGTAGCGCCATCCTGCGGCGGATTGGGCTCGGAATCGAGCGTATTGGGAACGATACCGGAGATATTGTCGCGCCATATCGAGTCGCGCAGCGTCAAATCGCCGCCCGCGTTCGTCCCCGAATAGCCAAGAGCATTGTCTTCCGAGATAATGTTGGTAATGACCGCGTGACAGGGATGGCAATCGCCAATGTAGAAGCCAGAATCGGGCTGGCCCGCCGCCAACGAATGGTCAAACTGGCCGGTATTGGAATTGTAAGCGTAGACGCCATAATCGCCGTTGGTGTAGGCCGTCAGATAGCTGCCTCGAAAGCCCGTCACGCCCGTCCAGTAGAAGCCGTTGCTGACATAGTGACGCGCCGTCATATTCTCAATCACCACATTGTTCGCCACCACTTCAAAGGCGTTGCTTCGCTTAAAATCGCCCTCCATAATTACGCCGTTGCGATCTTGACCGCGAATGGTAATATCGGGCGTCTTGACGATCAGCGCCTCGTGATACGTCCCGGGAGCAATCGAGATCATATCGCCGGATTTGGCGGCAGTAAGCGCGTCATTAATCGTCGGGAAATCTTCCGGCACGCGCAACGTGGAACCAGAAAATTTGCGCGGCGTGCGTTGCAGGCTATTTGCGTTCTGATAATCATACCTACTGCTGTTGGCAGGTGGATCGACAATAATCACGCCCGCCATCCCGACTCCCCCGGCGGCGCCATGCAAAGCGCAATAGTACGCATAGGTTCCGGGCTCGGTAAAGGTGTGAGAATAAGTTTTGCCGGCATCGATATTGCCCGAATCGAATTTGTGGTCGTCGGCAGTCACCGTATGAGCCACCTGCCCGTTATTCGTCCAGGTCACAGTATCGCCAGCATTGATATGAATTTGTTTGGGGCTGAACTCGTTATCCAGCATCGTGACCGTTGGCCCGCTCGGCGCTGATCCGCCCGCGCCACCGCAGGCAGCAAGCATCATCAGCAGAAGCATAGTGAGCAGAGCAAGCCCTGACCAGGCAAATAATGCGGGAGTTTTGCTCCTCTTGTGGGGAAAATGGAAATGTTGCCATGAGAGCAGCATAATTGTGCTCCTTCGTTCAAAGATAGGCGATAAACGCGAGAAAAATAGGTAGAGGCAGGGCTTGCCCCTGCCCTATTGTTAAGTATAGCTAGCAAGGAGCGCGAAAGCAAGTAGGGGCAGGGCTTGCCCCTGCCCTGATCATCAGGGCTATTTAATTCTTCTTTTTTGCCCCCTTCGGGGGCGAGGGGGGGAGAAGAATGAGCGGGAACACCCCGCGCCCCGCAAGGGGCATAGCTCCTTGACCCCTTTTCTTCAGAGAATTAAATAGCCCTGCCTGATCATACTTGCCCCTGCCCGTATGGGTAAAAATATGGTATGATACCACTAACAAAGTGGAACCATCTGGAGTAATATCCTTGAATGAGCAGCAGGCAACAGGCGTGCCGCAAGTGAAATTTTATACCAAAGCCGGATGTCATTTATGCGAAGATGCCCGCGATATGCTCGATGATATCGCCGCCCAGACGCCTTTTGACCTCACAGAGATCGACATTCGTAGTGATCTCGCAATTTTTGAGCTATACCGTTACCGCATCCCGGTAATTATCGTTGATGAAACTATCGTGATTGAAGGCCGTATAGAATATGGAGATCTGGCAAAGGCTTTTCATGTCTGATTTTGCAAGCTTATGAGGAAAGAATAGTATGGCAACACAACAATTACCCGGGCCTATTCCTAATCGATCAATTTCACCTGCTCAAGCGGCATTCCCCGTTTCCAAACAGCCGGGCGCGCTGGACCGGCTTATGAACGGGTTGGGACAATTTTTACTCAATCAATGGGCGAATCTCATCACTACGGTGCTTGGTCTCCTGGTGTTGATTGCGATCAGTATCCCTTTCCTCTCCTACTTTGGCCTGGATGCCATTGCCAAGCCGCTCTTTTACGCGCTACATTACGTTTGCGCGCAGGTGCCATCGCACTCCTTCTACATCTTCGGGCACCAGCTCGGTCTGTGCGCCCGCAACTTTTCCATCTACACCTCAATGTTCCTGGGCAGCCTCGTCTTTGTGCTGACCAAGAAACGCCTGCCGGGCATCCCCTGGTGGCTCTGGGTCCTGATGTGCCTGCCGATAGCCGCGGATGGCTTCACGCAAATGTTCGGCCTGCGTGAAAGCGACTGGGTTCTACGCGTGATCACAGGCACAATTTTCGGCCTGGGCAACGTCTGGTTCGCGCTGCCGATGATGCAAAAGGCGATCCTCGAAGATACGGCTGCGATGTCTCGCATGGCCGTTCTAAGACAAGGCCGTTGAGTATAGACATCATAGTCAATTAATCATTAAGCAACGCGCTAACAGGGATGCTATCGGATAGGCCATCCTCCATGCGCCTCTATGGCCTCATCGATCTGCCCCATCAGGGTGATTGTTTCAGTAAGGGCCGCTACCACGCGCTGGTAATGCTGGAGATCGGAGAACGTGAGTTGTCGTCCTTTCCGGTCCTTCAGCCACTTCTCACAGACCTGGTAGCCGCCAACACGGAAATCCCACACGTCAGGTCGAATACCTTCAACATGTTGCGTTTTGTTGATCCACACACATCCCTTTTCCGGCTCTTTCAGGTCGCAGGTATAGCTTACCTTCTCGACAATATTATTACCGCTTATGGGGAAGCGCGTTGTGATTTTTCCAAATTTCTCCAGCAAATGCAGTTCGACCAGTCTGGCACCTGATTTGCATAACGTGCGAAACAGATCAGCATTTGACGTTAGGGGCAGACGCGGGAAGTCAACTTTGAGAAATTCAGCGTACCGTTCGCGGTAGGTCGGAGCATTGAGTATTGCATAGATATAATTAAAGACATCTTCCGGCCCAAAGGTATCTTGCAGATCGCCTCTGCCATCTTGCACAAAATCCATTTTTAGTAGCCGTGAAATAGCAGCAATAAAAGCAGCCTGAAGGTTAGGATGACGATCACCAGAGGTATTTGATGACGGATTTATGTCAAAGAGTTCGCTTTTATCCGAGCCATGATAGAGGTAGAGAGGAAAGATTTGATTTGCCTCATGGCTCGTTGTTGAGATAACACAATCATTGGCTATTTTTTTAGCGACCCAACTATGTCGATATCCTTGAGTCGCTTGCTGCCTTGACGATAAAATACACACATTCTCTCGATGAGCCACTTGATCTATTAGTTCTTTCCGAGGACGGTCCATAACAGCGTCACTAAAGTAACAAAATCGCTGATCAAATGGACGATACAAACACATGATGAAGTGCTTTTGCCAATCGGGATCTTTTTGCAGCTTCTGACGGGCTCTGCTTAGAATACTGTCGGAGGCGCTAAAATTATATTTCCCGTTAAAATCTTGATTCGCAATGGCAGTATTGCGCATTTCATCAATGCGCCGATCTAGCTTGTCTTTGTCAAAATCAATGGCAAAATGATCTCGATGAGTTTGGAAACCAAGCACATTCACCGGCATTAGCTCTGCCAAACTTCTCCCAATTTCATACTCAGCTCGTAAATTGGTATTTTGTGGCATAAATAAATAAAAAGGCGCTTCTGGTGCCAATTTTGTCCACTCGGTTGTTGTTATGTCGTTTTCTACTAACCAGGAATATTTACCACCTGTGAGTTGATGAGATGATTTATCCATTTGTCGGGACTGCTTACGTGGTCCCCAAAGGTCAGCGTAATAGACGTTCGCAGCCTGAGATAGAGCCTTGTTTTCTCGCCGCTTCACAAATATTCCAATGGCTACTCCAGACCGGATATCAAAAACATTTTCATCTTTCCCACCGTCCGGTGACCGTTCTCTTTTTTTTACGCTACCATGCAGGTTAAGTACATAGATATCATCAAAGGTACGCATTAAACTCTGGCGCATCCCCCTGAAAGTCAGATTAGCAATATAGCCGTGATTCGTAATGAATGCGAGAATGCCGTATCCGGTCTGTTCAATGCGCCATTGTGCAAAGCGAATGAACTTTACATAGTCGTCATTGAGCCATTTAGGGTTGCGCTCTCGTAACGGCTGACCATCAACTTTAAAGTAGCTATCAGTCGATGCGCCAGTTTGTGAGTCTTTACCCCGTAACAAATCATTAATCCATTGTCCTTTATTCGCAGAATGACCTGCATAGGGAGGATTGCCCAGCACCACCATCACAGGATACCCTCGTTTCACCTTCGCGGCCTCGTTGGCCTCATCAGAGATATAACGCCCAAACATCAGTTGCGAACGCTTCAAAGCTTCATCCAGCGTATTGGTCAGGTAGATACCCAGGCGCTCATCTGCCTGAAAGTCATAAGCCCAGGTCGCTCTTTCACTTGCAGGCAGGTCTATAGCGGCAAGCTGCATTCCCAGCTTCAAATGAGCCATTGCGTAAGGAGCCATCAATAACTCAAAGCCGAAGAGGCGTGGGAGAAGATGCTCACGCACATAACTCGACCACATGCCTGCATTGCCTGCCTGCCGATAGCTTTCACGAATATGGGCAATGACGTGGTAGAGGAAAGTAGCCGTGCCTGTTGCAGGATCAAGGATGAGGACGCGCGGAGTTTGCTCCGTATGCTCTTTGCCCTCTTCATCAGTAAATGAGTAAGGAATCGTTTCGGTATCTGCCAGACCATCAGGGCAATCGAAATGCGTACGTAACAAAGAATCGATAGAACGAACGATATATGATACTACCGGTTCAGGCGTGTAATATACGCCTCGCAACTCTTTAATTTCAGGATCATACTGCGCCAGAAACGTTTCATAGAAGTACACAATAGGATCTTCCTGACGCGTCTTCTTCCCGAAATCCGCCATTACCTCATCTATATCCGTATACGCCAGGACTTGCGCCAGTTCATCTACAAAGCCAACAAATGGCTCGTCATCAAGCATTGGACCAGCAATTGAGCCGAAGAGCCTGCGTAAAAAGGGATTAGTGCGCGGTATTTCCTTTGCAGCATCACTGCGGCTGAATGGCTTTCTCCCCTTATGGTTGTAGCGAGCAGCAAACAGACCATAGACCAGCGTTTGAGCAAACATATCCGCAAAAGCGGCCTGGGTAAGATCAGACAACAACACTTCCTGAGAAGCTGCGTAAAGATCGTGTAGATCGTGTGAAACTTCTTTTGCAGTGAAAGCGTTGATAATGATATCGCGAATCATGCAAGTGAGACGAGCCATACGCCTGGCTAGCTCCTGGGGTTTGCGGATAGGTTCGGCGCTATGTTCTAAAAAGCTTTTGAGCAGATCTTCAACCTGCTTGATTCCTTCTTTGTCCAGAGCAAGATTTTTCCCTTTATCGACGACACCCAGGCTGGCCGTCATTCGCCGCTCGCCCCCAACGTACCAGCGAAATTCCAGATAGTCGGTAAGGATAAGATTATCAAGCGCATGACGATAGCGCTCAATAATCTCATCCTGCTCAATTTTATCCAGGGAGAGGCCAATATCTTTTGCTTCGATATAACCGATTGTTAGCTTATGGCGCTCCACAACATAATCAGGCGCCCCACACTTCACACGTTTCGACTCGTTCGTTGCAGTAATATTGGTATCGAGCTCCTCCAGGAGTTTCTGTAATGGAGATCGATAGCTATGTTCTGTAGCTTTTCCAGCTTTGTAATACTTCTCAACTGCGTTAAAATAATGACGCAACACCGTTTCGCTCACGGCTCCCCCCCTCAATCCCTTTCGCTATAGAAACATGATGTAGTTCTTGCTCATATTAGCAGGTTCTGTGGTTTATAAGTTTAGCTTATAGAGAAAGATATGACAACATACCAACATCTTTAGAAAGCTATACACCAGGGCTATTTACTTCTTCTTTTTTGCCCCCTTCGGGGGCGAGGGGGGAGAAGAATGAGCGGGGACACCCCGCGCCCCGCAAGGGGCTATGCCCCTTGACCCCCTTTTCTTCAGAGAATTAAATAGCCCTGGCTATACACCAGGGCTGTTGCAAAGTCGGGAATAAAGTCTGCCAAGCGGGGGTCAAGGGGGCGGCAGCCTCCTTGCGGGGGGTGGGGTGTCCCCACTTGTTCCTCTTCTCCCCGCCGCCGAAGGCGGCAAAAAAGAC